>Ga0209231_1001146_pt1 | contig 10882 bp, 7 predicted proteins | sample Deesub45470m_DNA_FD_188086 | JGI IMG/M metagenome (GOLD analysis project Ga0209231, IMG submission 188086) | Deep subsurface microbial communities from North Pacific Ocean - 450_OLKR46/470m Metagenome (SPAdes) (version 2) | ecosystem: Environmental > Terrestrial > Deep subsurface > Unclassified ... | reverse complement strand
GCACCACAGAAAATATGTTGCGGCTGGTGCCCAGCACCTTGCGCGAGGCAGCCGCCTCTCTCGGCGCGCCCCAGTGGAAAATAGTCAGTTTCGTCACGCTGCGTGCCGCTCGTGCCGGGATCATCACCGGCGTGATGCTGGCCATCGCGCGTATCAGCGGCGAGACCGCACCGTTGTTGTTCACCGCGCTCAACAACCAGTTCTGGAGCAGCGACATGGATCAACCGATGGCCAATTTACCGGTGGTCATCTTCCAGTTCGCCATGAGCCCTTACGAAGACTGGCAGAGTCTGGCCTGGGCAGGCGCACTGCTGATTACCTTTAGTGTACTGACGCTCAATATCCTGGCGCGTGTACTGTTCCGTCAAAGTGCTTCAACACATTAACAAGGCTTGCAAATGAACGCTGAAAACATCGTCAAACCCAGAGTCACCGTCAGAGACCTAAACTTTTATTACGGCAAAGCACAGGCCCTGAACAACATCAATCTGGACATCGCCGAAAAAAAGGTCACAGCCTTCATCGGCCCGTCCGGCTGCGGAAAATCCACCCTGCTGCGCACCTTTAACCGCATGTACGAGCTTTACCCCAAGCAAAAAGCTACGGGCTCCATCATCCTCGATGGTAAAAATATTCTCGATAAAAACCAGGACCTTAACAAGCTGCGCGCAAAGGTCGGCATGGTATTCCAGAAACCTACGCCCTTTCCGATGTCCATACACGACAACATCGCCTTCGGTGTAAAGCTCTATCAGAGTTTGAACAAGCACGACATGGAAGAGCGCGTCGAATGGGCGTTACGCAAGGCGGCGCTATGGGATGAAGTCAAGGACAAGCTGACACAGAGTGGCATGGGGCTTTCCGGTGGTCAGCAACAACGCCTGTGCATCGCGCGCGCCATCGCCGTCAAACCGGAAGTGCTGCTGCTCGACGAGCCTACCTCGGCTCTCGACCCGATCTCCACTGCCCACATTGAAAAATTAATAGACGAGCTAAAAGAAGACTTCACCATCGTCATCGTCACTCACAACATGCAACAAGCCGCGCGCGTATCCGACTACACCGCTTACATGTATCTGGGCGACCTGATGGAATTTGGTGATACCAGCACGGTATTCACTAATCCGAAACGCAAGGAAACTGAAGACTACATTACTGGCAGATTCGGCTAAAGGTTTAAGCCGCACAATGTAAAAGCCCGGCATGCCGGGCTTTTACATATCTGCAAACTATCAGTCACGTTCGCCCGGCATATATCGCTGATCTTTATATTTCCGATCCTGCCTGTCCTGATAACGATTCGATTGTTGCGTGGATTGATCCTCAATCATGCTGATGCCGACTTTAACCGTGCTGCCGGGTTGATAAGGCAGGGTGGTGGTCACATCACGACCATTGTAGCGATAGGTCACGTTGTAGCCCTTGATGACTTCACGACTGTTCTCCACCTCGCGGCAGCGCTCGACCTGCTTGCTGCGCGGCTGATCAGGATTAGCGACCCGGTCACCGATCAACACACCCGCCACGCCGCCTGCCGCTGTAGCGGCCTTGTTACCTGAGCCGCCACCGATCTGACTACCCAGCAACGCCCCGGCTATTCCGCCAACGATACTGCCCGTTGCCGAACGCTCGCTATCAGGGTTGGAAACGCGATCCCCCGCTACCGCACCGGCGACAGCACCCGCCCCTGTTGCAGCGGTATTGCCATGCCCGCCACCGACTTGACTACCCAGCAGTCCACCGGCGACGCCCCCGACCACTGCGCCCGTCATGGAACGTTCTTTGGGCGTGACTTGCACGGTCTCAGTCCAGCACTCGCGACGCGGCTCGCTGACGCGCTCATAAATCGGTGTACTGGAGATGACGCGCGCGGTATCCACAAAATCAGCCGCATACGCATTGCCAAACAGTGAAGCAACACTCAACGCACATAAACTTTTTTTCATTTTCGCAACTCCTTAAAGTGTCAGAATTTTCATGACGGCATTATGACTCGTCATTTAGCGTTGCGTTCAACACAAATTGCTGCAAATTGTTACTGAAACAGAATCAGGACCCTTCTCAATCCTCAATCTTCGATCCCAAATAAGTCGCCAGCGCCGCCTTCAGCAAACCGATCTCGACTTGCAATCTGGCGAACAAACCACCCGGCGGGTAATCATGCTCGGCAAGTTCCTCGATCTGCCGTGCAACCTCTTCCACGCCCCGCGCATTAAAATTTCCGACCAGGCCGCGCAAGGTATGCGCGCCGCGAAGCAGCGATACTTTATCAGCGGCATCCATCGCGGTTCTGATTTCCGTCATTAACTGATCGCATTCATCCAGAAACGCCTGGCCTATCGTTTCTATCACCCACGCATCCGCCCAGTTAAGCGCTGCCGCATAGTCAAACGCCAACTCAACTGGCTGGCCTGATTCTGCATCCGCTCCGGAGGGCAAGCCCTGCAACACGGCCTGCAGCTTATCGAAATTGAGCGGCTTGGCCAGATAATCGTCCATACCCGCATCCAGACAACGCTGTCTGTCTTCAGCCATGGCGTTCGCCGTCATCGCGATGATGGGCGTATGCTTACCCTCACTCGCCTCGTGCACGCGAACAAGCTGCGTCGCCTCCAATCCACCCATCTCCGGCATCTGCAGGTCCATCAGAATCACATCGAAGGATTGCGACCGATTTTTCTGAACTGCCTCCCTGCCGTTATTTGCCAGCTCCACACTATGCCCCCACTTTTCCAGCAGAGTGACAGCCAGCTTCTGATTAACCAGATTATCCTCGGCCAGCAGGATATTGAGTCTCCGCGGCAATGCAGGCGAACTTTTCCCAAGCGTCGGCACCGGATCCGCTTCTACCCCCAGTGCCATTCTGATCGCGTTCATCAGTTCATTCTGCTCGACTGGCTTGGTCAGGTAGGCAGAAATATTCAACTCGCGACAGCGCTGCGCATCCTCACGCAATCCGGCTGAAGACAACATCATCACAGCGCCATAGCTTATGTTCGGAGAAACGCGCAGCTTTTCAGCCAATTCAAAACCATCCACATCAGGCATCATCGCGTCCAGCAACATCAATTTAAACGGTTCCCCCCTACAGTGAGCCTCCGATGCCATTGCCACCGCCTGCTCGGCATTCTCCGCCACCTCAGGTTTCATGTTCCATTTTCTGAGCATCTGCATCAGCAGATGGCGATTCGTGGCATTGTCATCCACGATCAATGCAGACAATCCCTCAAGACCCACCAACGGCTGCGCTGCGCGTTGCACCGCGGCAACAGGGAAGTTAATTTCAAAACTGAATACGCTGCCCAGCCCCAACTCGCTCTCGACTTCCAGTTGCCCACCCATCGCTTCAACCAGTTGGCTGGAAATTGCCAGCCCCAGCCCGGTTCCACCGTATTTCCGTGTAGTCGAGGTATCAGCCTGGGTGAAGGCCTCGAAAATATGCGCCTGCTTTTCGGAAGATATCCCGATTCCCTGATCGGACACTTCGATGCAAACCCGAATTTCACTGCCTGATTGTCGCAATAATTTCATGCGCAATGTCACCACACCCTGCTCGCTGAACTTGATGGCATTACCCAGCAAGTTGGTCAGCACCTGTCGCAAGCGCCCCGGATCGCCGGTCAATAGGTCAGGTATCTCGCCATCCACATCGTAAACCAGCTCCAGACCTTTCTGCTCGGCACGTACCACCAGCGCCTTTTCGGCAGATGCAAACAGAGTACGGACATCAAAATCCAACTGTTCCATCTCCAGTTTTCCGGATTCTATTTTTGAAAAATCCAGAATATCGTTGATGATGGTCAACAAAGAATCGGCAGAGGACTTTATCAGGCTCAGGTATTCGCGTTGCTCGGCATCCAGTTCGGTATCAAGAGCCAGTTCCGTCATGCCGATGATACCGTTCATCGGGGTACGAATTTCATGACTCATGGTCGCCAGAAAGTCCCCCTTTGCCTTGCTCGCCGCTTCGGCAGACTCCTTGGCCCGCAGCAACTCGCGTTCGGTGAACTTGCGTTCGGAAATATCCTGAAAGGCGGCAACTGAACCGGCCGTTTTTTCACCGTCCAGCATAGGTGAAGCGACAATGGCGATCGGGAACAATGTGCCATTTTTATGCTGGAAGTAATCCGTCTCGGAGCGAAATAGTTTTTTCGCCAGCATGCTTTGATGCACCGGGCAGTCTGCCTCTGCAACAGGCGTTCCATCAGGCAGTTGCGAATGGATGACATCATGCAATTTCCTGCCCAACAGCTCTTCGCTGGTCCAGCCGATAATGGCTTCCGCCTCCCGGTTCAGATAGGTGCAGCGCCCCTCTATATCCAGCATGTAAACACCTTCACCCAGGGTATCCATGACATTCTGCAGCAGCCGACGGTCAGCCTCCACCTGTTGCTCCATCGCCTTCTGCGCGGTGATGTCGGTGCGCATCGAGACGTATTGATAGGGCTTCCCCTCATGGTTCATGAAAGGCACGACAGTCGCTTCCACCCAGTAAAAGTGACCATCCTTGGCAAGATTCTTGACTTGCCCGTGCCAGACCTTGCCGTTCGCCACGGTGCGCCATAATTCGCGGAAAAATTCCTCACCGTGCTCGTCCGACTTGATCATGCGATGATTCTGCCCGATCAATGCCTCCTCGGTATAACCGCTGATCTCCATAAACTTGTCATTGACGTAGGTGATGTTGCCCTTCACGTCAGTGATGCTGACGATAGCGTGCTCGTTCAATGCATGTTGCTGATTGCTGATTTCCGCCAGTGCGTCTTCAAGTTGCTGGCGTTGCGATTTCAGGCGGTAGTACATGTTCACTGAGTAGATCAGCATCAGCATCGCTGCCAGCAGCAGGGACAGGCGGTAAATGCCCGCAGTGCGTTGCCGCTCCTGATAATAATCCTGATACAGCCCATCCATATCCGCGCCCAGATGAGAGGTTTGATACGAACTCAATTCAGCCAGCAAAACCGGCATCCCTTTATCCACTTCCAGCAGCGCTTGCGCATGACTGACAACGTAACGCGCCAGCCTTTGTAATTTCACCGGAAGACCCGGGATAGCCTGCTCGACCTTGATAATATCTGCCTCTAATATTTCGATTGAAGCGGCATCTCCTTTGACACTCACCAGCAATGCATCGCGCAGCAGAAATTCAAATTTCTCCAGCAAGTTTTCATCCGACATGGGCAATTCTGCCAACACACTGTTAACCATGCTGGGCAGATAGATCAACGAATTTTTCATCACTGCATTATTGGACTTGAATTCGTCCAGTTTTTCAGCTTTCTGCTTGATCTGCTGCCCGATCTGTGTCAACTCCCATCGCACTTCCGGCGTATCCGGTAACAGGCCGTTCTTATGATGCTGCTCCAGCGCCATACCCAACACTTCTATGCGCTGCATCAGCGAAACTGCTCCGTCATAATTATTGGTCAGACGGTAATGCAGTTGCAGCACTGCCTCACCCAATTCGGTGTCCCGTTTTTGCAGCTCCGCAATATCGCTCGCCACCCGATTGTGCATATCGGGATCGACAGGCTGCGCCTTGACGAACAACCACAACAGAATCACCACCGCTGCAGCGGCCAAGGCAAGCTGCCAGCGGTTCTGCCTGAAATTTTTTTTCATTTGTTCACCCCTGCACGCTGTGTCTCGGGATATTCACCGGTCAGCGTGTTGAGGAATTTGACGAGTATGGCAATTTCGGCATCCCGCAACTCCACGCCCAACTGATATTTACCCATGATGGCGACTGCCTGCTCCAGTGTACTGGCTGAGGCATCGTGAAAATAAGGTGCTGTCAACGCCACGTTGCGCAGCGAAGGAACGCGGAATTCATAGAGGTGCTCTGGCTTGCCGGTCAAGTTGTAACGACCGAAATCCACTTCCTGAACATTACCACGCTGCGCAAAATAATTCTCCACCAGACCGAGTTTCTCATACATATTGCCGCCCACATTCATGCCCTGATGGCAACTGATGCAACCCAGTTCCTTGAACAACTGATATCCGGCATACTCCTCTCCATCCAGAGAATTTTTTTCGCCGCGCAGAAAACGATCAAATTTGGCATTGGGCGTAATCAGCGAACGCTCGAACGTGGCGATGGCATCCTTGACCGTTTCACGTTTAATACCTGCTCCATACAGCGCTGCAAAATCATCGCGATAGCCGCCGTCCTTTTCCAGCGCAGCGATAACTTCCGGCCAGCTTGCGCCCATTTCCTTCGGATGCTGCACGGGGCCGTCGATCTGATCTTCCAGCGTGGCCGCGCGGCCATCCCAAAACTGCCTAAAATTGAATCCGCTGTTGAATACGGTAGGTGCATTGATCCCGCCCTCTGCACCGGCTATGCCGATTGAGCGTGGCAAGCCGTCCTCTCCGCCCCTGCTCAGATTATGGCAACTCGCGCAGGAAATCGTGTTGTCGTGTGACAGTCGTGTATCGTTAAAGAGACGCTGCCCCAACGCCACTTTGCGCTGATCCAGCATGATTTCCAGCGGGATAGGAGTAATCGGCTCGTTGACTACATTTTTTTCGACAGCAGGGTGCCAAGTGCTTTGCGGTAGATCATGCCCTGCAAACAAGGAATACCAAAAAGCAAAAGCGGCACCAGCCAAAGCCAGAACAGCCAGTATCAGATAACGCAAGCGCTTAGTCATACACCTCTCCATGCAAAACCTGTATCAGCTTAATACCCGCCTAATTGATGAGCGTTCTTCTCGCCCTCGTCATCCTTGAAACGCTCGCGTATCGCCATCACCTCGTCCCAATCCGCCAGAAAAGCCTCTACGCAAGCCGGATCGAAATGGCTGCCCGCGCCTTCGCGTAACAGCGCGATGGCACGTTCATCTTCCCAGGCTTTTTTATAGGGGCGTTCGGAAGTCAGTGCGTCAAACACGTCCCCCACCGCGCAAATCCGGGCAAACAACGGAATGGCCTCACCCGCGAGTCCATTCGGATAGCCGCTGCCATCGTATTTTTCATGATGGGCCAGCGCAATTTGCGCCGCTGCCTGCAACATTAAGGACTGGCTGCCATTCAGGATATCGTAGCCCAGGATGGAATGCCGCTTCATGATTTCAAATTCACCCACATCCAGACGCCCGGGTTTGAGCAAAATGTTATCCGGGATACCGACCTTGCCGATGTCGTGCATCGGTGCGGCCTCCAGCAACATATCCTGATCCGCTTCCGACAAACCCATCTGTGCTGCAATAAGCCTCGCAAAATGTGACATGCGCAGGATATGCGCTCCCGTCTCGGGGTCGCGCGAATCCGCAGCCTTGGATAAACGGATGATAGTCTCGCGTTCCCGCGCCAGAATTTCTGCTGTAGCCTTCTTTACCTCCTCTGCCAACCAGACGGCCCTATCTTCCAATTTCCGCTGCCCACGCCGCAGCGACAGCATATTGCGTGCGCGCGCCATGAATTCGGCCTTATCAATAGGTTTGGTTAAAAAGTCGTTCGCACCTGCTTCGAGCGCCTTATGACGGACTTCAATCTGATCGTTGGCCGTCACCATCAGCACCGGAATATCTTCACGACCGGGGCAAGCACGAAACCGACGTATAAATTCGATGCCATCCATTTCCGGCATCATGTAATCCACAATAATCAAATCGGGAATTTGTTCGACGCACCACGCCAGGCCCAGTTGCGGCACAGTAAACCCAATCGCTGCACTGTCATCAAGTCTGCCGACCAGATGCGATATCAGAGTAACATTGATCGGCGTGTCGTCCACCACGATGACGTTCATTTTCATTTGACTACCTTCCCTCTGGAGCGAATCGCGTAGCGGCTTTAAAAAATACTAACGGGCATGGCGAGCAGCCACCCCTGATAATGAAACTCGCCATGCCCCTTCCCTCACCCCCGCCCCCTCTCCCAAAGGGCGAGGGGTACGGTTCGTCGCTGCGCGAGTTTCACGTTAAATCAATACTAACCAGTACGGTTGTCGTCCGCTATACGGAAAACTTTAGGACATCAATACCGGGGGTAAGCCCGGCAAGGATATTTACTTCGGCGATTTGCGATGGCGGAAATACTCGACAAATCCCGGGAGAAAGGAAATCAGGATGACGACGAGGATAATCAGCGTGAGATTGTTTTTCACTACCGGAATATTGCCGAAGAAATAGCCTGCCAGCGTCAGGCTGCCTATCCACGCAACGCTGCCCAGCGCGCTATACAGCACGAACCAACGGTAACGCATCAGGCCTATGCCTGCGACAAAGGGTGCGAAGGTGCGAATGATGGGCATGAAACGCGCGAAAATAATCGTCTTGCCGCCATGCTTTTCATAGAATTCGCGGGTTTTATCTATGTGTTCGCGTTTAATAAACCGGCCACTCGCGCGTTCGAGCAGACGCAGCCCGATTAGCCGCCCCACCCAGTAATTGGTATTGTCTCCGGTAAACGCCGCCACCATCAGCAACGGAGCGAGCCACTCCAGTTGCATCACCCCCAGCCCGCACAAGGCACCGGCCACGAATAGCAGCGAATCACCCGGCAGGAAGGGCATGAACACCAGCCCCGTTTCGGCAAAGATGATTAAAAACAGGATGGCATAGACCCATACACCATAATTTTGCACCAGGGTCATCAGGTGAGCATCAAGGTGCAGAACGATGTCAATAAAGGTAGCCAGCAATTCCAAGGGGTATCCAGTTCTTATTTCAGCAGGCGCAACCCGCCCTACAACTAACAACTAACAACTAACGACTAACGACTAACGACTAATTTTTACGGCAGCACTTCTTCCGCTTCGACTTTTTCCGGCTTGATGAAGTCTTCGCGCGACACGCCCAGCCACATCAGAATCGGGCTGGCGACCAGCACCGAGGAATAGATGCTGAACATAATGCCGATGGTTAAAGCCATCGCGAAATAATGCAGCGTCTCGCCACCCAGAAACAGCATCGCCCCTACCATCATCTGCGTGGAACCGTGAGTGATGATGGTGCGCGACATGGTACGGGTAATCGCGTTATCAATGATTTCGCTGACCTCGGCCTTGCGCATTTTGCGGAAATTTTCACGGATACGGTCGAATACCACCACCGATTCGTTCACTGAATAACCCAGCACCGCCAATACCGCCGCCAGCACCGACAGAGAAAACTCCCACTGAAAAAAGGCGAAGAAGCCGAGAATAATCACCACGTCATGCAAATTGGCGATGATCGCAGACAGACCAAACTTCCATTCAAAGCGTATCCACAGATAACCGACGATGCCTATACTGACCAGCAGCAAAGCCATCGCGCCATTCTCGATCAGATCTTTTCCGACCTGAGGGCCGACAAATTCAACACGACGCATTTCCGCAGTGGCATCCTGCTTGTGCAATATCGCCATCACATGCTCGCTCAACTTGGCGCCGACGACGTTTTGCTTGAGCGGAACCTGAATCAATACATCGTGACTGGAGCCGAAGTTCTGCACCTGCACGTCCGGCAGTTTATTGGCCGCCAGATGTTCACGCACCTTGACCAGATCGGCGGGCTGCGCGTAATGCACCTCCATCACCGTACCGCCGGTAAAATCCACTCCGAAATTCAGGCCCTTGTAGGCCAGAAAAAACACTGCCAGCAGGAAGGTCACCAGCGAAATAGCCGTGGTGTAACGCCCATAACTCATGAACGGGATATCGTTCTTAATCTTGAAAAATTCCATCTTATTTCTTCCTCGTTATTCCCCCGCTCTCCCGCATCACCGAGATTGCTGGAGGGCAGGTATTAGCCTATGGATATACTGGTCAACCTGGCACGGCGTCCGTAAACCAGATTCGCGATAGCACGTGACACCAGCACTGAGCTAAACATCGACGTCAGTATGCCCAGACACAACACCACGGCGAATCCCTTGATCGGACCGGAGCCAAACAGGAACAGTGCGACACCGGCGATAAGGTTGGTGATATTCGAATCCACAATGGTGGCAAACGCACTGTCATAGCCCGCATTGATAGCCGCCTGCGGCGACATGCCATTGCGCAGTTCTTCGCGTATGCGTTCATTGATCAGCACATTGGAATCAATCGCCATACCCAGCGTCAGTGCGATGCCCGCCATGCCCGGCAGCGTCAGCGTCGCCTGCAGCATGGACAACAGCGCCACCAGCAACAGCAGATTCGCCGCCAGCGCCAGCACTGAAATCGTGCCGAATATCATGTAGTAGGCCGCCATGAAAACCGCAATCATGATGAAACCGATCTTGGTTGAATTAAAGCCGCGCGAGATATTGTCCGCACCCAGGCTCGGCCCCACGGTACGCTCTTCAACGATTTCCATCGGTGCGGCCAGTGCGCCAGCACGCAGCAGCAAAGAGGTATCCTGCGCCTCTTCGGTGGACATCTTGCCGCTGATCTGCACCCTGCCGCCGCCGATTTCTTCGCGGATCACAGGCGCCGTAATAATCTCGCCCTTGCCTTTTTCAAACAAGATAATCGCCATGCGCTTGCCGACATTTTCACGCGTGGCTTCCTTGAATTTGCGCGCCCCCACACCGTCCAGATTGATATGTACGGCAGGCTCATTGTTGCGGTTATCGAAACCGGGTTGCGCGTCATTGATGCGTTCGCCGGTCAGCATCACCTGCTTTTTCACCAGCAGAGTATTGCCTTCTCTGTCCTTGAACATCTCGGTGCCGAACGGCGCGACGCCGCCTGCGCCGATCTGATGCTCGTCATCCACCATGCGTACTTCCAGCGTAGCGGTACGCCCCAGAATATCCTTGGCGCGCGCCGTATCCTGCACACCGGGCAACTGCACCACCACGCGATCCGCGCCCTGTTGCTGTATCACCGGTTCGGCCACACCCAATTCATTGACGCGGTTGCGCAGCGTCAACAGGTTTTGCTGCACCGCCGACTCCTGAATGC
>Ga0209231_1001145_pt1 | contig 10890 bp, 4 predicted proteins | sample Deesub45470m_DNA_FD_188086 | JGI IMG/M metagenome (GOLD analysis project Ga0209231, IMG submission 188086) | Deep subsurface microbial communities from North Pacific Ocean - 450_OLKR46/470m Metagenome (SPAdes) (version 2) | ecosystem: Environmental > Terrestrial > Deep subsurface > Unclassified ... | reverse complement strand
AGATGGGAAGTTTAAAGCTGGAACATCTATTCTTGCGATGATGGGTGATTCTGTCATGTCTGCACTGGATAGTTTCAAGAGCGGGCTGAGCCAGCTTCCAGGACAAATATTAGAACTGTTCGGCTCTCTTAAAGAAGGGGCTGCTAATGCGTATGATCGCACTAAAGATGCGGCCTCCGGTGCTTGGGAAGCTGTTAAATCTGTAGCAGGCGATATTTCCGGAGGAAAAGCTACTCCTGTAACGGATGCAAAATCCATTGTTAAAGAACTGGTACCCGAGGCAAGAATAACGTCACACAGACGTAAGGCCGGTGGAGCTGGTAAAGCAGGAGCAAATAGTTGGCATGTTAAGTCTGGAGCCGCGATAGACGTCGCTCCAGTCCAAGGCATGGACTTCGAAACGTTTAAGCGCAAATTCACAGATGCAGGATATCCTCTTATCGAGGCCATTGACGAGACGAATCCTGACACTATGAAAAGAACAGGAGCTACTGGAGCCCATTGGCATATTGTTCTTGGTCAGAGAAAAGCAGCGCCCAATGCAGATGCTGGTTATCAGGGTCCAAAGGGATCTGGTAGTTGGTCAGGCGGCCTTGGCGAAAATCCCCCCGGCGGCGCTGGTCCTATTAAGGGCGGTTTTGTCGGTAAAGATGCAAAGAAGCTCTTTACCCAAGCTGTATCCTATCTTCAGAAGAAAGGGTGGAGTAAAAACGCTGCTCTTGGTATCGCTGCTAATCTGTTTGGAGAATCCGGTCTAAAGACGGGAGCCTTTAACGGCGCCGGTGGCGGCCAGGGCGCACAAGGTATCGCTCAGTGGCGTGGTCCTCGTATCAAAGATATTGAGAGTAAGTTTGGTAAGAGAATCTCTGAAATGAATCTCTACGAACAGCTCGATGCTGTGGACTGGGAGCTTAGAGACGGTAAGCATATAACTAAATCTGACAAAATTCAAAACGGTGGTGGTTCTATCGTTGACTCTCTCAACAAGGCTCCCAATATGGAAAGCGTTGTTGAACAGATGGTCTACCGCTATGAGAGACCGAGTACAGATGGCAACAAACTTGCCGCAGAAACAAGGCGTCGTGTCAACGAAGCTTATGGTCTGACTGGTGCTATGGGTCAAGATGAGCCCATTGCTAAAACAAACAAGCCAGCATCTCAGAATGCTGCGAACAATGCTAAAACCAAACCAGGTGGTAAACCCACTCAAACAGCGCAAGAAAAGGTAAAGGCTCCTCTTAAGCCCGCGCCAGTCGCCGCTCCATCCCCAGTGATGGATACTTCATTTGTCGACAAGTTTGATAAATCTATCGATAAATGGATATCGGCGATAGACAAGAATGACAAGGGTGGTAATAACACCAACGTAGTGAATGCTCCGGTGTCGATCGCACAGCGCCAATCCTCGAACAATAGTACGAGCTTGAAGAAAGAGCGAATTAGAACTGGCGCATAATTTAAAAGTAAGAAAGGATACAGAATATGGCGACTACCGCCTCAACTTTCAACACCACAGGTAGGACGCCAGATTCTGGGAGCTGGGTCCATGGTTGCTTCATCGTTAAAGTGGGCAGCGATTTCGAAACCTATAAAGCGGTTATGGAATATGCCCTGCAAGATGAAATCTATGGATCCAGCTCCGCTCCGGCGCTAGATCCTAGAGTGAAAGAGATTTTATCGTCTAACCCAGGAGCGGATGGAAGTCCCTTACCTCTTTACTTTTCAAAGAGAAAATGCCGCGATACTTCGCTTGGCGGAAACGATGCCATCAATCCACTTCCCCAATTCTCTGTAGATGATGACATTGCTAACACGCTGTATGAAACCACCAATGGAAAAGACTTAGAAGTTTCCATGGGTCAAGTATATTCAGAAAACTACGATGATCTTCAGCAGATTTTATATCTTGGTTTTGGGATTCCTCTATTTTCAAATGTTGGTAACTTCTGGGCCACGGCCACAGATATGGAACTCACAGGGTTTGTTAATAAGGGTTCTGGTATAACGCTTGGGAAGATCGGTTATCTGATTGGATCTATGCCGATCAGACTTTTCAATATAGCCACAATCCCTTACAAATTCATCGGGGCGATGACGGACTCTCTTTCCAAAGTACCCATCTCCAAATATTACACGTTCTCGTCTCAAATGCCTATGTATTTTAGATTTGTTAATACCATTCTAGTCACACTTGCAGCCAATATGAACATCGTTGGCTCCAGTGATTCTCTGACCTCAACCGGGTCTGATGTTTCGGGTAAAACGGCTCTAGATCTCAACGATGAGGGTACACGTCAGTCAGAGGATCTATCGGGACTATCGTCTGTCTTTCGTGACTACGGTTTGGACATGGCTAGAATCATGACTAAACGTTATTTTTACGAGAATGGTAATGATGGGAAGATCAGTAATAAATTTACAGATCAGGCTATTATTGATAGCTCTAACCTGAATGGTGGTCTTGGTGTCGCAGATGCGGCGACCGTTGAACCGACTGACACGACAACAACTCCAGAAGCAAATGCGACCAACAGCGAAGCGACAAATGGTGAGGCATCTTCCTCTTCACGAAACTGGATCATGCAGTATTTTGATAACTTTGCCGCTGCTTATGGTACTGCCATTTATGACGGGCATCTCTTTATCGGTTTTAGAATTGATAAGGGTATGGGTGGATCTGAGTCTTTCTCCAACTCGACCGGAGAATCTCAGATTGCCCAACTTGCCAATGAGAAATATCAGCAGGGTAAAGATGCTAAATTCAAAACCATGGGTGGTGAATATGGCGATGGTGCAATAGCGAGTATACTCGGAGGAGTGGTTGATTTTATCAGCGGTGCAGTTAGCGGTGCTTTCAACACTATTAAGATGGATCCTCTTGGCGCTGCCCTATCTGGTTCGGCTAAGATCGATATTCCTGAAGTGTGGATGTCATCGTCATACTCTCGATCGGCGTCTTTCACCATCACCTGTCTTGCACCGTATGGAGATTTTGAAACGATATTCCAATCGGAATATGTTCCACTGGCTTGTATTCTGGCAGGGTCTCTACCAAGAGGTACCGGGCACAGTTCACACTCGTCCCCGTTTGTGTGTCAAGCCTACTGTAAGGGTATTTTCTCTTCTCCGTTGTGCATCATTGAATCGTTAGAGATCACCAGAGGAGCCGATCAATTTGGAATGAACGCAGCCCGACTCCCTCTTAAGCTTACAATGAATGTGACCTTGAAAGATTTGTCTCCGGTCATGTACATGACAATGGGTTCCGATCGTGGTATCTTGAACACAATCATGGGTACGGATGACAATTTTGGTGAGTACATGATGACCCTTGCAGGTATGGGTTTAAGAGACAGGCTTTCGCCGTATAAAGCCATGCGCAGAAAAGTCAACATTCTCTTATCGACTCTTTACAAGAATAAGCTTAGTCCTTATATGCTAGGTATGGAAGGCGGCGCTAAATACATGGCGTCTAGACTCGTGTCATCTGTCGTCTCCGCTGGACGCAATTTGCCGGGGAACTAAGGTAACAATACGTACCGATTTGGCGATATTATGATTTTGCCACCATCGCACAAATCCTTTGGGTTTTAATTGTTGTTTAAATAAGTAAGGAATTCCCTGTGATCAGATTGACTGATTCGGCGATCATGTCGCTGATGACGGCATATGTGCCGTTCTTCGTTGAAGACTTTGCGATGTCGACGCTATCGCATCTTAAAGGTTCATACCCCGTCGATGAAGAGTATCTGCGTGCTGCGATTGCCGAGCAGTCGACAGCGGCGCTTGAGTCGATGCAGATGAGTATGGAAAATCCAAACTCGGCCACTCGATTCCTGTGCGAGTGTGCGACATACGCATTAGAACAAGACATCGCTAATCCGACGTCTCGTGAAGTGTATGACAAAATTAAGGTTCTCCCATCGTCACATCAAACTGATCTGATGGAAATGACCTACAACGCTGCAGAGCTTTATCAGAACACTCTTGACACTACGGTTGTTGGTGTCGTGGCAAAAGAAGCCAACGCGGTCGCTCAGCTTATTCACTCACAAGCGCAGGAGAGAATAAGTCAGACACATACCGGTGGTGTTATCAAGCACTTCTCTTGGGGCATTCTGTCTGATGGTCTGTGGCTTAATAAAGCGCTGATGAAGTCCTTTGAAGAGACAAAGGTTTTCAGGCCAGGTTCAGATGCGGACTTGGAATGGTCACGTATCAGCTTTGAACATGCTCAGCGCTGCGCCGTACTACCCATCATCGATCGTGAACAGCAGACAGAAGCACAGGCGGCTTTTGATCTTCTGTTGTCCAATGCCAATGAGAATATTGTAAATCTTCCTTTGGGCGAAGATTCACATACACTAAAAGATCTACTGTTTAAAAACAACGCGTTGTTGTATAGCTTGGATCAGTATGAGAAAGGCCTTAAGCAACCAAAGGCAATGGTCGAGGCAGTGAGTGATCTTTCTTCTCACGTACAACTGATCGCACATCTCAAAGATGTAGCTACGCAGCTTGGTGAGGATGTGATTCCAAACACTGTTATTGAGCGTCTTGATGTAGTAGAGAAATCTGCGACGATGGCCTTGGTCGGGTTTGAAGCTATGCGTGAAACACGTTTCGCAGATAGTTTGGTTCTGTATGTAGACGCACCGACAGAAGACCCAGTCGTCGACGTGTTTGTCAATAAGGATGTGATTTCTTCTTTTGTTGCCCGTGGTGGACAGGAAGAAGAACTAGTTCAGATCGGCACACATCTGGATCCACGCAAGGGTAGTCACACCCCACAAGCTGGATGGAGTGAGTCTTGGATTGTCAACCGCAAGGAAGATATCCTTTCGCAGGTCGCAGCCGCTGAAGAAGATCGCCTCAATCAGCTTCGCGCAAACGACGCTGGTGTCATCCGAAATCTGGTTGAGACCAACCTTAACAAAATTGCTATGTCGTACAACGAAGCGTGTAATCGGAATCAACTAAGCCGGGAGATCACTCATCAGATCGGACGAATTGCACGAGGAGTCACACAAGAACAGGGTCTCGAAAACTTTTCACTCGCTACAGAAACAACCAAACTTCTGTGTGCTGTGATCGAAGATCCTTTCGTTACGCGTTCTGTTAACACCTTTGTGGAATATGCTAACCATGAAGATGAAGACAAGCGCAAAAATGCTAAAGCTCTGACGGTTATGTCGGGAGCCATTGAAGACGTACTGATTAACTTCTCTAAATAAAAATAGGATAAAGGAGTGGGGCGCATTGCGCCCCACTCCTCATTCTTATACTTCGTCAAGTAGAACAGTATCAACTGTAGAAGGTTTTGAAATATATTCAATCGTTATGTTGGGAGTGCGATCAATAGTTCCGTCCGCTAGAAGATTGAGGGTGTCCTCAATACTACACGAGGCATCGCTATCCAACAGCGCGATAAATCTTAGTTTATCATCGCCATTAATACCTTTGACTTCAACGGCTGGGATATTGGAACCTAGTGCTTCCTTTATCGCACCTGCAATTTCAGATGACGATATAGTTGGATTACGAATCTTTTCACTGATGATCCGTCTGGTCGTTTCACTCATCGTTGCTCTGAGGTTGGGCGTGTTGTACGCCGCCTCATCGACGTAAATAACGACATGGAACCGCAAGGTCAGTGGAAGTAGTATCGTTTCATTGTTACCGATTCCAAATTTAGCAAGCCCCATGGTCCTGGCAGGTTTGTAATACACATCACTGCTTTCTGTGAGACCTACGTCCATCGTCTCGATTTGATTTGCAAAATTCTGAAGACGCTGTGCTATGGTCGTAACGATCGCTTGATCGTCAGGCATATCAGAAGCAAATAATCTACCATCGAACAAAATAGCAGGAATACGATATTGATTTTCCGCTGCCTTTACAATGATCGGTTCCCCTGAAGGATCTGTGATTATCTCACCTTTTTCGATCTTCACAACACCATGAGCGGTCATGTTTTTGAATGTTAGTAAAACATTTTCCCCGATAATCTCCGTAGTGTCGTTCGCCAGTACAAATTGGGTAGAGCTGAGTATAGATGCGATAGTGTTATTGGAACCCACACCAAAACCAAAAACGGTTAGACCCACCAGCAGTGACGACGTGTCCGTTACGGTTATGATGTTTCCAGATTCACTTTGTGGTTCGGTCGTTCTCAACAAGTAAGTACCATTTGAAAACGTTACCTCTGTGCCAGCAGCGATAGCTGTAGTGGCAGGTAGATCAATAAGGACACTCACATCATCGACATCAGCAACCTTGGCACCCACTGGTACGTCGATGCCCCACAGTCGCATTCCAACAAGAATACCCGTTGTGTCTGCAAATGTCAATAGAGCGCCACTTGACCCAATGGGAACCATCTCGGTGGTTTGATACACGATATTGGATTCACTGGGAGGGGTACTGTTAATCGGATGGAGTTGAATGATGTTTAAATCATCCCCATTCACCCGCGCTTCCAACACCCCAATCTCATTAGTTTGATAGATGGGAACATCAGTTTTGAAATAGATGGTTTCATCTGCAACATCAAAAACATCGTTACCCCAAGAAGTGTTGACTCCGCAGTAAATACGTTCTGATAGATTTCTACCAAACTCGAGACTAATGACCTGATGGCTCATAACTGTCTGAGTACCTACAAAGCTAGCGGGCAGTAGCGCATTGAGAGGGGCTTCAATCGGAATGTTTGGATCATACCCACTATTGAAACTGGTTACAATATCGAATGTTTGAGTGAGATCGATATCTGCTTCTGCTTCCACATTAATCGAGTTGTACATCGTCATCGATATGTGATTATCGATGGTGATATGATACGTGGTAGAGAGAAAGATTTCCCAAAGGTCATCACCGTTACTGTCGTTTCCGATAAACGCTGCAGGTAAATAAACGTCTTCGCCGATCTTACTTTTACAAGTCAGATATAAATTGAAATTACTGGCATCAGCATTTTGGATATTCGAAGATCTTCCAACGCTCATGAGCAAGTAATATCCACCCGTACCATCATTTTGATGGATCAGGTTGGCAGCTAGAACAGACATCTGTGGAGCGCTATTGGAGTTCTCAGCTATAAAAGACAAGCTTGTGACAGAAGGCGACAGTAGATTGTAGATAGATGCTTTGGGTGATTTAGGTGTTGTGAGCAAGGTGATGTGGAAAGGCTGGCGAACGTAGTTACCACTATTTAGAGTAGTCACCAATTCCGTTTTACTAAGCTGTTCTATGGATTCAACCTCACCATCTGTCAGAGGTACACAAACTAGGCTACCTTCCGATACTTTAAATACCGTAGTGGGTAGCAGGGTTTTATATCCGTCTGTGTAGTTGATGATACTTGATGGGTTCCCGTTTAAACTACCATCCTTAAGTAGAATACTACCTACAAAAGTCGGGATAGCCATATCGTTACTATCGCGCAGAACGTTACTGGCGTAATAAATACGCTCCGTTATGTCATCGATATATCGTGTTAAATTGAAACCTGCTTTGATACCAGCACCAATCAATTCATCCAACGTTATCGCAGCTCTTGAGGTTAACCGATTGTTAACCACAGCGTCGCGCATTTGCGGGTACGTCTTAGCATCGCTACCACCTTGGATTTCAACAACACCAGGCATGAGCTCATAAGTAGGCATCTGCTCAAGAGGGGCAGCAAAAGCAGAAGACCGAGTATCGAAATTCGATTTTAGTCCTCGTATATCTGATACAGCCAGCGCGTAATTAATAGCACCTCGTGAGGTGTATAGTTCGACGCGAACATTTTGAGAGATCTGTCCAGAGTGAAAATAGATTTGAGGAATGGTTATATTGACACTTGAAGTATCAGTTAACAATTCGATCAACGCAGTGGGCGTCTGATAATCGTAATATAGTTTTGAAAGGCTATATGAAAGTTCCACCCAAGTTCCGTTAGCCTGTCGATTGAAAACCTTCAAAGCATAGAACTGATCTTCATAACCCAACGTTATATTGAAGCCTTGTTCGCTACCCACGGTGTATGTTGTTACAGTTCTTTCAAACTGAAACATATTGAATTTTATTTGGAAATAATTAATACCGTTTTGTGTGAATTCTCTAGTATCCAACAACATGTTTGATTCTAAAGTATACAACGGATTATTAACATCTGTGTTATAAAACGCAGTAACAGCTGAGGTGTTTTTATTAACCAGTATATCGATGGGATAATACATCGAATACACAATACCACCCATGTTGATATAACTCGTCGCAGGAATTTGAATGCGATTATAGTTAGCATCAAAGGGAACAGCATTGGCGATGACCCAATCACGACTCATCGCAAAATAGAACGGCAGCGTCGCAGGGGAAGCCATCAAATCGATATAATCGAATTCAGAAATATGGGCGTATAACTGATCTGCATTTCTGGCACGCTGTTTGTAAAAATAGCTGTTGACGTAATCTATCTTTTCTGACAATTTTGAAAATACAGATAAGTCTGCAAACAGATTCATGACAAATCCGTTATTGGGATCGTTTATGGTAAGGTCACCAGATGTATCAGACGCCTCCATCATGTCGATAACAGCCTTAGCCAGAAGCGCTGGATTGGAAAGCATTTCTTTTGTGAAAGAGTCAGAAGAAAGCATAAGACAATTGTCCTTATATAGAAATCTATCACACAATAATGAACTTGTAAATCTAGGAAATATATAAAGAGACTATCCCCACGGGGATAGTCTCTTTATATTTCTTACGATGCAGTAGAGGTATTTGTGTATTTTTTAAGGAGACTATCTGAATTACTGGAGGCCATTGATTTTATCTGAGCCAGCAGCGCCTCGGTCGGATCAGACAGCTCTTCCTTTGTGGCCATGAACCGCATTTCATTTGTACCGCCATACAAATCGATATATGGAATACCTATAAAGTTATTAGCAGCCGTAGCTTTAGCACTGGTGCGGAGCCCTTTATTTTCAATATTTGGTGAATACCGCCTAACCAATTTATTGAACGCAGCTAGATGTCGTGGATCCATGTAACTAACATTGTTAACTACAAAAGGAACGGTGAACTGTTGCGATGTATGGATCTGGCTGTCTCCAGGACCAAAGTTGAATACATCCCCTAAAGGAAGAGAAGCTGGATAGCATCCGGTGGCCTTGGCCCACTTAACAATGGTACGCATCGAAGGATCGAGAACAAAGCGATAAATGGAACAGGTGTAGTTCAGCCGGTTGGCTTCACGGTCGTCCGGATAGGCAACGATAGTACCCTCCATTTGTAGTGCCATAGCGTGTAGCCAGTAAAAGATATATGCCATGATGTATCCGCCTTGTACATCTCGAAATGTACATTGGATATCATACGTCCTACGACCCATATCGGAACCGCGAACCATGGTCATATCTTCTGAGAAATATCCAGCCTCGGTTGTTTCGTATTCGACATTATAATCTGGCCACCCACTCATCCCCACCAACATGTTACTAAGCGGAACGTTAAAGGGTGTTTCTGTATTAACCCAAGGTGACTTGCGAGCCGATGCACTGGCATACGCCGATTTAAGAAGCACCGTGTCTAAGTTTGTGCGTAAAGAAAACATCAAAGAGTTGGGATCGAGCGTATCCATCATCGCCAGTTTTGGATCTTGACGAAGAGAGGATGTTGTCATGTTAAGCCTGGGTCTAGTAAAAAATGTTAACCCTACCATTTCGGAGTTGATCTGAACAGGGGCAGATCCAAATCTATCGTGCTGGGTTAGCAAATTTTCAGTGACATAATGTCTCGAACCAAGACCGCTCGATCGAGCAAGAGATTCTGTTAGGGCCATGAAAATGGTGTCGCGCTGGGCGTCAGAAACTCCAGTGATTACCGAAGATGGAGATGTTGCCATATATAGCACCTGTTAACCGAGGAAAGGGTGACTCACTATAAGTCACATGTATGATCAATATTATGATTTTTCCCCGGCCTGGAAAATACTGGGGCATTGGTCTATTCTTATTATAAAACAGGTGAACTATGTCAACATTCGGCACTGTAAAAGACACGCTGGGAATTGTCAGCGATGTTGCGAATATTCTTTCGAATCCTAAAGTACAGCAGGCCGGACAAGCTGCAGCAAAAGCTGCAAATATTGTAGGTCATGTTACAGACACGGGTTCCGCGCTGACACGCATTACTGGCCAGACAATGATCATGTCTCGTGCCTTCATCGATTCATCTGTGCTAGATGAAGCCGTTCTCCCCAATCTCATGCGCTCGTTCCATGAGTGGTATGCGGCACAAATCATCGCAGCTCTCCAGCTCTCACAGATGGTTGACTCTGGTAGATCTGTCCAGGACGTCATGAAGATTCTCCAGACAGGCGATGTCGAACGAACCACACGTATCGATGGTAAAACTGCGTCTGGTACAGCGGCATCGAATCTATTCAGAGAAGGTTCACGAGCAGCGGTTGCTGTAGACAAACGTTGGAATCAACAGTATAACTTCTTGGCTAATTATGTTGGCGAAGCGGCTGTTGAATCTTTTGGTCCTGCTGAACCGGGTTACGCCAAGAAGATGCGAGCAGATATCGAGCGTCTCGAAGAAGAAAACAAACAGCTTAAGTCGACTTTCAGCTCGACCTCTGTTCGCTCCGTAGAAGCTTCCAACAATAAGCTTGGGCCAATGGGTGAGCTGTTTGAAGTGGGGCTCACAAACCCAGGTACCGGGCTTTCGGTTAAAGTTCCTGTGTTTGTCCAAATGCGGCCGATGATCGTTGATGCCTCCATTGCGCCTCGTTTCATTGACATGAATATTTCAGCCGATTGGCGTCAACGTTGGATGCAGTGGAAAGCCGGAGAGATTTCCTTCTGGCATGATTTCATTTGGCAGCGCGATAACATTCAG
>Ga0209231_1001142_pt1 | contig 10913 bp, 8 predicted proteins | sample Deesub45470m_DNA_FD_188086 | JGI IMG/M metagenome (GOLD analysis project Ga0209231, IMG submission 188086) | Deep subsurface microbial communities from North Pacific Ocean - 450_OLKR46/470m Metagenome (SPAdes) (version 2) | ecosystem: Environmental > Terrestrial > Deep subsurface > Unclassified ... | reverse complement strand
GGTACGCACTGACAACTTGGCGATAGCATTCGACGATGTCTTGCAAGGCAGAATCCGCCAGTGCCTGGAGAGCGACACAGGCGATTTCGTGGTGAAGCGCGCCGACGGTCTGTTCGCCTACCAGCTTGCGGTCGTGGTGGATGACGCGTTTCAGCACATCACGCATATCGTGCGCGGCGCCGACCTGCTCTACTCCACGCCGCGCCAGATCCATTTGCAACACTTGCTGGGTCTGGACACGCCGACCTACATGCATCTGCCCGTGGCCTTGAACGCGCAGGGCGAGAAGCTCAGCAAACAGACGCTGGCCCCTGCCGTTGGTCGCGATGATGCGGTCACAACGCTGATCAAAGCGCTGAAGTTTCTAGGGCAGCAACCGCCCGAAGAATTGCGCGGCGCTAGCGTCGAGCAGGTATTGCAGTGGGGTACGGCAAACTGGAAGCTTGGAAAACTTGCACATTGCCGCCAGCATCCCGTCTGATCACCCTGATGTAGCCAGATTCCGCACCACATCCGCGATCCGTTGTGCGGACTCCTCGACCAGTTGACGGTCTTCGCCTTCCACCATGACACGCAGCAGCGGCTCCGTCCCGGACGGGCGCAACAGCACGCGGCCCTTGCCATCCAGCGCCGATTCCACTTCGGCAACGGCGGCTCTTACATCGGCGTGCCCCAGGCAATCGACGCCCTTGGCTACGCGCACGTTCACCAGTACCTGCGGATAGAGTTGCAAGCCCCCCGCAGCTTCGGCAAGCCCCTGTTTACTGGTGCGCAGGGCGTGCAGCACTTCCAGGGCGGAAACAATGCCATCTCCGGTGCTGTGTTTGTCCAGACAGATGATGTGCCCTGAATTCTCGCCACCCAGTTGCCAGTTTTGCTGTTGTAGCAGTTCCATCACGTAACGGTCGCCGACTTTGGCGCGCAAAAACGGAATATCCATGCGCTGCATCGCGTGCTCAAAAGCCAGATTGGTCATCAGCGTGCCCACCACCCCTCCGCGCAATTTGCCTTCTTCCTGACGATGTCGGGCAATCAGGTAGAGCAACTGGTCACCGTCATAAAGCGCGCCTTCCGCATCCACCATCACCAGCCTGTCGCCGTCGCCATCCAGCGCGATACCCAGATCCGCCTTGTGCTCAACCACAGCCTTGCGCAGGTTCGCGGGCGCCGTTGCCCCGTAACCGTGGTTGATATTGATGCCGTCCGGGTGCACGCCTATGGCAAAGACTTCCGCGCCCAGTTCGTGAAACACATGCTGCGCAATATGATAGGTAGCCCCGTGTGCGCAATCCACCACGATCTTCATGCCGCGCAAATCCATGGCGGATGGAAAGGTTCCCTTGCAAAATTCGATGTAGCGGCCGACCGCATCATCCAGACGCTTGGCCTTGCCCAAATCGATGGAAGAGTCGATCTTGATTTCCTGTTCCAGCCCGGCTTCGATGGCATGTTCTATTTCATCGGGCAGCTTGGAACCGCTGGCGGAGAAAAACTTGATGCCGTTGTCCTCGTAGGGATTATGCGAGGCGGAAATCACGATACCCGCCTGCAAGCGCAGGGTGCGCGTCAAATAGGCCACGGCAGGTGTGGGCACCGGGCCGGCCAGATAGACATCCACGCCTGCCGCGATCAGGCCGGCCTCCAACGCCGATTCCAGCATATAGCCGGAGATGCGCGTGTCCTTGCCGATCAACACAGCCGAGCGCCCGCCTGCCGTATGTTCGGCACCGGCCAGCACACGGCCTGCCGCATAGCCCAGATTCATCACGAAATGCGGCGTAATCGGAAAATCACCTACCCGCCCGCGGATGCCATCGGTGCCAAAGTATTTTCTGCTCATTGTATTTCCCCGTTGATTGCATTCCAGATTTTCAATCCATCCAGCGTTGCACGCACATCGTGCACGCGCACGATGTGCGTGCCGCGTTGTACGGCTATCAATGCCGCCGCCACGCTGGCCGCCATACGCTGCCCTGCTTCCCGTCCTGTCAACGTCCCCAGCATGGACTTGCGCGACAAGCCGGCCAATATGGGTACGCCGAGCGCAGTCAATTGTTTCAATTCACGCAACAGCGCGAGATTATGCGCCAGTGTTTTGCCAAAACCAAAACCCGGATCAATGACGATGCGCCGGCGTGCGATACCTGCGGATTCAGCCGCCAGTATGCGCGCACGCAGAAAATCGCCGACCTCACCCACGACATCCTGATAATCGGGTCTCAACTGCATGTTTTGCGGATTACCCTGTTTGTGCATCAGGCACACCGCGACTTCCCCGGCTGCGACGATGGCGAGCGCGTCTTCATCCTGCAGCGCGTTGATGTCGTTGATCATGTGTGCACCGGCCGCTATCGCCTGCTTCATCACCTCAGGTTTGAACGTGTCTACCGATAAGGGAACGGAGGCGCCGCGCAAGCCTTCGATGACAGGCAACACGCGATCCAGTTCCTCCTGCAGACTGACTGGCTGCGCCCCTGGGCGCGACGATTCACCGCCGATGTCTATGATGTCCGCGCCGTCTTCTATCAGCTGCCGCGCATGATCCAGGGCGGCATCACACCGCCAGTGCATTCCACCGTCGGAAAACGAATCGGGAGTGACATTGATGATACCCATCACCAGCGGACGGGAAAGATCGAACTGGAACGAGCCGAGGGACAACATCATTAGGGACTAAGGACTAAGGACTAAGGATTGAGGATTGAGTAGCACGGTTACTCGCTCCTCAGTCCTCTATCCTCATCCCTGCCTTTTAGCCTTCCTGAGCAGGCTCAGTGCTGGTTACCGCAGGTTCGGCAGGTGTCGCGGCCGGTGCGGTGGGTGCCTGATCCTTGGGCGGCTTGGGCGCTTGCGCAGTCTGGCTGGGCTTGGGTGGACGCGGTGGGTTGCCGTCCATGATATCGTTGATCTGATCCGCGTCTATCGTCTCCCACTCCAGCAGCGCACGGGTCATCGCCTCTATCTTGTCGCGATGCGTCTCGATCAGATCGCGCGCCAGCGCATACTGCTGGTCTATGATGCGGCGAATCTCGTCATCCACCTTATGCATAGTGGCTTCGGAAATGTTTTTGTGCGTTGTGACAGAACGTCCCAGAAAGACTTCTCCCTCATTTTCACCATAGACCATGGGGCCCAGTGCATCTGACATGCCCCACTGGGTAACCATCTTGCGCGCCATATCGGTAGCACGTTCAAAATCGTTCGATGCACCTGTGGTCATCTGGTGCATGAAAATTTCCTCGGCGATGCGCCCGCCAAACAGCACGGCTATCGTGGACAGGATGCGTTCCTTGTCCATGCTGTAACGATCCTCGGAGGGCAGTTGCATGGTCAAACCCAGCGCACGACCGCGCGGTATGATGGTCACCTTGTGCACTGGATCGGTTTTCGGCATCAGCTTGGCCACTAACGCATGACCTGACTCGTGATAAGCAGTATTGCGGCGCTCTTCTTCCGGCATCACCATGGAACGGCGCTCGGCACCCATGAATATCTTGTCCTTAGCCGCTTCGAAATCATCCATCTCCACAAAACGCTTGGCACGACGAGCGGCAAACAGCGCTGCCTCGTTCACCAGATTCGCCAGATCCGCGCCTGACATGCCCGGTGTGCCGCGGGCAATCACGTTGGCATCCACGTCTTGCGCGCAGGGAACCTTGCGCATGTGCACCAGCAAAATCTGTTCACGCCCGCGGATATCCGGCAAGGGCACGACTACCTGACGATCAAAACGACCGGGGCGCAACAAGGCCGCATCCAGCACGTCGGGACGATTGGTCGCGGCAATCACGATCACACCGCTTGCCCCCTCGAAACCATCCATCTCAACCAGCAAGGCATTCAGCGTTTGTTCACGTTCATCGTTACCGCCACCCAGTCCCGCACCACGCTGACGACCCACCGCATCAATTTCGTCGATGAAGATAATGCAAGGCGAACTTTTCTTGGCCTGTTCGAACATGTCGCGCACACGCGCCGCACCCACACCGACAAACATTTCCACAAAATCGGAGCCGGAAATCGAGAAGAAAGGCACTTTGGCTTCTCCGGCAATCGCTTTCGCCAGCAGCGTCTTGCCGGTACCCGGACTGCCCACCATCAGCACACCGCGCGGAATGCGTCCGCCGAGATTCTGGAACTTTGCCGGATCGCTCAGGAAATCCACCAGTTCGGACACTTCTTCCTTGGCCTCGTCGCAACCTGCCACATCGGCAAAGGTCACCCTTTCCTTGTTTTCATCCAGCAGGCGTGCCTTACTCTTGCCGAACGAGAAGGCTCCTCCTTTTCCGCCGCCCTGCATCTGACGCATGAAAAATATCCACACGCCTATCAGCAATATCATCGGAAACCAGGAAACAAAGATATTCATCAGGAAGGATTGCTCTTCTTCCGGCTTGGCTTCTATGCTCACGCCGTTCTTCAGCAGATCGGAAACCATCCATAAATCGCTGGGGGCGTAGGTGCTGACGCGCTTGCCGTCTATCGTCGTCGCACGCAGCGTACGACCTTCGATGACGACTTTTGCAATCTGACCATTCTTGACCTCTTCAAGAAACTCCGAATAGTCCAGATGTGCCTGCGCCGTCTGTTGCTGGCGCGTATTGAACTGGTTGAACACGGTCATCAATACCAATGCCACAACCATCCAGATTGCAATGCTTTTAAAATTGTTCAAGATAATTCCTTATACGACACAACAACAGAAGACTGCCATTAGACTATGTATCAGCTGATTACTCAAGTTTTCCGGTCCCCAGCAGATACACTTCACTGCTGCGATCCCGCGAGGCTTTCGGTTTGCGCGCAGCCACTTTGACAAAGCGGCTGCGCATTAATTTCATATAAGTCTCAAAACCGGCTCCCTGGAAGACTTTAACCAGAAAACTGCCCTCGGGACTCAGGTGTTCGAACGCAAATTCCATCGCCAGTTCCGCCAGATAGATGGATCTGTCCTGATCCACCGAGGCGACGCCACTGAAGTTGGGGGCCATATCTGAAATTACAAGCCCTACCGGCTTGCCTTGCAGGCTTGCCTCCAGTTTTTTCAGAATATCCTCATCGCGAAAATCACCCTGAATGAATTCCACGCCACGCAAGGGATCGAGCGGCAGCAGGTCCAGAGCGATTACCTTTCCCGCCTGCCCCACCCTGGTGGCCGCCACCTGACACCAGCCGCCCGGTGTCGCGCCCAGATCGACGACTACCAGTCCGGGTTTGAGCAAATGATCCTTGTCATCGATTTCCAGTAGTTTGTAGGCCGCACGGGAACGGTAGCCCTCCTTCTGCGCCATTTGCACAAAGGGATCGTTAATATGCTCACGCATCCACTGTTTACTGGTTTTGGAAGGCTTCATCGTTTAGAATCCACGCCTTGAAAAATATTGAGAAAATTATGCTAACGCTTACCGTACAAGAACGCCTCGCCCTGAAGGGTCGCGCGCACCAGTTAAAACCTACCGTGATAATAGGCAGCGCGGGTTTGACCGAGTCCGTCCTGAAAGAAATCGCCCTGACTCTGAAGATCCACGAACTCATCAAAATTCGCGTCATGGCGGAACGTCCGGAACGTGAAACCATGCTGTCCGAGATATGCACACGACTGGATGCGACCGCCGTGCAACATATAGGAAAAATTCTGGTGATCTATCAGCCCAATCCAGACGCAAACAAAATTGAAATCCGTCAAATGCCGCGCCACCGTGGCAAAAAACCATTGACCAAGAAACAACTGGGAAACAGATAAAGCTGGTAGCTGGTAGCTGGTAGCAACAAAATAGCTGCCAGCCACTCGCTACAAGCTACAAGCTACAAGCTAAATATACTGAACCTCAATCAATTCATATTCCCTGATACCACCCGGTGTCTTCACCTCAGCCACGTCGCCGCTGCTCTTCCCTATCAGTGCACGCGCAATCGGTGAACTGATGGAAATCTTGCGATGCTTGATGTCCGCCTCATCATCGCCGACGATCTGGTAGGTCACCACATCACCGCTGCTCGTTTCTTCCATGATAACGGTAGCACCGAACACACAGCGACCACTGGCATTTAATGTTTTAGGATCAATAATCTGCGCGCTGCCCAGCTTGCCTTCCAGCTCGATGATGCGGCCTTCGACAAAACCCTGCCTGTCTTTGGCGGCTTCATATTCGGCATTCTCGGAAAGATCACCCTGTGCCCGTGCCTCAGATATCGCATTGATGACCCAGGGACGGTCTACCGTCTTCAGCTTGTGCAACTCCTGACGCATTTTTTCAGCGCCGACCACCGTCAGTGGAATCTTGTTCATACCGGAACTCTCTAAAATTGGACGCCAGGCGTTAGACGTCGGACGTTAGTTATAAAACTGCAAAGCAACAACATTAACTAGCGACTAGTATCTAGCTACTAACGACTGGTTTTCTGCGGTGTTGAGTCTGCACGTCATAGACCTGCAAATCAGCCAAATGATGCATGCCCACACAGGCGGCGCGTGCGCCGGCCAGCGTGGTGTAATAAGTGATTCTCCCCTGCAGGGCAGCGTGCCGCATGGAATAGGAATCGCGCATCGCACTCGGCTTGCTGTCCACGGTGTTGATGATCAGGCTGACGCCCCCGTTCTTCACCATATCCACCACATGGGGGCGTCCCTCTGCCACCTTGTTCACCACCGAGACAGCAACGCCTGCCGCGCTGATTACGGCTGCCGTGCCGCGTGTAGCCAGCAGGGTGAAGCCCAGTTCAACCAGTGAGCGCGCCACTTCCACTGCACCCGGCTTGTCCACGTCACGCACGCTGATGAATACGTTTCCGGTTTTCGGCAGGTTCACGCTGGCTGCCAGTTGCGATTTTACGAAAGCCTCGGCGAAGGTATCACCCACGCCCATCACTTCACCCGTTGATTTCATTTCCGGACCGAGGATGATATCAACACCCGGGAATTTAATGAACGGGAACACCGCTTCCTTGACGGAGTAATACGGCGGCACGACTTCGCAGGTCACACCCTGTTGCGCCAGACTCTGTCCCGCCATGCAACGCGCGGCGATTTTGGCCAGCGGCACCCCTGTCGCCTTGGACACGAAAGGCACCGTGCGCGAGGCGCGCGGATTCACTTCCAGCACATACACTGTCTCACCCTGAATCGCGAACTGCACGTTCATCAAGCCGACCACATTGAGTGCGCGGGCCATCGCCACGGTCTGGCGGCGCAACTCGTTCTGCATCGCTACCGGCAAACTGAACGGCGGCAGGGAACAGGCCGAATCACCCGAATGCACGCCGGCTTCCTCGATGTGCTCCATGATGCCGCCGATGATGACATCCACACCATCCGATACAGCATCCACGTCCACCTCGGTGGCATCGTTCAGGAAACGATCCAGCAGGATGGGCAGGCGCTCAGGATAGGTCTTGGACATGATCTCGGCATCGCGCATGTAACGCTCCAGATCGGGCTGCGCGTGTATGATCTCCATCGCTCTGCCGCCCAGCACATTGGAAGGACGCATCACCAGGGGATAGCCTATCTCGGCCGCGCCTGACAAGCCTTCTGCCACGGTGCTTGCGGTACGGTTGGGCGGCTGTTTCAGGCCCAGTTGCATGAGCATTTGCTTGAAACGCTCGCGGTCCTCCGCGCAATCTATCATGTCCGGCGTCGTGCCTATGATAGGCACGCCGTTCTTTTCGAGTCCGCGCGCCAGGCTCAACGGTGTCTGACCGCCGTATTGCACGATTACGCCTACGGGCTGCTCGATGGCCACCACCTCCAGCACGTCTTCCAGCGTCAGCGGTTCAAAATACAGACGATCCGACGTGTCGTAATCGGTAGAAACGGTTTCCGGGTTGCAGTTGACCATGATGGTCTCATAGCCGTCCTCACGCATCGCCAGTGCAGCATGTACGCAACAGTAATCGAATTCAATCCCCTGGCCGATACGGTTCGGTCCGCCGCCCAGCACCATGATCTTCTTGTTGCCGGTGGGTGCGGATTCGCACTCCTCCTCATAAGTGGAGTACATATAGGCCGTGTCGGTGGCAAATTCCGCCGCGCAGGTATCCACGCGCTTGTAAACCGGACGCACGCCCAGCGCATGACGATAGGCGCGCAACGACTCCACGTCGGTATCGAGCAAGGCAGCCAGACGCGCATCGGCAAAGCCGCTGCGCTTCAGCGCGCGCATCTCATCGGCATCGATGCTGTCCAGCGTGCAGTTGGCAAGCGTCTGTTCCTGACGAATCAGGTCTTCGATCTGCACCAGGAACCACGGGTCTATCTTGCTGACAGCGAAAACTTCGTCCACGCTCATGCCGAGCCGGAAGGCATCCGACACCGCCCAGATACGCTCGGGCCCCGGATTGCGCAACTCGGCAGTCACCGCGTCCAGCCGGGTAAACTTGCTGTCCAGCCCGTTGACGCCCACTTCCAGCCCGCGCAGTGCTTTCTGGAACGACTCCTGAAAGGTGCGCCCTATCGCCATCACTTCACCCACCGATTTCATCTGCGTGGTCAGCCTGTCATTGGCCTGCGGGAATTTTTCAAACGCGAAACGCGGTATTTTCGTGACGATGTAATCGATGGTCGGCTCGAACGAGGCCGGCGTTGCGCCGCCGGTAATGTCGTTCTGCAGTTCGTCCAGCGTGTAACCCACAGCCAGCTTGGCCGCGACCTTGGCAATCGGAAAACCCGTCGCCTTGGAGGCCAGCGCGGAGGAACGGGACACGCGCGGGTTCATCTCGATCACGACCATGCGCCCGTCATTCGGGTTAATGGAAAACTGCACATTGGAGCCGCCGGTTTCCACGCCGATCTCGCGCAACACCGCCAGTGAGGCATCGCGCATGATCTGATATTCCTTGTCGGTCAGCGTCTGCGCGGGCGCGACCGTAATCGAATCACCGGTATGCACACCCATGGGATCGAGGTTCTCGATCGAGCAGATGATGATGCAATTGTCATTGCGATCGCGCACCACCTCCATCTCGTACTCTTTCCAGCCCAGCAGCGACTCTTCGATCAGCAACTCTTTGGTCGGCGAAGCTTCCAGTCCGCCTTCGCAGATTTCCAGAAATTCTTCGCGATTGTAGGCGATGCCGCCACCGCTCCCGCCCATGGTGAAGGACGGACGAATAACCGTCGGGAATCCCATCACTTGCTGTACCTGCAAGGCCTCTTCCATGCTGTGTGCAATCGCCGAGCGCGCCGAGGACAGGCCGATACGGGTCATCGCCTGCTTGAACTTCTCGCGGTCTTCCGCCATGTCGATGGCCTCGCGCGAAGCGCCTATCATCTCGACCTTGTATTTCTCCAGCACGCCATGTTTGGCCAGATCAAGCGCGCAATTGAGCGCAGTCTGCCCGCCCATGGTCGGCAGAATCGCACAGGGACGCTCCTTGGCGATGATTTTTTCGACGATCTGCCAGCTAATCGGCTCGATATAGGTCGCATCCGCCATGTCCGGATCGGTCATGATGGTCGCCGGATTGGAGTTCACCAGCACGACGCGATAACCCTCTTCGCGCAGCGCCTTGCAGGCCTGTGCGCCGGAATAATCGAACTCGCACGCCTGCCCGATGACGATAGGGCCTGCGCCGATGATAAGTATGGATTTTAGATCAGTACGTTTTGGCATTTTTTATGGGAAGGGGGAAACGGGGAGGGGGGAAGGGTACTGGGCGCGGGGGTTTTCCCCTTCTCCCTTCTCCCTTCTCCCTTCTCGCCAACCCCTACTTCCGCTCCTCCATCATTTCAACAAAGCGATCGAACAGGCCATCCACGTCGTGCGGACCAGGGCTCGCCTCGGGGTGTCCCTGGAAGCAGAACGCGGGCTTATCTGTCAGTTCAAATCCCTGCAGTGTGCCATCGAACAGCGAGACATGGGTTGCGCGCGCATTGACCGGCAACGTAGCCGCATCCACCGCAAAACCGTGATTCTGACTGGTGATCATCACCCGCTTGGTGTCCACATCCTGCACGGGATGGTTCGCGCCGCGATGACCGAACTTCATCTTCACCGTTTTTGCGCCAACGGCCAGGCCGAGTATCTGGTGACCGAGACAGATACCGAACAACGGAACACCCGCATCCAGCACCTGCTGCGTGGCTGAAATCGCATAATCGCAAGGCTCCGGATCACCCGGGCCATTCGACAGGAACACGCCATCCGGCTTCATCGCCAGCACATCCGCCGCTGGTGTTTTCGCCGGCACGACGCTAATGCGGCAGCCGCGTTCAGCCAGCATGCGCAATATATTGCGCTTCACACCGAAGTCGTAGGCAACGACATGAAAAGATTGCGGATTGCGGATTACGGATTGCGGAAGACCTGGCTCCTGACCGTGAACCGCACCGAGTTGCCACACTCCTTCTGTCCATTCGTAGGGCGAATCGCAGGTCACAACCTGTGCCAGATCCATCCCGGCCAGACCCGCAAAACCGCGCGCCGCTTCCAGTGCCGCCACCTCATCCGTGCCCGTGGCAATGCAACCGCTCTGCGCACCCTTTTCTCGCAGTATCCGGGTGAGTTTGCGGGTATCGATGCCGGCGATCGCCACCACGTCATTGGCTTTCAGATAATCCGGCAACGACTGCGTGCTGCGCCAGTTACTCACCGTCGGCGACAGATCACGGATGATCAAACCACTGGCAAACACCTGACGCGACTCGACGTCTTCGTCGTTTACCCCTACGTTGCCGATATGCGGGCAGGTCAGCGTAACAATTTGCCTGCAATAGGAAGGATCAGTGAGTATTTCCTGATAGCCGGTCATCGAGGTATTGAATACCACCTCGCCCACGCGGCTGCCGGAGGCGCCGATGGCTACACCGCGAAACACCGTCCCATCGGCAAGTACAAGAATGGCAGGATTCGTTTGCGTCACCAGATGCTCCCCCAAATAAAATCAACAAGCTAGACATAAAGAAGCGGGAAGAA
>Ga0209231_1001141_pt1 | contig 10930 bp, 10 predicted proteins | sample Deesub45470m_DNA_FD_188086 | JGI IMG/M metagenome (GOLD analysis project Ga0209231, IMG submission 188086) | Deep subsurface microbial communities from North Pacific Ocean - 450_OLKR46/470m Metagenome (SPAdes) (version 2) | ecosystem: Environmental > Terrestrial > Deep subsurface > Unclassified ... | reverse complement strand
GCGGGCTTTTTATTTTGCTACTTGCTTTTCTCTTAGCTCATCTAATGTTTTACAGTCGATACAGAGTGTCGCTGTTGGGCGCGCTTCTAAGCGCTTTAAGCCAATTTCTACGCCACAGCTCTCGCAATAGCCATACTCATTGGCATCAATATTGCGCAAAGTCCCTTCGATTTTTTTGATGAGTTTGCGCTCACGGTCGCGATTACGTAACTCAAGTGCCATATCAGACTCTTGGCTGGCACGGTCATTAGGATCGGCGAAGGTAGATACTTCATCCTGCATATGATGCACAGTACGGTCAATATCATCACTCAATTCAGACTTCCACTTTTCTAAAATATCGCGAAAATGCTTGAGTTGTTTTTTGTTCATATACTCTTCATCAGGCTTAGGCTGATAAGGAGTGAAGCTAATATTCGGTGTTGTTTTTGCCATTTTGCGTCCAAAAAACTACTTAAAAAAACAAAAGTGATAAGAATTTAATCGCGCGAGTTTACACTGATTGCTTGCGTTATGCAAAGCCTTCGCATCGATTAAGCTAATTTTTTGCTTCATTAAGCTCTAAAGCTAGTAAGGTATTTTCCATTAAAGTTGCCACTGTCATCGGCCCAACACCGCCTGGCACGGGGGTTATATAGCCTGCACGCTCTTTGGCGGTCGTAAAGTCAACATCGCCACTGAGTGAGCCATCAGCTAATCGATTAATGCCAATATCAATCACGATTGCACCAGGTTTTATCCATTCGCCTTTGATTAAACCCGCTTTACCAGCAGCTGCGACCACTAAATCTGCTTTTCTAACCTGACCTTCCAAATCTTTGGTATGACGATGGCAGCTGGTTGTCGTGCAGCCTGCTAGTAACAACTCCAGTGCCATAGGTCTGCCCACATGATTAGACACGCCCACAATGACAGCATCTAAACCCATAGGATCAATATTGCAGGCCTCTAACATCTTAATTACACCAAAGGGCGTACAAGAGCGTAGCGTAGGCTGACGCACGGCTAAGCGGCCGATATTGTATGGATGGAAACCATCAACATCTTTATTGACATCAATGTGCTCAATCAATAAATCTTCATTAATATGCTTTGGCAATGGAGACTGCACCAGAATGCCGTCAACACTAGCATCACTATTCAATTGATGAATCAGCGCCAATAATTCGGCTTCTGTCGTTGCAGCAGGTAAATCATGCGAAATAGACGTCACACCCACTTTTTCACAAGCTAAGCGTTTGTTGCGCACATAAATGGCAGAGGCAGGATCGGCACCAATTAACACAACTGCGAGACATGGTGCACGCTTGCCTAAGGCAATACGGTCTGAAATGCGAGATTTAATACTATCGAGTAAGCTGGCTGAGATGGCTTTGCCATCGATGATTTGCGCGGACATGAATGTGTTTCAATGAAATGTTGAAATAATTACGCATTTTAGCATATTTGATTTGACCAATCGCGTATATTCCAGTATATTTCTGCCTCTTCGGCGTGTAGCGTAGCCTGGTAGCGCGCCTGCTTTGGGAGCAGGATGTCGGGAGTTCGAATCTCTCCACGCCGACCATTTTTTTGGTCATTGTCCGTAACAGAAGTAACATCGTCACGTGTAACTAAAATCTGCCCGTAGCTCAACCGGATAGAGCACCAGCCTTCTAAGCTGGGGGTTACAGGTTCGATTCCTGTCGGGCAGGCCATTACTTAGTCTCTATGGTGGCTGTAGCTCAGCTGGTAGAGCCCTGGATTGTGATTCCAGTTGTCGTGGGTTCGAGCCCCATCAGCCACCCCAATTCCTATATAAATTATGACAGAATAGCCTTATTCAAAATTTTGTTGACATAGTTAGCCAGCTAACTATAATGGATTTTATGCTTCAGCTAAAAGATATTCCCGATACTAAGATACTCAAAAAATTCGCAAATCGCTATGAGGCGGTTGATTCGGAAAAGGTGATTCAGTTTTTAAGTATTCTTCGGGTAGGAACGGACCTGATAGAAGTGTTAAACAGCTTTCTAGGCAAATATGACTTACTACAGGGCAGATGGTGGGTGCTTATTTTATTAATGCGCGAAGATGATTTAACATCTACACCAACTGAATTAGCAGCAAAAGCGGGTGTGAGCAAAGCGACGATGAATGGCTTAATTAAACGCCTGCTAAAAGATGGCTTAATTTCTAGAACTCAGTGCGATGAGGATGGAAGAAGTTATAGAGTGAAATTAAATCGTTTAGGGCAAGCTAAGTTGGATGAAGTGATGCCAGAATATTATTTAAGGCTTAATCAGTTGATGAGTAGTGTCAGTGATGTTGATAGAGAGCGATTAGTTGCGCAGTTATTATTGTTAAAACAAAATAGCAGTGTATTTGAGTAGCTTTTTTTTTGGATATAGTTAGCCAGCTAATTAATTGGGTTGGCATTTTTATAAATGTGTTGAGGAGAGATTCATGAATGAAATGACGATTGTAGAGAGTGCTAATGCTGCTTGGAATAATGCATTCAATAGTAAAGATATTGATGCATTGGTTGAGTTGTATTCAAAGAGTGCAATTTTGTCGCCAGGCAATGGTGAATTTTTAACAGGCCATGAGGAAATTAAAGGTTTGTTTAAAAGTTTTATTGATGGAGGTGTGAATAGTCATGCATTAACGATTATTGAGGTAGGTGGATCTGATGATTTTATCTATCAAGTCGCGAAGTGGAGTGCAAAAGGCCCTGAAGTTGATGGAGAAAAAGCTGAGTTTGGTGGAGTGACTACAACAGTATTTAAGAAGAGTAATGATGGTGAGTATCTTGCTCACTCTCATGTTTGGAATGTCAATTAAAATAGGAGTTTAATATGTATAAGAAAATAATATTAAGTTTAGCGTTGTGTCTAACAGCATTAATCACAAATGCCGCAAGCAATGATTTAAGCGAAAGTGCGGCAAAAACGAAAGCAGCAGCGGCTTTGCTTGCGCAGAAGCCAGAACGTATTCAGGAAGAAATGGAAAATGCAATTCTTGTATGGAACAAAGCATTTAATAATAAAGATATTACGGCTTTGGTTAAATTGTATGCAGATGATGCAATTTTGTCACCAGGCAATGGTGCAGTGTTAATAGGTCATGAAGAAATTACTGGGTTATTTAAAAGCTTTATTGATGGTGGTGTAAATAGTCATTCTCTAGAGATTGTAAAGGTTGGCGGAGATGATGATGTGGTTTACCAAGTAGCTAAATGGAATGCTAAGGGTGCTGAAGTTGATGGGATAAAACCAACATTTGGTGGAATTACTACTAGTGTATTCAAGAAAAACCCTGAAGGTAAGTGGGTAATCAAGTCTCATATTTGGAATGTAAAGCAGTAAGAAACAAAGTGTTGGACAGTAATCCATAGATAGTAAATATAAATTAGTGGGTTACTGAGTAATGCAACACAGGTTGTGATTTTAGTTGTCGTGGATTCGAGACCTATCTGCCACACCATCTAGTTATAATCTAATAGATTTGAAATTTTGCAGCGGATGATAGATCATCTATTTTGCTGTATTAGTCTATACCTTCCAATTGTAATCGAATTTATTAAAGAAATACTATCCTTAGAAAAGAGGATGTTTTTCCACACTAATTTTGATTAGGTAGGTCTTAGGCTTAGGTTAAAGTTTATCTGTAAGCTACTTTGCTTTTCGAGGGCAAGGTAGTCGCGCGGGATAAATAAATGGAAAAACGGCAAAATTATATAAAATCATTTCACCAAGTATTATGGTTGCTACTATTGCTAGTAGTGATTCAGATTGCTGTCTGGTTTTTACCTAGTCTACATTTCGCGTACGAAGCCCCTTTACATACAATATTTGAAAGTATTGCCGTCCTTGTTTCCATGATGGTGTTTGCAATTGGCTGGGATTTGCCATCTGAAAATCGGAATGCCAATTTTATCGTACTTGCCGCTATATTTTTGGGCGTAGGAGTACTTGATTTTATCCACACACTTTCCTACCCTGGAATGCCAGACTTCATTACGCCAAGCACTCCTGAAAAGGCAATCAACTTCTGGTTAATGGCACGTCTATTATCCGCTTTTGGTTTGTTGTTTATTACATGGCAGTCTTGGCGAGTGATAATCACGAATAGGGGCCGTTGGTTAATGTTGGTCGGAATGCTCTTCTTCTTGGGAGTGGTAATCACTATTGGGTTTAGGTTTCCACAGTTAATACCGGATACGTTTGTTGCGGGTGAAGGATTAACCGACTTTAAGCGTGGGGTAGAGCTTTTAATCGTTATATTATTTGCTACAGCTGCGATTAGACTTTTTATGCAAATAAGAACAAAACAAGTGTTTGATGTGTTTGGTCTATTTGCGGCTGCTAGTGTGTTAGCACTTAGCGAAATTTGCTTTATGCTATATGCTGAGGTTAACGATATATTCAATTTACTTGGTCACGTTTATAAAGTAATAGCCTACTTCTTTATTTATAAGAGTATTTTAGTAACGACGATTAGGGAGCCGTATCGACAGCTTAAGTCATCACAAAATACGCTACAGAATGTCATAGATAACATACCATTGCGCGTTTTTTGGAAAGATCGTGAATCAAGGTATGCAGGGTGCAATATTCTTTTTTCAAAAGATGCTGGAGGAGCTAATCCTAAAGACATTGTTGGTAAATTCGATACACAACTTTGGCCGGAGGATGTGGCCGAGGCATTCCGTGCTGATGACAGGCAAGTCATTAATTCAAATACCCCAAAATTAAACTATGAAGAACCTCAGATAAGAGCTGAAGGAAAGCGCAGCTGGCTGAGAACATCCAAAGTGCCTTTAGTTGACGCTGATATGCAAACAATCGGTATTTTAGGCATATATGATGATATTACTGATACAAAAGAATTAGAAGAAGAGCTGTACATGTCTCACAGTGCAATTGAAAACTCTAAGAGTGCACACTTTTGGTTTAACTCTGAGGGTTGCGTCACTTATGCTAATGAATTTGCATGCGCGACTTTAGGTTATAACCGTGATGAATTGGTTGGGATGTATTTCTGGGAGTTTGATGCGGATTTGCAGCCGTCTGACGCATCACGCCTTTGGACAAGTCTTAAGAGTGAAAGTGCTTTATTATTCGAGACTAAAAATAAACACAAAGATGGCACAATTTTTCCAGTTGAAGTCAGTGTTAATTATATTTCTACTGGAAATAATGAGCGGGCATTTTGCGTTATTCATGATCTCACTAAACGCAAGCAGGCAGAAGACCTAATTTGGCAAAATGCAAATATTGACTTCCTTACTGGCTTGCCGAATAGACGCATGTTTAAGGATAGGCTAGAGCAAGAGATTAAGAAAGCGCACAGAACGCAATTGCCTCTCACTTTATTTTTCTTGGATTTAGATAACTTCAAAGAAGTGAACGATGTGATGGGTCACTCAAAAGGTGACTTGTTACTCAAGCAAGCGGCACACAGGCTAGTTTCGTGTGTGCGAGAGTCGGATACGGTTGCTCGTTTTGGTGGGGATGAGTTTACAATTCTTTTGAGCGAAGTGCATGACGAGGATTGCGTTGAACGTATTTTACAAGATGCGCTTGAGGTGATTGCTGAACCGTTTAAGTTGGATGGCGATGTAGCCTATGTGACTGCTAGTATAGGAGTCACATGTTACCCCAATGATGGCGTAGAAATCGATGAATTGCTCAAGAATGCCGATCAGTCGATGTATGCGGCTAAGGCTAATGGGCGCAATGGATTTAGTTACTTCTCTCCTAAGATGCAAGCGGTTGCAAAAGAGCGAATGAAGTTAGCTAATGATTTACGGAGTGCATTATCAAACAATCAGTTGTGGGTGGCATATCAACCTATCATTGAGATTAAATCAGAAAAGATTGTTAAAGCAGAAGCATTGATTCGTTGGCAGCATCCTGAATATGGTTTGGTTGGACCGGACCAATTTATTTCTATAGCTGAACATACGGGACTTATTAATGATATCGGAGAGTTTGTGTTCCGAAGTGCAACGCAGGCTGTCAAGAGATGGCAAGAAACATATGACACTGAGTTTCAAGTGAGTATTAATGTGTCGCCAGTGCAGTTTAATGATAAAAGTAATAAGTTTAAGCCTTGGTATCAGCAATTAACGGGTTTAGGCTTGGCGGGCAAAAGTATCGTAGTAGAAATTACCGAAGGTTTGCTGTTAGAGGCGAGTACGATAATCCAAGATAAGCTACTCGAATTTCGGGACGCTGGCATTCAAGTAGCATTAGATGATTTTGGTACTGGATATTCTGCTTTGTCTTACCTAAAAAAGTTTGATATTGACTATATTAAAATCGACCAGTCGTTTGTACGTAAACTTTCATCTAAGTCTGAGGACTTTGCACTCTGTGAGGCTATGATAGTGATGGCGCACAAACTTGGGCTGAAAGTCATTGCTGAAGGCGTTGAAACAAAAGGACAGCAAAAGCTATTAAAAGACATGAACTGTGACTACGCACAAGGCTATTTAATATCGAAACCAGTGCCAAAAGAAGCATTTGAAAAGCTGCTTTCTTGAGTACGAGCTTTATCACATCACATTTATTTCAAGTTCTCGTTAACCTTTTCAGCATTTTTATTGGCAGTATAAAACTAAACTTTTTCATTCGTTTGCCGTAGGTATCTATATAGCATATAGATAAAGACAGGCACACGATGAAATTGATTGATGGATTATTCCAACATGCTTTTTTTGCAATGAAGTTGCAGCATGATGGGTCGGGGTTGCCAACTACATTTCCGTCTGCAGTATTATTTTCTTTTGTCTATGGATTATTAGTGATTGCTAATAATCTTTATACAGAAACACTTGATTACAGTGTGCTGTTATCACTTATCTTTATTATTTTTGTCTACACTGTTGTACTGCGAAACCAACTCACAGGTTTGATTATTCTGATTGGGATTATCTCCAATGTGATGACGCTATTCCTGGGCCAGTTTGGTGCTTTGGCGGAATGGCAGCAATTGATGTTATCAATAATGGAATATGTGCTGGTATTTGGCGCATTGACCAATGTGATTAAAAGTAATATCAAACTACATTAAATCTAAGTTTATTCGCTTTCTCACTGCATTTTTGTGCTTTTTATTAATCAATTTGCTTGCTATTGAAGCAAATGGCGATAAGGGTTATAGTGCGTCTTAATAAGAAGTAAAAATAAGACATAACAATAAGAAGAACAGGATAATATGAGGGACTTTATATGCCCAGCGTTTGTCGTGCGCAGGCAAAATGCGTGGGCTATACGCAATAAGCCTATTAATATTAGTGGCAGTAAAATAGTATTGCTCTTTTTGGTGAGCATTTGTACAGTTGCTTGTACGCATCAATCTCAAGTATTACCTTCCGCAGGGCATATTAATGCCAACAACCCACCACTTCCAGCAACAAACCAACAGACAGTACAAGTGCCGATTGTTGAGCCTGTAACAGTCAATTCTCCACCTGCTTTAAAACCACCAATGCCTCAAAAGCAACACACCTATAGTGTGGTTGTGAATGAGGTGCCTGTTAAAGAAGTGTTGTTTGCACTTGTAAGGGACAGCAAAATTAATGCGGATATTAGTCCTTTGATACAGGGGCGCGTGACGATGAATGCGGTTGATCAGACCTTACCCACTATCTTGGAGCGTCTCACTAGGCAAGTTGATCTGACTTATAAGATGGTTGATGATGTACTCTATATTGCACCTGACCAGCCAGAGCTCAGGTTGTATCAGATTGATTACGTCAATATGGCGCGTGACACTAAAAGCTTTATTGGTTCGGCAACAGAAATATCCAGTACAGGGCAAAGCGCGAGTACGGGCAAAGATGGTCAAGCAACGGTTGTGAGCACTTCTGGTAATGGGGCCAATAATAGTTCACGCACAACGGTTTCTAGTGAGTCGAAAAATCACTTGTGGGAGTCATTAATTAGCAATATTAAAGACTTATTAGCCGAGGCGGATAAAGAGATTATCGTAAAGCGTTATGGCACACTAGCAGAAGGTGAGTCAGAAGGGGCTATTACATCCCAAACTAAAATAGCAGAAAATCAGCGAGATAAACAACGTTCGGAATATAAAACACTGTTAGCGGCCAATGTGATTGCCAACCCAGAATCGGGTGTGATTAGTGTGCGTGCAACGCATAAACAGCAGCAAAAGGTACAAGAGTTTATTGATGCGGTGATGAATCGTGCCAATAAACAAGTACTGATTGAGGCAACGATTGTTGAAGTGCAGCTAAGCGATAGCTTTCAGGCCGGAATCGATTGGAGTCGCCTCAATAATGCCGCGACTAATAGTGGATTTGTATTTGGACAAAGTTTGGGTTCAAAAGGCATTAATTTTAATCCAGCTACAGGTGCTTTCACTGCAGGAGAGCAGAATGCCTTGGGTGTGCAATCTAATGCGGGTCTTGTCGCGGGTTATATCAATCCTTTGAGTGCAATTGGTAATATTGCGGCATCCATTACTTTATTGAAAAAATTTGGCAATACCAAGGTGTTATCTAGCCCAAAGTTAATGGTGCTTAACAATCAGACGGCAGTGTTAAAAGTCGTCAACAATATCGTATATTTCACGGTGCAGGCGCAACAGTCGCAAAGTTCAGTAGGAGGCAGTGTCTTGTCTACTGTGACCACGACGCCGAATACAGTGCCAGTGGGCGTGGTGATGAGTGTCACGCCGCAGATTAATCAGTTAGAAAACGTCAATATGAATGTAAGGCCAACCATTTCTAGTGTGGTTGGATATAAGCAAGATCCGAATCCTAACTTAACCATTCCTAGTTTAATTCCCGAAATACAAGTACGCGAGATGGAGTCAGTGTTGCAGATTAATAGCGGTAATACCGCAGTGTTAGGAGGCTTGATGCAGGATGAAATTCAACGTAACACCGATAAAGTGCCGGGCGTAGCAGAAGTGCCTATTATTGGGCAAGCATTTGTGGGTCAAAATCACGCTAATCGGAAAACCGAGCTGGTCATTTTTATACGGCCTACTGTGGTTCAACACGCGAGTTTAGATAGTAAGGAACTGCAGTCATTTAAACAATATCTACCAGCGCAACAGTTGCAAAAAATGGTTGATGAAGCCAATGCGGATAGTCTTGAGTAAGCGTAGCAGATGACGGAGATAACGCTTAACGTTCGTCTTGGCGAATTGATGGTCACGCAAGGCTTGATTAGTCAGGATCAACTGCGTATTGCGCTGATTGAGCAAGTGCAAAATAAGCTGCAATTAGGCCAGCAATTAGTCCGACTTGGTTTTGTATCTGAAGCCATCGTGCGTGATGTGCTTGCACGGAATTTGGGGCAGGAAAGTATTGATCTGAATACAATTGTTGCGGATGCTGAAGCGTTGAGCATGGTGCCAGAGGCTTTTGCACGTCGTTATCATTTGTTGCCAATAGCATATGATGACTTGATTAATACCATGACTATTGCGATGGCAGATCTGTTTAATGTAGTCGCACTTGATCAATTACGTGCCATGTTAGGTGGTCAAATTCAGCTTAAGCAATTGTTAGCAGCAGAAGCGCAATTAGAAGCGACCATTGATCAGTTTTATGATTATGAATTATCAGTAGATGGCATTTTGCGTGAAATTGAGACGGGTGAGGTTGAAGAGCAAAGTGTCGGCACAAATAGCCATGCCTATACGCAGCCAGTTGTAAGATTAGTCGGTGCTTTATTGATGGATGCAGTGAAAAAAGGCGTGTCAGATATTCATTTTGAACCAGAGTCAGCCTTTTTACGCATACGCTACCGACTAGATGGTGTGTTGTATCAAGTACGTAGTTTGCATAAAAACTATTGGCCAAGTGTTGCTGTGCGATTAAAGGTCATGAGTGGTCTGGATATTACCGAAACACGTGCCGCGCAAGATGGTCGGTTAAATATGTATTTATGCGGACGGACGATTGATTTTAGGGTGTCTACGCATCCAACCATTCATGGTGAAAATATCGTGTTGCGCGTATTGGATAGAGCGCAATCGGTGGTAGCTATTGAGCGAATGGACTTAACGCAATCCATACAACAGACGCTTCAGTTGATGATGTCGCGACCAGAAGGCATCTTAATTGTGACAGGGCCAACGGGTAGCGGCAAAACAACCACTTTATATTCATTGCTGAGCAGTAAAAACACAGAAGTCGTCAACATCATGACTTTGGAAGATCCGGTAGAGCATCCTGTTTCGTTGATGCGACAAACTTCGGTTGCTGAGAGCAACAAAATCGATTTTGCCAATGGTATTCGTTCCATCATGCGACAAGATCCCGACATTATTTTGGTCGGTGAAGTACGTGATGAAGACACAGCAAAAATGGCTTTTCGCGCTGCCATGACGGGACATCAAGTATTCACCACTTTACATACCAATTCTGCATTGGGCATTTTTTCACGATTAGCCGATATGGGCATTTCACATGAAATGATGGCAGGCAATATTATTGGGGTGATTGCGCAACGACTCATCCGTAAGCTATGCCCGTATTGCAAAATAGCGAGTGCACCAACGCAAGCAGAAAAAACAATGCTCGGGGGAGCGCAGGACGAGCAGTTTGAAATTTACAAAGCGCAAGGCTGTCAGCATTGTGCATTAACGGGTTATCGCGGGCGCATGGCGATTATGGAGTTGTTACGCATTGATGATGAGATGGATGCTTTGATTGCGCGTCGCGCCTATGTGGACGAGGTAGGTGCATTGGCCATTGAAAAAGGTTTTATCAGCTTGGCGCAAGACGGCTTGCGTAAAGTGTTGGCCGGTACAACCAGTCTTGATGAGCTCATGCGAGTAGTGAATCTCACTTCGCGGATTGTTTAAAAGCTCGGTCACAATGGAAACTTTTCGCTACCGTGCAATTGATCAAATTGGAAAGCCTGCAAAAGGTCGGATGGACGCGCGTAATGTTGCTGATTTAGAG
>Ga0209231_1001140_pt1 | contig 10933 bp, 20 predicted proteins | sample Deesub45470m_DNA_FD_188086 | JGI IMG/M metagenome (GOLD analysis project Ga0209231, IMG submission 188086) | Deep subsurface microbial communities from North Pacific Ocean - 450_OLKR46/470m Metagenome (SPAdes) (version 2) | ecosystem: Environmental > Terrestrial > Deep subsurface > Unclassified ... | reverse complement strand
GCAGCAGGCTGCGGAAGAACTGGCAAAGCTGGGGGCGATTCTCCCCCAGTCCCTTCGCGTGGGCTCGGCAGCTGGCCGTGCACTCAACGCTGTGGGTATGCTCAAGCGCGCTGGTCGTGGGCCGCAGGAAATCCTCGACGCTCTCCAGAACTACAGCAACGTTACGCTGGACCGAGACGAAATCCTCAAGCTCATGGCTAGGGTGAACGAACTCAACGATCCGGCTGATGTCGCTAAGCTGGCTACGGACTCGTTCAAGCCCAAGGCAGAGGACTATCTCTTCTCGGCTTGGTACAACATGAACCTGCTGAGCCGTCTGTCGACCCAGATGAACAACATCCTCGGCACCGGGGGCCACCTCCTTGGTGAACTCAGCTCTCAGCACATCGCGTGGGTTCTGGGCCTGCCTAAGCTGCTGACGGGCAACACCAACCGTGTCACGACGACTGAGCTAATTGCTCGGTACGCCGGGATGGGTGTAGGGGTGCTGCAGGGTATCCGCAACGCGCCTCGGGCCTTCCGGCTCGGGATGCCTGTGTCGGGTCCGTCGAAGGAAGCCTACCGTCCGCTGCCGATGTGGGAAGCCGCTCAGGCATTCAACACCGAGGGCAAGGGCGCGAACCTCCCTCGGATGCTCCAGAACACGGTCAACGAAGCGGCAGTCATTGCAGAGCTTCCGGGCCGTATGATGGCAGTCACCGATGAGTTCTTCCGTTCGGTTGCTTCTATGAGCGACTACTACGGTCGGGCTGCTCGGGATGTCATTGGCAAGAACGATGGCATGGACAGCGGCAGCTTCGGCGAACGCTTCTACAGCCTGACTCGTGTGCCCTCGGAGGAAATGCAGAAGAGTGCAGAAATGTACTCGGACCCGAAGAATGCCCGCCGCAACATCAACATGCAGCAGGCGCACGAACTGGCCCGCCGGGTTACGTTCCGTGACGAGCTGACTGGGTTCGGCAAGGGCGTGGAGAATGCTCTGCGTACTCGCGAGGATGCGGGTCCGGTGATGCGGGTTGCTAAGTTTGCTGGCCGTACTCTGGTTCCGTTCTACCGGATGGGCGAGCGTATGCTGGCTTCGGTCAATCGGTTCACTCCGGGCACAGGCCTCGCTAGCCGCACCAACGTTGCCGACCTCAAGGCCGGTGGTGCTGATCGTGACATCGCTCTAGGTCGTCAGCTGTTCGGCCTAGGTCTCGGGATGCTGGCATTGGACCAGTACGAAAGAGGTGAACGCACGGGCGCAGGTCCCGAGGATTACGAACGTCGCATGGAGCTTGAAGAGAGCGGGTGGAAGCCCTTCTCGGTTAAGCTCGACGATGGTACGTGGTTCTCGACCAACAACCTCGATCCTCTCAACGCGTATATGAACGCTTTGGTGACTGCTGCTGAACTGTACGACGAAGGCCTTCTCAACGAGGAGAGCACTTCGGACCAGATGTACAACGCTGGCGCAGCCTTCGTTCGCTGGGCGGGTACTGCAGCTGGCATCGAAAACATCTTCCGGCTTGTGTCGGGCGTTGAGGGCGGTGCTGCTGGTGAGGGTGCGGGTAAGAACGCTATCGCAGGTATCGGGACTTCGTTCGTCGTTCCCGGCATCATTCAGTCGTACAACCAGAACTTCGAGGATACCGCAGTCCGCTCCACGCGGGGTGACGGCAGCCTTGGGGACCGCTTCGAGAACCGTGTTTCTTCGGCTTATCCGTCGAGCATGGCCAACCAGTTTGGCGGCGTCGGCCCGATGGGTGATGCTGGTTCTGCAGACCTTCCGCAGCGCGCGGGTCCGTTGGGCACCATGCGTGAACGTAAGGGCGGCTGGCTGGGGTTCCTGTTCGGGGATCGCTTCGCTACGGTCAACCCTGACCCGACAGTGAAGGAGGTCGTCCGACTGGGTAAGGACCTTGAGGGCAAGCCCGTCGTGGGTCTGCCGATGCGCTCGATTGAACTGCGTAAGAACACCACTTGGCGTAAGCCTGAATGGGCGGGGGAGCCTTCCGTGAAGCTGGAGGAGAAAGACTTCCAGCAGTACGTGCAGCTCTCAGGCCACTGGTTCAAAAATGGATTGACCAATGAAATGAATACACCCGAATACAAGGCCATGTCCGACGAGGAGCGGCGGGCCCTGATCAAGGAGATTGCTACCGAGGCTCGTAGGGCCGCTCGCGACTACCTGTTTATCGCCGATGAAGAAGAAGAAGTGGTCGATGACAGGATCGCCGATGCCCTCGAAGAAAGCTCAAATGCGCCGGTCTATGACCCCTCAGCGGCTACAGCCGACGAATGGGAGGCTTACGCAGGTGGCAACTAAGACAGAGAACGAACGCATTGCCGTTCTAGAAACGACCGTCGAGTCCCTCGTCGAAGTCGTACAGAAACAGACGGAGACAATCATGGAGCTCACGTCTGCGCTGAACAAGGGGAAGGGGGTACTCGCCACTATCTCCTTCCTCTTGGGAAGCTCCCTTATCGGTGCAATCACCGCAGTCACAGGATGGTTAAAAGGATGAACAAGTTAAATAAAATATTCGCGGCACTCGGCGCCGGGTTCATCCTTGCGAGCCCCACACAGGCGAGTGAAGCTATAGACGCATCCCCCGTCGTCCAAGTTGTCTGTGACGCAAGCGCTGGCAGCGCCGTACGGATCGACAGCGATGTTTATATAACGGCGGTCCACGTACTGCATGGAAAGGGCTGCAAGGTAGCCGGGACGCCCGTTGAAGTCCTTCAAGCGGGGCAGCATGATTTTGCGATCTTCCGGGGCCCAGCAGGTACTAGCGTCGCTAAGTATTCTTGCGGTGGCTTTGATGCTAACGTCGAGTATCTCGCAGTAGGCTACGGCCACGCTTGGCCTGTCCTTATGTACCAGCCACTCCGGGCTTCCGCTTTCAAAATAGCGAACGATCCCTACCAGATGTTCACAGGTGAGGTCATTCCGGGGATGTCGGGTGGAGCAGTATTCGACGCTAAGGGCAAGGTCACAGGGCTCGTAACTATGCGCTGGCCCGCACGGAGCATCCCGCTTTCCGAAACCAGCCTTTGCAAGAAGGGTATTTAACATGGGTGTTCCTTTCGTCGGTGACATCATTGATGCGGTTGGCGACCTCTTCTCCGAAGTGATCGTCGACAAGGATAAACGTAACGAAATCAATCTTGAGCTAGCCCGTATCGGGGATGCCGCTGAACAGCGCTACCACGAACAGATGATTGCTCAAGCAGAGATTAACAAGGTCGAGGCCGCTAGTGGCTCCATCTTCGTGGCCGGTTGGCGTCCCGCCGTAGGCTGGGTCTGTGCCATTGGCCTCGGCGCACAGGTCATCCTGTTCCCGCTGATCGACCGTATCTGGGGCTGGGACATGCAGTTCGACACCGAGCTGTTGATCCTGACCATGACGGGTATGCTTGGCATTGGCGGGATGCGGACGCTGGAGAAGATCAAGGGTGTGTCGACTAACGACTACACCGATGTTCCCAGTGCTCCCAACGAACCAATAGCGCTTCCAGCGCCAAAGAAAAAGAAGAAGATACTCGGTATCACTCTTCCGGAGAAGGCGCCATGGGAGTAAACGCTCAAGTCATCCGATTGCTAGAACAAGCAATACAACTGCTCCAGCGCCAAGAAGACCGCCAAGGCCAGCAGCCGCAAGAGGAGCGTGATAATACCACCAGCGAGACAGCTGGGCGGCGAGCGATAGCTTGGGGGGCAAAGGTCTCTCCTTTGTTTAGAGAAAGGGTATGGTGGATTGCAGACACCCTTCAACTTGATCCGGACGACCTCATGGCTTGCATGGCTTGGGAGAGTGGCGAAACCTTCTCCCCGTCCATCAAGAACGCGGCTGGCAGCGGAGCTACAGGACTCATTCAGTTCATGCCCTCTACTGCGGTCGGCTTGGGGACTTCCACAGCTAAGCTAGCCCGCATGACTGCTGAGGATCAGCTTAACTATGTCTACAAGTACTTTCGTCCGTTCGCAGGGAGGCTCAACAACCTCGGGGACATCTACATGGCAATCCTCTGGCCAAAGGGCGTGGGGCAGCCGGATAGCTACGTGCTGTGGGATGCGGGCAAGTCGCCCACCACTTTCCGACAGAACGCGGGCTTGGACATCAACAAGGACAGGAAGGTCACTCGGGCTGAGTGTCTTACCAAGATCAAACAGAAGCTGACCAAGGGGCGACAAGCCCAGTACCTCGGTTAAAGATACAAGAAAACCCCCTCCGGCATTACGCTAGAGGGGGTTTTTTTATTATTCGTAAGCCGTGTCGTAAACAGGCAAACCGTCTTTTTCCCACTTTCGGATAAAGAAGCCGTTGTACTCCTCTATCTCCGCGCCCTCTGTCTTGATTAATCGAAGGGGGCGGCCTTCTTTGACCCAGTCAATCATCGATTTAAGGCCGTCAAGATCATGGTCAGATAGCAGGGTGGGCATTAGCTCAAAAGGCTAAGCTGGAATTCGTCGTCGTCTTCGTAATCGTCAACGATGAAGTCCGTCAGAGTTTCTACGTCGCGGATGATAGATGTGATGTCTCCCGCAGCAGCGCCACGGATTGCCAGCAACTGCTGGACGAGATTAAAGCGGATTTCGATCTTGGGGTCATAGCTGTTCATCAGTTTCTCCATTCGTGATTTCTTGCATCAGGCCATTCCAGTCGATGCGTTCCTCGTCTACGCCGTTGATGATCCATGCGATGGCTTGCATCAGCACGTCCTCCTCGACATTGCCCATCATGCTTTGCATGACAAGCGCGATCTTAGTGGTTTTCGATAGTGACAATGTTGTTCTCCCCGTTCATGATGTCGCGGACTTCTTGGTAGTTGCCCGTGTACTCCTCGAACCGATCCTCGAATGCCTCGAAAGGAATGCGACGGATCAGGTGGTAGAGGGCGGGGCTAAGGGCGCGGGCCATTGCGTGGCCGTCCCCGGGGAACTTAACGGTGTGCATCAAGCTCGTTGACTTCTCCACCCACAGGGTTTCGTTGTCGATAATCGTCGTTGGATTTTCCTCCACTCGTGTGCTTTCCTTTATTAATAAATCGTTCGTGAATGTACATGCTCGACACGATAGCAAAGCCGCCGGAGACAGCGTATACGCCTGCCGCCGCTACTGTCGCTGTGTCGATGATGTGTTTCCACAGGAGGGCTTGGGAGAAGCCGACGAAGATCGACGTGCCGAAGGCCCAGCTGTAGTTAAGATGGTTTACGTTGCGGCTCTGGAAGCCGAGGGCGAAGACCGAGACGAACCCGGTCAGCGCAATAGTTAGGAGCTCATTCACCGCGCTTATAGCGGTCGTCGTTGCCAGTGCCCTTCTTGAGCTGCTCCGACAGAAACATCAAAGTACATATTGCATGATCAATATGTGATTTCTGACTTTCTGGGTCGAGGTCCTCGCCGTCATTGAACGCCGATATGTGCCGATAAGCGGCCCCGATAAGGCGGCTGTAATCGAAGCCTGCCCGCCAGTTGTGAGCCGCGTACTTATTCGCTCCAAACGTGAGAATTTCGGCGACGCCAACGAGTGGAGCGGTCGGGAGAAGGTCCATACGGGGTTTTTCGCCATCGTATTTAAGTGCCTCAGTTGTCATTCACAATCCACTTCGTGATTTCTTCGTCCTGCGTGAGGATCGTTGGGATGAACTGATACATGACATCCCAGCGGACATCATCGGGGTCGAGTAGGATCGCGGTCTTCGCACGGGTGCCATACTCGGCATACATGACCTCCATGTGGCCACTTTTACCCGCCGGTAGGACGAGTAGAACGTGGGTAGCTCGGTCAAGGTGGGTCTTGTCGAACTCGAAGACGTGCTTGGCTGCGTAGCCGTCGAGGGCTTCGGTGTAGGTTCGTCCACGTCCTTGCTCATATGTTTTCCAATGATCGTCGGCTTCCGGGCCAGCAGCAAACCAATCGTCAAAGACTTCCACATCGGGAAGACTACGCCTAATGGATGCTGCCAGCTCCGGAATACGCTGGTTGCGAAGGCTACCGACGAGGTAAAGAACCTTACCCGCCAATATCTTGCTCGTCCGTGTTCATACCCATCAACTCCTCTACCTCGTCAAGAGCCTCTTCGATTTCAATCTCGAAGGCCTCGATGACGTCCTCTACCTTGACCCCAAGGAACTCAACGAGGTCCCAAGGGTCGAAGTAGTCGATGATGCGGTTCTTAGTTTCCCGATCCAACATTAGATTTTCTTTCTTACGCCGTCGCTCCAGCTGCCGCAAGTCTGGCACTGTAGCCGTTGAATTTTATACATCTTAGTACGGCGAGGACCGCGCTTCTGCAGGTGAGTACTGCCACAAGCGCCACACTGTTGCCCGCCAACGCTACCCAAGTGCGGGTGATTGCGAATGAACGGACGCACCTTTAGGTAAAGTTTCTCAAGCAGAACAACGTCTTGCTTGCAATACTTAGCCATTCGTGCCTGTGCCTTGGGATCGCCTTCCATGACGTCCGTCCACAGCTTGAAGCCGCCAGTCTCAACCTTGCTGCCTTGAGCGAGGAGCGGACCAATGAAGGCCAGCTTGTTCATGAAGAAGCCGAACTTACGGACGGCCTTGATCACGTCGATGCTGGTACACGGTGGCGTTGGGCCGAGGCCGGCCATCAGGAACTCACCTTGCAGCTTGGGAAGGTCGAACCTGTCCCCGTTGTAGGTGATGACGGCGTCAGCGTAGGAGAGCATTTCGTGGATAGCTGCGAGCATGTCGACGTGGCCGTGTTCCCAGTCAGAGAACAGGTACGTTTCCTTTTCGCCTAGCCACTTGGCGCCGACACAGATGATGCCGCCGGAGTCGATGATCTGCTCGACGCCAATGTTCTGTTCGCCGTAGGCTCGCCATACATAGGCCTGTGCAGGTTTAGTTTCAATGTCGAGGAGTAGGACCCTCTGATCGGGGATTTGTTCTTTACTCATGGAACCAACTTTCTGGGATTTGTCCCTCAGCCCACTCGAACCCATTCTTCTCTGCCCATAGGGCGTAGGTGGTGGGGGAGCCTTTGGTGAGGGGATTGCGGGCTCGCATGAATACGAACCGTATGTCGAGCTCGGGATGCTGTGTCTTCACCGCGATCATCTTGCGTCGATCATCGGGAGTTAGCTTGCCCTTCGTCTCGATAAGGATGCCGTTTGGGAGACGGAAATCCGGATTGTACTTTGGCGTAAGGACGTAGGAAACGACGGCGTCCTTTGGCTCATACTCTACTTTGTCTCGAAGCCCGTCAGGAATGATGGAGTAGACCCTAGCCTCGAATTTAGATCGGAATGCGTATTCTTGAGAAGGTTTCTTAGTCGACAAAGTTCTTTCCCTCTGCCCGATGCGACTTCGGGAAAGTTCCACGCCGTAGTTCGTCTTCGTCCCTCGGGAAGGGGCCAGCGAAGTAAAGCGTCGCATCCATTTTACTGAGAACGCCTGTTGTGGTGATGCGAGTAGCGTGTCCGCCCTCTTGCCACATCTGCGCCTCTTCGGTAGCAAAGTCTAAGTGACCTGTTTCCATGGTTTTGATCCAGCCGTCAGCAAAGTCTTTGCACTCGACAACGTGTTTCCAAAGGCTCATCAGAAAGTCTCATCTACTTTGGGCTCTTTCACGACCTCCGTCAACCAGACCGGCCCACGGCTGTAGAGGAACTTCCGGAGTCCCCGTCCGCCATTGGAGTCGGCCCAACAGGTTTCCTTGAAGTCGCAGTAGCTGCACCCAACCCCCAGTTTAAGATTGCCGCTCTTGCCCTCGGGCACGGCTTCATAGCAGCGCGCCGGGGGTTCGTCTGCTCGAATAACATCACGTAGACGATCAATACGGGGTCCGGGGGGGTTGCCCTCCACAATGCGTTCATCCAAGTACGCCAGCGTGATGTCACCGTGTACTTTGTCATTGACGAAGAAAGCGGCAGGAGCGACTGGACGACCTTGTTCCTCAGCAACGGCATGTTCGTAGCCGGAGAGCTGAGAAACGTAACCGAACGGATCATCAAATTGAAATTCCCCGCTCTTGAACTTCTGGAATGAGAAGGACGAAGCGGACTTGACATCGACAGTGACACCGTCAATGATCGCATCCATCGAGCCCTTGACCCCGTCAACCTCTACTTGGTGCTGCTCGTGAGTCACTTCGTGTCCGGCCTCTCGGGCAAGGAACAGCAGTAGGACTTCGATCAGGTCGCCGTAAAGGAACTTGAGGTAGGTCTTGGGGGGTATCTTCTCGCGAGGAGTGCCACGACTGGCGTACCAGAGTTGGCGTTCCTTCTTTCCGAGGGAAGAGAAGCGCAGGACGGCCTCTCCGAGTTTCTCTTCGCGTTGGGCGAAGCGTGTCCGGAGAACTTCCTTAAAAAGCTCCCCGGCGCGTTCAATGTTGGCCTCGTCGGGAACGTGGTGGTTATCGCCATCTAGTACGGCGTACACGTCCCTTACGAGGGTGTCGAGGGTCTTAGTCAAGGACGCTCGGGAATTCGTAACCGCGACGCTTCGAGCCACGGACTGCGTCTGCCTTACGGCTGTACTCTTCGGTCAGCACACCGTCAATGAACAGGCCCCAATGGTTGGCGACACGTTCAATGGTAGCGCCGACAGAAAGGCTTTCCGGTTCGCCAGCAAGGAAGTCGTCGAGGATCGAGTCGTCACCCTTGACAATGTAGGTGGCCCAGAGATACAGGCCCGAGAAGAAGTTGGTAATAGTCTTGAACATAGTTATTCGCTTTCTAGCGGCTTCAACCGCGAAATGAAGGATACATATCGGTCGCCGTCGAGTTCAAACAGAACCTTCGAGCGATTACGGGCGACAATCGTTACGATCTTGTCACCGAGGAGCATAGTCTTACTCGCTGTCATCGCAGCTATTTTCCTTGTTTTGGTTATCAATTGCGTCGAGAAGGGAGTCTTCCGACATTGCAGGTAGGATCGGTTCCATGTTATTCTCTCTAAAATGGCGCCGGTGGCCGGAGTCGAACCGGCTAGAATGCGGATTTGGAGTTCGCTCTACGCCCACGCGCTCACCGACTAACTCTTAATCTTAGAACGGAACGTCGTCGTCGAGGTCTTCGTCCGTGTCCGGGCCCGAGGTATCAACGTCTTCCTTTGGCGCCTTGTCCTTGCTAGTAGAGGCCTTGCCTGAGAAGTCGTCGTTCGGGTCAAGCGGGGCGAACTCTTCCGTAGCATACTCGACGTGATCGAGGATACGGATAGCGGCAATGTAGACGCCCTTCGCATAAGCCTTGCCGTAGTCGACAACACGGAACTTGACGTCGGCGATAGTGCCGTTACCAATCAGCTTGTTCTGTGGCCACGGAGCGCCCGTGATATCGACAACCTTGATCGGCTCATTCTTCTTGCGTTCACCCGTCTTGCGGTCTTCACGGCTCTCGCGATGGCGGAAGCTCAGGAAGTCCTCGGTACGGCTGTCGTTATCGCCCGGTTCGCGGAGCTTGTCCTTGATACCGATACGTGCAATCTCTTCCATCCCCTTGGCGTCGGGGGTAAGGTCTACCGACCATTCCTTCTCCTTGGAGTAGGTGTTCAACCGGGGATCGCCCAGCACCTTTGCCCAATGGAGAGTACCACGAATTACGTGAGTAGTTGCATCTTTATTAGCCATATTTTCTATTATTCCTTTTCTAGAATAGGGACGTTTCTTTCACCCTATATAGTATTATACCACGATTGGCGTCAACTGTCAAGAATAAAACGACGCTCATCGAGAATTTGTTGTAGCTCGATGGGGCGGAAGTTTGTACGCTCGACACAGGCGCAGTAGTAGCGGGGGTCGATTTCCCCCCTAGTGCCTTCAATTGTGACACTATTGGCGTGGGTGTGCCCGTGGATGTTGAGCTTCCACCGAGACAGTGAGCCCGGGTGAAGGGGGATATGCGACATAATGAAACCCTTCTTCACGACGTAGCCACGGACATCATCGAACAGATCGAAGTACTTCCGCATCTTCGGCGGCTCGTGGTTGCCCGGGACTAGGACCTTCCGGCCCTTTAGGCGCCCAACTGTGGACTTCATATTGTTGGCCGAGAAAGCTACATCGCCCAATATATACACCCGGTCGGCGTCCGCGACTAGCTCGTTGTACCATTCGATCATTTCCTCTGTCATAACGTTGGCGTCGTCCCAAGGGCGCAGGGGACTGCCGTCATCATTGGTGAAATTGCAGATGTTTCTGTGGTAGAAGTGGGGGTCCGAATAGACCCAAGTCTTAGTCATGGCGAATCTTCCATATGATTTTTCATTAGACACTTCCGTTATCTCTAGTGTCGATGTCGTAGTTACCGGCTTGCTCAATCCCAAACCTTTCTAAAGATGCGATAGGCGGCGTAGATCAGGACGCCCATGCCCATAAGTCCGCCAAAGAACGCCATGCCTATCAGAGCGAATATCTCAGCCATTCCAAATCTCCACTGTCAGTGGCTTCCAGCCGAGATTCTCGCCCGGGTAGCCTCGTGGGTTGCAAACAACTCGCACCCCTTCTACGATCTTGTCAGCCGCTGCGTGGGTGTGTCCATGGCACCACACAAGGATTTGATCGCTGTATTCGACCAGCAGCTCCCGCAGGAACGGGTTCCAGTACCACTCGTTGGAGGGCTCGCCGACATATCTGGGGTCGAGCGTCTCTTCGCAGGGGGCCATGTGGGTCACGACGATGCCCTTGATCTGAACATCCTTCCAGTACTGCAGATAGTCCCGAATGGCGTCAGCATCTCGCTTAGCCCGTAGGTTCATCTCGTCTGCACCGACTACCATACGGCGGGAGTCGTTCATATAGCCTTTCCACAGGAACTCGTCCGAGACCGTGTACCAGCCCGTGCGGAGTACGACCGGCGGAAACCCATCCTTCTGGTCGAGATAGCCGGGGAACTCCTCTCGGAAGCGGGCCTCCGTCTCTTCGATATCGCGTCCCGAAGTGAGGTTGGCGTAGTGCTCGTGGTTGCCGGGGCAGGAG
>Ga0209231_1001139_pt1 | contig 10948 bp, 7 predicted proteins | sample Deesub45470m_DNA_FD_188086 | JGI IMG/M metagenome (GOLD analysis project Ga0209231, IMG submission 188086) | Deep subsurface microbial communities from North Pacific Ocean - 450_OLKR46/470m Metagenome (SPAdes) (version 2) | ecosystem: Environmental > Terrestrial > Deep subsurface > Unclassified ... | reverse complement strand
GCACAGCCCCGACCAAGCATCCCTTCTCTAAGCTTCTATGTCACCAATAACTACGGGCTAGGTTTCCCATTTACTGCGACTGGGGTTGCGTTACGGAGTTGTGAGAATGGATTGCAGGCATCGCCAGGACGGAAATGCGGTGGATCAGTCAGTCGGATTCTCACCACTGTTGGCTTTCAAATCTATCCACGCTTATTGTACGGAACTTGAATATATCAGTGTCTCAGGTTATTCTACCGGTAACTATATAATTGCCTTTGGTAAAAAAGATGGGACATACGCTATGCCGACTAAAAAACCCTCGGGTACTAATAAAACCACAGGAACAAAGAAGCGTGATGTGGTTCAGGTGAAAAACCCAAAATCTGGCAACTATGTCAAAATTGATCGCGCTGCCGGAACTATTGTCTCGCACAAGAAATCCAAGGGCCCGTACAAAGGCGTTCCAGTTGCGAGAAAAAGTAAATGATTATCTACAATCCACTGGACGGGGATGCCCTTACTAGCTCAATTCCAAGCAATCCGAGGCATTGTTTTCTAATGACACGCCTTGGAGCGCCAGTGCCCGATGCATTGATAAATATTCGTGACGTTGTTACTGAATTGTGTCATGAGGTAAACTATGAAGTCATAGATGCAAGCTCACGAGTGACAGGCAGAGACTTTCTTCTGAAAATATGGAGATTAATAGCTTCAGCACCACTCTCAATCGGAATATGTCACGAAGAAATACCCGCACCTACCCAAGCAAATATCTACTATGAGATTGGAGTTGCACAGGCCTTAGGCAAAGAAACACTGATAATAAAATCACCAAACGCAACAGTACCAAGTGATTTCGTCCGAACTGAATACGTAGAATTTGACCATAACTTTCGGAACAATTTTACATCATATTTGAATTCTCTCTCTGATCAAGCCGATCATTATGAGTTAGTTGCCGACCAATTGGATAGGAACCCTATTCTTGCGATTGATTACTTAAAGAGAGCATTTCTTATCTCAGGAGATAATCGCTTGAGAGATAAAGCGCAGCAACTTTTGGTTGAAGCTGGGCTGGAGGATCGTGCAAGAAATAGTGTTGAACAGCTCGCCGCAAACTTCTAACTATTAAACTCCCGATCACCCCTCCCACTTCATGATCCTGTACCTAACCCTTCAACTACCGTCCCAATATTGGCACGCTTTTAATCCAACAATCGTCCCCGGCTATAAACATCACGATATATGTCACTTGATTATTCAGGTGTTACAGGGTACTTCTGAGCAATGAATATATTCAACACAGACGATATCGAGAGATTGCATCAATCAAGCCTAGACCAAGCGCGATCGAAGCTTAAGGAAGTCGAAGTCTATTGTGGCGATGAGCCTAGTTTCGCCGGTCTTAATGGTTGGGTATTCGAGCAAACCATCAGATATTGCGTTACACGAGAACTCGAAGCAAACGGTGCCAATCTCGAAATTAAAGAACAAGTCTCGCTAGGCGGTAGGGCAAAAGCCGATCTCCAAGTTGGCAATACTTTAATTGAGTTGAAAACGAGCGGTTTGTTTGGCCTGAATGATGTTGAAAGATATAGTCGATACAAGGATCAAGCTCTCGACAAAGGGTTCAATCGATATCTATATTTAACCTGGGATGAAAGGCATAAACCATACAGGACTGGACTTAATCAGTCATTGGGCGAAGAAAATGTTTTTTACATCAGCGAAGAGGGCGAGTGGGGAAGGTTTATCGATGTGATTATTTCGTCGAATTCTTAAGATAGAACCCAGCCTCTATCTCTGGCAGTAAAATCCATTGCCAACCAGAAAACCCATTCACCAAATACTATTGCCAAAGAAAAAAGCCCCTCCGCTTTTATAAGCAGAAGGGCTTTAATCTATACATATGCCCAAAACTATCCCCGACCAGCGGATGTGCCACCGAAAGCACTCAGATCGATTTTCTTGGTTAAATTAAAACAGCTATTGAGTCTCTAATTTCCCTTTTATCAACAAACTAAAAGGGGGTCTTTGTCGCGGGTGTGTTTACTTCGTTTAATTCGGTAATTGTTCTTTACTAAACTCTTCTTATCTTTCGAAAGTTTTTTTGATTTTAAAACAATATCTGCCATTATATTTTCAAGTGAATTATCAAGCTCCTTATTCTTTGATCTGTATATATAGTAGGATATAACCTTGAAAAGTGACATATCGTACATATAAGATCGTCTTATATTTTTAACAAAATGCTTTACATATTTCATATAATCTTTCCCCTTCAGGTCTGCGTACATAAATACAGAAATATATTTTTCATAATCGGAAATTGATTCATCAATTAAGTCTGACTCAATTTTCTCTTTAATTATAAGGTTCAACTTTGTCGTTCCCATTAACATGAACAAACCGACTTCATTTAGCCAAGGTACGATGTTTCTTTTAATAGTAAGTTCATCTTTAAGATTCGTGGCAATAATGTCTCTATTTTTATCTAAAAATAACTCTAATTCATACTTATAGATATTAGAATATGCCATAGAAGATTTAAGAATACTCTTATAAGCTAGTTCCTTTAAACCTGCTTCCTCAATTTCTTCTGAATTTTTAAGAACTTTTGCGGTTAAAGTCCAAATCCTTTCGAGTTTCTGAAGTGGACTTAATGTTTGCATTTTCCGCTTTATTTCTTTGTCAGGGGTTGAATTCTCTAATTGTTTGTCTTTTGCTCGGTCAAGATCTTCTTCAGAAGGTTTTGGATTAGATTTAAGGTCTTCAAGGAAATTTTCATTCAATGACGATGTTAAGGTTTTTTCGACATTAAAAATATCGTCGAAACCTAAATCAAATGAATTTATTTTGCTGACGATTTCTCCATATGATTCATTCATCCGATTCACAAGATCAGTCAATATTTCAAATTGGTCTCTCTTCAACCCTGTGTAATAATCAATCTCATCATCGAACAAAAGATAGTTTTCTTCTTTTAAAACAAACTCACGAAAGCTTGCATCAAACTCCATTTTTTTCATCATAAAATACTGGAAAAAACAAGTAAATCTGAACCTTATGTACTCAACGTTATCATCATGTTCTTTTGACAAAACTCCTTTATCTAAAAAATGTTGCAAAACGTCGACTGGATTATACATAAACTCGAACTTTTTTGCTTTGAACTTATTTTCGACAAAGGTTAACAACTTTGTATAGCTTATTCTATAACTATGATCGTTAAGGTTAAACATCTCAAAGGCGATGTCGGTCAGAAGTCTTTCCTTGTTTCGATAATCAAATTTTTCTGAAAGCATTTCTTTTTTTGATTGTTTTTTAAACATCTTTTCAACGAAGTTTTCGAGCATTGTCGCTTGATTGATCGGTTTGTAATTTTCTTGCTGCTCTAATATCCAAAGGAACATTGAGATTGCCAATGGAGTCCTTGGCAAATTCAAACTACCAAATGCTGCCAACAATTTATCGAGCTTTGACGAAGGGAACATTTCATTTTCTGTAAACCAAAGCTTTACCAATTCCTTAATTTCTTTAGTTTTGTACGGTTTTATGGTTAAAAATTTAAAAGATGCAAAAATATCGTGATTCAGAAGTTCTAGTGGCATCTGCCCTTCGAAGTGCTGGAGAATAGTCGAGATAATTGACACCTTTGGGTGTGAATTTAAAAAATCTTCAATCCTCTTCAGCTTTGGTAAACTTTCACCTTCAAAGGAAAGATTATCTATAAACAATAGTATGTTGTTATTCTGCGTGAATTTTTGAACTTCCGTTATTTTAACGTGCAAATAACGTGAAATAATTGTATCCAATTTCTTGTTGCCAAGCTCTTCAAAATCGACAAAAACTGGGATTTTGTGGAATCTCGAAACCCCCTCTGCCATTTCAATTACGAGCCTGTCAAGAAGAACCGTCTTTCCTATTTCCTTCTGGCCAAATATCAATATATTATCTTTTGAGGAACACAATTCTTCAAGTGAGTATATTTTTTCATCTGATTTTTTCTTATCGTCGCTGTCGATCTTAACTTTGTCAGTAACAATCGGCATAACAAAAATATCTTTGATTGTTTTAGGCGCGGTTGTTTCTGTTGAAAAACTAAGCAAATGTTCGTTCATATCTTCAGTTTGAAAACTCAACACGCTTGATGTTGCCTCAAGCTCTTGTTGCATCTGTTCTTTCTGATGTGCGTTCGGCAGGTCGTATACTTTTGACCCCTTATCATCACCAAGATCTGGATTCGGATCAAACTTCCCTTTCAAATGATTATATCTTCTAGCATGTGTAGTGATACAGTTTTTACTAATATTAGCTTCAAGCATATAATATCCGATAGCATGTTTGCGGCTATCACTCCTTAGGTTTGCATCCCAACTCGAAGGAGAAACTGAAATGAATATATTTCCATACATGTTTGAAATTGACCAAGCCGTTCCCTCGTGATCATGCCCACACATTATCAAATTGAATTCTTTTAGAAGAATCGGATCTATGCTCCTTCGATCAAATTCCATCAAATGTGATATTGGGTGGTGCATAAGTGCGATTTTAAAATTACATTCTCTTAGGTTGTCAATAGAATCAACAAGCTGTTTTTCCCCGACAAGCAAATTATCTTTGTCATTCTTGCTGTCCCAACATCTCCATGAGGAATTAAGGCAGCTAATGCCAATTTTGTGATTATTTTTCGAATATTTGTAGGTAGACTGAAAATTGGTAATTTTGCTATCACATGTACAGTCTTTGTAGAATGAAGCTTCAAAAGCTTTATATGGCAGCGCTCTACGCATACCTTCAGCACTATTTTTGTCGATATATTCGAACAGTGTGTCAGCATTAATTAAATGGCTTTTCAAACCACTCTCAACAAAAGCTTCATCTCTATTTCGAACTACATCGTGATTGCCCGGAGTGAAAAATATATTGCTTTTGTTTAGACCGGTATTTGATAAAAGTGGCTCAATAAACTTTTCCTCAAACAGTTTAAATGCTTCTTCAGCGCCGTCTTTAAATGCAGCTCCACCTTTGAATATCAAATCGCCGCTTATGCAAATTATGTCTGGCATTCCTATATTCTCTTTAAAATCTTTGACCAATGCAGGAATAATGTAAGTTACAAAGTTGTGCTCTGATGTTTTGTCAAAATGAGTGTCAGAAATATGCGCTATTCTAATCACAATCGGCTCCTCCTCGTTTAGTAGATTCAGCAATTATCTCGACATTGATCAGATCCAGACAAGATACCATCCGATCATTAATTTAAGAAATAGCCTGTAACAATAAAAGTTGGTTAAGCTCTATTTGGCCCTCATTGAAGCACCAAAAACAAAACACCGCCCATCAGTTCATAATAGATAGGGCGGTTTAAAAATACCTCTGTGTTCTCTGCTGAAAATTGCATGACCTCCCCTTCCCTTTTATTCCATAATCAAATTACACCCTACGTTTATGGAGATTTACTGTCAATATGAGAATCTAGGCTGTATTACTGGCTGCGCACCTTCCAATGCAAATATTGATGCTTCAATGGCAATGATTATATGTCTAAGCCGATCAAATTTTTACCACAGACAACGTTCGCGACCATAGCCATCGCAGTGTATGGAAGTTGCTATCCAGCTAATTAGAGACAGTGTCATTCTCTGTAGCCCCCTGCAATTCAGCAACTCATCATCCAACTGTTACCCTTAACCAACGTATCTCTTCCCTAAGCTTCTACGTCACCAATGACAGCCTACGGGCTATGTTTCTCATTTACTACGACTGGGGATGCATTACGGAGTTGTGAGAATGGTTTGCGGGCTTCGCCTGGACGAAGATGCGGAGGATTACATTCAGGCCCATTGGTCGAACCTGTAAAATGATTTTAGGATTTAACGGATTTGTCAACCCGGAACGCTGACATGTGTCAAACGGAGACCCACCCGTTTCTATATATGTCAATTAAATATACTGTCCCCAGAACTCCATATATTTATTGCGAAAGCATTGATGCAACATAGTTTTTACATTTTATTTCAATCTGAGTTTCTGTAATTTCAATTTGCTCAGCGTTCAAATGCTTTGTCAGTTTCTCAATCAACTCCTCGGGACGGCGAGCCATTATTGGTGATCTGGCCTCCCAAATAAGAAGAGCTCTCTTAGAAAACAGGTAACTTTCAAAATATTTCTTCATAGAGTGAAGAACTCCAGCGATCCAATAAGAGGCATATCCTTTGTTGATCAATACAGCTGCACCGGAGTCGACTTCAAGTAAATCATATGATTTTGCGTATAATTTTAGTGCTTTTTCATGGTCATTATTAAACTCCAAACACCTACCAATATTGCCATAAAACGCAGCACCTCTATTTGAAGACCTATGGTGGTCCTCTAAGACATCTTTTATGGACACTCCGAGTGAGAATATTTTCAAAGCATCATCAATCCTACCACTGTCCCTAAGAGACAAAGCCAAATTATCAGAACAATCATACGTAGTATCAAGACCAGAGCTCTTCTTTAAGGCTATGCCTCTTTCCCCCCACTCAATGGCCTTTTTGTAGTCATTCAAAAACCAGTGGACATAACAATTCAAATCACATACGGCAATATACTGTGCAGTTCCAGCATTTGTATTATTCGTATAGTTTTCTAAAAAAACAAGACCATCATCGACTTGACCAATTTCTATCATAGTCTTTACAAAGAACAAGACCAGACTTTCAAATTTCTTGTTATCAAGCCATGAAGAAGTTTTCCAATCTGTTGAAGCAAATACTTTTTTGGCTAACCTGACGTATTCTTCGTGAAAACCTTTTTCAACGAAATCGTCTGCCATATCGTCAATTGTCTCAATAGCTTTTAAATAATCACTATTTTCAAGTTCAAGTTCGATTTTCGTTACAACTTCGTCGAGCATTGCAGGGGTCATTATTTTGCTGTTTTGACGGAAAACTACTAAGAAATTGTCGTATGCTTTCAGGACAAGAGATATGTAATGTTTTCTCTCAGTTTTATTATGATATTCCTTCCGAATAAATGTACGAACCATTGGATGTAAATCATATTTTTTTGTTGTCGATTTAAGGTCTGTTCTTTCGACGACCATATTGATCGCAATAAGTCCACGAAAGGCTCTGTTGAATTGATTCTCGGAGGCAACTTCATCTTTCGCAAAATCATAAATTTTATCTTCTTCAACAGCCTTTCCTACCTCTGCCATACATCGAAGAATGCTTTGTTGATTAGCATTTAATGACTTCCAAATACTCCGGAGCATGGATTTTGCCCTTTCATCCATTTGCCCCGCTTCCATTTCTTGAAGAATATCATCTGCGCTGCTATATTTTCGTGCAATTTGAGATGCAATAATATTCAGCCAAAGAGGATGGCCTTCGGAGAACTTGTGAAATTTATTAATCTTCTCTATCAACTCAACATTTAGCCCACCTGGAATTTTTTGGGCAAAAAGCGATTTCGTCTCTTCAATATCAAAACCTCTTAAATAAACTTCCCTAAACCTTGAGCTTGGATAATTAACTCTAGGCCGGCATGTGAAAATTATCAGGAAATTGTGGTCAACTCTTAACGCTTCATTTACAAAGCTTGAAACATCTGATGTAAATAGGTTCTCATTCGTATCAACGTAGTGATCAACATTATCAAAAACAACAACACCATTTTTGTTTTGAATTATCTTAAAAAAAGTCTTGGAAATATCTGCGATAGATGCGTCTGAGAAACTATCTGCAAGGCATTCACCTTGAGTGCAATTTGAAATGACCGATATTAATTGAGTCCTAAATCTGTCCGACTCTTCTTTACAATCTCTCCAATCCCAAAATGACCTTTTGCTTTTTTCGATTATATTCTTAACTTGCTTTGAAGCTAAGGCAGATTTACCTTGACCACCAAATCCTGAAATAACAACCACGCCTTGACCGACAGCATTTAAAAGTTTTAACTCAGGTTCACGACCGACCCAAACATCAACATATGGCAGCAGATCAGAATCGTATGATTTATATTCGCTTCCTTTAACCTTAATTTTGACTGGTTTGCTGTCAGCATTATCAGGACTGTCAGCAGGGGTTACAGCAAGATGGATTGTATCGATCTGTTTTTTTAATGCCAAGTTGAAAAGAACAATCAATAAAACACAAATCAAGGCCGAGATAATAAGTACAGAATAGCTGATGCTTTCGCTACTCAACTGGATAAGCGAAAAAGCGATTTTTACATACCATTCATCTGTACCATTGGGATTGACGTTGATAATTTTAAAAACGAGGATCAATACTGACCCCATGAAAAAACCAGACGAAATGGAATTAATATATTTTCTCTCCTTAGTATTTTTAAAGAGAAAATAGTAAACCAGCTCTGAGGCTACAAGACCAATCACTAAAAATGATAAAATTGCCGAACCCATATTATCCCCTATGTTTGCTCTATGATTTCAGTAAAAACCGACACTTCAAGGAAATTTGGTTGCTTTCGATCTGTATTAAGAAAGTATCATGCTAAATCTATCGCCACAAAGGAAAAAGCCCCTCCGCTCTTACAAGCAGAAGGGCTTTAATTTTTTGGCGTCCAAAGGATTCGCTCGCCGTGGATTTTGAACAACTGGTGTTACTGAAGGGTCGCCATCACTAAATTCGCGTTCCCTGTAACATTAGGATGCTGTTCCCGCATATACAATCGACGAGCCATGTAGGTAACTTCACTATTCAGGTATTTAGATAATTCGCCAAGGGTTACACGGCCATCGCCATTACCGAAATCTCCTTCATCCGCACTCCCGCTGACACCCTCCAAAAAATACTTGGTAAACAAGCCAAGGCTGCTCTCGTTATCCCAAGAAGCGACCTCAGATAAACCTGCAGCGGTTAATACATTTATCTTTGACGAAATCACCTCAGCATCAACCATCTTCAAGGAAATCGAAGACGCATTGCGCACAACAGTCCCCGCCTGAGACCCCCCAGAGAAACAGGCGTCAATCACAACCGTAATCGACTTCGCAGGTAATTTGCTTAAATTACTGTAGAGCGTTTTCAATGGGTAACCATTCAATTCAACCGTGTCTGGACTAGCATCAACGGGTAGCAAGTATCCCTGACCATTAGAGAGCCCTGGAGCTCCATGTCCAGAATAGTAGACAAAAACGTCTGATTTCCCGTTTCGAACCCACCCGTACAATCTCCCCTTATAATTATCACTGCTGCCAAACGTGCTGACTAGTTCAGCCTGGGTTGCATCTTGAAGATCAATAATGTTCCCTTCGCGATACCCCAAGGATTCAATGAGGTATCTTTTTATCATTTGCACATCGTTGTGAGCATAATCTACGTTCGGAAGATCACCGTTACGTTTTGAATATGATCTATTACCGACGACAACTGCGATTGCGTCACTATTTAATCCATGCGCAATAGGCAAAGTCATCTGAAGAACTGGGTCTGATTGTATACTTTTGTTAACTTTTTCTGCCATAGCACCACTATCGCTAACAATCGGCGTTGATACTGGAATCGATTTTAGCTGATAGCCTTGTTTAGCAAGCTGCTTATCTTTTTCTATAGCGCTTTTTCGTGAATTATAGGCAGCAATCAAACGACCCTCATCTAATTCCATAACATGCTTAACTACGCTATTGACAATTGACCTTCTCATTAATTTGCAACGCGGCTCCACAAACATCTCATTTGCATCCAATAGCGAACCAGTCATCTCGGGCAAATCGCTCTCGTTTGAAAATGAAATCCATGCTGATGGATTAACACACACAGTCATAGCCATGGTTTGTTCGAATTCACTATTTCGGCTTGGAATCGCCCCAGTAAAGTCACCTCCCGCTTCTATTTTCAATTGGACTTTGTCCCAATCTTGTATCGGCAACGGCACTACACTGCCAAAAAAAGTTAGCGTTCCAGCTTCTAGCAGTATTGACCATGGTGCACTACCTGAGTTTTCAATTTTAGCCTGTACAGAAAAGGGTATAGAGTTATCCCCTTTATCAAATAAATCAGGATATAACTCCAATGCCTCATCCATTATTCGATCGGATGATAATAAATCTTTATTAAAACCAGCACCGTAAAATGCCATTCCATCCGATTTATATAATAATTCAACATTGTTTATATTAAATTTAACTCCATTTATTTTTTTATATTCCTGCTTCTTTACATTACTTATATATCTACCAGAAACACACCCATATATTTGTGAAACAACTAAAATTATCACTATAAACTTCAATAGAAATTTCACAAAATAAACCTTTCTAAATATTTGTGAATTGAGAAAACGAGTTCTCTCCCACAAAAGTTCTTGACCCGTTAAATTGAAATTCAATTCTTCTCTACAACGTCAAAGCTTCAAACGGAATTCCTACAAAAGTTGGAATCATTCAGCAACCGTATTACCATTGCCAATAACCCTAGATGGGACTCTCCACGATTAGGGTTTCGATGTCCTTCATTTGAGCTTCGTATGCATTATTAAATAAGACAACAATAAAAATCCCGCCTTCATTAATTGAAGACGGGCGGTCAAGGTTTTGTGTTACCCCCTGCAACGCTCTCTTCGGCGGCTCGGCTACCTCATCTTTAAGGCCCGTGGCTTTGCGTCCCAAGGTCACCCTCAGTTTGCTCTTTCCAGAGATGCGTCGATATTAACTACCACTCAGAACAAAGTCAATGTTCATAAGCCTAAACCACCTCGTGCTTTATCTTTGCCAGTAGCCCTTATTGCCAAATCTATTGCCAAACTGATAACACCATACACAACGCAGACACAAATTAACCCCACCGCAAAAGCGGCAGGGTTAATTTTTTGGCGTCCCCAGGGGGATTCGCTCACTTCGTCATCCGTTTCACCTGGACTCCTGCGTCGGCTCCCCTCCGTTCGCTTCCGCGGCCCCGACCATGGCCGCTCTTCTGACATCAAGTCAGCGCTCGCTCCGCTTCGAATCCCC
>Ga0209231_1001135_pt1 | contig 10974 bp, 13 predicted proteins | sample Deesub45470m_DNA_FD_188086 | JGI IMG/M metagenome (GOLD analysis project Ga0209231, IMG submission 188086) | Deep subsurface microbial communities from North Pacific Ocean - 450_OLKR46/470m Metagenome (SPAdes) (version 2) | ecosystem: Environmental > Terrestrial > Deep subsurface > Unclassified ... | reverse complement strand
GCTTGGCATCAATCGCCACCACGATGCATTGCGAACCATAGCGCGAGCTGGCATCGGCCACCAGTTGCGGATTGAGCACAGCGGAGGTGTTGATACTGACCTTGTCCGCGCCCGCATTGAGCAGATTGCGCACATCGTTCACTTCTCGCACCCCGCCACCAACCGTCAGCGGAATGAAGACCTGCGAGGCGACCTGTTCGATAATGCGAAAGATGATGCCCCTGTCATCCGAGCTGGCGGTAATATCCAGAAAAGTCAGTTCGTCCGCGCCCTGATCGTCGTAGCGGCGTGCGATCTCCACCGGATCACCCGCATCGCGCAAGGAAACAAAACTGACCCCCTTGACCACACGCCCGTGCGTCACGTCGAGACAGGGAATGATACGTTTGGCTAACATCAGAATTTAGGTGACAGCTCGTCCGCCAGCGCCTGCGCCGCACGGAAATCCAGCGTTCCTTCATAAATGGCACGGCCGGTAATCGCACCGGTAATGCCTTCGGTCTGCACCGCGCACAAGGCACGCACATCATCCAGATTGGTGATGCCGCCGCTGGCGATGACCGGTGTGCGCAAAGGCCGCGCAAGTTCAACCGTAGCTTCGATATTCACGCCGCTCAGCATGCCATCGCGTCCGATGTCGGTGTAGATGATGGCTTCCACGCCATATCCTTCAAAACGCTGCGCCAGATCACCCACATCGTGCCCCGTAAGCTTGGACCAGCCATTCACGGCCACCTTGCCACCCTTGGCATCCAGACCCACCATGATATGGCCGGGAAACGCATCGCAAGCCTCATGCAAAAATCCGGGCACTTTCACTGCGGCCGTACCGACGATAATATAAGTCACGCCGAGGTCGAGATAACGTTCTATCGTTTCCAGATCGCGGATACCGCCACCCAGTTGCACTGGCACTTCGGTGCCGACCGCTTCGATGATGCTGCGCACGGCCGCTTCGTTTTTAGGTTTGCCGGCGAATGCGCCGTTCAGGTCAACCAGGTGAATTCGTTTTGCACCCTGCGCCAGCCAATGCAGCGCAGTAGCAGCAGGATCTTCTGAAAACACCGTGGACTCTTCCATCAAGCCTTGCTTGAGGCGTACACAATGACCGTCTTTTAAATCAATCGCAGGAATTAATAGCATGGCGAATAAGTTGGTAAGTTAAGGATTCCATTGGACAAAATTTTGCAGCAGTTTAAGCCCTGCCGCATGGCTTTTTTCCGGGTGAAATTGCACGCCAAAAAGATTATCCCGCGCCACAGCACACACAAACGGCTGCGGATAATCACTGGTCGCCTGAATTAAATCAGTATCTTGAGGCTTGACGTAATAGCTGTGCACAAAATAAAAGCGCGCGTCCTGATCGATGCCGTTCCACAGAGGATGGTCGTGCGCGTGATGCACCTGATTCCAACCCATATGCGGCACTTTGAGCTTGTTACCCTGTGTATCGTGCATATTAGCGGCAAAGCGCAGCACCTCGCCCCGCAACAACCCCAGGCCGGCCACATCGCCTTCCGCGCTGTGTTCAAACAGCATTTGCAAGCCTATGCAAATACCCAGAAAAGGCTTGCTGTGCGCCGCATCCAGAACCGCGGCGCGCAAACCGCGCCCATCCAGTTCGCGCATGCAGTCCGGCATCGCGCCCTGACCGGGAAACACCACACGATCCGCCTGAGCGATCACGCGCGCGTCATCCGTGACGACAATCTCCGCTTCGGGAGCAACGCTGCGCAAGGCCTGCTCGACCGAGCGCAGATTGCCCATCCCATAATCGACTATGGCAACATTAACCATCTGAATTTACAACGACCCTTTGGTGGAAGGCATCATGCCAGCCATGCGCGAATCCAATTCCAGCGCCATGCGCAAGGCGCGACCGAAGGCCTTGAATATCGTTTCGGCCTGATGATGCGCATTATTGCCCGCCAGATTGTCGATATGCAGCGTGACCAGCGCGTGATTGACGAAACCCTGAAAAAACTCATGGAACAGGTCCACATCGAAATCGCCTATGCTGGCGCGTGCAAATTCACAATTGAACACCAGACCGGGGCGACCGGACAAATCCAGCACCACGCGCGACAGCGCCTCATCCAGCGGCACATAAGCGTGACCATAACGAGTCAAGCCCTTCTTGTCGCCGACCGCCTGATTGAATGCCTGTCCCAGCGTGATACCCAAGTCTTCCACAGTGTGGTGCGCATCAATGTGCAAATCCCCACGGGCGACGATGCTGATATCCAACAGGCCATGACGCGCCACCTGATCTAGCATGTGATCGAGAAAGGGCAAACCGGTATCAAAACTAGCCTTGCCGCTGCCATCCAGCTCCAGCTCGACGCTGATCTGCGTCTCCAGTGTGTTGCGAGTGACTTTCGCGCTACGCATATTATTCCTTATCAATCGCTTACTTGATTTAACCGACCTGACACTCTACTCCCTCCCCTTCAAGGGGAGGGTTGGGGTGGGGATGGGTTTAATGGCGGCGAATATCACCCATCCCCTACCCAGCCTCCCCCTTGAAGGGGGAGGAGCCTGATTTCTACCCAATACTTTCTTGCAATGCCGCAATAAATTTTTGATTCTCTTCCGGCGTACCCACCGTCACACGCAAACAATCCGTCAACTGCGGATGTCCGCCGTTCAGATTTTTAATCAGCACGCCGCGCCGTTTCATGCCTTCAAACACTGCCGTAGCCTGGCTCACGCGAAACAACAGAAAATTCGCCTCGGTCGGATAGACCTGCACGCCTGCAATCGCTTTCAACTGTTCGAACAGCACGCTTCGCTCTGACATGATCTGAGCTGCTTGCTGCAACAGCACGTCATGGTTATCAAGTAATTTCTCGGCAACAAGCTGTGGCAAAACGCCGACATTATACGGCAAACGCAGCTTTTCCAACTGCTCCAGCCAAACGGCACTGCCCGCCAGAAAACCCAGCCGCAACCCGGCCATGCCCAGCTTGGAAAAAGTGCGCATCACCAGCAGATTGGGGTAACGAGCCAACTGCGGGATAAAACTTTCGCTGGCAAAGGCGTAATAGGCTTCGTCCACTACCACCAGACCCGGCGAGGCGGCTATGATTTCCTGCACCGCCTCCGCGCTGAACAAATTGCCAGTGGGGTTGTTGGGATACGCCAAAAACACCAGCGCAGGCTGTTCGCGTTCGATTGCCGATAGCATCGCCGCCAGATCCAGCCCGAAATCCGCAGTCAGCGGCACGCCCACATAGCGCATGGCGGTGAAGGTCGCGATCATTTTATACATCACAAATGAAGGCTCCACGCTCAACAGCGTCGCACCGGGCTTGTTCAGCGCCATAGCCAGCAATTGAATCAACTCATCCGAGCCATTGCCCAGCAACACCGCCATACCTTCAGGCAAAGCCAGCAGTTCGCGGATTTTCCCCTTCAGGGCAGCCGGATTCGGATCGGGATAACGGTTGATGTCGGCGTCGGCTACGATAGCGGCGATTTCCTCGCGCAATGCCGGTGGCACCGAATACGGATTCTCCATCGCGTCCAGCTTGATATAACCACTGCTGTCCGGCACATGATATGCACTCAGCGCGAGTATTTCGGTACGAATCAGATTCTTGACCAGCGAGGAAGCGGAAACGGACGACATGGGAGGCGAATAATACGATAGATAGATGACGCTGCGAAGCTTACCACAGCTCATTCATTACTGCGCTAGTGACTGCGTAAAAACAGGGAAGTGACGGATAAACACAGCCACAAACAATCCATACACTCTTCTCTGGAGGGCGAAATGGATTGCCGCAGCCCTTCGGGCTACGCAGCGATACCCCCATGAATAATTCCCTGACTAGATGACACCTTCCATCTGCGGAAGCCTTTATCGGCCAACCCTCAAGCCACCCAGGCCTGCTTTAGAAAAATGCTTTCATTACCAATGCAATAATGCCCCCCATTACTACACCCAGCATTACTTTGATTGGCGCAAGTTCAACTTGCAAATCTTTTTTTGTGACCAGTTCCTGATCGTTGGATGCATCACGGTACGCAGCAGCAATCGCTTCGGCTTGCTTCTCGTCCATGCCGGACGCCTCAAGCGTCTTAACGAATTTCAATGTATCGAATGTAACGGTGCTCATGATCCGCCCCCAATTGATTGACTTGCGTGAAGTGTAACAAATTTCAGCAAAAACAAAGCGCAAATAAAAACAGGGGAGACCGAATAATCAGCGAGTTGGCGCATGTCTCATCGCGCCCCGCCTTGCTCCGCGTTCACCGCGCCTCCGCGTGAGATAGGCCAAATCCAAGTTTCTAGTTTCAACGGGCAACTACGACAGACGTTTTATTACTTCTGTTTGCCAAATTTCTACGCGCCACACATTCACATCGCCTTTGGCGAGCAAATCATATCAGTTTGCAATTTTTAGCAAAGCAACCAGTAATGCAACCTGGCCTAACGCAATACCCAACATCCACTTCACCAGTTCAGTCTTTAACTCCGCAATACGTAAATCCAAATCAGCTTTGGTTACCAGACGTTCATTGATCAGATCAGCAAACGTTTCAGCCTGAACTTCGGCTTGCTCCTCAGTAAAACCGACCGCCTTCATTTTTTTGATGTAAGCATGTGTATCAAAAATAGCAACACTCACGATTTACTCCTTTATTCACGATGCCGCAAAGTGTAGCAAATTTCAGCAAAGAAAGCGCAAAAGCAGGGAGGACTACGGTCTCCCCTGTTTGTACTACATCAGCTTTTGTGTGACGGGATTCGGCTAAGCCTCACCTCATCCTGCGCTGGCTTAGAATTTTTTCGGCAGGCCAGCCTGTTTCAGCACGGCATTCGCGGTATGTCTGGATTTGATCTTACTGTCAACCGGAAAGCGAACCATCGTTATTGGGCTAAACCAAATTTCATGGTCGCCTTTTCCTTGCCTTTCAAACCGGCAACCAGCTTGTGACAGCAGCGTCTTGAGCTGTGCGGTATAACTTTCCATCAGGCTGTTTGGCGATGAGTTACTTCAAAACGGCGGGTGAATAACTCAAACGGCACCGCATCCCCATCGGAGCAGCCATTGGCCTCAAGTAGTTCCGGAATCAGAACATGCAGTTTGGCGAGCAACGCTTCCGATGTTTCAGCCTCCGCAACTAATCCTGGGACATCGTCGCTGGTCGCGACCCAAACGTTCGCCTCCTCATCCCATTCTGCCCTGATAAATAGCGATTTCATGCCACACCTCATAGTTGTCGATGTGGGCAGTGTAGCAGAAAAACCAAGCGAAAAAAAACAGGGGAGACCGAAGTCTCCCCTGCTTATCTCATCTTAAGTTTCCAGACTCGCCGTTCAGCACCTCAAACGGCTTGTCTCGATTCTTTCAGATTTAGAATGCTGATTCCAACATGAATGTTGTCAGAGCATTGCCCTGCGCTACTGTACGTGCACCACCGCTGTATGCGGAATGGTTCAGGTGCAGAGCAACGTTCTGTGTCAGGTCATAAACAGCTGCCACGGTGAAAGCGTTGTCTTTGTTATTGATCAAAGCACCGTTATCAGCAGAGCGGTACGCTGCGCCGAGATGCAGAACGTGAGGAATTACAGAGTAATCAGCACCGATGGTCCATGCTTTGCGATCATTTGCAGCAGCATTGTACTGATTAAACACCAGTGCGCCTACTGCATTACCTGGAGCTTTGGCCCAAGTTGCGTAGATGCTCAGATCCTTACCAGCTGCCTGACCCTGAGCCTGGAAATCCAGAGATGTAGCCTTGGTGTCAACCAGAACCAGCGGACCACCCACACCACCGGAAGTGTAGCTGGAGCCATTGGTGAACGCGCCACCGATGTGCATTGCCCAGTCACCTACAGTTGGAGTTGCAGCAACACGTACGAAGGTCGAACGCAGCTGAGGTGATGTTGCGCCAGCTGCCATTGCGAAGTCAGGAGCAAACTTGGTGATGTTGATGTAACCCATGTCGTTCTTGCCTACGAATGCCAGACCGGAAGCTGCGCCTGCACCGTTACCCACGTATTGCATCGCGGAGATTTCAGCACGGTGTTCCATCCAGCGAATACCACGCACCATACCTGTGCTGGACTCGTCGTAACCGTAAGCAACGCCCAATGCATCAGTCAAGAATGGGATAACGGACAATTTAGCGCCGCCCATGTCAAATACAACAGGCATTTTGAAACCAGCAACGATACCGCCCAATGGGCCGCCAACGGTGTTGTTTTCCATCATGAAGCCGATGTTTTCTGCTACGCGACCGCCGAAGAACAGACTGAATTCGTCAGGAATCTGCCACTGACCACCATTGGTAGTCGTACCGGAAATGGTACCAACCGGGTCAACGCCGTTTGTTTTCTGATAACGCGCCTTCAGCAACAGTGCTGCGTTCAGTGTGCTAGGGATAGACAGATGTTCACCTTCAACTTTTTCCTGCGCGCCCATCATGGTGTAGCCAGCTGCTTTAAAAGCCTGACCGAAACCATTCAGAACTGGGTAATGCTGCTGGTGACAGGCAGAACATGCCATGCCGGTTTGACGTGCGAATGCTGGAATAGCGGCTGCTTCTGGCGCGAACGCTGCTGCGGCCATTACGCCTGCGATAGAGAGAACGATTTTTTTCATGATTTGTCCTTGTGTGTTAATTGAAGTGATTGCAAGACCTCCCTGCCTCCACTGGGTACGCACTGTATAGAAACGCGACAGCCCCTGTCAAAATCTTAGCCGCAAAGTGTGGTTTTTTTGCAACATGCGTAGGGTGGGCACGTTTTGTGTGCCCACGCGGCGCAGGTCGTCCCATGTGCCCACGCGGCGCATTCCACGGCGCATTCCACAACGCGTGGGCATAAAGGCGTGCCCACCCTACGATGCCGTATAGAAACGCGACACCCCTATCAAAAACCTACCCGTAACGTGTGGTTTTTTGCAACATGCGTAGGGTGGGCACGTCCTGTGTGCCCACGCGGCGGCACGATCCTGTGTGCCCACGCGGTGCGGGTCGTCCCATGTGCCCACGTGGCGCATCCCACGGCGCATTCCACAACGCGTGGGCATAAAGGCGTGCCCACCCTACGATTCATGCATTCCCTCGCGCACATAACGGTGAATAGACGAATAAGGCCAATCCGTGGCGTTTGGCACGTACCCGTGCTTAACCGGATTGAAATGTACGTAATCCAGATGGCGGGTGTAGTCATTTTCATCACGAATGCGATGTTCCCAGAATCGCCGTTGCCATATTGTTGATTCACGATGCTTGAGCTTCGACGCAACCACCCACTCGGCACGACGATAATCAGCCCGGCAAGCCAACGAAACCGAGCGTTTTATTTTCATCCAGCGCGTGGAAAAGTCGGCATCGCCTTCAGGCAATGTCCATACACAATGCAAGTGATCAGGCAACAGTACCCAGGCATCAATAACGAAAGGATACGATGCGCGCACCGTTTTTATTGCATCGCGCAAGGCAAGGCGTATCGCCTCATCGCATAAGATTGCTTGCCGACGGTACGCGACTACGGTAAAGAAATAGCTTGATCCGGTTACGGTTGCGCGACGATAACGTGACATGGTGATTGACCCCAATCAATGTTCATACGCTTGGGCATAAAACTCGCGACGCGTGGGCAAAAAACAGACCGCAACGCGTGGGCAAAAAAACAGCCCACCCTACACCTGGTAAACCAGGGTGGTCATTATCTTGCCGTTTAGCTTCATCGCCGTTTGCACGGCTTGCGGCAAGGGCACGCCGCCCAGTTCGGTCGCCATATCGGCATGGCCGATTTCGTCGGTGTACATTTGCGCGACGATGGCGCGACTTTTTTCGTCCTGCGGCGGCAGTTTTTCCAGGTGACTCTGCAAATGCCCCCCCACCTGCTGTTCGGTTTCGGCCAGAAAACCAAGATTCCATTTATCGCCCAGCATGCCGGCAAACGCGCCCAAGGCCAGCGAACCGGTGTACCAGAGCGGATTGAGCACGCTCAAATGCCCGCCCAACTCATGCACACGATGTGCCGTCCAGGCCAGATGCTCGGTCTCCTCCTGCGCTGCCTGTTGTAACTGCTGTTGCACCAGCGGATCGCGCGCCGTCAGCGCCTGCCCCTGATAGAGCGCCTGCGCGCAAATCTCCCCGCTATGGTTGACGCGCATCAACGCTGCGGCATGCTGCTTCTCCGCCTCGCTCAACGGCGCTTCCTCCACCTCCGCATCAGGATAAGGCCGCACGCTATGCGCCTGACTGAACAGGGTACGCAAGCCCTTATCAAATTCAACGATAAAACGATCCGCATTTAACATCACCTACTCCCAAAAAGTCCGTCATTCCGGCCTTGAGCCGGAATCCAGCGGTTTTATTAAAAGACCTTACGGATATTTTCCTGCTGCGTGCACAGCAGTGTCATACAAATTTACGCCGCAAGCGGCAACGGCAATTGAAAGCATCCATTCACAATACCGGATACGGTAATATCTTCATCCAGCGCCTCCCAACGCAATGCAGCGCCGTGCAAACGCAACGATACCTGCTGCAACTGCTCATCACTCGCATCGCGTAACCGCTTAAAGCGCGCTGATGGAAATCCGATTTGACGCCCATCCGTCAGTTCAACGAAGACAATCCGACCGACCACCCAAGCTCGAATAGCACTATATTCAACCTCTTCAGATAAAAAATTCATGCCACTTCTCCTTGAAAAAGTACTGCCTCTCATAAACAACACTTTCTATGCGTCGCAATTCGACCGCACTCACATTACGACTTCGCGCAAGCCTGATAGGTTCAAGCCAAAACTTGCCCTTTCATTCAGAAACAGGAGCTTTAGCTCCGTAGTTTCGTGGGAATGCCCTTGCGGCATCACCATCACCCGTATCAACATGTATATGCGGCGGCTCTGCGCCTTCATCTGAATAGAAATGGAAGCGCCAGTTTAACAAACGAAGAATGGTGGGCACATTTCCTCCAAATGGTGAATCACAACAAACCCGAAAACGTCGCTCAATGTAGAGAGTTTGAATCATGCCGTCAATCGACATAGGGGGCAGTTATTATAACCGCGCCCCTGCCACACCACCCGGCATGCGGGTCCGCACCGGGCGGTTCAAGAAGTTGAGGTCATGAGAGTCGGGGTACGCCAAGTCGATCAAAGTAAGCGATGGTCAGCACCGTCTTCAGTAACCGGTCGCTGTTTCGCCACCAACACCGTGAATTCCCTGCCACCTGTTTCGCCACACTTTCTGACGCGCCAAGGGCTTTCAACTCCCGATATATGGTTGTACCACGCTTCCAGTGCTTGAGCTGAATGGCACGCAACCGATGACGCACCCATTCATCCAGCGTTCGCCAGATTTTCGGCGTTTGCGCCAACTGGAAGTAAGCCTTCCAGCCCAACACATATCGACGCAGCCTTTCCACGACATCGGACATGCTTCGTCCGCCTGATCGACCTGTCAGCTGCCTGATCCGTTGCTTGAAGTTCGCCAAAGGCTTCACGGCCACCTTGCATTTGATCTCGCCACGGCCAGACCAGAAGCTATAACCGAGAAACTTCCGACCGAACACACTCGCCACCGCACTCTTGGACTCATTGACCGTCAAGTGCAGCTGGGCATACAAGCTCCGCAGCAACGCCATCACCCGTTCCCCCGCACGATGACTACGAACATACACATTCGCATCGTCGGCATAACGAACAAAGCAATGGCCGCGTCGCTCCAATTCCTTGTCCACTTCATCGAGCAGTACGTTAGCCAGAAGCGGCGACAGCGGCCCGCCTTCACATGAAATAAAAGCACGAAGTGCGCCTATATTTCATGGGGAAGACCCCTGCGATCTTGCGGCGTCCCCTGATGCCGCGCCTGCACCACGCCATCGCTCATGATTCCGCTGTTCAAATACGCCCGAATCAGTCGAATCACTCCGGCGTCATCAATTCGCTTCTGTAGGCGGTCAATCAGAATGTCGTGACTGACTCGATCAAAGAATTTCTCCAGATCGACATCCACCACGACCCGCCGTCCGGACTGCACGTAAGACCGTGCAACCCTGACAGCGTGTTGCGCACTGCGCCTTGGCCGAAAGCCAAAACTATACTGACTGAAGGTGGGATCAAGGATGGGCTGCAAAACTTGCAGCAGTGCTTGTTGGATCAATCTATCCGTAACCGTCGGAATACCAAGCTCGCGCTCGCCACCGTCCGGCTTCGGAATCGTAACCCGGCGCACCGGACTGGGCCGGTACGTTCCTGACAGCAGTTGTTTACGAATCGCGGGCCACGCCAGCACCAGATGCTGGGAAGTCTGGTTAATATCCAGACCGTCCACACCAGCGGCACCTTTGTTGGCTCGCACTCGCTTGAACGCTTGTTGCAGATTCTCTCTCGTCAGCGCTGCCAACAGCAACGCCGACCCTGCGTTCCCGATTTCATGACGCGGGCCGCAAGCTTCGTCGCTGATGGTTGCGCGCACGGCTTCACCGCCCGCTACGGCCACCCGCCCCGCTGACGCGGGCTTCTGACGCACTGCCTGTTGCATCGACATGACGCTGAACACTCCTTCTTCATTCAGAAGCAGGAGCTTTAGCTCCGTAGCTTCGTGGGAATGCCCTTGCGGCATTGTTCGGCCCTTCGCCCCCTGCTGGCAGCTACTACGACCTCTGCTGACTTCTCGCTCCAGTTTGCACCGTCGCCCTTTCAGGCACGAGGCGAGATATCCCCAGGTAAGAACGCAATCCTTCACTGCACAACCGCCGAATCTACGCCGCCTGACCCTTGACCACAAAAGCTTTGCGGAAATATGCCCGCTCGCCTTGATCGGCAACGCCTTCTATCAGGTTCTTGTACATCGGCTCGCAGTTTCGCTCCACGCTTGACCCCTCGCTTCGCTCTCCCCACACTCGGTCGCCCTCATGCAGTTGCGCTTCACTTCGTTCGCTGTGGTCAGCTTACGGGAGGACTTTCACCCCCAAGATTGCGCCCATGCTGGGCGCACA
>Ga0209231_1001134_pt1 | contig 10976 bp, 12 predicted proteins | sample Deesub45470m_DNA_FD_188086 | JGI IMG/M metagenome (GOLD analysis project Ga0209231, IMG submission 188086) | Deep subsurface microbial communities from North Pacific Ocean - 450_OLKR46/470m Metagenome (SPAdes) (version 2) | ecosystem: Environmental > Terrestrial > Deep subsurface > Unclassified ... | reverse complement strand
TCGCCTCGCTGGGCTTGAAAATCAGGCACGGCTGCTGCTATCACGGACTCGCACTCAACGTGGACATGAATCTGACACCGTTCAGCCACATCAACCCCTGCGGCTACCAGGGCCTGCGCGTCACCCAGTGCGTAGAACTCGGCATCACCGCAGGCATCAGCGAACTACAGGCACAACTGGCACAGAATCTGATACACGGATTACAGCAACACTACGATAGAAAGCAGACGCATGAGCAACAATGAGCACAAACAAACCGGCGCGGCCAAGACGGCGCGTAATCCGATCAAGATCGTGCCCTTGCAGCAGCGCCTACGCAAGCCGGAATGGATACGCGTCAAGTCCGGCAGCGGCACGGGCTACAACGACGTCAAGAAACTGCTGCGCGAACACAGCCTGGTCACGGTGTGCGAAGAGGCATCCTGCCCGAACATCGGCGAATGCTTCAGCAAAGGTACGGCCACCTTCATGATACTGGGTGACGTATGCACGCGCCGCTGCCCGTTCTGCGACGTGGCGCATGGCAAGCCGCTGCCGCCGGATACGGAAGAACCCGCCAATCTGGCGCGCTCCATCGGCCTGCTCAAGCTCAAATATGTAGTCATCACCAGCGTGGATAGAGACGACCTGCGCGACGGGGGAGCTGCGCACTTTTCCGCTTGCCTCGCCGCGATCCGCGCCAGTTCTCCGGCGACACTGCTGGAAATTCTGGTTCCGGACTTCCGTGGCCGTCTGGATGAGGCGCTGGATGCGCTTGCAATCAGCCTGCCCGATGTGCTCAACCACAATCTGGAAACCGTGCCGCGCCTGTACAAACTGGCGCGCCCCGGCGCGGACTACGCGCACTCGCTGAAACTGCTCAAGGATTTCAAGGCGCGCTTCCCCGCCATACCGACCAAATCCGGCCTGATGCTGGGTCTGGGCGAAACCGACGAGGAAGTGCTGGAGGTGATGCGCGACCTGCGTGCGCACGATGTAAACATGCTGACCATAGGCCAGTATTTGCAGCCCTCGGACGGGCATCTGCCGGTACTGCGCTACGTCCCGCCTGCAACCTTTGCGATGTTTGAGCGCGAAGCACAGGCCATGGGTTTCAGCCATGCCGCCTGCGGCCCTATGGTCAGGTCTAGCTATTACGCTGACGAACAGGCGCATCAAGCCGGCATCAGTGCGGGCTGACATCATGCCAGATGACGGGAATAGGATGGAAGACCTCGCTGCGGATGCTTTCCATGCTCGCCTGAAAGGAACTTTCTACGGCATCCTGCAATGGCAACAGCTGGATGTGCTGTGGGAGCGCGTCAAAGGAAATCCGTGGTTTTTCTATCAGGTGGGCGAAACCCTGCCCGTCACACCGCTGAGCGGCGGTGAACTCACCGTCCGCATTGAGGCACTGAACACGCTGTTACGGCATGAGCATGACTACCACTACTGCGGCATCGTCTATGTTGACAACATCGAGCGCCCCACGCTGATCAAAGTCTATGACCCGGGCACGCTGGGTTCTTCATGCAGTCACAACCCCACCCCCACGCCGCCGCGCTGGATACTCAGCATCGCGCAGCCTGCGCCCATCGAGGTGCACGCGCCTGTACCCAACAACCGCAAGCGCTGGTGGCAACTTTTTTCAGACTAACGCCTGTCGCGCATCATTCACGGAACCCTGCACGGAATGAAGGGTCTATGCTTGCGTCTATGTGGCGCACAGCTTTATTAATAAATGGTTAGGTGTACAATTCGCGCATTGTTTTTTTCCAAGGAGACTGTTATGAAACTTCGTTATGTCATCGCATTAACCGCTGCCCTGTCTGTTTCTGCTAGCGCATTCGCATCAGATGAGGGTGAAGCACTGTTCAAGAAAAGTAATTGCGGCGCCTGTCACGCTGTAGCCAGCAAATCTGTCGGCCCATCCATGAAAGACGTTGCTGCCAAGTACAAGGACGACAAGGACGCTCAGACCAAAATGGAAGCCAAGGTGCGCAATGGTGGCAAGGGTTCTTTTGGTGGCATGCCTATGCCCCCTACACCACAGTCAGTCAGCGATGAGAGCATCAAAACCCTGGTAAAATGGGCGCTGAGCCATAAGTAAAACAGTTTCAGCTCCACAACAAGCCGACGCAAGTCGGCTTTTTTGTTGTCTGCGGCAAACCGTTTGATGATGGCCGAACTGTTATAATTCATGCCAATTTTTTTAGCACGCATCCATGAATATCCTTTACGAAGAAGACGGCAGCTTTAAGGTCGGCAGCATCATGACCGACAATACCACCTCATTACAGATCGAGAGCCTGTCCGGCAAACGCAGCAAGATCAAGGCAGCCAACGTGATGTTGCACTTCACCCATCCCGAAATGGGCGACTTTATTCCCCAAGCCGAGACGCTGGCAGCCGACATCGATGTGGAGTTCCTGTGGGAATGTTGCCCGCCGGAAGAATTTGGCTTCGAGCAAATCGCCACGGAATATTACGGACACAAGCCGAGTTCGCTGGAAGCGGCGGCCGCGCTGATGCGCCTGCATGGCGCGCCGGTCTATTTCCACAAGAAAGGCCGTGGCCGCTATCGCGCCGCGCCGCCGGAAATACTGAAAGCAGCGCTCGCGGGTGCCGAAAAGAAGCGCCTGGCGCTGGCGCTGCAAACCCGTTACACAGAACAACTCGTCAACTTCGAATTGCCCGCCGAGTTCGCCGACCACATCAAACCACTGCTCTACAATCCGGATCGCAACACGCTGGAAGTCAAGGCGCTGGAAGCCGCATGCGCCGCCACGCATATTTCTGCCGCGCATCTGTTGCATCGCTGCGGCGCGCTGCCTTCCACGCAGGATTATCATCTGCAAAAATTTCTGTTTGAGAATTTCCCCAAAGGCACCGGTTTTCCCGCTATCGAACTGAGCAGCTGGGATGAATTGCCGATGGGCGCGTCCAATGCCTTCAGCATAGACGATGCCACCACCACGGAAATCGATGATGCCTTCTCGGTGGACAAACAGGCTAACGGCAACTGGCGCATCGGCGTGCATATCGCCGCCCCCGCCCTGGGCATGCCGCGCGACTCGGAGGGCGACAAACTCGCCGCCTCACGACTTTCCACGGTGTACATGCCGGGCGGCAAAATCACCATGCTGCCGAACAGCGTCGTTGAGGCTTTCACGCTGACGGCCGATCGCGTCTGTCCCGCGCTGTCGATGTATATCGAAGTCGATGTAGACACGCTGGAGATACTCAGCTACGAGAGCCGCGTCGAACGCGTGCATATTGCGGCAAACCTGCGTCACGACACGCTGGAGCCGCTGTTCAACGAGATAACGTTGGCCGAAGGCAAGCTCGATTACCCTTATGCGAATGAGTTGACGCTGCTGTGGCATCTGGTTCAGAAAATGGAAGCCGGACGCGGCAAGTCCGACAACAACATGCAACTGGACTACAACTTTCATATCGAAGACGATAAAGTCAGCATCACCACCCGCCGTCGCGGTTCGCCGATAGACAAGGTGGTTTCCGAGCTGATGATTCTGGTCAATTGCGAATGGGGCAAACATCTGGCCGAACATGGTTTCCCCGGCATCTACCGCACCCAGCAGGGCGGCAAGGTCAGGATGAGCACGGTTGCCGCCCCTCATCAGGGCCTGGGCGTGGCGCAATACATGTGGTCCAGTTCGCCGCTGCGCCGCTATGTGGACATGGTAAACCAGCGTCAGATCATCGCCATGCTGCGCGACGAAGCGGCGCCATATCCCAAGAACGACACCGCGCTGTATGCCACGATGCGTGACTTCGATACCATGTACAGCATCTACAACGACTTCCAGCGCAACATGGAACGCTACTGGTGCTTGCGCTGGCTGCAACAGGAAAACATCGACGAGTTTGAAGCCACCGTGATACGTGAAAATCTGGTCAGGATGAGCAATATTCCGCTGGTATTTCGCGCCCCTTCCCTGCCCGAGAAGCTGCCCGCTCATACCCGCGTGCAACTCGCCGTGACGGGGATAGGCCTGATCGATCTGTCGTTGCAGACACGTTATATCGCCACGCTCGCCACCGGCGATGGCATCGAAACCGAAGAAGATACGGCTGAATTGGAACAAGCCTCCGCCGAGGCGAGCGTAACCGTCGAAACGCCGCTGGCGCCCGCCGGGGAAACCGCTTGCTAGACACGCTGAAATCGGGCATTTCGCTGGCGATGGTTTTTTCCATCGCACTGCACGCGTTCGCCCTGTTCGGCATCACACTGGTATTACCCGAACCGCGTAATGCGGCGGACATCATGCAACCGCTGCATGTGGTGCTGGTCAACAGCAAGTCGAAATCCCGTCCTCTTCAGGCCGACGCATTGGCCCAGGCTAATCTGGACGGCGGCGGCAACACCGAACAAGACCGTCAGGCCAAGACCATGCTGCCGAATATCGGCGATGAGCAGCAAATCTCGCCCGAGCAAATTGCGAGAAAAGTGGCGCATCTGGAAAAAGAAACCCGACGCGTGCTGACCGCGCCTAATAGCGATTACCAGCTGAATCAGCCGCAACCCAAGAAGCAGCAATACAACGACACCGCCGACGATCTGGTGCAACGCAGCCTGGAAATCGCCCGACTGGAAGCGCAAATCAATAAGAACAATGATTTTTATCAAAAACTTCCACGACGGAAATTTATCGGTGCACGCACCCAGGAATACCGTTTCGCGCAATACATCGAGGACTGGCGCGTCAAGGTGGAACGCATCGGCAACCTGAACTACCCGGAGCAGGCACGGCGCGAACAACTCTACGGAAAATTGCAGCTTTCCGTCTCCATCAGGGCGGACGGCAGCATCGAGAACATCGAAGTCAGCCGTTCTTCCGGGCATCGCATTCTGGATGCGGCGGCGATGCGCATCGTCAAACTCGCTGGGCCTTTTTCCCCGCTTCCCCCCAGCATCACCAAGGACATAGACATCCTGACCATCACCCGCACCTGGTCATTCACGCCATCCGACAAACTGGAAAGCGAATAAGTGCTTGTCCAGTATCGTTTTGTTGGTTAAAGTGCGCGCCATGCGTCATTCACTATTTGCCAGATTCCTGCTGATTTTTGCCCTGCTGTTCGCGCAACTGGGCGGCTTGACGCATGGCATATCGCATACGCTGGCCGACCAGTCACAGGACCAATCTCTGCCGCATGACAAACACTGCGACCTGTGCGCAGCATACGCGCAACTAGGCAGCGCAATCGGTAGCAACACCCTCCATTTCTCGCCGGGCGATAGTCAGGAAACACGGCTACTCCCGCTTTTTACTGCCAGCACTTCCGTCTCCTTCAGCGCCTTCTCGGCGCGCGCCCCGCCCTACTCCGCATAAATTATCTCTTTCCAACACGCCACGAGCTACCGGCCACGAGCTGAGATTTTCCATTGCGGAGAAAAAAATGTTCAAGAAAACGTATCTGAGCGCGGCACTGACCGTGCTGTTAAGCCATTCGTTCGCCGCATCCGCCGCGAACGACCCTGATCTGCAAGCCATTCGCGAACAAATTCAGCAATTAAAACAAAGTTATGAGCAACGCATCACTCAGCTCGAACAGCGTTTAGCACAGGCCGAGGCCGACAGCCGCGCAAGCGTGCCGGTTCAGGCACAGCCCGCCGCGCAAGCCGCGAGCGAAAGTGCATTTAACCCGGCCATCTTACTGGTACTGGGCGGCACATACGGGCAACTCCAACAGAACCCCGCTGTCCCGGCCACCGGCTTCGCCATGAGCGCCCATCCTGGCCACAGCCAAGGATTCAATCTCGGCGAATCCGAGTTGAGCATTGCTGCCAACATCGACCCCGACTATCGCGGTGTCGCCACCCTGGCACTCGCATCGGCAGGCGGCGTGTCGGTGGAAAACGCTTTCGTGCAAACTTCCGCAAATGGCCTCAAACTCAAGCTTGGTCGCTATTTCTCCGGCTTGGGCTACCTCAACGAGCAGCATGCCCATATCTGGGATTTTGTCGACCAACCGCTGGTATATGCCTCGTTGTGGAACAATCAACTGGGCGAAGACGGCGTGCAACTCAAATGGCTGGCACCCACCGATACCTTCATCGAAGTGGGCGCTGAGCTAGGACGCGGGCGCGGCTTTCCCGGTACGGATCGCGTAAAAAATGGCATCGGCTCCGGCGTACTGTTCGCCCATGTCGGGGATGACTTCGGCGTCGAACACAGCTGGCGCGTAGGCGTATCGCTGCACCAAACGCGTCGCGTTGATGCAGAAAGTGTCGGCGTCCCCGACTTGGCGGGAAACGCCGTCACCAACCTGTTCACAGGCGACAGTCAAACCAGCGGCCTCGATTTCGTCTGGAAATACTCGCCCGACGGCAACAGCCGCAATAGTTATGTCAAAGTGCAGGGCGAAAATTTCCGTCGCCGCGAAAGCGGCCTGCTGACTTACGACACCACCGTTGCCAACATCACCGACAGCCACAGCGTGACGCAAAGCGGCTGGTATCTGCAAGGCGTGTATCAGTTCATGCCGCATTGGCGCAGTGGTTTACGCTATGACAGGCTGGAGCCGGGTATCGCTAGTGTGGGCGCATTGAATGCGGGCAATATCATCAGCAACTACGGCTTTCAGCCCACCCGCACCAGCCTGATGCTGGACTACAGCCCCAGCGAGTTTTCGCGCCTGCGTCTGCAAATGGCGCGAGACAACTCACGGCAGGGTCTGCCTGACCATCAGTTCTTCGTGCAATACATCATGAGTCTGGGCGCGCACGGTGCGCATCAGTATTGATTTGGAGTGCGGCGACACGTTGCCGCCTCGAACACACAGACCTGTCTGCGCAAAAAACAGCGGCGACGCGTCGACGCACTCCATACAAGGAATCGTTATGAAAAAGATCATATTTGCGGCCCTGTTGCTTATCAGCACCGCCAGCCACGCCGCCCTCAACGTATTCGCCTGCGAACCGGAGTGGGCGGCGCTTACCCGACTGCTCGCGGGCGACAAGGTCAGTCTGTACACCGCTACCAGCGCGCTGCAAGACCCGCACCGCGTGGAAGCACGCCCCAGTCTGATCGCCCGTGCCCGCCGCGCCGACCTGCTGATCTGTACCGGCGCCGGACTGGAAACCGCCTGGCTGCCGGTAATCGTGCGCGAATCCGGCAACGCCGCGATACGCCCGGGTAGCAACGGTTATTTTGAAGCCGCCCGTTTTGTGCAGATGCTGGAAATTCCCACACGCCTGGATCGCAGCGACGGTGATGTGCATGCCGCAGGCAATCCGCATATCCAGACCGATGCACGCAATTTTTTACCCGTAGCCGATGCGCTGAGCCAACGCCTGATCTTGCTCGACCCGGCCAACACAGGCTATTACCGGCAACAACTTGCGACCTTCAACCAGCAATGGCGTGACGCGATAGCCAAGTGGGAAAAACAGGCTGCGCCGCTCAAGGGTATCTCCATCGTCGCGCAGCACCGTGGCTTCCCCTATTTGAACAACTGGCTGGGCCTGAAACAAGTCGCAGAACTCGAAGCCAGGCCCGGCATGGAACCCAGTGCCGCACATCTGAGCCGTGTGCTAAACGAACTGCAACAGGCCAAAATGGTGCTGCGCGCTGCCTACCAGGATGAACGTCCTTCGGCATGGATAGCGGAACGCGCGCGCATCAATGCCGTGGTATTGCCCTACACGGTCGGTGGCACTGCGCAGGCAATTGATTTATTTGGATTATTTGACGATACCATCGCGCGTCTGCTGGCGGGGGTGAAATGAACCCGATCGAACTCGACATTTTGATTCCGGCCTTCCTGGCTGGGCTGCTGGTGCTGGCCACCCATATTCCGCTGGGCATGAAAGTCATGGAACGCGGCGTGATTTTTGCCGATCTGGCCGTCGCGCAGATGGCAGGCCTGGGCATCGTACTAGCCGGACTGTTGGAACTGACCGATCAGCCACTGCGGGTACAAGGCATCGCCGTACTGAGCGCCTTGTGCGGCGCGGCCCTGCTGACCTGGATAGAACGACATCTGCCCGAGGTCAAGGAAGCATGCATCGGGTTGACCTTCGTACTTGCCGCCAGCGGCAGCATCCTGCTAATGAGTCGCGACATACATGCCGGAGAACACCTCAAAGACCTGCTGGCCGGCCAGATACTCTGGGTCAATCCGACCCAACTCATCGCCACCGCGCTGCTGAGTGCTGCGCTGCTGCTCGTCTGGCGCTGGAAACAGCTCAGTCACTCCGGCTTCTACGCCCTGTTCGCACTGGCGGTCACCGCCTCGGTGCAACTGGTCGGCGTGTATCTGGTGTTCGCCAGTCTGATCGTCCCTGCACTCGCCACTTATCGCATCACACAGAAACGCACGGCGTATGCGTACACCATCGGCGTTGCCGGATATGCGGCAGGCCTGCTGCTCTCCGCCCGGTTCGACCTGCCAAGCGGTGCTGCGATTGTCTGGGCGATGGCTTTGGTCGGGGGGATCACCGCGCTGCTGTTAAACGCACGTCGCTAAATCTGTTCACCTACGCTCGCAGATGCGTTTAACCAGCTCGGCAACTCAGCTCCCGGATGCTACCCATTTCGCGAGCCGCTGCCGCACAGTTCCCAGTCGTTCTTCGCTAATCGCGCCGATGTAGCCAAGCAATAGCGAACCATCCAGCACAGCCAGCCGCGATAGCCGTAACACGCTCGGCACTTTCAAACCAGAGTTGACGAAATCGATATCGGTTGGGGAAATAATTTCATCGAGATCAGTTTCGGCCTGATGCTCTTGTGAAGACACCATACACACCAGCCAATCATCAAAACGTGAAGCTTGCCGCAACATGAGTACGGGGCGCAGTTTGGTTGCAGAAAGATCAGTATAGGGAAAAGGCGTAAGAACGATTTGCCCCGCCCGTTTCATTTCCACTGTTCCCGCAAGTCGGCTCGCGTGTAGGTGACAGGCTCATCTTCCATGCCACGCAGTGCCTGACGCATGGATAATTCAGAAAACTCGGCATCCGTCCATTCAAGGTGAGGTGGCAATTTGTTGCTTGACGCACCGCAACGTGCAGCAAGAAATTCGACAAAATCAAAAACCTCTACCTGCTTATCGCGCGGCAGTGATTCTAACCTGTTGATTAATTCTGCGTAGCCCATTACACACCTCGCTTGGGTTTATAAAATTTTGATGCGGAAAGTATAACGCGAATAGCAAGAAATCGTTAATTACGTCGAAGTTGCACCCTGTGCAACGCAGCTCATCACCAAACGAATTTCAGTTAAGGGACAGATGCGACGGGTGTTAGCTAGGCTACAATGCGCGCCTTAGGCTTTGCGAGTTATTTTCCACTGGGAGAGATAGCTGCCAAAACCGCTTGCCACTTACGACTCACCATGCACCATAAAAACATGACTGACAAATACGCCGTCATCGGCAACCCCGTTTCGCACAGCAAGTCGCCCCTTATTCACGCTCTGTTTGCACAACAGACCGGACAGGATATTTCCTACGAAGCCATCGAAGCGCCGCTGGACGGCTTCGCCGCCACCATCGAACGGCTGCGCAAAGAAGGTTACAAGGGTTGCAACGTCACCGTGCCGTTCAAGTTTGAGGCATTTAACTGCGCTGCTGAATTGAGCGAACGGGCGCAGACGGCACAGGCGGTAAACACCCTGAGTTGCGAAGGTGAAAGACTCATCGGCGACAACACAGATGGCGCAGGACTGGTACGCGACATCGAACAGAATCGTGGCGTGACGCTGCAAGGCAGGCGGGTACTGCTGATGGGCGCGGGCGGAGCATCTTACGGCGTAGTGTTACCGCTGCTCACCGCTGGCGCCACGATTACCATCGCCAACCGTACCGCCAGCAAGGCCGTCGAACTGGCTGCGAAATTTTCAGGTGTAACAGGCGGCAGTTATAAGGATTTGGCGGGTATGCAATTCGATGTCGTCATCAACGCCACTTCCGCCGGATTAGCCGACAGTGCCGTGCCATTGCCGGATGGGATTTTCGCCCCCGGTGCGCTGGCCTACGACATGATGTACGGCCGCGAGACGCCGTTCATGGCGTTCGCGCGTGCACAAGGCGCAATGGTCGCGGATGGTCTGGGCATGCTGGTCGAACAGGCCGCCGAGGCATTTTACATCTGGCGCGGCGTTCGGCCCGAGACTGCGCCCGTCATCGCGGCGCTGCGAGGATAAATGTTGAAAACACTCTGGGGATGGTTGTGGCGCGGCATTGCCGCATTGTTTATCTTGCTGCTGATTTATCAACTGTGGATATTTGCCCATGTACTCTGGTGGATCAAATTCAATCCGTCCACCAGCGCCTTCATGCAAGACCGTCTGGAGCTGATGCAGGATAAGAATCCCGACGCCGAGCTCAAGCATAAGTGGGTGCCCTACGCGAAAATCTCCAACAATCTCAAGCGCGCCCTGATCGCCTCGGAGGACGCCAAATTTGTCGATCATGAAGGCTTCGACTGGGAAGGCATACAGAAAGCCTACGAGAAGAACCTGAAGAAGGGCAGGATCGTCGCGGGCGGCTCCACCATCAGCCAGCAACTCGCCAAGAATCTGTTCCTGTCCGGGCGGCGCTCGCCTTTCCGCAAACTGGAAGAGGCGGCGATCACCGTGATGATGGAGGCGGTGATGGACAAACGCCGCATCTTCGAGATTTACCTCAACGTGATCGAATGGGGCAATGGCGTATTCGGCGCGGAAGCCGCCGCACGCCATTACTACCGCAGCAGCGCGGCACATCTCTCGCCCGCTCAGGCCGCCAAACTCGCGGCGATGGTACCCAACCCGCGCTATTACGACAAACACCGTCAGGCGCGCGGCCTGATGCGCAAGACCGGCATCATCATGGCAAGGATGAACAGCGCCGAAATTCCCTGAGCAACCGAATGGTGTTTTCTTTACAATAGCGCGCTAACCCGAGAATGCGTGCCATGACTGATCACACCTCAGAAAACCACCACACCGACAATGTGCAGCACCATCTCAAACAGGTGGAATTGCTGC
>Ga0209231_1001133_pt1 | contig 10980 bp, 10 predicted proteins | sample Deesub45470m_DNA_FD_188086 | JGI IMG/M metagenome (GOLD analysis project Ga0209231, IMG submission 188086) | Deep subsurface microbial communities from North Pacific Ocean - 450_OLKR46/470m Metagenome (SPAdes) (version 2) | ecosystem: Environmental > Terrestrial > Deep subsurface > Unclassified ... | reverse complement strand
GAGGTTGCCACGGTTATCCCGCGTAGCGCTACATCTCTATTTTACTGTCCAGTTTGCCGTGGAATCAGTGTCCAGTTTGCGCTGGAATCGCTGTCCAGTTTGCTCCGGAATTCGCAACCTGACTCAGGCGAAATTTTTGCAGCGTTTAGGCAGCATATATCTCGTCCGTTCGGATCTTCATTGTTTAGGGAACGTAAAGGGATTCGTCACCCTACGGTACTTAGAGCATTTCTGTTATTTGAATTAGCACAACGCGAACCGAATATAACGAGATGTAACTCAATTATGTCGGCATATGCTGAAGCCGCAGAGGGACGTGATCTTGCAGAGCGATGGTATAGCCATCAACCTGCAAAACAAGACGAAGCACGCCCCCTTGTAGAGGCTCAAACATCTTTGGAAATGGCACGTCAAGCAATTGCGGATGAAGATTATGCGACTGCCTATGAAATCTGTTTTGAGTTGCTCCCAGATTTTTGGGCTTACAGTGCTTTACTTCGGTGCACCATTGAACTTGGTTCAATGGAGGTCACGAAAAAAACTCTCGATGCGATAACTACTGCATCAAGTGACGTCAAATCTCAGCTCAAGCCGAAGGATCGTGAGAGGCTAGAAAGTTTACGGTTGGTTTGTGAGTCATCGAGTTCAGAGACACTAGATTCAGGTTGGATTGGTTGGGCGAAAGGAATACAGAATGGCTCCTCTATCGCTTCCTCTATCGCCATGCTCAATAAGAGCATTGATAAATGGAGCGTTGACGAGTATGTTTATGACGTTGATCGATGTGCGCTCTTAGCAAAACTCATTGGTAACGCAAGCGGGGATCAGGAGGCGATTTATCGTGAGGCATTTCCTTCACTGGTTGAGTTTTTTGTTGAACGGCCTGTTCAGTCGTGCCGTGCGTTCACGCCAATTTATGCGACTTTAATAAAAATTCTCGGGTGGAGCGGTGTATTGTCCCCTGATGAACTTGAGATCGCGTCGACGTTGACTCATGCGTTGCTAACATCAGGGCCAAGCCAATCGGTATACGTCGAATGTATTGAGGACCTGAATGAGATAATTTCTGCAAATAATTCCCCTGTATATCTTGATTGGGCTCTGAACACGTCCGAATTGTTGGCTTTGTATCCTGCGCAGGATAGCGGTAATTTGCGACTACGGGCCTTTACACAAGTCATTACCATGGTGAGTGCATCGCCTCATCGAGTAACTCCGACTCAGCGCGACATTCTAGAAATTCTAGCCAAGGACTACGGTTGCCTAAATCTTCTTGAATCACTGCCCACGTGTGATAATGAGAGCGATGGTTTTGCCCAAGCCGTAGCCACAAAATTTAATGGGTTAATTGGTATTTATACGCTCACTGAGGGAGTCGGCCAACGTGCGAAGAGTATTCTGGAAAAATACTTTCCTGACGCTCGCGTCGAAACTAATAAGGATCACGCTGCAACGGATCGTTTAGTGGCACTTGCCAAAAATGCAGATATTTTTGTTTTTGCTTGGAAAAGTAGCAAACATCAGGCCTACTTCTGCGTGAAAGATGTGCGAAGGGCAAAAGAAATTGTCATGCCATCAGGCAAGGGTACTGCTAGTATTGTCAAAAGTGTTTTGGAAAAAATTACAGGATAAATATGACAGGGCCTCTTGCAGGGAAGAAACTTCGGAACAAAATGCTTTCGTGTGCAGAGAAGTCCGCTAACAAGCCTCTGCAGGTATATGAAAGAGAGTTCCTCAACTTTTTATCAATTTTTCTGCCTGATGAGCGTGCGCAGAAAATATATCTGGAGATAGTATGCCAACCATGAAGAACAGTAATACGTTTTTTCGCTTTGACACTAATAATTTAATGCAACATAGGCTAATTTTTTAAGGTGTAAAATGGAAGAATATGTCGATTGGAGTCTGGATGCCCTTAATATGCAGTCTGGCGTAGACTATTGGAAGCTGTATTCTTCGTACCCTTTTCTACGAAGATCGCAGGCCGGGCACTCTCCGCAGCCATATCCCCAATCATGGAAAGTCTGATGATCCCCGATATAGCAGGTATGTGTTTTAGTCCGGATAAGCTCGACAAGAGTTTTTCCACCTAACTGTTCAACAAGTTCCCAGGTCTGAGCTTTGTTTAACCACATCAATGGGGTCTCAAGGTTGTAACGTTTGTCCATGCCAATATTAAGTGCGACCTGGAGTGCCTTGATGGCGTCGTCTCTGCAATCTGGGTAGCCAGAGAAGTCGGTTTCGCACATGCCCCCCACAATAACCTGTAGGTTCCTGCGGTAGGCGAGCGCAGCTGCAAAGGTGAGGAAGATAATGTTTCTACCAGGGACAAAGGTATTAGGTAGTCCATTTTTTTCGAAAGTTATCTTAGCATCCCGAGTTAGCGAGGTATCGCTAATTTCGCCCAGAACACTTAGATCTATCACATGGTCGTCACCCAGTTTGGCAGACCACTCTGGAAACAGTTCTATGATTTCATTGCGGATAGGAATGCGGCAATCGAGTTCGACGGCGTGACGTTGTCCATAGTTAAAACCAACAGTCTCTACATATTCATATTTGGAGAGAGCCCAAGCCAAGCACGCAGTTGAATCTTGACCGCCTGAGAAGAGAACAAGTGCTTTATTTTGCATGGTTTTTTCCTAGATTTCATGCTCGTATGAAAGAAATCTTAGTATCATAAGCGTGTCTTTTATTGGAATACTTGCTGAAAAAGAGGACTTTGCATATTATGCAGCATTTCCTTGAAGTGATGAGGATCTTAGCGATTCCCGCAACACTCGTAGCAAATAATGTGTAAGGGCAGTGATGTCGCTGGGAGTATTTTGGATCGAGTTCCATGCCCGCTGGTCGCCCTGCGCAAATTCCCATGTACCACTAGTCCATGCAGTTTTTCCAACAATGGGTGCCAATCCTTTTTGGAAGTCCTCCCATGTTCGTGAGCCAAGGCTTAATGCTAAGAGTTCCATTACATAACCTAACGAGACGATACCAGCTCCATGAACTAATCTTGAAGATTTTGGTTTTTGCCCATTCCAAGCATCTCTAAAAACAAGACTCACAGCCCTATAAAATTCTGAAATGATTTGGAAGCTTTTTTCAACGCCATCTGGATTACGCATAAACTCTCTCAGAATGCCATCGTGAAGAGAATTCATAATTACTTTTTGGATGGCAGTATCACTAATAATTCCACTTGGATTTGTGTGTTGGTGGATCATTCCCTTAAGAGAAGAGGTGGGGTCAAAATTAAGACGCGAGGCTAGGTCGGCTGCCACTGAACGTGATGATAATCGGTGTGGCAAACCATCCAGTGTTGGCAAAAGTTCATAGATCAAGGACTTCGGCAGGGGGCGGGTGTTGTTGATTAGAACAAACTGTCGTCTCAGCTCGGCATCGTTCTTGCATAGTATTGCAGAGACGAAGACCTTGAAATTCTTTTCAGGGATAAGAGTGAGAGCTGATAAACGTTGTTGTCCGTCAACAACTAAGCCTGGAGGGCCATTTTTAATATCAATACTGACCTGTACTACTTCATCAGAGACGGTCTGGATTTCAAAGTTGTCTGTAAAGGCGATGACTATGGGGTTCGGCAATACTGCATCATCACGCTTCAGATAGTCCTTTATCTCTTGAATATGTGATGCAATTTGAGGTCGCTGAAAACCGCTCAAATGGCCATCTCCATTGCGAGAAATTCGTTCGATTGTGGCAAAAGCGCCAATTTCTGCAGCTGTTGCAGTGAAACATAACACAATATGTTCTGCACTTTGATTAGCTCTGATGGCAGAGAAGGTTAGTATGGTCATGTTGGTTCCTTGCTTATCTTAGTTGTTTAATGCGATTGTGGTATTCAAAAAGATTGTGCATGCCTCTACGGCGATTTCGATTGCTCCCCCGAAAAATAATCGCTTCAATTCCGACATTTTTGCAGATTGGACATGGGCAATTTTTCCATGGTTGAGATTCCAGTGTTGTGCGATATAGGGGTTCTAGTTTCTGCGCTAATTTCTCACGAACTGCGATGTTGTCTTTTAACGAGGACTCAAGGAAAACATTGTAAGAAATTACGGTATCTAGTGTTTCCTGAATCGAAGCAAGCCCTTGATCAAAATTCCTTAAGGTTTTCAGGGAAAGTTTTTCAAGTGATTGCATAACTTCTTGGTTTATTTTTCCTTCTTTCGCTGCACGTATCAGTCGTGAGTTTTCAGTTGCTTGAGGGATTCGTATTGCAGTAAAGTAGGTTAATTCCTTTTTATCATTGAGAACATAATAGTTCTTTTTGTCATCTTTGAACGCGCGTAACAGCGGTGAGGTTGTATCAAAACTTGTGATGTTGTACGGCACAAATTCCTCAATGACATCAGCTTTTGCAAAACCCAAGAGGTGTATGCGTGTACTGGGCGGGATTGCATCTCGAATCGCTTTGATAATTGAATGTATTTGAGGTGCTTTCAGCGGAACAAGTCCCCCAATAGCGAGATAGTCATACCCCATTGCGCAAAGTCGTCGTGCTGCCTCTGCCATACTGTTTGGGGACCAGGCTTGTACAACACCCAATGGAATGAATGTGCTCTGCTGTTCGTGATGGGCTTTTAAGAACTTTTCAGCATTTTCAAGAGTGATATCGAATCTACGCATGGCATCGTCTGATCCGCCCTCCATGCCGTGAAGATCTTCAGAAAAATCAAAAATAATGTGATCGACTGAGCAGCCATGCGTAAAACCACATGAGTTATAAAATTCAACTATTTCTTCGGGTGTGTAGGGGGGTGTTTCTTCTTGAGCATATGAAAATGCACCGCAGTCCCCGAAAATTGGCATTGCGGCATATTTAGGATCATTCAGACGTAAAAATTCACGGGCTCCTACGCGGTAAAAGCGCATGGCTTGTGATTCTGAATACTTGCCTTTTACCCGATGGTCTCCGACGATCGCTTTTGAGACTAGCATGCCATCGTACGGTGGTTTTATGAAGAGTTCGTGTGCGTAGGCATCGTCCCAATAAGGGCGCCGCTCTGGTGCGTTTCGGTCTTCGATAAAGTCATAGAGTGGATCGACCATATCCAAGCTATCGCTAAATATAAATTTCATTTTGTTGGTCGTGACAATTCTCTGTCTAAACGTATTAGATGTTCGCTCAAGTGGGAAATGTGTTTAGTTGTGCTTTGAATTTCGTTCCAGCGCCAATTAAGTCCTTCCCATACGCCTTCAGTCCATCTGCAAAGTGGAGTCAAACGTGAAAGTGACGAGCGAATTTCCAAGTCGGGATTCGATGAAGAATCAGCTCTAAGCATGATTTGATCCATCAAAGCACCCATGGCTTTGATGCCAGCTGAATGCATTAACCGACTTTCAGTTGGCGGTTTTCCCCATGCATCAGGAAAAGTGTCTCGAACTGCAGACCAGTACATTAGCAATGTTTTGTACATTGCATCCGGATCAGAATTGATTGATCCCTTGTACTGACTCAGGGCACCCATGGGTGGTCGGAGATTCCGTTTGATACTGTCAATAATTGCGGTATCAATAATTACACCTTGTTCATTTTGTGGTGTTGATTCTCGACGAATGAGTTTGTAAAAGGGCGATTTTTGATCTAGATTTAAGAAGTTGCAAAGTTCGCTTGGGATTTTTCGTATGGCTAAATCACGTGGAAGTAATGCATCGACTTCTGGTAATAGTTCATTTATCAAACGAGTAGGAAGAGGCTTTGCTTTGTTGACTAAAATAAATTGTTCGCGTTGGATATCTATGTTTGGCGATATAAATGCGACTACTGGTACGGGGATTCTGCTGTTTTTGGCTTGCGCTAGTGCAAGTGAGCGTTGTTGTCCATCGACTATCCACGCGATTCGACGTCCTTCAGGAAACACTGGAATTGTTAAATTGCCACTTTGTGCAACTTCTACAAGATTTTCTGGATTGGGGCCTCGTGATTGGCGGAACTCGATATCTTTTCCAAGCGCGAGAATAATTGCGTTTGGAAATAGCGAGTCAGGCGTGTTTAGGTAGTCGACTATCGATTTTACGTGGCTTTTGATCTCGCTTCTTTGGAAACCCTTAAGTTCATCACCTTCATCTCGAGTTATGCGGGTAATGTCGGCGATCCTTGTTATGTCTGATCCATAAATAAAGAATGAAAAGACTTCAATCTGGTTGCCTTGATAAGTTCGAAGTGCGCGCACAACGATCTCTTCTTTTTCATTTGCATTTTTCACGTGGCCTCCCCAATTTTATTTTTTACTGAATGATAAATATTTCTAAAGCGTGATTGCTCACATGCGATACTGAGATCATCACGCAGTATTCTCAGCAGTAGGCTAGACTGTCCCTTTCCAATACTCCAATTATCTTGAATGGCTTCGCTAATTTCGGTGTCGTTTAGCTTTTGCCGCTTTGGGATTTCTCGCCTGGTTATCGAGGATAGGACCTCAGCGACCATGCTGCTATGAGTGTGCGCATCCACATCCTTACAGTTACTAAGGATTTTTGATACAAAATGTCGCAAGGCTCGTTGTGCAAAGTCTGATTGAGTTCCGCTATACCCTTGCTCAACCCCATCTAGGCGGTCGTCATATGGCATCCAATTTTGGATCAAAAAATCTGGTAAGGCTGAGTTCAGATTTTTGCCGAAAAATCTCAGTTTAGATTGCTGTTGAGGAGTGCAATGATGCAACTCGTCTTGCAGAAGGTTTAGATAAGAACGGGAAAGTGAGATGAGAACTAGTTCTTCTGGATGTTTTTGAAGAATATTTATGAGCGATGACCCATAAGGATTTCTTGGCACGACCTTAGACCACCAAAGCTTAGGTGACTTGTCACCATTTACTTTTCTTAGTGCTGACTTCTCATCACTTGATATGGCTGATAAGTTATACACTGGAACAAGCGTGTCTGCATGAACTATTCCCAGGCCAGCTGAAACCACATACAAGGGGCAGTGTAAGGTATTCGATGCAGCTTCAGCCTCCCTAAAACCTCTCCCACAATAGATATCTCGTGCAGGATTGAGGGGGGAGAGGATTTTAAGCTTTTTATGCCATTGATTTGCAATGGAATCTATTGTTCCAGGTAGAAGTGACTCCTGGCAAAGTTCAGTCTCTACCGTACCTTTTTTTCTATTTGTACAGTTCGTAATAATTATTGTCATTTTTTGGCAGTTATTTGGCAGTTATTTGGCAGATAATTGAAATGTACAGATTTTAATTCAACAGTATTTTACATGTTTATTATATAAATAATTACAGTTATTTGCAGTTAAATTAAATATATTTAAAATTAACTGCTAGAATTTACGCTGGAAAGTAACATATTTTTCTGATGACAGGGTAATCCCGCAGCATGTATATGCCATTGTTGATGCGATCAAGGCTGAGGTTGAATGGTTAAAGGACACCGTTTATAGCGGAAAAAAAGCTAAGGTCGAAATTGCAGTGCACAACTGCATGACCCGATTTTCGAATCGAACTGGCAATCGTGCCATCAGAGAAATAGATTATTACGACTTGTTCCGGATGGAATTTTCGTTTTTGAATGTTTCCTTTTCTTTGTTGTCATGGGTAGGTATAAGTCGTTTTAATCCCGTCATCTCAACTGATTTACACCAAAGTCAACGACCGCTTCATGTCCCATAACTGATAGTCACAAGGTGCCTTGGCTATAACCGGTATGTCTCGATAGCCTATATCCAAGGTTAAAAATTGATTGTTCTAAAGCAGCCTGTCAGTTTGATTCCAACCTCAGAGCAAGTAGCCTTATTTTGTAGCCAGCACGCTTTCAGGGGCGATACGGCTGCCGGTAATGGCAACCACCTTGTGCCGCGACTGCGTACCCTGCTTCAACTCCACCTGCCGCAACGGCACATCGAACACGCCGGCGATGAACTTCAGCAATGCCTCATTTGCGCGCCCCTCGACGGGCGGCGCGGCCAGCTTTATTTTTAGCGCCTCGCCGTGTAGACCGGTGATTTCACTGCGCCTGGCTCCCGGCTGCACATGCAGGCTCAGGGTGATGATTTCAGCATTGCGGCGAAACCAGTCAGACATCAAAAAAACCTGACTGCAATACGCTCCAGCATACCGACCGGCACGATCATGATGAGCTGGCAGATGACGAACAACAGCAAGGGAGACAAATCCACGCTACCCAGCATAGGCACGATGCGGCGCAGTGGCCGCATAAATCTTCCGGTCACCGCTTCCAGCACCGAAGCCACCGAGGAATGCGGATTAACCCATGACAGGATGGCCTGAGCAAACACGGCACCCATCAGCAAATACAGGCTGATCTTGAGCAGTTTAACTGCCGCCAGCATCAGCAAACCCGCCAGCGGAAAACCATGCCCTGAATAACCCTGTATCCACATCACCCCCGCCAGATAAAGCGCTTCCGTCAGCAAGGCGAGCAGCAGCGTTGCGCTGTCCAGCCCCCATGCGGAGGGCACAAAACGGCGTACCCGCAACACAATAAAATTGGTGAACACCATGACAAATTCGCCGACAGGGTTACGCAGCGGCGCACGCAACCATTGCAGATGAAAACGCAACAGCAATATCGCCGCAAAAGATTGCAGCACCACGTCCAGCAGGAATAGCAACGCCTCGTTTAACATTATGATTTACCCAATTCATCGCCCATCTCACGCGAACGCGCTTCGGCAGCCAGTGCCGCCTGCACAAGATGCGCCGCAACTTGATTCTGTTCCAGACTCAGCAAAGCGCGTTCGGTCGTGCCGTTTTTGGAAGTGACGCGAGTGCGCAGCACGGCGACCTCCTCAGTGCTGGCGGCCGCCAACTTGCTGCCGCCGAGAAAGGTGGCCACGCTCAGACGCCGCGCTTCTTCATCATTGAAACCAAGCTTGAGCGCGGCCTGCTGCAGGGCTTCGATCAGATAAAACACATAAGCCGGGCCGCTGCCGGAAATCGCCGTTACCGCATCCACCATCGCCTCGTCCTGCAACCACAAGGTTTCGCCCACGGCCGCCAGAATATTTTGCGCCTGTTCGCGCTGTACGCCGTTCACCGCGGGCATGGCATACAGACCGGTCATGCCGCATCGTATCAGGGAAGGCGTATTGGGCATCGCACGCACCACGGCCTGACTACCAACCCAGCGCGCCAGATCCACAGCACGTATGCCTGCCGCGATGGAAATCAGCAGCTGTCCGTTGAGCAAAGGCGCCAACTGCTGGGCGACATCACGCAATTGCTGCGGCTTGACGGCGAATACGATGGCTTCACTGCCCGACACGCCTTCTGCAAGACTTTCCACAGCACGCACCGAAAAGTCACGCTGCAATCGCGCACGATTTTCCGCATTGATCTCCACCACGCTGATCTGCTGCGCACTAAACCCCTGACCCAGCAAGCCGCCGATCAAGGCCGTCGCCATGTTGCCGCCGCCGATAAAACAAATATTCATAACATACCCTTTAAATTCAAAGTATTACTAAGAGCGCTCACCAAAAATGGCAGAACCTACCCGTACTACAGTCGCGCCTTCGGCTATCGCTGCCGAAAAATCATGCGACATGCCCATCGATAAGGTATCCAGCCTCAAACCCCGCAAATTGATTTGATCGCGCAGTTCACGCAATTGCGCGAATCCTGCACGCTGCACCGCGACCTCCTCCGTCGGTGCGGGAATCGCCATCAGGCCACGCAATTGCAAATTAGGCAGCATAGCGACCGCTTCAGCCAGCGCCCCGATCTCATCGGACTGAACGCCACTTTTGCTGGCCTCACCGCTGATATTTACCTGCAGGCACACTTGCAACGGCGGCAAATGCTCAGGCCGCTGTGCAGACAAACGTTCGGCAATTTTTAACCTGTCCACGCTGTGCACCCAGGAAAAATTTTCTGCTATAGCCCGCGTCTTGTTGCTCTGTATCGGCCCGATGAAATGCCATTCGACGGGCAAATCCTGCAAATCCGCCATTTTTCCCAGCGCCTCTTGCAGATAGCTTTCGGCAAAACAGCGCTGACCAGCCTGATACGCCTCACGCAGCGCTGGTGCAGAGAAATTTTTACTCACAGCCAGCAGCTTGATTTCATCCACCGTTCGGCCTGCCGAAACAGCCGCTGCTACCATTGCGGCGCGCACGGCTTGCAAGTTGCCAGCTATTGTTGTCATAATCCCCTACCCGCTTTTACCCGTCCTGACCGTGGTGCTGTCAACCGCCACACCAAACCCGGAACATTATAATGGATATCACAGAACTGCTTGCCTTTGGCGTCAAGAACAAGGCTTCCGACCTGCACCTCTCCTCCGGCCTGCCGCCGATGATACGTGTGCATGGCGACATGCGCCGCATCAATCTGCCCGCGATGGAACATAAAGAAGTCCACGCGATGATTTATGACATCATGAACGACGGACAGCGCAAGTTCTATGAAGAAAACAAGGAAGTGGATTTCTCCTTTGAAATCCCCAATCTGGCACGTTTCCGCGTTAATGCCTTTGTACAGCAACGCGGCGCGGCAGCGGTCATGCGTACCATTCCTTCCAAAGTTCTCACCCTGGAAGACCTGAAAGCGCCCAAAATATTTACTGACATCTCCAGCTTTCCGCGTGGTCTGGTGCTGGTTACCGGCCCGACCGGTTCAGGAAAGTCCACCACGCTGGCAGCGATGATCAACTACATCAACGAGAAGGAACTCGGCCATATTCTGACGGTGGAAGACCCGATCGAATTCGTGCATGAATCGAAGAAGTGTCTGATCAACCAGCGCGAAGTCGGCCGCGACACCCTGTCGTTTAACGCTGCCCTGCGTTCCGCGCTACGCGAAGACCCCGATGTGATTCTGGTCGGTGAGATGCGCGACCTGGAAACCATACGCCTGGCGATGACGGCGGCGGAAACCGGCCATCTGGTGTTCGGCACGCTGCACACCAGCTCAGCGGCCAAGACCATAGACCGTATCATCGACGTGTTCCCCGCTGACGAAAAGGAAATGGTGCGCGCGATGCTGTCCGAAT
>Ga0209231_1001132_pt1 | contig 10989 bp, 12 predicted proteins | sample Deesub45470m_DNA_FD_188086 | JGI IMG/M metagenome (GOLD analysis project Ga0209231, IMG submission 188086) | Deep subsurface microbial communities from North Pacific Ocean - 450_OLKR46/470m Metagenome (SPAdes) (version 2) | ecosystem: Environmental > Terrestrial > Deep subsurface > Unclassified ... | reverse complement strand
GCCCAGGACGTTGCGAACATAGTTTTTCGTCTCGGTGATCGGTGGGATTTGTCCGCCCTTTACGCGTCCTGGTCCCGCATTATAGGCAGCAAGTGCGAGGTGCACCTTGCCGAAACTGTCGAGTTGCGCGCGAAGATAACGCGCACCGCCGTGCAGGTTCTGGACCGGATCGTAGCGGTCGACACCAAGATCCCCTGCTGTTCCTGGCATGAGTTGTGTAAGTCCATAAGCTTGCTTTGGCGAGATTGCTCTCGGATTGTAGGCGCTTTCGGTCAGGACCAATGCATCGAATAGGCCAACTGGAATCCCAGCATCACATGCCGCCGCACTCATCGCGGTGTAAGCGGCGCGACGACGATCCTCGATGTCGTGTGCTAGGAAGCCCACTGGGCGGTATGGAACGGTTGTGCAGTCCGACGGGATATAGCGCCCCTCTGCCGGCCACACGGAAAGCAAGGGCGCCCTCATCCATGCGGGTACTGCGATATCGGAGAAAGGGGCGAGTGCATCGCGCTGGGTCATCTCGTCACCGTCCACGGCCAACGCGCCGAAGCTTGTCAGCATTGCATCACTGGTCCGCGCCCTCGTGAGATCGAGCAGGTGAAAACCACCTGCAGTCGCAGCCTTCTGTGAATTTTCTTCCTGTTCCTGCATTTCGGCTGGCGCGCTCGAACCCATGCGAATGATCTCGACGATACGCGTTGATGCGCCACTGGCGAGCGCCGGAGCGGGAAGCGCAAGCGCAAGAGCGGCTATGACCGCCGCGAAGTTATGTTGCATCATATAAACAACCCTGTTTCGTCAGCGTGCCGAAGACAATGGTCGTACTCACCGTAAGGCTGTCAACCCGAGGGCATCGCGGGCAATCTGGGCACCGGGTGGTTATCTGCCAACCGAGGCTTCGGCGATGAAGTAGAGCGCCTGGGTAGAACCAACCCAGGCTTCGACACGGATGAGAGGGTCAGGATCGGCGGCATCCTCAGGGAGATCCGCTTCCGCCCAATGGTCGTCGACATAGCGAACGAGCGCCTCCAGCGCAGCATCGTCGTTATCATGAAGCGAAAGATACTCGTGCTCCTGGCGCGAGATGAACAAGAGGATGTGACTCATCTTCAAGCCATGCCATAAAGAACGTTGTCATCCGAGGTCTCGGAAGCCGCACTTGTCTTGGCTACATCGCCAATCATGGGTTCATCCAGTATTAGAGATTGTGGTCATCCGATCCGCTTCATAGATCGAGCAAACTCACACATCAGAACTGGCGCAAATTTATCCACGCCACCTAATCATAGTTGGGAAGCTGAAACACTCGTCATCGGTCGCCATACAACTCCAAACCCTGTCGCCATCACACCGTTGGCCTGTGTGCAATGTAAGCGGCAAGCATTGTGCGCGGCCGCCTTCGTTCAGCGGCTCAAATTACTAAAACTCCTTTACAATATGCGCTGATTAGACAGCGTGGTTTCAACGATGATCCGCAAAGCTATGGCAAACTATGCCTCCCACGAGCTAGCTGCTTCGCCGCCGCCGCGTGATCATGACAACCTTAGACAAATCGCGCTGCATATCCCCCGTGAGCATTTCGCATTTCTGGAAGAGGTGACGCATCCCAACAGAGGGATCAATCTCGGCATTGTATTGGAAGCCGTTGGGACTTACGTGAACGAGGTGACTCCATCGCCGCTGCAATTGTCACTGGCAGAACTGTGGGAATCAGGCGATGCATTGTAATGTCATTCCTTTCCCAAGCGCGGCGCGGGCATGGGGCGGTAAAGCATCGGAAGTAGCGTCTCCCTCTTTGCTCAGGCAAAAAGCCGTGCGGCGTGCCAACGCAGATGGTCCCCCATGAAGGTCGAGATGAAATAATAGCTGTGATCATAACCCTCGCGTAAGGAAAGCGTGAGATCGACACCTGCGGTGTCGCAGGCAGCGCGCAGCAATTCGGGACGCAATTCCTTTTCGAGAAACACGTCGGCCGTACCTTGGTCTACCAGGATAGCGGCAATGTGGGCGCCATCCTCGATCAGGGCGACGGTATCGTGCTTGCGCCAGGCCGCCCTGTCTGAGCCGAGATATTTGCTCAGCGCCTTCTGTCCCCACGGCACCTGCGAAGGCGCGACGATAGGAGCGAACGTGGAAACGGCCTTGAACCGGTCGGGATGGTTAAGCGCGATGGTGAGGGCGCCATGGCCGCCCATGCTGTGGCCCATGATCGACTGGCGATCCATGTCAGCAGGGAAATTCTCTGCGATTAGGACGGGCAACTCCTCCGTGATGTAGGACCACATGCGGTAGTGCTGGTTGAACGGTGCCTCTGTCGCGTCGACATAGAAGCCGGCGCCCAGCCCGAAATCATAAGCACCCTCTGCATCGTCCGGCACGGGGTTTCCGTTTCGATCGGGGCCGCGTGGAGATGTGTCGGGCGCGACGAAGATAAGGCCAAGTTCCGCGCAGACAGCGCGGAACTCTCCCTTTTCCGTCACGTTGGCGTGGGTGCAGGTCAGGCCGGAAAGATACCAAACGACGGGCAGCTTCGTGCCCTCCGCATGCGGAGGCACATAGACCGAAAAGGTCATGTCGGTGCCGGTCACAGTGGAGGCGTGCTTGTACACACCTTCCACGCCTCCGAAGGCCCGATTGGCGCTGACCTGCTCCACGCTCATGCCTAGTTGCCGTCCGTAAAGGCGTAGGAGCAGATTTTATTGCCTGCCGGATCGCGCAGATAGGCGGCATAGGCGCCGGGGAGGTGATCGCGCGAACCGGGGGCACCTTCATCCGTCCCGCCGTTGGCGAGGCCGGCGGCGTGGAACGCAGCTACTTCCGCAGTCGAAGTGGCGGCGAAACCGACGGTAACGCCGTTTCCGGAAGCTGCTTCGCCATTGCCCGGCTTTGCGATGATGAACGCCGGCTTCTCCTTGCCGTAGAGAATCCAGCCATTACCGAATGGCCCAAGATTCTTGACGCCCAACGCGCCGAGCGCCGCGTCGTAGAATTTGGCCGATGCCTCGACATCGTTCGCACCAATGAAAACATGCGAAAACACACCGTCACCTGAAATCACTGCCATGAGTATTCTCCTTTGGTATAAAATGCTTCGGTATCAGTTTCAGAACACGACGACGGAGCGGATGCTCTCGCCGGCGTGCATCAGGTCGAACCCCTTGTTAATCTCCTCCAGCGTCAGGACATGCGTGATCATGGGATCGATCTCGATCTTGCCGTTCATGTACCAGTCGACAATCCTGGGTACGTCGGTACGGCCTTTGGCGCCGCCGAACGCCGAACCCTGCCAAACCCGGCCCGTCACAAGCTGGAAGGGACGCGTGCTGATTTCCTTGCCTGCCTCGGCTACGCCAATGACGGTGGAGACGCCCCAGCCTCGATGACAGGCCTCGAGCGCCTGACGCATCACCTCGGTGTTGCCGGTGCAATCGAAGGTATAGTCGGCGCCGCCGTCCGTTAGAGCCACGAGATCGGCCACAACCTCGGCCGTGGTTTTGCCCTTTGGATTGTAGAAATGGGTCATTCCGAAGCGAGTACCCCATTCAGCCTTGCCGTCATTGAGATCGACACCGACAATCTTGTCCGAGCCCACCAACCGTGCTGCCTGGAGGACGTTCAGGCCAATGCCGCCCAGACCGAATACGATCACGTTGCTGCCCGGCGTGACCTTTGCCGAGTTGATCACCGCACCAACGCCGGTGGTGACCCCGCATCCGATGTAGCAGCTCTTGTCGAACGGAGCGTCCTCGCGGATCTTCGCGACGGCGATCTCGGGCAGAACGGTGAAGTTCGAGAAGGTCGAGCAGCCCATATAATGAAAGATCGGCTTGCCATTGTACGAAAAGCGCGTCGTGCCGTCAGGCATCAGCCCCTTGCCCTGGGTCGCGCGGATCGCAGTGCAGAGATTGGTCTTGCCCGACAGGCAGCTTTTGCACTGGCGGCATTCTGGCGTGTAGAGCGGGATCACATGGTCGCCGGGCTTCACGCTGGCGACGCCAACGCCCACCTCGCGCACGATACCAGCGCCCTCGTGGCCCAATACGCTCGGGAAGATGCCCTCGCTGTCCAAGCCGTCGAGCGTATAGGCGTCGGTATGGCAGATGCCCGTCGCCATGATTTCGATGAGTACCTCGCCAGCCTTCGGTCCCTCGAGATCGAGTTCGACGATTTCGAGCGGCTTTTTTGCCTCGAACGCTACGGCGGCACGGGTCTTCATTCCAAACTCTCCCGAAAAAGTCACTTTGTTATAATCGTTGTCGAAATGAGATAAATAGGCCATTCGGCAAATAACTGTTGCGCCAAAGGGATAATAGATGTTTGCCTGGGCCGGTCTGGAGGAATTCGTCGCCATCGCCGACAGTGGGAGTTTCGTCGCGGCGGCGCGAGCTCTTGGCGTGTCGACATCTCATGTAAGCCGTGCAGTGAGCGGGCTGGAGCATCGCCTCTCGACGCAGTTGTTCGTGCGCACAACGCGCAAGGTCGCGTTAACAGAGGAGGGACGCGCGCTGGCCGATCAGCTTCGTCGTATTCTGCAAGAGCGCGATGAAGCACTTGCGTCGTTGGGCGCTGGATCTGCAATTGCCGGCGAACTTCGGGTGACTTGCTCGACCGCGCTGGGCGAACGGTTCGTCGCACCCCTTGCTCGCCGCTTCGCGGTCGATCACCCGCAAATACGGTTGCGTCTGGAGCTATCGAACCGGATTGTCGACATCGTTGGCGAAGGCTTCGATATAGCCGTGCGCACCGGCGGTGTCGCCGACACCCGTCTTGTTGCCCGGCGCATCGGTTCTCGACGGCTTATTATGTGCGCTTCGCCCGACTATTTGCAGCGTACGGGTGTTCCCTTGTCCATTGACGATCTCACGACGCATGAATGCCTGGTTGGCGCTCGTGATCGCTGGATCTTCGAGGTCGAGGGCGCAACCCGGATTTTCACTCCGCGCGGACGATGGAATTGCAATAGTGGGACTGCCCTGGCCGATGCCGCCCTCGATGGACTGGGTCTCTGTCAGATACCGCTCTTCTACGTTGCCGACCACCTACGTGCGGGGCGTCTGGTGTCCGTTTTGGAGAGCCTGCAGGGGAGCGACGAGCCGATCTGGGCCCTGGCGTCACCACGCCGCGCATTCATGCCGCGAGTGCGGCGCTTCACGCATCTCTTGGAACGCGAATTGCCGCATCTAATCGCCTCGCATTAGACTTGACGGCGCGCGCCGCCGCACAGCCGAACAGTAGCGCCGCCAGTGAAGGACCCCGCGGTTTCTGCAATTGCGGCGATTCGCGGTGCATCGCCGCGCCCAAAGGCCCGCATCAGGGCTTGGCCATTCAGATTGAGACTGATGACGCTCATGCGAGCGGCACCGCATAGGTCCAAAACTCGCGTCCAGTCAATGCATCGACCCGATACGGCGTGACCAAGCTCCCGCTCGGCAAGTGCGGAAGAACCCCAAACACTCAAGGGATTAGCACCACCGAGCTTCGCAATTGCAGATCCTGAGCCTAGAACTCAAGTCCGAGCCTAGCACTGATCTGCCCCCCGCTGAGTGGCCCAGAGACTATGATAGTCTGGACCACGAAAGGGACGATGAATGCCGAGCAAGAAGCACAAGCCGGAAGAGATTATCGGCAAGTTGCGTGAAGTTGAGATCGTGCTGGCACAGGGAGCGAGCACGGCCGAAGCCTGCCGCCGGATCGCGGTCAGCGAGCAGACCTATTATCGCTGGCGCAAGGAATATGGCGGCCTGAAGACGGATCAGGCGCGACGGATGAAGGATCTGGAGAAGGAGAACCAGCGTCTTCGCCGGGCGATCTCGGACCTGACCCTGGACAAGCTGATCCTGCAGGAGGCTGCACGGGGAAACTTCTAAGCCCCGCGCGGCGGCGACGCTGCATTGATCATGTGCGACGAGAGTTTCCGGTATCCGAGCGACGGATATGCCGGGTGCTGGGTCAGCATCGATCGACGCAGCGCAAGATGCCGCGCGGGGCGGATGACGAACAGGCGCTGACCGAGGACATCATCGCATTGGCGAAGCAATATGGTCGCTATGGCTACCGCCGGGTGACGGCGTTGCTGTGTCATGCGGGATGGACAGTGAACCATAAGCGGGTTGAGCGGATATGGCGTCGTGAGGGGCTGAAGGTTCCGTTGCGCCAGCCAAAGCGTGGGCGTTTATGGCTCAATGATGGTTCATGCATCCGCCTGCGGCCCGAATATCCAGGGCATGTATGGGCCTATGACTTTGTCGAAGGGCGCACGCATGACGGCCGCAAGTTCCGAATCCTGACCATCATCGACGAGGCCAGCAGGGAGTGCCTGGCGCTCATCGTGGCACGGCAGCTCAGGCACGAGGATGTTCTGGCGGCCTTGGCCGATCTGTTCATCTCGCGCGGCCCCCCGGCCCATATACGATCCGATAATGGCAGCGAATTTATCGCGACCGCTGTCCAGAAATGGCTGGGTCAGATCGGCGTGAAGACGCTCTACATCACTCCGGGATCACCATGGGAGAATGGCTATAACGAAAGCTTCAACGGGTCGCTTCGCGACGAACTGCTCAATGGCGAGATCTTCTACAGCCTCGCTGAGGCTAGGGTGCTGATCGAAGCCTGGCGGCGGCATTACAACACCGTCCGCCCTCATAGCAGCCTGGGATACCGACCACCGGCACCGGAAACGGCGACACCGCCATATCCGGCCTCCGGTTCCGCTTCGCTCCACCTCCGTCCGGATATGGCGGCGATCAGCTTAATCCACTAACACTCCAATCGGTCCACTCGGTGGGGGCAGATCAATTATCAATTGCAACGTCATTTTACTATTATGACTATAAGGATTACCAGGCTTATCTGTTCAGCAATGCTTCAGGCTTCGTGTCCAATCGCAAGGCTCGGACCTACGGCGCAGAATTGGCACTTTCTGCCCGCATTACAAGATCGCTGACGGCCTCGCTCTCCGGCTCGATCCTCAACGCGAGGGTGAGAGATGTCACGATCGCACCCGCAACGGCAACGGCAACGGCGATAATTGCCGACGTGAAGCCAGCCTTCGCACCAGAAAAGCAGGTAGCGGCACAGGCTCAATGGATCACGCCTTGGTCGGTTGCCGGCGGCGAAGTCGAGTTCGGTGGCGATCTCACCTATACGGGACACTTCTACCACAACATTCGGAACTTCTCGTCCAATCGCATTGGCGACTACGTCTTGGTTAACGGGCGGATTGGATGGCGGAATACCTCCGGACTCTCAATCAATTTCCTAGTGAACAACGTCTTCAACAAGCGGTATGAATCGGTGGGCTTCGATCTCACCACGATTAGCGCCAATACCGAGGTTGCCTACGGGATGCCACGCAACTGGGCAATCACTTTGAACCAGAAGTTCTGAGGGTGGATCGATAGTCGCATTGTGTCCCAAGGTTGAGATTGGACGCCGAGGCATAAAGCTGCTGGATCGGGAAAGATGATTTATATATCAGAACGTCGATCTCGGCGGCCTCAGCCACCGCGGGATTATTATAGAAATTATGGCCGATCATCTAAGTCGATGCATCAAATGCGCCCGCTGGGCTAAGGATTCCCATGCCAAGTATTTTAGTTACCCAACGCGACGGCTCCGAAAGCCGCATTGAAGCCCAGTCCGGCCTCTCCGTCATGGAAGCACTTCGCGACGGGGGGGTCGACGAATTGCTCGCCTTGTGCGGCGGTTGCTGCTCATGCGCGACTTGCCATGTCTATGTCGATGCCGATTTCATCGACCGCCTTCCACCTATGGAAGAGGACGAGAACGATCTTCTGGACAGTTCGGACCATCGCATCGACCGATCACGGCTCTCCTGCCAGTTGCCCTTCGGCGACGATCTGGACGGGCTCAGAATAACGATTGCTCCGGAAGATTGAACAGTCTTGACAGCGAACGAGCCACCCTTCCATCGATCGCGTGCCCGCTCGAAGCCGGCCCAGGGAATAATGGATCATGATCACATATGATGTTGTCATCGTGGGCGCCGGCCACGGTGGCGCCCAGGCGGCGATAGCGTTACGCCAGCGTCACTTCGAGGGATCGATCGCGGTGATCGGCGAGGAGCCTGATCTGCCCTATGAGCGGCCGCCTCTCAGTAAGGACTATCTCTCGGGGAAGAAAGCGTTCGAGCGCATACTCATCCGCCCGGCCACCTTTTGGGAGGAACGCGGTGTGAGGATGTTGACCGGCAGACGCGTCGCCGCGGTCAATCCTGCCGCACATACCGTCTCGACCGACGATGGAGAGAGTTTTGGTTACGGCCGACTGATCTGGGCAGCGGGTGGACGCCCCCGCCGCTTGACATGCACCGGCCATGATCTCGCTGGAGTCCATCAGGTGCGCACCCGCGCCGATGTAGACCAGATGATCGTGGAGCTTCCTGAAACGGCTCGAGTAGCAGTGATCGGTGGCGGCTATATCGGCCTGGAAGCGGCAGCGGTCCTTGCCGAAATGGGGAAGCATGTGACCGTATTGGAGGCGCAGGACCGTGTCCTCGCGCGTGTCGCCGGGGAAGCCTTGTCCCGCTTCTTCGAAGCGGAGCATCGGGCGCACGGGGTCGACGTGCGATTAGGTGCAGCTGTCGATTGCATCGAGGGACGCGACGGCCGGGCCGTTGGCGTTCGCCTCGCCGATGGAACGCTGGTTGCCGCGGACATGGTGATTGTGGGCATCGGTATCGTTCCGGCGGTCGAACCCTTGTTGGCTGCGGGAGCGCTTGGCATGAATGGGGTCCAAGTGGACGAGCATGGCCGGACCTCGTTGCCTGACATTTTCGCGATCGGCGACTGCGCGCTGCATATCAATGCCTTTGCCGACAATCTTCCTATCCGGCTTGAATCGGTCCAAAACGCCAACGATCTCGCGACGACCGTTGCCCGAACACTGACCGGCGATCCAGAACCTTACGTCTCGGTGCCGTGGTTCTGGTCCAACCAATATGATCTGCGCCTTCAGACGGTAGGACTGTCGGCCGGACATGACGCGGCAATAACGCGTGGCAACCCGGTGGACCGCAGTTTTTCCATCGTTTATCTCAACCAGGGCCGGGTTATCGCGCTCGATTGCGTGAATGCCGTCAAAGACTATGTCCAGGGCAAGGCGCTGGTCGCAACTCGTGTCGCAGCAAGTCCTGAGGCGCTATCTGACCCAGCGCTGCCACTGAAAGCATTTGTGTAATCAGTCCGGCTATCCTGGTATTCGGGTCCCTCTGCCCAACTTCGCGTGTCGCCTGGTCTCAGTCCTGAAGACCTGCAGGGCAGCGACGAGCCGATCTGGGCGCTGGCGGCGCCACGACGTGCGTTCCCGCCCAGGGTGCGCCGCTTCGTCGACCTCCTCGAACAGGAACTGCCTCTTACGGTCGCCTCGGTCCAGCCTGACCGAACACGCGATGCTCGATGGCGAGCGCACTCTTTCGCATACGCGCAATAAGGCCGTCGACATGCGGAATCGTGTCCGGCGCGAGGGTCGACACGGAAATGGCGCCCCGCGCCCTGCCGTCCGGCCAGCGGACCGGAACGGCAAAGCAGGTGAGATCGGGCGCGACACTACGGTCGTCCATTGCGAAGCCATCCTGGCGAACGCGTTCGAGTTCGTCGCGCAAGACGCCTGGGTCGGTCTGTGTGGTATCGGTCAGCGCGATAAATGGACCTGCGGAAAGGTAGCGATCAAGATCGGCCGCATCGAGATCGGCAAGAAGAATCTTTCCTATACCTGAGCAATAGGCTTCGAGTTGCATTCCTTCGCGTGTGAACAGCCTGTCCCCGTTCGAACCCGCCTTCACCAGGTAAGTGACCATGTCGCCTTCGAAGATGCCGAAATGCGCGATCCGCCGTGTTCGGCGCGCCAGATCGTCCAGTTCAGGGCGAACGAGCACGGCAAGGGATGAGGTCGAACAGGCCTCCGTCGCCAGCGCCCTTAGTGCAAACCCGACGCCATAGCGCCCTCGCGCGACCCTGCTTAGAAAGCCGCTATGGGCGAGGCCCGCAACGATGCGGTGGACGGTGGGAACGGGCAACCCGAGCTCGCCGGCCAGCGCGGTGACATTGTGCTCCGCCTGGTCGCTGACAATCCGGGAAAGGATCATCAGCGATCGCTCCAGCGAGCCACGGGGAGTTTCTCTTCTTCTCACTAGGTGAGATATAGAGGGTTAAGTGCCGTGGCTGCAAGGCTGCGGTGATGATATCTCGCTTCTCGAAGAGAGGACGTTGCATGGACATTCCAACGAAAGACCATATTCGAATCGCGGCCGACCGGCTCAAAAATGCTTATACCGGTCCCGCTGTTGCCCCGCTGCGTGATCTGCTCGATCCCGTGGGCATCGATGACGCTTATGCTATCCAGGAACGGAACACGCGTGCCTGGGAAGCCGAGGGTCGCCGCATCGTCGGACGCAAGATCGGACTCACCGCCAAGGCCGTGCAGGCGCAGCTCGGCGTCGATCAACCGGATTTTGGCGTTCTCTTCGAGGACATGCGTGTTGCCGATGGCGGCCGCGTCGGTGCCGGCCTTCTCCAACCCAAGGCGGAAGCGGAGGTCGCGCTCGTCCTGGGCCGAGATCTCACCGGGAACGCACCGAGCGAGGATGAGATCGCGGCGGCAACGGATTATGCCGTTGCGGCGATAGAGATCGTCGACAGCCGTATTGCCGATTGGAAGATCACGTTCGCCGATACTGTCGCGGACAATGGGTCGTCGGCGCGGTTCGTGCTGGGCAGCGAGCGCAAGGCGCTGCCGGGCCTCGATCTCTACACGTGCGGAATGGTGCTTGAGGTCAATGGCCAGCCCGTCTCGATCGGTGCCGGCGCGGCGTGCCTCGGCCACCCCCTCAAGGCGGCCGCCTGGCTCGCCCGGACGCTTGCCGAACGCGGCGAGCCATTGCGGGCCGGCGATATCATCCTGACCGGCGCGCTTGGGCCCATGGTGGCGCTCGCACCGGGGCAACATGTTCGCGCGATCATCGGCGGG
>Ga0209231_1001131_pt1 | contig 11000 bp, 14 predicted proteins | sample Deesub45470m_DNA_FD_188086 | JGI IMG/M metagenome (GOLD analysis project Ga0209231, IMG submission 188086) | Deep subsurface microbial communities from North Pacific Ocean - 450_OLKR46/470m Metagenome (SPAdes) (version 2) | ecosystem: Environmental > Terrestrial > Deep subsurface > Unclassified ... | reverse complement strand
AAGCCCATCGCCGCCATATCCGGCCTCCGGTTCCGCTTCGCTCCACCTCCGTCCGGATATGGCGGCGATGGGCTTAATCCACTAACAAACCAATCGGGCCACTCGGTGGGGGCAGATCAAAGCCATACAATGGAGAACATGAAGGCCGATTGCTCGCGGTTGATGTTGAACTTCCGCAATAGGTCGGCACACGAAGTAAGGCCCGTGCCGACTTCCGGACGTTACCCTAGAGCGCTACGCAGCCAGCGCTGGCTCGGCGCCGGACCGCCAGTTCCACGGCAGCCGCTCCTCGTCGCTCCAGCGTCGACGCCGCTCCGGCCCGGAAAACACCGTGATCTGCCCCATCGACCGCTCCTAAGTGCACTCTTAAGAGCACGCTTAAGACCGGTCGCTCACCTCATCGACAAGGCGGGACCCGCCGGATGGGTACAAAAGAACATCGGGAGACGCCGCACACCGCGCATCTCCTGAAACGTCCGGAGGTTATCGCTGAACGGCAGTTACGATGATTTCAATTTTATATTCAGGCCCGGCCAGTTTAACCTCACCCGTCGCGCGGGTGGGTGCCGTGACGTCCTTCAGCCACTCCTCCCAAATCTCGTTCATGCTCGAAAAGTCTGTCATGTCCGCGAGCCAGATCGTTGCCTGGAGCAAATGACCGCGGTCCGAGCCGGCCTCCTCCAGCAGGCTGTCGATCGCTGTCAGAACCGCTCGGGTTTGTGCCGCGATATCCTTGCCAGGTGCGCCGATCTGGCCCGAAAGATACACGACGCCGGCATGGATGGTGGCCTGGCTCATGCGTGGGTTGGTGCTCAAATAGCTGATGGTCATGATAAACTCCTTGTCGTTCAGGACTGGTGATACCGGGACAGGGCAAGATCACGGGCTTCGATGGCTGGCGCTTCACCGCCTATGAGGCTGCCGATCAAATGGCCCGAACCACAGGCCATGGTCCATCCAAGCGTACCGTGACCCACGTTGAGAAAGAGATTGGGGAACTGGGTCGGTCCGATGATCGGCGGACCGTCTGGTGTCATGGGACGCAAGCCTGACCAAAAGGATAGATCGTCAAGCCGCGCGGCTCCCGGAAACAGGTCGGACAGACAATGGACCAACGTAGTGCGACGGCGCTCGGGCAGGTCATGCGAGAAGCCGGAGATTTCGGCCATTCCGCCCACCCGGATGCGATCGCCCAACCGGGTGATCGCAACCTTATAGGTTTCGTCGAGGAGCGTGGACACAGGCGCGCGAAAGCTGTCGGCGATGGCCGCCGTGATCGAATAGCCCTTGACCGGATAGATGGGGAGACGAATGCCAAGAGGCCGAAGCAGGGCTGGAGCGTAGGCCGCCAGTGCGACGACATAGCGATCGGCGGTGATAGGACCTTGATCCGACACCACTTGAGCAATGCGCCCGCGCTCGACATGCAGTTTGTGTATCGTTGTATTGTAGCGGAACTCGACCCCTTGACGCGCGAGGAGTTCGGCTAGTCTGGTCGTGAAAAGATGGCAGTCGCCGGTTTCATCGCTTGGCAACCGTAGTCCGCCGACGAAGCGGTCGCGCGATGCGCTAAGACCGGGCTCGAAATCAACGCAACCATCACTGTCCAGGCATTGATAAGGGATGCCATAGCGTTTGAGAACCTCCACGTCCTTCGAGCTGGCCTCTACCTGATGCTGAGATCGGAATAGCTGCAGGGTGCCTTGAGTGCGGTGGTCGTAAGAAAGAGCGAGTGCTGTTCGCAGGTCGGCGAGCTGATCCCGACTGAATTCAGCAAGCCGTACCATGCGCGCCTTGTTCACGGCGTAGCTGCGGGCGTTACAGTTGCGCAGCATGGCAAAGAGCCAGCGCGCCATTGCCGGGTCGAAGCGTGGACGCAGGACGAGCGGCGCATGGCGCATCAGCAGCCAGCGCATCGCCTTCAAAGGGATGCCCGGGGCCGCCCACGGTGATGCATAGCCAGGCGACACCTCGCCGGCGTTGGCGAAACTCGTCTCCAGAGCGGGGCCGGGTTGTCGATCGATGACGACGACCTCATGCCCCGCTCGATGCAGATAGTAGGCGGAGGTGACGCCGATGACCCCCGAGCCCAGGACGGCGACCTTCATGACCATGCTCCCGCGCCATAACGTTCCATGTGATTGTTCTCGAGATAGAGGCGTTCATGCCGCCGGCCGAAGCCGGTGAGAATTTCATAGGGAATGGTATCCGCAGACTCGGCGATGACTTCGATCGGCTGGGCTGACCCGATAAATTCGACAAACGCCCCGTCATGCAGGAGGTCGTCGGGCAGATTTGAGGCATCGAGCGTCAAGCTGTCCATCGAGATCCGCCCCACGATGGGAAGCCAGTGATTTTGATACCATGCGCCACCCCGCTCCGAGAATCTGCGAGGCACGCCATCGGCATAGCCGATGCCGATGGTAGCGATCCGCATCGGCCGTCGAGCGACATGATCCAGACCGTAACCAATGCCGCTGCCGGCATCGATCAAACGGATCTGAACGACGCGGGCATCGAGCCGGACGACCGATCGGAGCACACATGACTGTGACGAAGAGGTGGCTATTCCGAAGAGCGCAATTCCGCATCGAACGATGTCCATGTGAAAATCGCGCGTCAGGAATACGCCGCCGCTATTGGCAATGGAGGCCGCGACGCCCGGGAATCGGCGCGCAATTCCTTCAAAGCGCTCGAGCTGCCCTCTATTTTCGCTCCGGTCCGGCTCGTCGGCACAGGCGAGATGGGTCATTATCAGGCGTAGATCGACATCATCGCGCACCGAAGTTTCGCTCAGCGTCGCGGCCTCAATGGGGCTAAGTCCGAGCCGTGACATACCGCTATCGACCTGCAAAGCCGCTGGAAGGCGCCGTCGCTGAGCGATAGCGAGCGCCCGCCACCGCTCGACCTGCGCAAGGGAATTTAGGACCGGCAAGAAACCATGCTCAGCGCAGAGCGGTTCGCAATCCGGATCAAGTCCATTGAGAATGAAGACATGGCATGTCGGATCAAGCGCGGGAGCAAGGTCGAGTGCTTCTGCCAAATGGGCGGTGAAAAACCGGGTGCAGCCGGCACGGCGCAGGGCGCCCACAACCGGCAAGGCACCCAATCCATAAGCATTGGCCTTGACGACCGCACCGCACATCGCTGGCGCAATCCTGTGCGACACCGTCGCATAATTCTCGCGCAAAGCGTCCAGGTCGATCGTCAATCGACTGCCGGCGCTTGGACATGTCCTCCGAGCCATTTGCGCTCCTCTCTGGAAGAGCATATCGTTCAAATCGACGAATTAATGATCGAACCGTGCGCGAACCTGGCGTTTTTAGTGATTTAATAGCGGATTCGGTGAAGGAGTGATGGAAACGTGATGGCTGGTCTGGACGAGTTCGATAGGAAGATTCTTACACAACTCCGGTTGAATGCCCGGATCACCAATCATGCTTTAGGAGAGGTCGTCGGGCTATCGCCATCTGCCTGTCTCCGGCGTGTGCGTATCCTCGAGCAGAACGGGACGATCCGCGGATATACCGCCCTTTTGGGAGGCTCGATGCCCGAAGAGGGAACGACGGCTATGGTCCAGGTCGTTTTGGTGCAACAGACCAAGGAATGCCTTACTCGGTTTGAAGCGGCGCTGCACGATCATCCTGAAATCCGAGAGTGGTACCTCATGACGGGAGAGGGGGATTATTTTCTGCGAATTCAGATCTCCGGCATCGATGATTATGAGCGATTTCACCGAGAAGTACTTTCGCTGCTACCCGGTGTTTCACGGATAACCTCCAGTTTCGCTATCTGTCGACCGTGCTCGACGACTTCTCGCGCTACATCATCGCCTGGAAGCTGTGCACCAACATGCGAGCCGAGGACGTCACCGACACGCTGGACCTCGCCCTGGCGGCTTCTGGTTGCGACAGCGCCACGGTGCTGCACAAACCCCGGCTACTCAGCGATAATGGCCCCAGCTACATCGCGGGTGAGCTGGCGGAATACATCGAGGCCCGGAAAATGAGCCATGTCCGCGGCGCCCCGTGTCATCCCCAAACCCAGGGCAAGATCGAGCGCTGGCACCAGACCCTGAAAAACCGCATCTTGCTGGAAAACTACTTCCTGCCCGGCGACCTCGAAGCCCACATCGAGGCCTTCGTCGAGCACTACAATCACCAGCGATACCACGAGAGCCTGGCCAACGTGACGCCTGCCGACGCCTACTTCGGCAGGGCTCCGGCAATCATCAAACTGCGCGAAAGGATCAAGCGACAGACCATCGAACATCGGCGCTTGCAGCACCGCAAATTCGCCGCCTAACATCAACCCCCTGACGAGGTCCGCACTCCGCTAATCTACGCCGCGAGTTGTGCCGAATGTTCTGACGACGGACAGTCCGGACCGTCAGCTATCGCCTCGTTCGTCAGGGTGACCGACGCCTCAAGCGTCAACCCTACCTTCGGGATCTCTACGATTCTCCGTCCGTCTGACCGGAGCTTCTCCAAGAACGCCAGCTCGTGCGCGTCGCCCTGCCGCTGAAGCAGCTTGGCCTCGTCGCCGTCGGTGCACGGTACGATGTCGCGCCGCTCGAGCAGCCGCAGATCGAGCGCCGTCGCATCTGGCACGACAGCGCTTACTGGATACCACTTCTTCTGGTTTACACTGGCTGCCGACGCGAGGAGGTCGCAAAGGCGATGGTCTCGGACATAGAGCTGATCGACGGCATTTGGGTGCTGCGTGTCCGGAGAACCGAGGCCGGGCGCGTAAAAACCGAGTCGTCGGTGCGCGACGTGCCGCTGGCCGACGAGGCCCTCCGACTGGGATTCCTGAGCTATGTCGACCACCTGCGTAGCGCGGGAGCGGCCGCCCTTTTTCCGGAGCTGGGAGCGCAGCCCGGCAAATTCGGCGACATCTTCTACAAAAAGTGGTGGCGAGGGTTCGAGAGAGCAGGCCTCGTGCCTGAAGGCAAAGACATGCACTCCATCCGCCACTTCGTAGCGACCGAGCTTGCCGTTGCAGGTGTATCCGAGGAACGTCGGGCTGACCTGCTCGGCCATACGGTCACATCAAGTGAAACGGCGAGGACCTACACAAAGCGTACCCCGCTTGTGATCCTCCAGCAGATTGTGAATATGATACCCGTGGTGACGTCTGCTATCATGCCGCTTCGTTGAACATTTTGTCAGAGTGACGAGCGGGCGACACATGGTGCCCGCTCGCGCGGCGGAGAAGCGCGAGCCTAGAGCAACCGGTCCTCTCGCCTTCAGAATGCGAGCACTGCTTCTAGACGGCGGACTTAGAGGACCTTACCAAGAAAGCTGTGGCTTGCAGACCGCTGATGACCTTGACCTGACTGGCAGTCACAGGGGCCTCCTGGCGTCTTTTTAGCGTGCGATGACGCGCTGCTAAACTTAAAATCAGCATCTTAGGAAGAGCCCGGCCGGCACGTCTCGCCGCGCGTTGCCCTGTGCTGGGAATTCGCACTTCCTCGACGCCCGGGGCGTCCGGGCCGGCTTTTCTTCGAAGCCTTGGCTGCTCTACCGTCCCGATCGTCATCACGAGCGCTCCTCGTTCGCGTAGTTGACGAAGGTCGCGCCGCTTGAACGCTGGCGCTTCTCCAGAATGGCGGTGAGCTTGGGGATGTTGTGCTCGATGGTGGCGTCGCATGGAGCCCGCTCATACCGGTCTGCGCCCGGCCGGGATCGACCCCCAGCCATGTCCGTCTTTCGACGCGTCGCGCCGCAATGCTGCCCAACCCCATGTTGAGCTTGGCCTTGCTGGTTTGATACGCCTCGTAGCCCCTCCGCCTTGAAGGGTGATGCTTCCAAGGCTGGACGACATCAAAGCCACCATGCCAGTCGGCTTCACCAGATCGGCATAGCGGTCTGAGATCCGCAGCGGCGGGAGCGCGTTGACGAGCAGAATTTCGGCCAAGGCGGCGGGTTCTACCTCAGCTGTTGCCCTTTCGGCTGCCACCGCTCCGCTATGCTCCAAACTCTCTCGAGGAAATGTCATATCTCGAGATAAGCGTTGACACGCGCCGATGATGCACTTAGCTTGAGCAAGTGGCGCCGATTCTTTTGAGCGCCTTAATCAGATCCCGGAAACTCGGGCCACGGAGAATCGATGATGGGCGTCCTGGAAAGACTAGAACTACCGCCGATGGGGAGCCACGAGCTTGGCACCGAGAAGACTCCTGTAGATCATTATATCTCGCCGGAGTTTTTCGAGCTCGAGAAGAGGCATATCTTCGCCAAAAGCTGGCTGATGGTAGGTCGCGAGAGTGACGTTCGAAACCCGGGCGACTATGTGCTCCATCAGGTTGAGCCGCTGAGCGCGTCGGTCATCATCGTGCGCGGCAAAGACGCTGTACTACGCGCCTTTCACAATGCCTGCTCGCACCGAGGTGCGCGGATCGTCAACGCCCCGTGCGGCAAGGCTCGCGGCGGACTGGTCTGCCCTTTTCACGGCTGGGCCTATGGCTTCGACGGCAAGCTGCTCAACGTCCCGGCTCAGGAGACGTTCGGGTCCCTGAATCTTGATGATGAGAAGCTCCGTCCAGTATCGGTTGACGTCTGGGGGGGGTTCGTCTTCATCAATCTGGATCCTAGCCCGGTCCATTCGTTGCACGAGTATTTCGCGCAGCTTGGCGACGCATTCGATAGATATCTCGCTAACCCGAAGTGGTCTTGGAGTTATGGGTGGCGCTCTAGTTTTAAGGCCAACTGGAAGTTTCACATCGATGCGCAGGTTGAGGGCTATCATGTTGACCAAAACCATCGCAATACCATCGGAGGCAACATTCCCTCCGACTCCTGTCGGCCGTATGCGTTTCCGGACAGTGTCGGCGTGCCTGGTGGCGTGGGCGTCTATCTAGGGCCGGACCCCACCGCGGGCCTGCATACGCCTGTCGCAACGCTATCAGCCAGATTCGGCGCGACGTCGCCCTACACTAAGCCCGAAAAGCGATTTGAAGCCGACGGTGGCGAAGGAGTGCTACGGACGGAACATCCGCTCTGGGTGTTCGACAACTACTTGCTGTTCCCCAACGTTGTCATGTTCGTGCAGAAGGGGCAGCTTTACATTCAGCGCACCACGCCAATATCAGCCGATGAATGTATCTGGGAGGTCGATTTCTACCATACTAACAAGATCACCAATTTTGGGGAGATGTTCAGCTCGGAACAAGGCCGTATCCAGATGCGCGACGTGGTCAGTGAAGATCTGTCCACCGCCGAGGGCATTCACGCCAATTTCAAGTCGGGCGCGATCACTGAGATCAGCTTTAGCGCGCAGGAGGTGGCGCTGCGTGCCTTCACCAAAGCTCTGATGCGGGCAACGGGGCAAAAGGCCGAGGCGGAGGTGGCAGCGTGAGCAGCAGCATTTCCCGTCCTTTGACAACCGACATCGATCCGTTCTTGCCTGCCTGGGGGCTGCCGACGTCGCATGAGCGAATGGTCAAGCGCGCGAACAGCACTATGGACGAGATTCAAGCATTTTACGATGCGATGATGCCGCGCCTCGAAGAGATTATCGAATATCTCAACCAGTTCCCGATCGCGGAGATACCTGAGGCCGATCAGCCACTAGCAAACGCCGCGCTCGCGATGTGCGAAGTCGACAACGCCGTTAACAAATGGAAAAGTCCGACCCTCGAAAGCGGAATTGATATCCGCCGCATGCCTGAGAAGGCCCATTTGTACGACAGTCCCAGGTCATGAGCGGCCGCCTGGCGGGGAAGGTAGCGCTCATTACTGGCACCGGAGGCGGACAGGGCCGTGCCGCTGCAGTGCTCTTCGCAAAGGAGGGTGCACGTATCGTCGGTTGTGACCTGAAGGCGGAGGCCGATCAGGAAACTGTTGAAATGGTGCGGGCCGCAGGCGGTGACATGGTCACTGCGGTCTGTCCGCCGTCAGCGCCAATGGCACAGATTTGAGGTTGTGATGTAAGGAGGATTTGGGCTTCGTCGTAGTGACGAAGGAACGAAGATGAAGCCCAAATCCTCAAGCGTAAAATCGGCCCGCAAACCCAAGGCGTCGGCCGAACAGGTGGTGAAGGATATCCGGCGCGCGACACGCCGGCATTTCTCGGCGGAGGACAAGATCCGCGTGGTTCTGGAGGGCTTGCGCGGCGATGACAGCATCGCGGAGCTGTGCCGCAAGGAGGGCATTGCCCAGGGCTTGTATTATACTTGGTCAAAGGAGTTCATGGAGGCCGGGAAGCGTCGGCTGGCGGGCGACACCGCCCGTGCCGCGACGAGCGGCGAGGTACAGGATCTGCGCCGTGAGGCGCGTGCCCTGAAGGAGGCCGTCGCCGACCTCACGCTCGAAAACCGGCTGCTGAAAAAAAGCATGATCGCGGATGGGGGAGACCCCGAATGAGGTATCCGGGATCCGAGAAGCTGGAGATCATCCGCATCGTCGAGCAGTCGCACCTGCCGGCGAAGCGGACCCTCGACCAGTTGGGCGTCGCGCGGCGGACCTTCTACCGATGGTATGATCGCTATCTCGAAGGCGGCCCCGAGGCGCTGGAGGATCGTCCTTCCGCGCCGAGCCGGGTCTGGAACCGCCTCCCCGGCGCCATTCAGGACCAGATCGTCGAGATGGCACTGGAGCAGTCCGATCTGTCGCCCCGCGAACTGGCGGTGCGCTTCACCGATGAGAAGGACTATTTCGTCTCGGAATCAACGGTCTACCGCCTGCTCAAGGCGCATGACCTGATCACCAGCCCGGCCTTCGTCGTGGTCAAGGCGGCCGACGAGTTCCATCGCAAGACCAGCCGCCCGAACGAGATGTGGCAGACCGATTTCACCTACTTCAAGATCATCGGCTGGGGATGGATGTACCTCTCCACCGTGCTCGACGATTTCTCGCGCTACATCATCGCCTGGAAGCTGTGCACCACGATGCGGGCCGAGGACGTGATCGACACGCTGCAACTCGCGCTCGAAGCCTCAGGCTGCGACCACGCCACCGTCAGGCACAAACCAAAGCTGCTCAGCGACAACGGACCGAGCTACATCGCCGGCGAACTCGCCGACTGGATCAAAGCCCATGACATGAGCCATGTTCGCGGCGCTCCGCTACATCCCCAGACCCAGGGCAAGATCGAGCGCTGGCACCAGACCCTGAAAAACCGCATCCTGCTGGAGCACTACTTCCTGCCTGGCGATCTCGAACGGCAGGTCGAGGCCTTCGTCGAGCATTATAACCATCGCCGCTATCACGAGAGCCTCGACAACGTGACACCGGCCGACGCCTATTTCGGCAGGGCCGCCGCCATTATCGAACGGAGGAAACGCATCAAGCGAAAGACCATCGAACAGCGACGCTTGCTTCACCGCAAGCTCGCCGCCTAAACATCAACCCCAGACGAGGCCCGATCTCCTCTTCTCTGCGCAACCATCTGCGCCAAATGTCCCGACGACGGACACTCGCACCTTTCCGACCATTTTGCCTCGTTCAGTTCGCGCATCATGTCTGCCACCGCAAACGAAGCCCCATACGTGCTCGACGGCCTGATGCTAGGGGCCCGCGAATTGCCACTGAAGGAGCTGTATACCGATACCGGCGGTGCGTCGGATCATGTCTTTGCCTGTGCCACCTGCTCGGGTTCCGTTTCGTCCCTCGAATGCGTGATCTTGCAGACCGGCGGCTCGGAACCATCGTATCCGGTGCAAACTACAAAGGCATCGAATGTCTGTTCGGCCAGGCGATCAAGGTCGGCACCATTGAGGCAGAGTGGGATGATCTCGTCCGAATGGCCGCCTCAATTCGGGAAGGAACTGTTGCTCCATCTATCATCCTGCGCAAGCTTTCCGCCTATCGCCGGCAGAACAAGCTTGACCTTGCCCTTCGCGAACTTGGCCGCATCGAGCGGACGTTGTTCACGCTCGACTGGCTGGAACAGCCGGATTTGCGCCGCGCCTGCCAAGCCGGATTGAACAAGGGAGAGGCCCGGCACGCTCTGGCAGACGCCGTCTACACCAACCGCCAGGGCCGGTTCACCGATCGAACTCTTGAGAACCAGCAATACCGCGCATCTGGGCTCAACTTGCTCATCGCCGCCATTGCATACTGGAATGCCCTCTATCTCGGCCGGGCCGCCGATCGCCTGCGGTACTCGGGAATTGAGATCGACGAAACACTGCTAGCGCACGTCTCACCTCTGGGTTGGTCGCATATCGGCCTCACAGGTGACTACCTTTGGGAAGATGCATCTTTCAGCGGCAACCGCGGGTACCGAGCACTCCACGACCCGAACGGCAGACTTCGGCTCGTCGCCTAGGATGTTCTCAGTATTTCCAGCTTAGCGTTGTCTGGCGAACAAATCTTGAGGTGAGGCCAAGAAGCACGGCCCCGCCAAGCCAAAGTCCGAGGCCGCCGAGCGCAAACCCTAGAAGCCATGGCGTGTTGAAGTCCTCGTGATTCTTCCAATCCATGATGTGAAGGCTCCAGAAGAAGTCATAAAGCCGCCACGTGCCTGTCCTCACCGCCGCAATCCGGCCGGTATCGGCCGCCACGAAGATCCGAGTGGAGTCCGGATCGGCGAACGTCACACGCCAGGCGGGAAGCGTGCCGCGATATTCGGGACTGGCGCGATCGATCAGTTCCACGTTCACACTTGGGTGATCGTTGCTCCGCCAGGCGGCCCTCGCTACCGCTTGGGCTTGCGCCGCAGTTGGGGCGGGCAACAGTGCGCCCGTTCTCGCGTCGAACAGCCGCGTCCCTCGGGCCGTTGTCGCCTCAGCGACCGGGCGGCCAAGCCACATGCGATAGCTCACGGTCTCGATCCGCGTCCCGGTCGCCGCGACGATCACTGATGGTGGGACGAGCGCCACGCCGCGAGGCAAGGGCGCCACGGCTTTGCGGTCCACAAGGTGATCGCCATGCACTGGGGGCGTTTGCGGGAGGGGGCGGAATCCTACGCCAAGCTCGCCCAGATAGCCGGCGCGAGATCTTACTTGTTGCTGCCTTCTACGGTCGCGCCAGAAAGGCGACGGCTCAGTTCTATCC
>Ga0209231_1001130_pt1 | contig 11001 bp, 10 predicted proteins | sample Deesub45470m_DNA_FD_188086 | JGI IMG/M metagenome (GOLD analysis project Ga0209231, IMG submission 188086) | Deep subsurface microbial communities from North Pacific Ocean - 450_OLKR46/470m Metagenome (SPAdes) (version 2) | ecosystem: Environmental > Terrestrial > Deep subsurface > Unclassified ... | reverse complement strand
TCGCCGGGGCGATCACCACCACCGTCATGGCGACCAGGGCGCCGGTTCTCTTCGCTCCGGCGATGAACGTCAACATGTGGGAGAATCCCCTCTACCGCCAGAACGAGGAAAAGCTCAAGGGACTCGGCTACCACTTCCTCGAGCCGGCCAGCGGATTTCTCGCCTGCGGCTGGGAAGGGCAGGGGAAGCTCCCCGAGCCCGGGGCGATTTTCCAGGAGTGCGTCCGGCTGCTGACCCCCCAGGATCTGATCGGCGAGACGGTGCTGGTGACCGCCGGACCGACCCGCGAGGAGCTCGACCCGGTCCGTTACCTGAGCAACCGCTCCTCGGGAAAGATGGGATACGCCATCGCCCGCGCCGCCTGCAACCGCGGCGCGAAGGTCATCCTCGTCTCCGGTCCGACGGCGCTGACGCCCCCCTGCGGCGTCGAATTCCTCGGGGTGACCAGCGCCGCGCAGATGCGCGAGGCGGTGCTCGGGAGAGCCGGGGAGGCGACGGTGATCGTCAAGGCGGCGGCGGTGGCCGACTACCGTCCGGCGGTCCGCGCACCGCAGAAGATCAAAAAGGAGGGGAGCGGGGAGATGACGCTGGTCCTCGAGAAAAACCCCGACATTCTCGCCGAGCTCGGGGAGATCAAGGGGGCGTGCTACCTGGTCGGCTTTGCCGCTGAAACGGCCGACCTGCTGGCCAACGCCGGCAAGAAACTCGAATCCAAAAAACTCGACCTGATCGTCGCCAACGACGTCACCGAGGACGGGGCCGGCTTCGACGTCGACACCAACATCGTCCGTTTCCTCTTTGCCGACGGGACGGTGCAGGAACTCCCGCGGATGAGCAAGGACGCGGTGGCCGGGCGCCTCCTCGACGTGATCGCCGCCCGCCGCGGCGGCGGTACCCTGGAATAGGACGGATCAGAATTCGGAGAGGAGCTCGAGGAGACGGTCCGGGTCGGTGATTCCCGCCTGGAACCGGGGCCGGAGTTCGGCAAGGAGACTGTCGGCCTCGGCGGGGGGGAGTTTTCCTTCGAGCCAGAGGTGGTTGAGGTTTTTGCGGATCACCTTGGCGGCATTGAAGGCCCGCTCGCCGGTCGGATCGGCCTTCCAGTAGGGGCTCTCCTCCATCAGCCCGAGGACGCTCAGCGCGGCCTCCCGGGCCAGGCCGAGGTATTCGGCGAGGTTTTCTTCGGGGAGGGACCACTTCGAGCCGGTGTTCATGGAGCGGGTCATCTTCTGCCACTGCTGCAGTCGGCTGAGGAGCAGGAGGGAGTTGAAAAGACGCTTGTTGGTGGCGAAGGAAAAAAGGGTGTTGGAGAGGACTCGGCGCATCAGGGCGTCGTTGGCGCTGAAATTCTGTCGGGCGATAGTCCGGGCCAGGGGCCAGATCTCCGGAGCGACACTGGCCTCGGCACGGACTTCCCAGTAGGCGTGCTTGAGGAGAACGGTGTTGAAGGTACGAATCATCTTGAAGGGGACGAAGTAGGAGTGGGCCACGGTGTCGGCGGCCAGGTGGGCCAGATATCCGTAGGCGCAGGCCTTTTCGGCATCGCTTCCGGCGTCGTCGAGGATTTTTTTTCCCATGCGCCACGAGTGGCAGTGTTGCAGATAGTGGGTGAATTTCTTGCCGAGGGTGATGTCGGCGCTGATGCAGCCGTAGAGAAAGTCCTGGGAACAGGCCCCCAGCAACCCCTGCAGCGCCGTGGGGAGTGTCGCTAGGTTAGCCAGGACGTGGGAGCCGATCTGCAGATGGACCCCAACCCCCCAGGCAAAGGCCTGGTCGGGTGTCAGGGCAAGGAGAAGCGTCAGGAAAATGGTGAGAAGAGCCATGGGCCTCGGTTCGTTTCTGGTAGAAGGATAATGCACAGACAGGGGGATGTAAAGGGATTATGCCTGAGAGTCTGAACAGGGAATTGCTCGAAGTCTCCGCCCAGGTGCGCGGTCTGCTGCAGGATCTCCAGAACCTCGGTTTTGATGAGGTTCCGCTGGCCCCGCCCGCCGCCGGACTCCCCCGCTGCGGGACGGCCGCCAGGGCCGACGGCGGGGCGCCCGGCGTCTCCTGCCGACCCGAGTCCCTAGAGGAGATACGCGCCGACCTCGAGACTTCCCCCTGTTGCGATCTCTGCCGGGAGCGCGGCAATCTGGTCTTCGGCGTCGGCGATCCCCATGCCCGGCTGGTGCTGGTCGGCGAGGCCCCGGGGCGGGAGGAGGACGAGACGGGAGTCCCCTTTGTCGGCGAGGCCGGACGCCTCCTCGATCGCATCCTTTCTGCCATGGGGCTGAGCCGGGAGGAGGTCTATCTCTGCAACGTCCTCAAATGCCGGCCGCCCGGGAACCGCGATCCCCGACCCGAAGAGATGGCGGCCTGTCGGCCGTTCCTCGAACGGCAGTTGGCCGCCGTCGCCCCCGAGGTGATCGTCACCCTCGGCAAATGGGCCGCCCAGGCCCTGCTGCAGGAGACGACGGCCGTCGGAGAGTTGCGCGGCCATTGGCACCAGTTCCGCTCGATCCCGGTCATGCCGACCTATCATCCCGCTTACCTCCTGCGCAACCCGGCGAGCAAAAGGGAGGTGTGGGAGGACATGAAAGAGGTGATGAAGCGGCTGCGCGGAGGGGGGAGCCGATGACCGGGGAGACCCTTCTCGTCCTCGAGGGGCTCCATAAAAAACGGCGGGGCCTCGCAATTCTCAGGGGAATCGATCTCACCATCGTCTCGGGGGAAATCCTGGCGATCGTCGGCCCCTCGGGAGGGGGGAAAAGCACCCTGGTGCGCCTCCTCAACCGCCTGGCCGATCCCGATGCCGGGCGCATCCTTTTGCGCGGGGACGATATGGCCGAGTGCGACCCTCTGGTGCTGCGGCGCCGTGTCGCCCTGGTGCTGCAGAATCCGACCATGTTCGAGGGGACGGTGCGGGACAATCTGCTCCTTCCGGCGTCCTACCGTAAAGATTTTCCGCCGGAGGAGACGGAGCTCGTCCGCGTTCTGGCGCTGTGCCGTCTTCCGGCCGAGTCTCTCGACCGGGATGCCCGGGCTCTCTCGGGAGGGGAGCAGCAGCGGGTCAATCTGGCCCGCGCTCTCGTCTCCCGTCCGGAGATCCTTCTCCTCGACGAGCCGACCAGTGCCCTCGACCGCCCCACCGCCGATTATCTTGCCGATACCTTTCGGGATATCTGCCGCTCCGGTGAGCTGACCGTTCTTCTGGTGACGCACGATCTGCGCCTGGCCGGTCGGGTGGCCGACCGTGTCGCCTATATGGAAGGGGGGCGGATCCTCGAAGTCGGATCCGCCCGGACGCTGCTGAACGCGCCGCAGAGCGAAGCGTTGAAGCGGTTTCTCGGACAACCGGCTGTGAAGAGGAGCGAGGGGAATGGCGGTCAAGGCGATTATTGATCTGAGCTACGCCGATCTCGCCGTTGTCTACGGCGCCATTCTGCTGGTGATCGCCCTGGCCCGCTGGAAGGGGATCGGCCAGGAGAAGGAGATGCTGGTGGCTTCGCTGCGCATGGTCGTGCAGCTGCTGGCCGTCGGCTATCTGCTGCACCTGGTGTTCGCCCTTTCCACTCCTGCCCCGGTCCTGCTGATCCTGCTGGTGATGGGGGTTTTTGCCGTGCAGGGGGTGGCGGCGCGGGTGCGCCTCAAGATGCCCCGTTTTCACCGGGTTGTGGGGCTCTCCATTCTCTTCGGCTGCGGCGGAGCCACCTTCTTCTTCTGTACAGTAATCATCGGTCTCGACCCCTGGTACGATCCGCGCTACCTCATCCCTCTGGCGGGGATGATCATCGGCAATTCCATGACCGGAGCAAGCCTTGCCGCCGAGCGCCTGGCCGCCGAAATGAAGGAGAGGCGGGGGGAGATCGAAGCGGCCCTCTCCCTCGGCGCCACCTCCCATCTCGCCGCCCGCCAGGCGGTTCGCAGCGCCTTTCGGGCCGCCTTGATCCCCTCCATCAATTCCATGGCCGCCATGGGGATCGTCTTTCTCCCCGGGATGATGACCGGCCAGATTCTCTCCGGCACCGAGCCGGTGGTCGCCGTCAAATACCAGATCGCCATCATGTGCGTCATCACCGTCAGTGTCGCGGTCACCTCCCTTTTGATCCTCGTTCAGGGGTACCGGGCCTACTTCACCGCCGCCCACCAGTTGCGTGATTGGGAAGGGACCTGACGAATCAGGCCGTATTCCCTTCCCGGCAGAGGCACAAGAGGTCGCGCAACTGTCGGGATTTGGTCTCTAATTTGCATAAATTTAGTTGAATCGTTCTTCAATTTCGGGTAGTTTGGCGCACGCGGATTTCCCCGTCCGAGGACGAGTATTAAATTCCGGATGGAAAGGAGTCGCAAGCCGCGGGCATCTTTCGACCGGACCGGTATCAAAACTTGTGCTCCGTCTCTCTTTCCCCCCTGGTATTTTTCCTCCCAACGCCATTAAAATGGTGCTGACACCAGGGCCTTTCGACCCGGAGTTCGCTTCCTGTTCCCTGGGTTCTTCGGCGGGTTGAAAAGGTTATTTCCGATCTTTGATCGTTTCTCTTTAGATTCATCCTTGGTTCGGGCCTTCAAACTGTTATCAAAGGGTCCGTATCGTCCAACTATCAGCGTTGAGGGAGGGAAATGGGAATGAAAAACAGGGTTGTTGAAAACCGTCGATTACTGGTCCTGCTGGTCTTGCTCGGTCTTTTCCTTGCCCCGGCTCTGTCGGCTGTCGCCGCCGAGACCCTTTTCACCCGGTACAACATTCACGTTCAGGACCAGCTCGACCGCCGCGGAAACCACGTTTATCAGGCCAGTTACGCCAATTACACCGATCCCGGAGCCGGGCACCTGATCATCCCCGCGGGCTCGCCGGTGGTGATCGAGAAAAAATCCCGCAAGGGTTTCTCCTTTTTGAGCCAGAACGAGGCGATCCGGGTCGATTTCGAGTTTCATCAGCCGCGCATGGGTATGGATGTGGATCAATACATCGGGCTGATCACCTCCAATAAACCCCTTTCCCTGCAGAAGTTTTCTTCTCTCGACCGGAAGGGGATCAAAGAGGGGAAGGCTCTGGTCGGGATGACCCGGGACGGCGTGATGACGGCCCTCGGCTATCCCGCCGCCCACCGCACGCCTTCCCTGGAAAATACGACCTGGGTCTACTGGACGAACCGGTTCCGCACTCTGGCCGTTGACTTCGATGACAAGGGGAAGGTCCGGGACGTCAGAAACTAAAGTTAAAGTCACTTTTTTTTAGGCTCCCCGGAGACAGATTTTTTGTCTTCGGGGAGACCGCATTGCGGGATGGGAAACGGATGGAAAAACGCAGCATTGCCCTGGTCACCGGGGGGAGCAAGGGGATCGGCGCCGCCATCGCCGTCGAATTGGCCCGCAACGGTTTCGACATCTGGCTCAATTTTCGCAGCGACACCGAAGGCGCCCGTCGGGTCGCCGCAGAGATCGAAGGGGTCGGCGGCCAATGTCTCCTGCTCCCCTTCGACGTTGCCGATGAACGGGCAACCAGCCAGGCCCTGGAACCGCTCCTGGAGAAGGATGTCCCCTTCGCCCTGGTCAACAACGCCGGGTTCGCCCGCGACGGTCTCCTGGTCTGGATGAAGGAGGAGGAGTGGAAGGATGTGCTCTCCGTTCATCTCGACGGTTTTTTCCACGTCAGCAAACTGGTCGTCAGCAAGATGCTCCAGAAGCGCGCCGGAAGGGTTGTCAACATCGTCTCGACCTCCGGGGAGAGCGGCGTTCCCGGGCAGGTGAACTACAGCGCCGCCAAGGCGGGGCTGATCGGGGCGACCCGGTCGCTGGCCGCCGAGGTCGCCCGGCGCAATATTCTCGTCAACGCCGTTTCTCCCGGCTTCATCGAGACGGAGATGATCAGGGATCTTCCCCTGGAGAAAATCCTGCCGATGATTCCTCTTCGGCGGGTGGGGAAACCCCAGGAAGTGGCGGATATGGTCAGCTTCCTCTGTTCCGAGAAGTCGACTTATATCACCGGACAGGTTTTTTCCGTCAACGGCGGCGCCTACATGTAGGCATGATCGGGATTTTTCAAGATCGGAAAGGGATTCATGCACAGGGTCGCTATTACGGGAATCGGGATCGTCTCCTGCCTCGGCCACGATGCAGCCGCCGTCGGCGAGGCTCTGCGCCAGGGGCGATCAGGCATTGTCGTGGACGGGGAGCGGGTTCGCCGGGGGTTTCGCAGCCCGTTGACCGGCGCCATCCGGGGATTTGATCCGGCGGCCGTCCTCTCCAAAAAGCAGCGCAAGACGATGCCCGACTTCGCCATCCAGGCCTATGCCGCCGCCCGGGATGCCCTGGCGATGTCCCGTCTCGAGGACGAGGAGATCCAGAACGAGAATACGGGGATGATCTTCGGCTGCGATTCCAGCTGTATTGCCGCCATCGAGCAGGTCGATATCCTGCGGGAGAAGGGGGAATCGAAGCAGATCGGCTCCGGCCTGGTCTTTCGCTCCATGACCTCCTGCATCACCATGAACCTCAACACTCTCTTTCACACCCGGGGCGCCTGCTGGACCATCAGCAGCGCCTGCTCCAGCGGCGGGCATGCCGTCGGTCAGGCCGCCGACCTCATCGCCCTGGGCCGCCAGGAGCGCGTCATCTGCGGAGGGGCGCAGGAAATCAATTGGGAATCGATGTGCAGCTTCGATGCCCTCAACGCCTTTTCCATCCGGACCGACGCCCCCCACGCCGCCAGTCGTCCCTTCGACGCCGACCGCGACGGCCTGGTGCCGAGCGGCGGTGCGGCCGCCCTGGTTCTCGAGCGCTACGACCTGGCCAGGGCCCGGGGCGCTGCCATTCTCGGCGAGGTCTGCGGCTACGGCTTCTCCTCCGACGGCAACAACCTTTCCGTGCCGAGCGTCGACGGCCTGCAACGGGCCATGAGCAAAGCCATCGAAGGGGCGGGGAGAAAGCCCGTCGATATCGATTACCTCTGTGCCCATGCCACCTCGACTCCGGCCGGAGATGCGGCCGAGGCCGACAATATCGTCGCCGTCTTCGGCAGCCGCACCCCCTGGATCTCTTCCCTGAAATCGATGACCGGCCATGAACTCTGGATGTCCGGCGCCTCTCAGGTCGTTTACTCGACGATCATGGCGCAGCAGGGATTCATCGCTCCCAACGTCAACTTCACCACCCCGGATGAGAGTTCGGCACGGCTGCGGATCGTGACCGAGGCGATCCCCCGGGCGCCGGAGCATGTCCTGTGCAATTCGGCGGGCTTCGGAGGGACCAACTCCTGCCTGGTTCTGAGATTTTCCGAATGAGTTTCGACTACCTGGTTCTCGGCGCCGGCGTCTCCGGCATGACCACGGCGGTGCTGCTGGCCCAGGCCGGGTTTAAGGTGGCGCTGGTGGAAAAGGCGCCGAAGCTCGCTCCGCTGTTGCGCGGCTTTTCCCGCCAGGGGGTTTTTTTCGATACGGGTTTCCACTATACCGGCGGTCTGGGGGACGGCGAGATACTCGACCTCTCCTTCCGACACCTGGGGCTCGCCGGCGATCTTTCCAAATATCCCTTCGACCCGGCCGCCTTCGACTGTTTTCTCGGCGCCGAAGAGGGGAGCGGGTTTTGTTTCCCCGTCGGGTACCAGCGGCTGGGCGAGGCTCTCTGCGCCGCCTTCCCCGCTGAAATCCCGGCGATCACCGCGTATCTGCGCCGGGTCGGCGAGGTCTGCGACTCCTTTCCCTATCTCAACCTCGATGCCGCCTGGGAGAGTTTTTCAGCCTTCGGTCAGGTTCAGTCCGAAACGCTGCGCGAGGTGATCGAGGAGCTGACGGCCTCCGCCCCCCTGAAGAGGCTCCTGTCGCTCCATTTTCTTCTCTACGGCGTTAGCCCGGACGAGGTCTCCTTTGCCCAGCATGCCTCCGTGGTCGGCACCTATTATCAGTCGGTGCACGGACTGCAGGGCGGCGGATTGAGTCTGGCCAAAGCCTTTGAAAAGCGCCTCGGCGCCCTGGGAGTGGAACTCTTTCTCGGCCGGAAAGCGGAGAAGATCCTCCTTTCCCCGTCCGGCACCCTGGCCGGAATTCGCCTTGAAGGGGGAGACGTCCTCTCCTGCAGCGGCTGCGTCTCCACGGTTCATCCGCACATTTTTCTCGATCTGGCCAGCGATACGCCCCTGCGCCCCGCCTACCGTAAACGGCTGGCTCAGCTGGAAGAGACCGCCTCGGCCTTCGTCCTTTACGCCGTCACCGAAAAGCCGGTCTCGTGCCTGAGCAAGAGCAATCTCTTTCTCGGCGGCAGGGACGTCTGGCCGCCGGTACTGGATGAAGGGGATCTCGACGACCGCTCCCTCTATGTCACCGCCGCCTCTCCGGCACTCGGCGACTCGGGGCGCGGCGGCCTGATCGCCATCTGTCCCGCCAGCTTCCGGGAGGTGGAGGAGTGGGCGGATTCGGAGAGCGGCAAGCGCCCCGAAAGCTACCGGCGGTTCAAGGAAGAGGTCATGGACCGGCTCTGGAGGCGCATCGAAAAGGAGCTTCCCGAGCTGCGCGGGCAATGCCTGGCCCGGGAGGGCGCCACCCCCCTGACGATGCGTCATTTCACCCAGGCGCCCCGCGGCGGCCTCTATGGCGTCAAGCACAAAGCCGGGCAGTTCAATCCCCAGCCGCCGACGCGCATCCCCGGAGTCTGGCTGGCCGGGCAGGGCGTCGTGGCGCCGGGCATTCTCGGAGCGGTCCTCTCCGGGTATCTGGCCTGCGGGAATATCCTCGGCCACGAGCGGTTGCGAAAGGAATTGAAGCAATGTCGTTAAAACGAGTGGTGATTACGGGAGCGGGATCCGTCTCCCCCTTCGGCCGGGGGAGCGATACCCTGATGGACGCCCTTCTGGCGGGACGAAGCGCGGTCAGAAACATTCCCGACCTCGAGCGGATCGGCGGCCTTCGCAGCCGGGTTGCGGCCCTGGTGCCGTCCATCGACCCGAAGGAAATCCCCCGCAAGTTTCGTCGCTCCATGTCGCCCATGTCCATCTACGCCACCCTGGCCTGCTATGATGCCCTGGCCCAGGCGGGCCTCTCCCCCGAGGAGTGCGGCAGCGGCCTGCTGGGGGTGTCCATCGGTTCCACCGTCGGGAGCACGGCGACGACGGAGGAATTTTTCCGCGACTTTTTTGTCGACCACAGCCTGGAGCGGATGAAGACGACCTTCTTCTTTCAGATCATGAACCATTCCTGCGCCGCCAACGTCGCCCAGGCCCTCGGTGTCACCGGGCGCATTCTTTCCCCATCGGCCGCCTGCTCCACCGGCAGTCACGCCGTCGGCTACGGCTACGAGATGATCGCCATGGGGCGTCAGGAGCAGATGCTCTGCGGCGGAGCGGATGAATTCCACCCTCTTACGGCAGCGACCTTCGACGTCATGAACGCGGCCTCCGTGCACTTCAACGACTCCCCGACCCGCACCCCCCGTCCCTTCGACCGGGAGCGTGACGGCGTGGTCTGCGCCGAAGGGGCCGGCATTCTCCTCCTCGAGTCCCTCGATTCGGCCCTGGCGCGCCGGGTGCCGATCCTCGCCGAAGTCATCGGTTTTGCAACCCTTTCCGATCCGAGCAGCATCGCCAACCCCGACGCCGGAGCGATGGAGCGCTGCATGCAGCTGGCCCTGGCCGATGCCGGGATCGGCGCCGACGAGGTCGATTACGTCAATGCCCATGCCACCGCCACCGAGCAGGGGGATGTGGCGGAGAGCGAGGCGATCTTCAGGATCTTCGGCGACCGCGTCCCGGTGAGCAGTCTCAAGGGGCACATGGGGCATACCATGGCCGCCAGCGGCTCCATCGAGCTTTTGGCCTGCGTCGGGATGATGCTTCGAAGCGCCCTCGTTCCGACCCTGAACCTGCAAAATGTCGATCCGGCCTGCAGCCCCCTCAACTATCTGCGTCAGGCCGAGAGCGGGGACGTCAAGGTGGTCATCAAAAACAATTTCGCCCTCGGCGGCGTCAATTCATCGATCGTATTAAGGAGTTACCCCCATGACTGATCAGGAAATCATCGAACGGATCAATTCATCCCTGGCCGAGGAGTTCGAGCTCGATCTGGCCGAGATGACTCCCGAAACCACCCTTTACGGAGACCTCGGCCTCGACAGTCTCGACACCGTGGACATGGTCATCGTCCTCGAGGGGGCCTTCGGTTTCAAGATCCGCGAGGAAGAAGCCATCCGCGAAATTCGCACCCTCGACGACATTCACCGCTTCGTCATCAGCAAGAAGCGCCAGCTGGAAGAGACGGCGTAAGCATCCCCGGTGGCAGCCTTCGAAGCCGAAAACAAGGTCGTAAAGCCGAAACCGCTCGCCCGGTTGATTGCCATCGCCATGAACCTGACCGTCTATCCTCTGGTGGCGCTCTGGACCCTGCTCGGCATCCTCTTTTTTCTCCCGGCTCTTGGGGTCTGGAAAGCGGTCACGGGGTGGAGCACCGGAAAAATCATGCGGCATTTCATCTGGATTTACGGCCGGGGGTGGATCGCCATCATCTCTCCCTTCGTGCGCTTTTCCCGCCAGGGGTTGTCCCGGAAAACACCCGGCCCCTGTATCCTGGTCATCAACCATCTCTCTTTCTTCGATACCTACTGCATGGCCCTGCTCCCCATGTTCGACATCGCCTTTGCGGTTCGGGCCTGGCCGTTCCGGATGATCTGGTACGCCTATTTCATGCGCCTGGCCGAATACCTCAATGTGGAGAGCGGGGAGTGGCAGGAGATCTCCAGCAGCGCCGAGGGAATTTTTTCCAGAGGGGGATCAATCCTCTTTTTCCCCGAAGGGCATCGGAGCCGGGACGGCGAGTTGCAGCACTTCTACAGCGGCGCCTTTCGCCTCGCCGTCGAAACGGGGCGACCGGTGGTGCCCCTTTGCATTACCGGCACCGAGACACTCCTCCCTCCCGGCCGTTTCTGGCTGCGTCCGGCGACGGTGACCCTGCGCGTTCTCGAACCCGTCGATCCCGCCGATTTTCCCGGACCCGACGGTCATGCGCGGTTGCGCAGGGAGGTCAAGACCCTGTC
>Ga0209231_1001128_pt1 | contig 11014 bp, 10 predicted proteins | sample Deesub45470m_DNA_FD_188086 | JGI IMG/M metagenome (GOLD analysis project Ga0209231, IMG submission 188086) | Deep subsurface microbial communities from North Pacific Ocean - 450_OLKR46/470m Metagenome (SPAdes) (version 2) | ecosystem: Environmental > Terrestrial > Deep subsurface > Unclassified ... | reverse complement strand
CTATACGCCAGACCTGTTTGCCCGTCGCACGATCCAGCCGCGTCAACGTACCTTTAGCCGATGCGCCATAGACCGCATCGCGTGTCAGCGAGGCCTGCAAGGGATTCGCTCCCGGATCGCCGAAATCACCATGCCAACGCTCCACAAATTTAGCTGTCTCGCCAAATTCAACCAGCTTGGCCGGTTCCTGCCCGGTTGGCGATCCCACCCAGCCTCTGACCGTATCCATGGTGCCGCAACCACTCAAAACCAGCAGTGCCAACAGTATTCCTGATTTTTTCATTTAGTCGCTCCAAAGGTATCCAGCTTCATCTGAACCAGATTGCGGTAGGCGCTTTTCTCGTCCAGTTTCTCATAAGCCAGCTGATAGGCCGCCTTAGCTTCTGCCGGCTTGCCCTGCGCGTTCAACACATCGCCCTTAAGGTCGGCATACAAACCATCAAAGGAAGCCGGGTGCGCGGTTTCCAGCAATTTCAGCGCAGCGGCATAATCCTTCTCATCCAGCAACAGCGAAGCCATACGCAGGCTGGCTACGCTTTTCAGGCCGTCTTCTTTCGTATGTTCGATTACCCATTGCAATTGCGACTTGGCGCGCAAGCTATCCTTGCCGAACTCATTCACCTGCGCCGCAATCAAGGCGGCACGCGAGGCATAGGGCGTAGCCGCATATTTATCCATCACCGCTGCTGCGGCATCGTTAACACGCTTGGCATCATTGCTGGCCAATTGTTCGACGAATTGCTGATACAGGAGCGCCGCCTCGCTGGTCTGTTTGTTCTGGTAATACTGCCAGCCGCGCCAGCCGCCCATTGCAACCGCAACGATCAACAGCGTAGCCAGTATCCAGTTGGCATTGTCTTTCCACCATGCTTTCAGCGTTTCAAGTTGTTCCTGTTCCTGCAAATCCAAAGCTGCCATGTTCTACTCCTGCTTGAAAAATTTGTTAATCGTTACGGTGAGTTCCTGCACGTTCACTTTCACCTGCTCGCCACCCTGCATAGGCTTGACACTGACCTCGTTCGCCCACGCTTCGTCATCTCCGATTACCAGTGCCACGCGTGCGCCACTGCTATCCGCTTTTTTCATTTGCGATTTAAAGCTGCCGCCACCGCAATGCAGCAGTACGCGCAACCCGCTATCACGCAATTGTTCAGCCACTTTACTGGCAAGCTGACTGGCCAGTTCGCCCTGATGTACCACATACGCATCCACTTTCGATCTGGGCAACGCCATGCCACCCTCTTGCAGCAATACCAGCAGACGCTCTACCCCCATCGCAAAGCCCATCGCGGGTGCAGGCTTGCCGCCGATCTGTTCGATCAGCCCGTCATAACGGCCACCTGCGCATATCGTGCCCTGCGCGCCCAGACGCGTGGTCACCCATTCGAACACGGTGCGGTTGTAGTAATCCAGCCCGCGCACCAGGCGCGTGTTGATCTCGAACGCCACATCATGCTGTCTGAGTATCGCTTGCAGCGCCGCAAAATGCGACAGCGCCTCTTCATTCAGTTCGTCCATCAATTTGGGCGCAGCCTCAATCAGCGCCTGCATCGCCGGATTCTTGCTGTCCAGAATGCGCAGCGGATTGCTGTGCAGACGACGCGTCGCTTCGGCATCCAGCGACTCACTATGCTGTTCAAAATACGTGATGAGCTTGGCGCGGTGGCGTTGGCGGCACGCGGAATCGCCCAGCGTATTCAGTTGCAGCGTGACATCCGTCAGCCCCAGTTTTTTCCACAGCCGCGCGCACATCAGAATTTGTTCGGCGTCCACGTCCGGTCCGGCAAAACCCAGCGCCTCCACACCGACTTGATGAAACTGGCGGTAGCGGCCTTTTTGCGGACGCTCGTGGCGGTACATTTGCCCGCTGTAATACAAGCGCTGCGGCGCGTTATACAGCAAATTGTGCTGCAACACCGCGCGCACGCAGGATGCCGTCCCTTCAGGGCGCAGCGTCAACTGATCGCCGTTCAGACGATCTTCGAAGCTGTACATCTCTTTTTCCACGATGTCGGTGACTTCGCCGATCGCCCGCTTGAACAGCGCAGTCGGTTCAACCAGCGGCATGCGGATATTGCGGTAGCCGTAACTGGCCAGCCAGTCGCGTATTACTTCTTCAAACCATAACCAGAGTTCCGCCTCGTCCGGCAGAATATCGTTCATGCCTTTTACGGCTTGTAATGTTTCGTTGCTCATATTCAATCCTGGTGAGTGGTAAGTGGTCAGTTGGAAGTGGGAAAACCCGACTTTCTACTCCCCACTTACCACTCCCCGCTTTACATATTTTCTTGCCACATAATCGTCCACGATGCCGGTGAATTCCGCCGCGATGTTGTCGCCACGCAGGGTCATCGCCTTCTGTCCATCGATATAAACCGGCGCGGCGGGCGTTTCGCCGGTGCCGGGCAGACTGATGCCGATGTTTGCCAGCTTGCTCTCACCCGGCCCGTTCACCACGCAGCCCATCACCGCAACCGTCATATTTTCAACACCGTCATACTGTTCGCGCCAGATGGGCATCTGCGCACGCAAATGACGCTGTATGCTTTGTGCCAATTCCTGAAAGAAACTGCTGGTGGTGCGGCCACATCCCGGACAGGCCGTCACCATGGGCGCAAATGCACGCAAGCCCATGGTTTGCAATATTTCCTGACCCACCAGCACTTCCTGTGTGCGATCACCACCCGGTTCCGGGGTCAGCGAGATGCGTATGGTGTCGCCTATCCCTTGCTGCAACAGCACCGCCAATGCGGCCGTAGAGGCGACTATTCCCTTGGAACCCATGCCCGCCTCGGTCAACCCCAGATGCAGAGCGTAGTCGCATTGCTGCGTCAGAGAACGATAAACAGCAATCAAATCCTGTACTTCACTAACCTTGCAGGACAACACGATGCGGTTATGCGGCAGCCCCAATTGTTCGGCGCGTTGCGCACTCTCCAGCGCGGACACGATCAGCGCGGCGCGAGTCACTTCCTTCACATCCCTGGGTTCGGGCAGTTTGGCATTCTCGTCCATCATGCGCACCACCAGTTTCTGGTCCAGACTGCCCCAGTTCACGCCTATGCGTACCGGCTTGTCATAACGAATCGCAGTCTGAATCATAATCGTGAAGGGATCGTCCTCTTCACGATTACGCCCGACGTTGCCGGGATTGATGCGGTATTTCGCCAGCGCCTGCGCGCAATCCGGGTAGTCCGTCAATAAACGGTGGCCGTTGTAATGAAAATCACCCACCAGCGGCACATGACAACCCAATTCATCGAGCCGATTGCGTATATTGGCCACCTGCGCGGCAGCCTCTGGAGTATTGACCGTAATGCGCACCAGCTCCGAACCCGCCTTGGCCAGTTCAAAAACCTGTTTAGTAGTGGCATCTGCATCCGCAGTATCGGTATTGGTCATGGATTGCACCACGACAGGCGCACCGCCACCCAGCATCACTTTTCCTACCAGCACCCGTTGCGACGGGCGACGTTTAATCATATTCACTCTTACTCCAACGTCAAACGCGCGACATCACTGCTGGCATTGATATAGGACGACAGATCTACAGGTTTGTCTCGCAAATACAAGCGCACAGCAGTTGCATGACCGATCACCAGTTCAAACGGCGCGACACCTTCCAAACGCAATTCGCTGCCAGGCGGATTGATTTGCCTGGACAGCATTTTGCCACTTCGATCCTGAATCTCCGCCCAGGATTCCCTGTCGAATACCAGACGCAACGTCGTTACCGATGGAGTCACCGGTGTGCTGTCCGCGGCCTCCAGCGGTGATTGCACCGCCGTATCGGGAACAGCTGATTCGGGCATGACCGAACCTTCCATCATCTCTACCTGTTCAGACAAAGGCAGCGACATTTCAACCAGCGTCTCATCCACTACCTCCTGAGTCTGCTGCACTTCTGCAATCGGCTCAGGCGTATTGGCCTGCCATATAGCGAATCCGGCTATCGCCAGCACGACCAGAAAGGCGGCAATCAGCAAATTAAAACTCTGTCGGCGCTTCGTCCATACTGTTGGAAAAGGCGCTTCAACATGGAGCGGATCCACTTTCACCGGTTCTGTTTTAGCGCCCGGCAAGGCATCCAGCAGCGGTTGCGCGTCCATATCCAGCAACTTGGCATAACTGCGCACAAAGCCGCGCACAAAAGCGGTCTCCGGCAGCGCCTGAAAATCATCGGCTTCCAGCGCCTCGATTTGACGTGATGCAAGCTTGATCTTGCCAACCACATCCTCCACGCTCAGACCCGCACGCTCGCGACCCTCGCGCAGCAACTGTCCTACCGACAAGGCTTGTGGCGCGCTATCGCCCGGCGGGGCATCCACGCTATCGACCGGTTTATTCTCTTGTAACTGTTCCATCATTCACCCTGCATCAGCAATTGAGTTTCACGTGCATCAGGATAACGCTGGCGCAATTGCAAGGCATAACTCGCCTCTGCATTGCGGTCCCCTACCCTGCGCTCTATACGTACGGCCAGCCAAAGCTGTCCAGCCGACAAGTTGTTATTCTTTTGCGCATAACTGGAAATAAATTTCTTCGCGGCAAGGTAATCCCCGTCGGCAAATTTCAACTCCGCCATCGCCTGCAAAGCTTGTAGCAAATCCGGCTGTAACTGCAAGGCGCGCTGCAAAAATTCCTCGGCATCGCTGTTATTTCCCGCCTTTTTCGAACACAGCCCGGCGTTCAGATAGGCCCGCTCCGGCGTGGCATACAAAGGGTTCTTAACGGCGGCCATAAATTGCGGGATGGATTCCCGCTCCTTGCCGCGCTGACACAAGAACCAGCCGTAGTTGTTATGCGTTTCGGACTCGGTTTTATCCAGACGCAGGCTTTGCTGAAAATCCTCTTCAGCCGCCTTGTCCTCGCGCAGCGCCATATTGATCAAACCGCGCACGCTATAGGCCGGCGCGTAATTGCGATCCGCCTGCAAGGCCAGATCGATCTCGGACAGCGCGACCCCCATCTGGTTACGCTCGAAATACAAACCCGCCAGTTCGGTATGAATTCTGGCATTGGCACGGGATTTTTCCTGTTCCTGTTGTGCGGTTGAATTACCACTTGCTGCACAACCGGCCAGCAACAAAAAAAGCAAAGCAAAAACATAATTCATCGTGACACCCCGTTAGTCTGGAACGCAACGCGCGCCGTGCGCTTGGTCTTGTCGAGCACCTGCCCCGCCAACTGCCCGCAGGCCGCCGCAATATCATCGCCGCGTGTTTTGCGCGTAGTGGTGACGATATCCGCCTGCATCAGCACATCGCGAAAACGCTGGATAGCATCGTTTCCGGAACGTTTATAGGGCGACTGCGGAAACGGATTAAACGGAATCAGGTTAAATTTGCACGGCGTATCCGCTACCCGGCGCACCAGCTCATGCGCCTGCTGCACCGAATCATTGACCCCATCCAGCATCACGTATTCGAAAGTAATGAAATCGCGCGGCGCGCGCTCCAGATAACGCCGGCAGGCCGCCAGCAATTCCTTGAGCGGATACTTCTGATTGATCGGCACAAGCTGGTCACGCAGCGTGTCGTTGGGCGCATGCAGCGATACCGCCAGCGCCACCGGACATTCTTCGCGCAATCTGTCCATCGCTGGCACGATACCCGAGGTGGATACGGTCACGCGACGACGTGACAACCCGTAAGCCTGATCATCCAGCATCAGGCGCAAGGCACTCACCGTATTATCGAAATTGAGCAAAGGTTCGCCCATGCCCATCATTACCACATTGCTAATCGCCCAGTTACCTTCGGCATTCTTGCCTAACTGATGATTCGCCCACCACAACTGGCCGATAATTTCTGCCACGCTGAGGTTGCGATTGAAACCCTGTTTGCCGGTAGAGCAAAACGAACAATCCAGCGCACATCCGGCCTGCGAAGAAATACACAGTGTTCCGCGTGTCGCTTCGGGGATATACACCGCTTCCACGGCATTGCCCGTACCCATATTCAGTAACCATTTGCGCGTACCGTCGTCAGACAGTTCTTCGCGCATCACATCGGGCGCGGTAACACACGCGCATTGCGCGAGTTTCTCGCGCAACTTTGCCGCGATGTCTGTCATCGCGGCAAAATCAGACTCGCCGACTTGATGCATCCAGCGCAGCAACTGCTTTGCACGAAACGGCTTCTCGCCCATTTCCGTGAAATAAGCGGTCAATGCATGTGCATCAAGATCGAGGAGGTTTTGTTTTGTCATCGCAATAAACCTATTACGCAGCCCGATAGCAGCGTCGCGTGCTCGTTCAATCCTCGACTACCCAACAGGTATGTCTCGTCATTCACTGCGCGGCTCCTTGCTCTCGGGCTGCTCATCACGGTTTCTAGCGACGCCATTCAATTAACGCGAGTAAACGTTCAAAGCGGGGAAGAAATAGGCGATTTCCACTGCAGCAGTTTCAGCCGCATCGGAACCGTGCACCGCATTCGCGTCGATACTGTCAGCGAAATCAGCGCGTATCGTGCCTTTTTCGGCCTTCTTAGGGTCGGTTGCACCCATCAGATCGCGATTTTTCAAGATCGCGCCTTCGCCTTCCAGTGCCTGTATCATCACAGGACCGGAAATCATGAAACTAACCAGATCGTTAAAGAAAGGGCGCGCTGCGTGTACAGCGTAAAAACCTTCCGCTTCGGCGCGTGACAATTGCGTCATGCGTGCAGCGATAACTTTCAGGCCGGCGCCTTCAAAACGGGAATAAATTTGACCGATGACATTTTTGGCAACAGCATCAGGTTTGATAATCGACAGGGTACGTTCAACAGCCATGCTACATTCTCCACAAAGTAAATAAAACTCAAAATTAATAAAAATACCACCGCGCATTCTATCAGGCTTTGATTAGCCTGTCGCCCGACCAGCGCCTGAGGACACGCACATAATTTATGGCTGGCAGACCGAAAACCAACCCGCAAATTTGCCCGGATCGGATTAAAATACGCCACGGTAAAGATTTCCTGATAACTGCCGATACTAAAGTCAAAGGGATAGTCTGTGAGTAGAACCAACCGCCTATCCCGACTTTTATCAGCTGAACGCGAGGGGCAGCAATCATGAGCGTAACCTTCAGAATCAACGAGCGCCTTTACCGGGCTTATCCGACCCGCTTCTTTTGCGATGGCATTGAAATTCCGGCGACCGAATTTTATGCCGCAATCAGATCGCATTACCGCCGAACCTGAACAATCTACAAATCACTTATGCGCATATTTATGCTATTGATGCTGCTGGCCTCAGCAGCGTCACACGCCGAAACCCATACATTAAGCGAGGCACTGCGGGCACAGGAGGCAGGCGATTACGCGAAGGCCGCAACCCTCTTCACACCTCTGGCAGAAAAAGGCGATGCGCTTGCGCAGTTCAATCTGGGCGTGCTGTACAGCCAGGGGCGCATCATCCTGAAAGATTACCGCGTGGCGCTGCAATGGTATCTGGCTGCAGCTGAACAAGGGCACGCGCAAGCACAGAACAATCTGGGCGAACTGTACTTAAGCGGCAAAGGCGTGCCACAGGATTTTAAAAAATCCATGCGCTGGTTTGCATCAGCCGCCGACCAGGGCCATGCCTCAGCCCAACTGCACATCGGCGAGATACACACGGCCGGACAAGGCGTACCCCAGAACCACCCGGAAGCTATCAAATGGTACCGTCTGGCTGCCGCTCAGGGTAATGCCGCCGCTCACGCACGACTGGGTGAATGTTATGAAAACGGACTGGGTGTTGCGCAGGACAGCGCCGCCGCCGCCGCGTGGCTGAGCGGCGCGGCCAACAACGCCAGCGATGTGAACAGTCGCAACGCCTATCTGGCACAACGCGATGTCATTACCAAAGGGATAGCCAGCCGCCAATTGGCCCGCGAGCAACAACTGGCCCGCGAGGAAGCCGAACGGGCAAAGATCGCTGAAGCGGCAAGAATCGAAACAGCACGCAAGGAAGCCGAACAAGCAGCACTTGCCCAGGCCGCTGAACAGGCCAGACAAAAAGCGGCCGCTGATGCGGCACTCGAAGCACAGATATTGGCTTACAAGCAGGCCAAAATCGAGGCGCAAGCGGCCAAATTGCAAGCACAGCAGGAAGAAAAAGCCAGGCGTAAAGCGGAATCAGCACGACGCAATGATCAATTTGAAGCCGCAGCAGCGCAGCGTCGAGCCGAAATCAATGCCGAAGCCAGACGACGCAGCGCCGAACACAAAGCGCTGGAAAAAAAGCTCAAAGTCGAGCGCAAGGCAAAGCAACAAGCCGAAGCCGCCAACGATACTCAAATCAAGACACGGCACACGAACAAACTGGAGGAAATTACTGAAGAACCGCAGGATATGCTGATGAATGAACGCGCTGCGAACACTATAACCTTGCCGCCAAAAACACCGATCAAAATGAAACAGATCGAATGGTCAAAGGAAAAAGTCAGCCACTAACCCACCCTCTCAAGGACATCTGGATCGCTGCCTCGCCTTGCTCCGCCTGATATTCAGCCGCAATCGCTATTCCCGCAACACTCACCAGCACATCGCCGAGGTACAACAAGGGAAGGCGGTCGCGCTGCCACGGCGGCACATGATGTTCTTGCAGCAAATTTTTCAGCGTGCGCGTCGCGCCATTTGCCCGGGGACGCAACGTTTCTCCACCCTGACGCAGACACACACTGACTTCCGCGCCCTGCAATTTCGCCAGACTGATGCCCTGCCCAACGCCCTGCCGGAATTCGATAATGGAGCCTAGCGCAGGCCACGCCAGCTCAGTCTCACCCCGCCACGAGACGCTCAAATTTCGGTCGAATTCATCCAGGGCACGCAACGCATACGCGCGCCCCTGATAACGACGCAGCTGCCATACGTCGCCCGCGAAACGTATGCACACAGCGGCATCTTCGCGCGCAACGCACAACTGATTAACCATATCGTCGAGTTGCGCGGTTTGCGGCATGGGCGCACCCAGTTGATACAGAAAATAGCGCAGCAGATTTTTTGCCCGCGATAAACTCAACGCTTTAAGCGTTGAGAGCAACAGGGTATTTCCCGAAATGGATGCGACCGCATCAATGTGTGCCAGCTCATCGAGCAGTTCACTCGCTTCGGCGAAATGTTGTGCGCTGCGCGTCAGCGTGTCGCGATAGGCGGGGAATTTTTCGCCCAGCACGGGCAGCAGGCGGTGGCGCAAAAAATTACGCGGATAACTGTCATCCGCATTGCTCTCATCTTCTATCCATTGCAGCTCATGCGCTGCGGCATAAGCCATGATTTCCTGACGTGAACAATGCAACAAGGGGCGTACTTGCCTGTGCGAATTCGTCTGCCCGGAAAGCAGCGGCATGGCACTCGCGCCGCGCACCCCTGCACCGCGCAACAGTTGCAGCAACAAGGTTTCAACCTGATCGTCGGCGTGATGCGCGAGGGCAACAAAATCGCAGGACTGGTCGGCGAATGCCGCATGGCGCAAACGGCGTGCGGCGGCCTCGATGCCCTGCGCACGCAACGGAGCAATGTCCACATGTTCGATGTGCAGGGGAATAGCGAGGCGCTCACACAGCCCAGCGCAGAAATCCGCCCACAGGCCGGCATTCGGACTGATGCCGTGATGAACATGCAAGGCGGAAAGCCGCCAGGAATGGCATGGTGCGAGCCTATGCAGCAGATGCAACAACACCACAGAATCCACACCGCCGCTCAAACCGACCAGAATGGCGCTGTTTGCGGGCAGCAGCGGCGTGATGCCCGCCGCGACCCGTTCCAGCAGTGCGGTCTCGCACAAAGCATGACGCTCCGCCGCGAGCGGGGGAGCGTCAGGAGAAAGGGGAACAGACACGGTTGAGCGCGTTCCTACAGTTCGACTTCCTTGTATTTGCCATAGCTCATCAGGCGATTGAAACGATGCTGCAACAAATCATTGGTTGTTTTAACCTGCGTGGTTTTCAGCGCGTCCTGCAAGGCTTTTTTCACGCTCTGCATGGTCGCCGCGTAGTTGCGATGTGCGCCGCCCAACGGTTCGCTGATAATCTTGTCCACGATGCCCAGCGCCTTCAGGCGTGTCGCGGTAATACCCAGTGTTTCCGCCGCATCCGCTGCATTATCCGCGCTCTTCCACAATATAGACGCACAACCCTCAGGTGAAATCACCGAATACGTGCTGTATTGCAACATCAGCATGGCATCCCCCACCGCAATCGCCAGCGCGCCGCCCGAACCGCCTTCGCCGATGATGGTACAGATAATAGGCACGCGCAATTCACTCATTTCATACAGATTGCGACCAATCGCCTCGGACTGGCCACGCTCTTCCGCCCCCACCCCCGGATAAGCACCGGGCGTATCAACAAAGGTCATGATGGGGATGCCGAACTTTTCCGCCAGACGCATCAATCGCATCGCCTTGCGATAACCTTCAGGACGCGGCATACCAAAATTGCGTACGATTTTCTCCTTGGTGTCCCTGCCCTTCTGATGGCCGATGACCATCACGCTCTGGCCATTGAATCGCGCCAGACCTCCGACGATGGCCTTATCATCGGCAAAGTTGCGATCACCGTGCAACTCCTCAAAATCAGTGAATAAATGCTCAATATAATCAAGCGTATATGGGCGCTGAGCATGGCGGGACACCTTCGATATTTGCCAGGGAGTAAGCTTGGCATAGATATCCTTGGTCAAGGTTTCGCTTTTCTTCGATAGCTGCGCGATTTCTTCTGCAATATCGAGCGCAGCGTCATCGTGCACATTGCGCAGTTGCTCGATCTTATCTTCCAAATCCGCAATAGGACTCTCAAAATCCAAAAATGTAACTTTCATAGTTAACTCCAGCTTGTAGCGAGTAGCCCGTAGCAAATGCGCAACCAGGGTTGGCTACGAGTCACAAGCTACAGATTACAGACTTATTAATTTGTTATTCGGCGAATGCCCCGCCAATTCCGGCGCGATGATACTACAAACCGAAGAATCGTTTAACGTTCAGCAACAGCTCATTTTGCTGCGAACTCGTTTCCTGCCGACTGGTTTGTCCGTCCATGTGG
>Ga0209231_1001127_pt1 | contig 11016 bp, 12 predicted proteins | sample Deesub45470m_DNA_FD_188086 | JGI IMG/M metagenome (GOLD analysis project Ga0209231, IMG submission 188086) | Deep subsurface microbial communities from North Pacific Ocean - 450_OLKR46/470m Metagenome (SPAdes) (version 2) | ecosystem: Environmental > Terrestrial > Deep subsurface > Unclassified ... | reverse complement strand
TTCGTAAGCAATTGGATCCTGAAATTGATTAGCACGTTTGTTGACTAAAAAATCCATTGCCTCTCTAATATTTTTTCGCTTAACTGGATTGGAAATAACCTTATGGACATTCTCGTGGAATTTTATTGGTGAAACGGTACTCATCTTTCATCCTTTAACAATAAGATTAGCTCTCTTGGGCCATGCGCTCCATAAGCAAGCGTTTGTTGAATATCAGAAGTTTTTGATGGTCCTGTGATGAAAATGAGATTTGTAGGGAATATGTCACTCTTTTGAAAAGAAGAAAGTGCCGCTTGCATATTGCTATATATTTGTGTGACATCAAGCACACAAATATGAATTGGTGGCACCAAAGAAAGTGTTCGTGGTGTTCGAACTGAGTCAGAGTGTATCAACGTCCCTGTATCCGCGATGGCACCATCAGCAATCGTGATTCCAGCTTCGATTACGTCGAATAATTCGTTTTTCAGCAATTCAATCGGTTGATTAAATCGTCTTATTTTTGGCCCGCTATCCCAAGTATTCAATTCTGGGAAATCATGTTCAGAAAGCATTATACTTTTAATATTTTTTCGTGTGCATAACTGGCTTAACGTATCAATAATTGAGCATTTTCTTAAATCAATTATTTCAGTATGTTGGCTCTTAGCATGATTTAAAAATTCCGCTATTAATACTTCGCTTGGAACTGCCATTACACTATCTATTATTGGCTCGATAGCAGCCAATTTTGGCGCTGCATTTAATCGACCTAAAATATTTTCACGGGCGCTCATAATGCACTCTTTGTGACATTTAAAAGATAAGTGGCAAGATGCTGTCCTTTTAATACTGAATGACGTTTTGCTAACGTACCATTAATGTTTAACAAGCAAGCACAATCTGCTGACACTACTACTTTTGCGCCAGTCGCTTCAAGAGCGTCCGCTTTATCAGAGGCCATTGCTGCAGAAATTTCTGGATGCTTAATCGAGAATGCGCCGCCAAATCCACAACACTCTGATTCGTGATCCTGTATTAAAACATCTAAGCCGTTTATCTGATTTAAAAGCGCTTTAGCGTTAATGTGAGTATCCATTTCACGTCTAGCAGAACAAGATGTATGCAACACCAAGGGATCAGTTACTTTTTTATCCGTCCAATCTACTTTAGCAACATGCAGTAGAAACTCAGTCAACTCAAACACCCGCTCAGAAATTGATTTTGCTAATGGTTCTAAAACTGAATCTCCAGCAAATAATTTAGGCCAATGGTGTTTCATCATCCCTGCACAAGAACCCGATGGAACGACTATTGGCCAATCATTTCCGAACAGTGGAATCTGTCGTGCAGCCACGGCCCGCGCCTGATCTGGAAAACCGCTCGTATAAGCTGGTTGCCCACAACAGGTTTGTTCTTGTGGATAATGCACATCAATCCCTTCGCGCTCCATTAACTCTAAAGCCGCCACTCCTGCTTCTGGATCAAACAAATCTAGTACACAAGTACCATACAGATAAACATTCGCTGGTTTTGGCGGATATTTTCTTGATGTATTGATGGCATTTTTCACTCACAACTCCTTCTATCTATTGTGACAACTTTAAATATTGGTTTAGTGGTCTGACCAATTATTAGAAATAATATATTGATTAGGTTTGTAAGTCAATACTGGTTTTAATTCTGAAATTTGACTTACTAAAATTGACATACTTCGAAATTAATCTTTAATGCGACGTACAGAAATGAAATGACGAATATGGACTGAGCTGATATTATTAATTGGTCAGACCATCTTCTTTTTAACTTTGATAAACACTGAATATATGACCCAACGCTTTATCCCTACAAAAATATCTGATTCGATTGCCGCTGACCTTGAGCAACGTATCCTAGAAGGCTCATGGAAAATAGGCGTCAAAATTCCTCCGGAGCGAGAACTCTCTAAACAACTTGGTATTTCACGCGCCACATTACGTGAAGCAATACAGAAACTTGTTTCAGCTGGTTTATTAAGTAGTCATCAAGGCGGTGGCACCTATGTAACTAACCAACTAGCTGCTGGATTTGTAGAGCCATGGGAAGGACTTCTTGATAGCCATCCATCCGTTAGAGAAGATCTGTTAGAGTTTCGTGAGCTCATCGAATCTAAAGCCGCAGAGTGTGCGGCTCAACGCGCAACTACTGAAGATAAAGTAAGATTAAAAGATTGTTTTGAAGCCATTGACCGAGCTTATCTTGATGGGTCATTTGAAGAAATGGCCGATACTGATCTTAATTTTCATCAGGCCATCGCAGAAGCATCTCACAACGCAATCATTGGTCACATGACATCTAGCTTACTTCGCATTCTTCATGATAATTTGCGTTTAAATCTCTCCGAGTTAATATTAGTTCCTGATGCACGAAACCGTTTGCGGGAGCAACACAAGGCAATTTGGAGCTCTATCGACCGTGGTGACTCGCTTGCAGCTCGCCGTAATGCGACAACGCATGTTGAGTATGTACGTAAAACATTGGATGAAACCCTGAAGTATGGCAGTCGTCGTAAAAGTGCAGAACGACGCCTAGTAGTGCCGAAGTAAATATTACTATCAATTTTAACTAATCAAAAAAATGCGATCGTGGCTGCAAGTTAGGTGCCACGATCGCTAAAGAGGTACAACCTCTGGAGAACTACATATTAATACTGCATATAGATTACTTGTGTTTCTGTGTACTCCAACAAACCATGCTTACCATCAGCACCGCCAATTCCTGAACTACGTCGTCCAGCATGAAAACCTTGCATCGCTTCAAAATGCTCACGGTTGATGTAAGTCTCTCCAAATTGCAACTCGTTACATGCTTGCATTGCTTTGTTTAAATCACGCGTAAAGATAGATGAGGTAAGACCAAACTCAGAATCATTAGAATATTCAATCGCCTCTTCAAGACTATCGACTATTTGAATTGGAAGGACTGGTCCGAATATCTCTTCACGCATAATCTCCATCTGGTGATTGCAATTGGTTATAACAGTCGGCAGGTAATGAAATCCTTGCTCCAAATGCGCCAAGTTTCCACCCAACACAACATTAGCACCATCGTCTTTTGCTTGGCTAACCATCGCCGCAATCTTATCTAAGCTCTGCTGGTTCATCACAGGCCCCATATCGACAGACCTATCTGCCATCGGATTACCATAGCGTACAGCTGCCATGCGCGCTGTAATCTTATCAATAAACTCATTAGAGACTGCCCTTTCGACATAAACCCGTTCTGCACAGTTACAAACCTGCCCTGAGTTAATAATGCGAGAATCGCATATTGCTTTTGCAGCAAGGTCAATATCAGCACTATTGAGAACAATTGCTGGCGCTTTACCCCCTAACTCTAAATTCACACGCGTAAGATTCTTAGCTGCCGCTTTCATGATTGTTTTACCTGTATTAACACTACCAGTAAAAGATACTAGATCTACTTCAGGATGGTCTACTAATTGAGCGCCTACGACAGAACCGCTACCGCCTACAAGATTAAAAACGCCCGGCGGCAATCCTACTTCATGTACTAATCGTGCAAATTCATAAGCGTTAATCGGTGTCTCTTCGCTAGGTTTAATCACAATAGTATTGCCCGTGATTAATGCAGGTGCCATTTTTCTTGCGATTAAAAAGAATGGAAAGTTCCACGGAAGGATTCCAACCGTCACACCAATTGGACGACGCATTAAGAATATATTTTCATTAACCCGATCGCTAGGAATAACCTCACCTTCTATACGACGCGCCCATTCTGCCATGTAATCAATATAGTCTGCTGTGAAGTCAACTTCTACAGTTGCAAGTCCTAGCGTTTTGCCTTGTTCTCTTGTGATAATTTCAGCCAGCATTTCCTTATTTTCACGGACTTTATCTGCAACTTTTCTTAAATATACTGCTCTTTGTATCGCTGGCAGCTTCGCCCAGTTAGATTGGGCACTACGTGCAGCTACAACGGCTTCATCCACCATCTCAGCGCCTGTTGAAGGTATATAGGCAAGGAGTTCATGTGTAGCTGGATTTCTTACTTCTGTCACATCAGAAGAGTGATGCTCTACAAATTTTCCAGAAACATAATTTTGGTAAGTTTTTGTCATTTTTTGATCCTTATAACTTTATTGATACTAATTATTTACTAAGCAGTTTTTGCCATGCTATTACCGAGTTTTTCTGACACAAATCCCAGTCCTATTCCTGCCACCCATGTGAGCAGTACGAATATAATGTTTACATCAAGTGCTCCGCCAGATCCGAAAAAACATGCCGCTCCTAAAAATGCAGCTGGCGTATACGCTAGTATTGAAAACTCAGCCATTGCAACTAATACAAAACCTAAAATTGAAATTAATAGAATCGTTGTCATTAATCCACCGCCCAATAAATGCACGCAGTATAGTGTTAGTGCAGTCAGCAAGATTGCAGTGGAGCCAGCAGCTAGAGATTTGATTGCGCCAGTAGTCGCCCCACCTGCGGCAAAAAATGCAGCCCAAGCAACAAATCCTATCCATGGGCTTAGATTTAAACTAGGGTTTCCGACGCTAACATAAACCCAAAAACCTACAAGAAGAGCGATACTTAAAGCGAGTGAGTACAGTATTTTCATTTTATTTCCCTAGCATTATATAAGTAGCCAAGAGGCGCTTGCCTCTTGGAATTTTATGGATTTACCAGACGTAAACATATCTTAGATAAAGGTTATTATTAGCGACGCGGTTTTCACCAAATGCAGATGCAGAGTATCGCAAATCAATAGATTGGTTTTCAAAGGTGTGAAACATAACGCCCAGTGATAGATCTAGTACTTTTGATTTTTTTACGGTATCTGTGCCTTTAGTTTGCTCATAATCAAACCCAATGAATGGCTCTAATAATGATGTTGCGCGATAACCTAAACGTTGATTTGTATGAAATGTAAGACCAGGATGATCTCCATTATCTTTTGCAGTTTGAAAAACAACACCTGCATCTGCCGTCCAACCAAGTTTGTCAGTTAGGCGCATGTCCCAAAGCAAACTAGATAAATTCTTCCAGTTAGTATCACTCACCTCACTACCACCAACAGGTACTTGAAGGAATGATTGGAAACCTAATGTGGATTTTGATGTAGGTTTGTACCACAGTGCAAAACCAGTTAACGGGTCCCCTATCCCGCTCAAATCTCCTCCTTTTGCATCAGTTCTAACACTAATTGCAGGTACGATAATCTCATACGCCATTCCAATTTTTGGAAAAGTTTCTGAAGTCCAGAATCTAACGTATTTTGACAAGCCAACTGAAGTTGTATTACCTGAACCTTTTACGCGGTCACCATCAGTATCAAATGCTCGATTTTCATTTTGTATGTAAGCGTATTGAACAAATACGTTCCATGGTTTAAATCCAGGCTCAGGCAAGTCATACTCATGCGGCCCGATCACATCAAATGTTGTTGCGGCTTGAGCAATTCCGTTAAAGCCAAGTATGCAAGATAATGCAAGGGCACTGTTTAGAACTTTTTGCTTAATATTAGAATATTTTTTTATCATGTTATTCCCCTATATTTCATAATGTTTGTTAGATTGTCTGATGAGCCTAAATGCAAGCTCACCAGAACTATTTTCAAGACCTTATTTTTCCAACTTAAAAACCATCAAAGTGCCGCCTTGAGGCACAACAGTTTTCTCATCTAGTACTGCATTAAATGCTCCCTGCATTCTCTCAGCATCTACACCCCAACCAGATTGCACAGCAATATACTGTTCACCATCAATTTCATATGTCGATGGAACACCAGTAATGCCTGATGGTGCAGGAAACTCCCAAACCAATTTTCCAGTGGTAGCATCAAATGCATGAAATAAGCGATCATTCGTACCACCGCCAAATACCAAGTTACCTGCCGTTGTCAGCAATGGACCCCAATTCATTTGTGGATACGTATGTGTCCATACTTTTTTGCCAGTATTTACATCCCATGCTTGGACTTCACCAACACTTTGCTTAGATTTTTCCGTCATCCGCACATTGGTTAAGATGTTTTCAATCGCAACTCCAATGAACAATTCACCAGATTTATATTTAGTAGGTTCGCCAGTTAGTTCTGAGCAAAGGTTGTTATTTGCTGGAATATAAATTAAACCTGTTTGCGGGTTGTATGCTTCAGGCGCCCAATCTTTACCACCCCAAAGAGACGGACAAAAGTTGACGGTTTTTCCTGTGCCTGGTGTATGAGCAGGATCATAGGTAGGTCGACCTGTCACTGGATCAATGCTTTTGAAAACGTTCTGCGTCACATATGGCCAAGCATCAACAAAGTTAATTGGACCTTTTGTTCTTTCTAACAACCATAAATAACCATTACGCCCAGCATGAACGAGTGATTTAATTTTTTTGCCTTTACGCTCGACATCAATCAATAACGGCGCTGAAACCTCATCCCAATCCCATGCATCATTTTGATGATATTGATGATAGCCCTCGAGTTTTCCTGTATCTACATTTAAAGCAAGGACAGAGTTTGCGTATAAATTGTCGCCAGCACGTGTATCAGGCATCCAAGGCCCAGCATTGCCTACACCCCAATACGCTAAGTTAGTATCACGATCATAAGAACCGGTAATCCAAACTGATCCACCACCAGTTTTATAAGTGTCTCCTGGCCAAGTGTCTCCACCTGGTTCATTAGGGGCTGGGATTGTATAAGTCTTCCATACCTCATCTCCAGTTTCCGCATCAAATGCCGCCACAAAACCACGAATTCCATACTCACCACCAGATGACCCCAGCATGATTTTTCCCTTAGCTGCTAGCGGTGCTAAAGTCATGTAATAGCCTTTTTTCCAGTCGACAACTGGCTTAGTCCAAAGCACCTTACCTGTTACAGCGTCAAGTGCGACGAGATTTGCATCTGTTGTGGCTAAATAAAGCTTATCTCCATAAAGAGCTAAACCACGGTTAGTCGGATGTAGTTGAGATAATGCCTCTGGTATTGTTTTCTTATAGCGCCACAATTCCTTACCGGTTTTTGCTTCAAAAGCAATCACCTGATTATTAGGCGTAGTAATATACATATAGCCATTGTTAACCATAGGTGGTGATTGGTGACCCTCGGTCATTCCAGTCGAATAAGCCCAAGCCAACTTAAGATTTTTAACGTTTTTTGTATTAATCTGTTTTAAATCGCTATAACCCCATCCTGCATAGTTACCTCGATAGGAAAGCCAGTTTTCTGCTTCCGGCTTATCAAGTCGACTATCGGTAACTGGCTTATAAGCTTGGTTACCGGCTGAGGCTATTAGCGGAACAAGCAATAAAAGACCTAAAAATGCCTTTAAATTAATTTTCATCAGTATCTCCCTCTATATAAGATATTTCTTGGTTTGGATAAAACATCCAATCAGCTAGTGGTTCCAGGTCTGGATAAAAATGTTCCAGCCACTACCAAAGTCTCGTTATCTAGTTTTATTGGCAGTATTGGAAGATTTCTTGTGGCAGGCCCCCCAAGAACCTCCCCCCCACTCGTTGGTTGAAATTTGGAAAAATGACAAAAGCAAACGATTTCATCATTTGCTGCGTCATAAGTAGTGATGTCACAGCCTTTGTGAGTGCAAACACCAGAATATGCGAGCACCCCATCAGCGCTGTTTTTTTGAAAATCTTGACTTATTTGCTTAGCATCTACTCGTAGTAGCAAAATTTTATTTAATCGAGTGTCATCTTTTAAAACACCAGTTTTAGGATTAAATGGATATGCAACAATTGGCTTTGCTCCAACCTTAATATCATTTAAGCAAAGTGCTACGGGAGCACCCTCAGCATAAGCATCTGCTAAAAAATCACCAGCAGCAGGACTACTTTGCTCACCTTGTTCCTCGGCTTTTAATATTGGGCTTAAGCCAGCAGCTAAGCCTAAAACTACGCCTGTCGTCAGCTTTAATGCGTTTCTTCTACTAAGATTACATTGTGATTCACAGCTACAATCATTTTGTTCAATTTGTACTTTCACAAACACCTCCTTGCAATATTTATTCAGAAATCAAACTCTGCTTTTTATCTATTGCAACTGACGTGCCATGATTTGTTTATGTCAAAGTTACAGGGGCATGACAATTCGTAACAAATTGTTTTATATATGTAAAAAATTGTAATTTAATGTAAAAGTGTTGGGGATTTAGTTGATCAGGCAAAGGATTTATGTCTCAAATATTGATATATGAGACATTTGTCTCATAAGATTGAGACAGATATTTGGGTTAATTTCCTCATTAGTTTTGCTAAAATAGCTACTAATGAAGATCTATATTTTCAGGATATTACTGATAAAGTATATGACTGCTTAGGATAGACATGTAGCTAAAACGTAACTACTCTAGACTAAATAATACTAAGTTTAACTATCTCATACTAAATTATGTAAAATGCGAGCGCTACAAGTTTTTGATTTAATTAAATTTTCGACTTCCATTTTGAAAATCCGCGTGTCACTGGTTCAATTCCAGTTCGGGCCACCAATCAAATAAAAGGCTTAGAAAATCTAAGCCTTTTTCACTAAAAATTTAATTAGTTATTTTTGCGTGCGTGGATCATCTACAGGGTTCGTATAAGTTATACCCCATGGGCCAGTTGCAATCAGCTCAACAATTGTTTCTTCATCAGTTGTCCAGACATAGTGCGTATGGCCAGTTGGTAATACAAAACTAGAGCCTGCACTTAGTATTTCACCACCCTCCCTATCAAATGTCTTGCCCATTCCATTTCCGAGCTTTCCACTTAATACAGTGATAACTTCTGCATATGGATGTGTATGCGGAGGAATCGGATAGTTGGGTGGAAACTTTAACCAAGCTATAAATACACCTGCTTTGCTTGGGTCACCTACTAGAACTACACTTTTTGCACCTTCAGGTAATATAGGTTCATCTTTCCAATCAACAGTTTCTGGCGTGAATGATTTCATAGCTTCAGCACTCATTCTTTCAATTTTTTCTTCTGAGAATGCGGCACAAGAAAATGTGGCAATAATTGCCATTATCAAAATTTTTTTCATACAAATTCCTCCCTTGTTCAAATTAATAAAAGTACAGTTTTGGTTATATAAATACACTGAGCGCATAAATAAATATACTGTTCTGTATACTTAAATTATTGACTAGAAGTAAGCATGTTCCACGTCTCTTTCTATTAATTAGGAGTAAAGATTTTCATGAGAGCTATCACATCCATGAGCATCAATTTTCATAATTCAGTATATGAAAATTTAGCTGTAGAAACTTTAACAACATTCATAACGTGACAGAATTGTCACGTTTTAGCGAGACTTAACGAGTGAGGACGGGCCTTAACACTTAATAAAACACCAATTTTTGAATTTGAAAATCTGCGTGTCACTGGTTCAATTCCAGTTCGGGCTACCAATCAAAGTAAGCTCACAGCGATGTGGGCTTTTTTATTACTACTAATTTTTCATCATTAAACTGTTTAGTATTCGAAGTGCAATTTCTGAAGTAGCTTCTAAAGCTTCCTTATTTGCACCATCCTTTGCCTTTAAAGCCATTCCCTGAACAATTGTTGTAAAAAATTCTGCAAGCGATTTGGGGTCAGTCTCGGGCTTCATCTGACTGTCTACTTTTGCTTTTTCGAATCTTGTTTCCCAAGCAGTCTGATAGTATTTTCTTAAATTTCTCAATGCATTTACATGCTCTACATGCTCTGGTGAGGTATTAATTGCTGCAGTCATGATTAAACAGGTATGCGGATTGTCTTTGCTAGTAAATAAACGCACACATTCGTTTAAGGTTTTTTCTACAGCTTCTTCAATATTGAGTGTGTTATTTAAAACAGCTAACTGTCCGTTTGCAACTATAGGTAAATAATGTGAAACGACATCCTTAAATATTGCATCTTTATTTCCAAAGGCTGCATAGATACTAGGTGCTTTCATCCCAATCGAATCAACAAGATCAGCCATTGTTGTTCCTTCGTAGCCCTTTTCCCAAAAAACATACATTGCTTTTGTTAAGGCTTCATCTTTATCGAATGTTCTCGGTCTTCCTACAACAGCCATTTTTTTATCCTTGCATCATATTTTTGAATAATATAACACAGATTACATAAATATGTTGACAAGAGAAGTGATGACGAATAATAATGTAATCCGAGTTACATTATTATTCAATTGCAAGCCAATTTGGGAGAAAGAAATGAGTAAAGTTGCATTAATTACAGGAGCGAATCGTGGGATTGGCTTTGAAACTGCTAAAGCACTAGGTGCATTAAATATTCAGCTAATCATAGGATGCCGAGATATCAGTAAAGGCGAGGCTGCTGCAAAGGAATTACAGGCGCTTGGATTCACAGCAGAAGCAATTGCTTATAATGCCAATGATGCCAATTCGGCTGGTGCTGTTTATCAATATATCGAAAAGAAATATGGTAAGTTAGACATTCTAATTAACAATGCAGGCATGATTGCTGAGGACTTAATTGGTAGCAATTCAAGTAGCACTGTTAGTCAACCTGTTCTGCAAAACACTTTCCAAGTGAATCTTTTCTCAGTTATTGCGCTTACACAAAAATTGCTCCCTTTAATTAAGAAGTCAGACGCAGGCAGGATAGTTAACCTTTCTAGCGTCGTTGGTTCATTAACGTTACATGACATGGACAACTCTCCAATTGACCCAGCTAAGGCATTTGCATATAACGCGTCAAAAACCGCCTTAAATGCATACACAATACATTTGGCACATGCGTTAAAAGATACCAAAATTAAAGTTAATTCTGCACATCCAGGCTGGGCCAAAACTGTGTTGGGCGGGCCTTATGCACAAATGGAAATTGCTGACAGTTATAAAACATCATTGAGATTAGCCACTTTAGACAATGATGGTCCCACCGGTGGATTCTTCCATGAATCTGAAGCATTACCTTGGTAAGAAGAAAAACTACATGGCAAAAAAAATACCATTTACTTATCGCGTTTATCTCTTTGCGTTAATCATGTCATTTTTTACATCCATGATTGTATCCGCCATCATTA
>Ga0209231_1001126_pt1 | contig 11031 bp, 8 predicted proteins | sample Deesub45470m_DNA_FD_188086 | JGI IMG/M metagenome (GOLD analysis project Ga0209231, IMG submission 188086) | Deep subsurface microbial communities from North Pacific Ocean - 450_OLKR46/470m Metagenome (SPAdes) (version 2) | ecosystem: Environmental > Terrestrial > Deep subsurface > Unclassified ... | reverse complement strand
GATGAGCTCCATCAGGTTTTCATTGGTCGGGACGCAGGTGGACTGAATGACAAAAACGTCGCGGGCGCGGACGTTTTGCATGATCTCGACGGTGACTTCACCATCAGAGAAGCGGCCGACGTTGGCAGATCCGAGCTGGGTACCCAGGTGCTGGGCGATTTCCGCCGCCAACACGGGGTTGGCGTTGCCGGTGAAGATCATGAAATCCTGTGGCTGAACTTGCATGGTTTTCCCGGCTTGAGCTGCGGCCTGATGTTGGGCCGCTTGGCGGCCCGCCCGCTGTGAAAAGAATTTCAAAAAAATGGGTGGCAGGGGAGGAAGGACTCGAACCCTCGCATGCTGGAATCAAAATCCAGTGCCTTTACCAACTTGGCGACTCCCCTACGCTGGACAGTTGCCGGGCCGTGAGGCCCTTCAACCAACCAAAATTGTCGCAGGTTGCACATCTACTGTCTTGACTGCAAGTCAGCGATTCTAATCGCGACACCAGTCCGCCAATGGATGTGCATCCATGTTGCTGCATTCCCGCAAGACCCAGTTGCCTGGAAGCCCTGCGCTGTTCAGCGATTGCTGCAAATGCGCAAACACCGCAGTGCCTGAGCCGGTCATTCGACCTTGCAAACCCCTTTCAGACAACCAGTCCAAACAGAGCTTTACATCGGGACACAGGGCTTGCGCCACAGCCTGGAGATCGTTGTGCCCGGTCCGCAGAATTTTCTGCAGATCCAGGGAGGTCCCGGTTTCCAAACTGTTTTCTGTGCCGTTTGCAGCAAAGCCTTGGATTGTAGCAGCTTTTGTGCTCCTCATCAAATTCGGTGAAGCAAATATGCGTTGTGTTGAGGCGCCACCGGGCGGTTTGATGACGACAAATTGTGTTTTGGGCAACGAAACTGGCGTCAGTTGTTCTCCGATGCCCTCCACCCAGGCGTTGCGCCCGCCAATGAAGAACGGTACGTCAGCGCCCAGAGTGAGGCCGATCTGGGTCAGTTCGCTGCGAGGCAAATCAAGTGCCCACAGGCGATTGAGTGCCAGCAGCGTGGTGGCTGCGTCTGACGAACCTCCACCCATGCCGGCTTCGGCAGGAATGCGCTTGTTCAGTGTGATGTGGGCGCCCAGTGACGAGCCGGTGGCCTGCTGCAAGGCTTTGGCTGCCCGCAGGCACAGGTCTTCTGGCGGCAAATCCGTGCTTCCGATGTCAGCTCGGGTCAGCCGGCCATCGCGGCGCAGGTCAAAGTCCAAGTTGTCGCACCAGTCGATCAGCATGAATACCGACTGCAGCAGGTGGTAGCCGTCGTCACGGCGACCCGTGATGTGCAAAAAGAGGTTGAGCTTGGCGGGGGCCGGGACGTTGTGCAGGCTTTGCAGTGGCTCTTGGGCGGCAACATTCATGGTTGAAAAATGAGTCGCAGTTCGGCTGCGGGCAAAGGGACTGTTCGGCGGGCGGTGATCCGGCCTTCGGCATGGCGACTCAGGTCTGCTTGCCAGCCATCCACTTCGGTTGCCTGCCCTTTGAGCCAGTCGAACAAGGCTGCGACGGGCACCGCTGTGCCGCCTATATCGGTGGACAGTTCGTTCAGTGAGTGGCGCCGGGTGATCTGGTCGCCCTGGACCATTTCGGCACGCCCTGGCGCCCACGAAACGGTGGCAAGGGTGGTGCCTATCGGTGTGGCCAAAAGCAGTTCCCCTGCCTGAGGCGTGCCGTGTAAATCGAAGCCAGCAGCGTACGACTGAGGTGGGCTGCTGTCCACGCTCAAGGCCAGCCGTCCGTTCCAGGAGTCAACCCCGGGCGCGGTCTGCATTTTGGGCGCGGCGCAACCGGCCAGTAGAACCAGCGATGTCACCAAACCTGCGAACCTGCGCAAGGTCATGGGAAGACCTGCTGACCTTGCCATCATGGCTTGACGTTGAAGCGCTTGAGTGTGGATTGCAAGGTTTCGTTGTCGCTGGACAGCAAGCTGCCTTCGCGCCAGATTTGCCTGGCTTCTTCGGTCAATCCCTGGGTCCACAAGACTTCGCCCAAGTGGGCCGCAATTTCAGGATCGGGTCGGGCCTTGAAGGCCGGTCGCAGTATTTCCAGTGCGCGATCGGCGTTGCCCGATCGGAACTCCACCCAAGCCAGGCTGTCCTGGATGTAGGCGTCGTTGGGTTGCAGTTCCACGGCCTTTTCGATCAGTTGTTTGGCTTCGGGCAGTCTGAGGCCGCGATCGGCCAGGGAGTAACCCAGCGCGTTGTAGGCGTGGTGGTGATCGGGTTTAACGGCAATGATCTGGCGCAGCAGGCGCTCCATTTCGTCCAGGCGGTTCGCCTTCTCGGCCATCATGGCCTGGTCGTAGACCATTTCCTGATCGTCGGGAAAGGCTTTGGCGGCTTCGCCATAGACGTTATAGGCTTCGTCCCATTGTTTGAATTCGCGCAACAACTGGGCTTCCGCGACCAGTTTGAGCCGCACATCGGTGGGCCTGCGAACAGGCTGGCTGCGCAAGTGGGCACGCGCCTCTTCGATCTTGCCCTGTCGCGCCAACAATGACGCCCTGCGCATTTGGGCGGCCATGATGTCATCGGCGTTTTCGATGCGGTCGAGCCAGGCATTGGCTCCTTCAAGATCGTTTTGTTTTTCGGCAATTTGCGACATCAGCAGGTAAGCCTGCGTGAGCCCGCGCGCGCCGCGCTCGTCTCCCGAATCCCGGGCCAGGCGCATGTAGGTTTGCAACGATTCGGTGGCTGCAGGCAGGGTGTTGTCTTGAACCTGCAGGCTGGCCAGGAGCAACCATGGTTCGAGCATTGCTGGCTGGGCTTTTGTGAGTGCCAGAAGAAGTGTGCGGGCATCGGCATTGCGCTGAAGATCAAGCAAGATGCGCGCGTAGTTGAGTGCCACGGCTGAGCCATTGCTGTTCGATGGAGGACTGGCCTTGAGCTGACCGCGCACGATGTCTTCGGCCATGATTTGGCCTTGCTCCATCAACTCCAGTGCCAGCAAAGCAGGAAATATTGCAGCCGGATCTGCCTGATGGCCATTGCGCGCGGAGGCCAGCGCTTTGGCGCCTTGATCTGCCGTGAGTTGCATCCGACCCAGGGTGGTCCATGCGGCTGCGGCCTGCTCTGGTCGTTTGAATTCCGGGGTCAATACGTCGTTGACAACGCGCAGAGCCACGGCTTTGTCGGCCACTCTCGCGAATGTTTGTGGGATGGCATTGATGGTGTCTGTCCGGGCTGTTCCCTGGCTGCGGTTGAGCAAAGAGCGCAAGACAGGTGCGGTTTCTTCTGCTCGGTTGAGTGCCAGCAAAATCTGCAAAATGAAACGGTCAGGTTCGGTGGCTTGGGGCAGGTCTTTGGCCCAGGCCTGTGCGGCCTTGAGGGCGGACTCGCCCGACCGGGCTTGCAGGGCCACATCCACAGCGCGGCGGTAGAGCTGGGCATCGTGCTTTTTCTGGGCCGCATCAAGCATGAGTGCAAAGCCTGTGCCGACCTCACCGCCCTGAATATTCAGTTCGCCCAGCAGCAGTTGATAAAAAAGCTGTGCGTCCAGCTTGGAGTTGCCCTGAATGGACTCGCTTTCTATCGGCTCAACCAGTTTTTGGGCTTGCAAGCCTGTCAATACCATCGCCAGCGATGCTCCCAGCAGGCACTTGCACCAGGTTTGAGCCGGGCGGGTCGCTTTTCTTTTGGGTGGCATGGTTGTTGGCACGAAGCGGGAAAGGGTGTTCATTGGATCATGATAATGGTGGCAGCCATGCTGTGATCCTGGCGGGGAGAATCCGTTCCGGCGGAGTCTCAAATTGATTGAGCCATTCCAATGCCTGAATTGCCAGAAGTTGAAGTTACCCGCCTGGGATTTGCTGACCGCATTGCCGGTGCGCTGATCGAAGAGGCCGTGCTTGGCAAACCGTTGCGCTGGCCGCTGGGGTGTGAGGTGGCATTTTTGGCCGGGCAGCAGGTGGAGCGGGTGACCCGCAGGGGCAAGTACCTGTTGATCCATTTGAGCTCGGGCATGCTGTTGCTGCATCTGGGTATGTCCGGCAGTGTGCGGTTTGCCCTGGCCTTGCCGCAGCGCGGGCCGCATGACCACTTTGACCTGGTGACCAGCCTGGGGACGTTGCGGCTGCACGATCCCAGGCGATTCGGCGCGGTGGTGTTTGTGAGCGGGCTGAGCGATCCCCGCGCTGTCAAACTGTTGGGTGGGCTGGGCGTGGAGCCGTTGGAGGGCGAGTTTGACCCTCAGGTGTTCCATGCAGCGTTGCACTTGCGGCGTTCGCCTATCAAGCAGATTCTGCTGGCAGGGGACCTGGTGGTGGGGGTGGGCAATATTTATGCCTCTGAAGCCTTGTTTATGGCCGGTATCCGCCCCACGGTGCGGGGTGACAAACTGAGCAAGCCACGGGCTGTGCGCCTGCATGGCGCTATCCAATCGGTGTTGCGCCGGGCGCTGGCCTTGGGCGGGAGCAGCCTGCGGGATTTTTCGGGTGCGGATGGGCAGAACGGCTATTTTCAGATGGACGCCATGGTCTACGGCAGGCATGGGCAGCCTTGCCGAGTTTGCGCCACACCGATTCGCCAAATCAGACAAGGGCAGCGTTCGACCTTCTTTTGCTTGAGTTGCCAGAAACCCTGAGTGCTATATTGATCGCTTACCTAGCAAAAATCGGCCCATGAGCTTCAATCAGGATTTCAACGACCACGGCGCCTGGCGCAAACAGTTTGCCCTGCGTCTCAAGCTGCTCGGAGAGTGGTTGCGCGATCAGGACTTGCTCGAAGCGGGCGTGCGTGAACGCCTGGATCAGCTGCAGTCTCAGGTAAAGAACGACAAGATGATGGTGGCCTTTGTGGCCGAGTTCTCGCGAGGCAAGTCGGAACTGATCAATGCGGTGTTTTTCGCCGGCTATGGTCGCCGCATCATGCCGGCCAGCGCGGGGCGCACCACCATGTGCCCGACCGAACTCGGTTACGACGCTGAAGTGCCGCCTTGCCTTCGCTTGCTGCCTATTGAGTCGAGGTTGCAACCCCAGACCTTGATGGACTGGCGCAACGCACCCGACAAGTGGGAGCGCGTCAATCTCGATGTCAACGACCCTCAGCAACTGGCCAAAGCCATTCAGAAAGTGGCTGAAATTCGCCGCGTGACGACCGCAGAGGCTGCCAAGCTCGGTTTCTGGAGTGACGAGTCGCCTGAAGACAACCCTGCGCAGGGTTCGGATGGCTTGGTCGACGTGCCCAAGTGGCGCCATGCGCTGATCAATATGGCGCATCCATTGCTCAAGCAGGGCCTGGTGATTCTGGATACACCCGGACTCAATGCCATCGGTGCCGAGCCTGAATTGACGGTCAGCTTGCTTCCCCAGGCGCAGGCGGTGGTGTTTATTCTGGCGGCCGATACCGGTGTGACCAAGTCCGATTTGAGCATTTGGCGCGAGCACCTTGTGCCGACCAAAGATGCGATCGACTCCCGCTTGGTGGTGCTCAACAAGATTGACACCATGTGGGATGCGCTGAGCACACCTGAGCAGGTGCAGCTGCAGATCGCGTCTCAGCGAACCGATTCCGCTGAAATTTTGGGCCTGGATCCGCGTCAGGTGATTGCTGTCTCGGCCCAAAAAGGGCTTTTGGCCAAGGTGAGCAGCGACGACAAGCTGTTGCACGCCAGCAATCTGCCCGCGCTGGAGACGGCCCTGGGCGAAGGCCTGCTGGGACGCCGCCGCCAGATACTGGCTCACTCGGTGGGTCAAGGTGTGATGGCGCTTCGGCAAGAAATCGATCGGCTGGTTCATACCCGCGCACGCGACATCATGGAGCAGATTCAAGAGCTTGAGGGCTTGCGAGGCAAGAATGCGGGCGTTATCAAGCAAATGCGGTTGCGCATCGAGCAAGAGCAAGCCGATTTCGACGCCAGCGGCGCCAAGATTCAGGCGGTTCGCTCGGTTCATTTGCGCTTGCTCAAAGACCTGTTTACGTTGCTGGACAACACCCATTTGAAGAAGCGTGTTTCCGAGCTGGCGCATGCACTTAAACAACCTGGCATCAAATTGGGTGTGCGTCGGGCCTATACCCACACCTTCAAGCGTTTGGGTGCCGATCTGACGCAGGCCGAGAAGCTCGCGGCCGACATTCAATCCATGCTGGAGGGCAGTTTCAAAGGCCTGAATGCCGAGTACGGCTTCTCGCTTCAGCCACCCAGTCCACCCCAGATCGGGGCGTACCAGAAAGACCTGGTATTGATTGAGAGAAGCCACGTTCAGTACCTGGGCTTGGGCAACGTCTTGCGCTTGGCACAACCTGAGTTCGCTGAGCGCCTGGCGCGAGCCCTGATGAGCCGCTTGCGGGTGGTTTACGACACGGCCATCAATGAGGTGGAGTTGTGGAACAAATCTGCGGCCTCTCAGCTGGATGCCCAGTTGCGCGAACGCCGGCGCAATTTCAGTCGCCGGATCGAGGCGGTTTCGCGTATTCAACAAGCGGCGGGCGGACTGGACGAGCGCATTCGTGAATTGCAGTCGCAACAAGCGCAGTTGGCATTGACCGAGGCCAAGTTGGGTGAGTTGACCGATCAGCTCAGTGAGCCGGTACCGGAAGAAGCATCGACCGAACTGGCGTCGGTATGAGCGTTGGCGGAGTTGGGTCGAGTGGGTTCGCTCGGCTTCTGATTGACTGGCAGCGCGTGCACGGGCGCAGTGGCTTGCCCTGGCAGTCCACGCGCGATCCGTACCGCGTTTGGTTGTCTGAGGTGATGCTGCAGCAGACCCAGGTGAGCACGGTGCTCGACTACTTCCCACGCTTTCTGTCGCGTTTTCCCTCTGTGCAAGCTTTGGCCGAGGGATCGAACGACGAAGTGATGGCTTTGTGGAGTGGCTTGGGCTACTACAGCCGCGCACGCAACCTGCATCGTTGCGCACAGATCGTGGTGTCCGAGCATGGCGGAGCGTTTCCGAACACGGCGCTGACTTTGCAAACCTTGCCTGGCATCGGTGTTTCCACGGCCGCGGCCATTGCCGCATTTTGTTTTGGTGAGCGCATCTCGATTCTGGATGGCAATGTGAAGCGCGTTCTGACGCGCGTTCTGGCCTATGAGGGCGATGTGTCACAGGTCGCATCGCAGAGAGAGCTGTGGAATCTCGCCCAGTCGCTGTTGCCGCAAGCGCCTTCGATCGATGACATGGGCGCCTACACCCAAGGGCTCATGGACCTGGGCGCGACGCTGTGCACCCGAAGCAAACCCGCATGCGTCCGTTGCCCGATGCAGTCGATGTGCCAGGGCCATGCGAGCGGTGAGCCGACGCGGTTTCCCTTCAAAACGCGCCGCATCAAGCGCCGTCACGAAAGCTGGTGGCTGGCGGTGGTGCTTGCGCAAGATGGCGAAGGCCATTCGACGGTCTGGCTCGAGCGCCGCCCGGCCAACGGTATTTGGGCCGGGTTGCATTGCACGCCGGTGTTGACCGACGAGGCCACGGCGCTGGCCTTGCCAGGGGCCGAGAACGCCACACCACAATTTCTTGAGCCTGTGGCTCACAGCCTGACGCACCGTGAGCTGCGTTTGCATCCGGTGGTCATGCGCGAGGTCGCGCCAAAGGCCTGGGCTGCGGCCTGTGCTGAAAGACCCGGTGGAGCGGGGCAATGGGTGCGGTTGGGCGACTTGGCCGCCTGGGGGTTGCCCGCGCCGCTGCGCCCATTGCTGGCGCGCGTGGCCGCTTCAGCTTAGGTTCGGAGGCGTCGAAGTCTTGACCGCGGGCCAGCCGTCGGCTTCGCGGTGGCGCAATCGGGTGGGCCAGTCGGCGGCGAACGCAGCCCCCAATTGCTCGACGAGGTACACCGATCGATGCTGGCCCCCGGTGCAGCCAATGGCCACTGTGACATAGCTGCGGTGGTCGCTGAGCATGGGAGGCAGCCAGCGGCGCAGGAAATCGCCGATGGCTTGCTGCATATCGGCGACTTCGGGCTGGCGCGCAAGAAACTGGGCAACAGGAGCGTCGCGCCCGGTCAGTGGCTTGAGTTCGGGCTCGTAGTGGGGGTTGGGGAGCATGCGCACATCGAACACAAAATCAGCGTCCATGGGTACGCCGCGCTTGAACGCAAACGATTCAAAAACCAGCGTGAGCGGCGCATGTCGCGTGCCCAGCATGTCTTTGATCTGGCTGCGCAGCTGGGCTGGCCGGATCAGGCCGGTATCGATGACCAGCGCGTGTTCGCGCACCTCGGCCAACAACTCCCGTTCATGCTCGATGGCATCGGTCAGTGCCTGGTGTTGGTCGTCGGTTTGATGGAGCGAGAGTGGATGGCGACGGCGGGTTTCTGAAAACCGGCGCACAAGGGTGTCGGTGGCGGCATCGAGGAACACGGTGCGCAGTCGGATGTTCTGACTGGGATCGGTGGTGACCCGGGCCAAGCGCTCTGGCAGGCCAGGCAAAGAGGCGGCACTGCGCACGTCCATGGCGATGGCTACCTTGCTGGCCCGGTGGCTTTGCTCCAATGCAATGAAGGAAGCAAGCAACTCGGGTGGCAGGTTGTCAACGCAATAGAAACCCAGATCTTCCAGCGCAGTGAGCGCGACCGATTTGCCAGAACCCGACATGCCGGTGATCAACACCAGTTCAATGGGGTGGGGCGATTCGAGGGCGGGAGGCGAGATGGTCATACAGCAAGCAGTTCACGGGCGTGGGCCAAAGAAACCTCAGACTGGGCGCTGCCACCCAACATACGGGCCAGTTCAATGACGCGTTCTTCTTGTCCAATATGGGAAACCGAGCTCAAGGTTTGCTGACCCGCCTGTTGTTTGCTCACCAGCAAATGGTGATCGGCGCAGGCGGCCACCTGCGGCAGGTGGGTCACGGCCATGACCTGGCGGTCGAGGCCCAGTTGACGCAACAGTTGGCCCACGGTGTGTGCCACGGCGCCCCCGATGCCGGAGTCCACTTCGTCAAATATCAAGGTGGGCGCCTGGCCGAGCTGGCTGGTGATCACTGAAATGGCCAAAGCGATGCGCGAGAGTTCGCCCCCCGACGCCACCTTGCCGACGGGTCGTGCCGTCACGCCGGCATGGCCTGCCACCAGAAACTCCACCAGTTCCCAGCCATGGGCCTGGGGCTCTTCGAGCTTGGTCAGAGCAACCTCAAAGCGCCCTCCTTGCAGGCCAAGGGTTTGCATGGTGTCTGTGACGGCCTGACTCAGGCTGGGCGCGGCCTGCTGGCGCTTTTTGCTTAAGGCTTGGGCGGCGGATTGAAAGGCTTTCCAGGTGGTGCGTTCGGCTGTCTCCAGCGCGGCCAGGTCCAGTGCCTGGTCCACTTGTGCGAGTTCGGACTTCCACTGCGCATGGAGTTCGGCGAGGTCTTCTGGGGCGCGGCGAAAGCGCCTCGACAACGACACCCAGAGGGACAGCCTGTCGTCGAGCGCCGCGAGGCTGGCGGGATCCTGATCGGTGTGCCGCTGGTATTGGTGCAGGCTGTGCACGGTGTCTTGCACCTGCGCCAGTGCCGCTTCAAGCGCTTGCGTGTGTTCGGCGAACGCGGGCTCGATGCGGGCCTGGTCTTGCAGGGCCGACAGAGCCCGGCTGATCAAGGCGGCTGCGCTGTCGTCTTCATCGTCTAACGCAGCCACTGCGGATTGCGCCGCGTCGATCAGGCTTTGCGCGTTGGCCAACCGGCTGTGCTGGGCATTGAGTTCGGGCCATTCTTCGGCGCCCGGAGCCAGTTTGTCTACTTCGGTGATCTGCCATGCCAGGCGTTCACTCTCCTGTTGCAAAGTGGCTTGGCGTTCGGTCGCAGATTCCAGCGCTTTTTTGGCCTGGCGCCATTGCCCCCAGGCTTTTTGCGTGGCGCCCAATTGAATGCCCGCGTAGCCATCGAGCAGGCTGCGCACAGCGTCGGTTCGGGTGAGGCTTTGCCACGCATGCTGGCCATGGATGTCGACCAATTCGCTGGCGATTTCCTTGAGTTGGGTCAAGGTGGCCGCGCCGCCGTTGACCCAGGCGCGGCTGCGGCCGTCGGCGTCGACCGTTCGTCTCAACAGCAACAAGCCTTCGTTGCCCGTGAATCCATGCTCTTCCAGCCAGGGGGAGAGGGATTCAGGCGCATCGAATTCGGCGGCGATCTCGCAGCGAGCCTGGCCTTCGCGAACCACGCCAGCATCGCCTCGGCCACCGAGTGCGAGCTGCAGCGCGTCAATCAGGATGGATTTGCCCGCGCCGGTTTCACCGGTGAGCACGCTGAATCCCGAACCCAGGTCGAGTTCGAGCGATTCCACAATGACGAAGTTGCGCAAGACGATGCGGCGAAGGCTCATGGCTGCGAATGCGAAATGGGGTCGTTGGCGGGGGTCATGGCCACCATTTTGACCGGGAAAGAAGACAGACGCTTCAGCCGCCCTCGTTCCAGTGCAATTTCTTTCGCAGCGTATCGAAATAGCTCCAGCCGCGGGGGTGGAGCAGGCGCAAGGTGTGCTCGGAACGGCGCACCACAATGCGGTCGCCGTGCAACAGGCTGGTGAGCGATTGCATGTCGAAATTGGCACTGGCATCGCGGCCACTCACGATCTCGAGCGCGACCTCGCTGTGAGCGGGCAGCACGATGGGCCGGTTGGAAAGGGTGTGGGGTGCGATGGGCGCCATCACCCAGCCATCAATGGCCGGGTGCAGCAAAGGCCCGCCAGCAGAAAGGGCATAGGCGGTAGAGCCCGTCGAGCTCGCAATGATCAGACCGTCGGCGCGCTGGTTGGCCACAAAATGGCCATCAACCTCGACGCGCAGTTCGATCATGCTGGCCGCACCGCCGCGGTTGACGACCACATCATTGAGCGCAGTGGCTTCAAATACGCAACGGCCATCGCGCCAGACGCTCGCTGCCATCAAAGATCGGGCGTCTTCTTCGAACTCCCCATGCAGGATGGCCCGAAGCTTGTCTGGGTATTCTTCCAGGGGAATATCGGTGATGAAGCCCAGTCGCCCCTGGTTGATGCCCACGAGGGGTACGCCATAGCGGGCCAGTTGCCTGCCGATGCCGAGCATGGTGCCGTCGCCACCGACCACCAGAGCCAGATCGCAAGTTTTGCCCA
>Ga0209231_1001123_pt1 | contig 11061 bp, 13 predicted proteins | sample Deesub45470m_DNA_FD_188086 | JGI IMG/M metagenome (GOLD analysis project Ga0209231, IMG submission 188086) | Deep subsurface microbial communities from North Pacific Ocean - 450_OLKR46/470m Metagenome (SPAdes) (version 2) | ecosystem: Environmental > Terrestrial > Deep subsurface > Unclassified ... | reverse complement strand
ATTGTGGGCAGCCAGGCGTTGGCCACATCGACGTTGTTGCGCGCCGCCAGCGCCCCCAGAATCAACGCGCCCATCAGCCAGGGTGTGTCGCTGCCCTGGCGGGCGATCAAGCGGGCGATGTGGCGCTGCGACACGTGGCTGAGTTCGTGTGCCAATACGCTGGCGAGCTCCTGCGGGCTTTCGGTGACCGCCAGCAGCCCCAGGTTCACGCCCATGTAGCCGCCGGGCAAGGCAAAGGCGTTGACCTCCTTGTTGCGGTCAATCATCAGCTCCCAGGCCAGTCGCTCGTACAACTCAGGCGGCACATCGCCCCGCTCGCGCGCCGCAGTCAGCAAAGGCCGCCAGACCGACTGCAGGTAGTCCACCAGCACCGGATCGTCAAAGTAATCGGGGTCGCGGTAGATCGAACGCGCGATGTTGTCGCCCAGCCGGCGCTCGTCGGCAATCGTGAGCTCAGAGCCATCTCCCAAGCCGGGCAAAGCGCCGCTGGCGAGTTGGCCCGACGACGCAGCAGGCGGATTGGCGGTGTCGCTGGTTCGCGTCTGGGCATGAGCCACCGCTGCAGGCTGCATGGCCAGCAACGCAGCCAGGGCCACGGCACCCAAACGGGCTCGAACAAGGCCTTGAGAGGCGCGAGAACCAGAGGTGGAAAGGTCAATCAGATGCATCCCCGTATGATGCCGCCAAAGCCCGATAGTTTCTGTAAAGCGTTAGCAAAGGCCGCCATGAACCCGCCCGCATCCCCACCAGCGTCCGACAACAAAAGCCCCCTGACCCACTTCGACGCCAACGGCCAGGCACACATGGTGGATGTGGCAGCCAAGGCCCACACCCACCGCGTTGCGGTGGCCGAAGGCCGGATCACCATGGAGCCCGCCACCCTGGCGCTGATTCAAAGCGGAACCGCCAAAAAAGGCGACGTGCTCGGCATCGCCCGCATCGCCGGCATTCAGGGTGCCAAACGCACCAGCGATCTGATCCCGCTGTGCCACCCGATCGGTTTGACCCGGGTGGCCGTGGAATTCGAGGTGGAGCCGTCAACGAACAGCGTGCTGTGCCGCGCAACGACCGAATGCACCGGGCAGACCGGCGTGGAAATGGAAGCCCTGTCGGCCGTGAGCGTGGCCCTGCTCACGGTTTACGACATGTGCAAGGCGGTGGACCGGGGAATGCTCATTGGCGGGGTGCGGCTGATGGAGAAGCGGGGGGGAAAGAGCGGGGATTTTGTGGCGCACACCTTTGAAAACACCGCACAATAGCGTTTTGTTCCCTTTCAGGAGCTCCTGCCATGCTGCTCGACGAATTGCGAGCCCATTCCAAAACGATCCAAGCGCTCGGCCACCGGTACGGCGCTCGCCGCATCCGCGTGTTTGGCTCGGCTGCCCGCCGAGAAGATCGCGCAGACAGCGATGTGGACTTCCTGGTGGACTTCCCCCGCGGCTACGATCTGTTTGCCCAGCGCATTCCCCTCACGGAACAATTGGCGCAATTGCTGAAACGACCGGTTGAGTTGATTCCCGAACACGAACTCAACCGCCACATACGCGAACAGGTTATGCGAGAAGTTGTCGACCTATGAGCAAGTCTTGGCAACCCTACGCCTTGCACATTTTGGACGCCATTGAACGCATCAAGAACATTCAGTCCAGAGGCGACCTGACCCAAGATCAAATCCTGTACGACGCCGCTTTGCGCAATCTGCAGACTTTGTCGGAGTCCACGCAAAATTTGCCCGATGGGCTCAAAGCCAAGCACAGCGATGTTCCCTGGCGGGAAATCAGCGGCTTTCGCAATATTTTGGTCCACAACTACCTCGGCGAGATCGACCCGGAGACGGTGGCTGCCGTTGTCAACGTGCACCTCACACCGCTCGAAGAGGCTGTTAAAGCCATGCTGCAATCACCCAAAGTCTGATCGATCTGAGCGCACGCGCATAGCGGCATCGCCGGCATTCAAGGGGCCAAACGCACCAGCGAGCTGATCCCGCTGTGCCATCCGATCGGTCTGACCCGGGTGGCTGTGGAGTTTGAAGTGGAACCGTCGACGAACAGCGTGTTGTGCCACGCCACAGGCAAATGCACAGGCCAGACCGGCGTGGAAATGGAAGCCCTGTCGGCCGTGAGTGTGGCCCTGCTCACGGTTTACGACATGTGCAAGGCGGTGGACCGGGGAGTGGCGATCGGTGGGGTTCGGCTGATGGAGAAGCAGGGGGGAAGAGTGAGGAATTTGTGGCCGCAGAAACCTAGCTCTCAACCGGCTAAAAACTGTCGATGGGCAGGTACCCAACCACATCAAGTGACGGCCCATCGAGCAAGACAGTCCAAAAAACGCCTCTTGCGGTTAAGGGCAAATAGACCACTTGATCCGACTTTAGGGTGCGACCATCCAACCATGTCTGGATCGCAGCCTGATCGTCATTAGATCGATCCATCAACACCTGCAATGACTTGGCGCGCAATCGGATATCTGCCTTGTTTTTATCGTTTAAAGGCTGCCAATATTGGGGCCGCATGGACAGATCTTTGCCGGCTATCGCCAACTCCAAAGATCGCAACCGTTCCTCTCCATTTTTGGAGTCTCTGACACCGATCAGGCGCACGCCCGAAAATGGAAGGCGCTGAAACTCGGGAAGCGCTTTAGGCAGGTCAACGGGATCAACATCCGCAGCGCTGATGACCACGAAACGATCCACCTCATGCACCAGGTAAATCGGCCTTGCCTCGTAAACCGAAAGCAGCCCATAAGCCAATGCAGCCAACTGAATCACCGCAATGAAAGCTAGATCGCGAATCAATTCAGAGCGAGGCTTTCGGACATCAAAGACCACCCATGTCAAGAGAGGCCCGAGCACGACATCAACGGCCACTACCAAGGTAAAAAGCGCCCGGCCACCTGAAATTTCTCTGTAAGGATAGGGGAACCATAGGAAAAACACACATGCAGCGGCCAAGAGCGCCACACTTGCGCTCAGCATCAGATGAATTCCCGCAGCCTTGCTGCGTTGCTTCCAGTTCAAGGCAAATACCAAATGGGTGGAATAGGGCGCCGCAGAATTAGCTCACGCCAGATCATATCTACGATATTTTATCGACACTCACCGGGCGCGTATTTGGCTGGCAATGGCACGACGGAGTGCGTTCCCACCAGAGGCAAACCTCGCGAACCAGACAAAAGATTGGTGGTTGACGCACAGCCCCAATCAATCGTTCCAGTCTCGTTGCCGGTCAAAGCTGACCCGAGCTGCGTTGCCCCCGCTGAGAGGTGAATATAGGGAGTGAAGATGAGCGAACTGTCTACAGGAATGGTACCTACGTTTTCGGCATTCAGGGTGAGCTCCACTTCTCCAGTGGTTGGCTCAATTTGCACAGAGCTCACATATTTGCTGACCACGCCAGCGCCTCCGGCTTGTGCATTGAACGTCGCGGCTGAAGCGGCAAGATCCGCCTGTGTTACCGCCGCGGTTCCGACCGTGAGTGTCGCCTCTGAGGCAAGCGTGACCCCCTCGGTCACACGGGCTCGAATCACGTAATCCTGGTAGGCAGGCAGTGCCACTGCAGCCAAAATTCCAATAATGGCCACCACAATCATCAGCTCGATCAGGGTGAAACCTCGTTGTACTGTGGATTTCATGGGTAAGTCTTTCAAGGTTGCGTGTACAAAGGCGGGTCACTCACTGATTACCCAGCAGGGTTCGTGCCACTTGCCTCATCGGAAAAGTCATGACTTTTTTCACGAATAGAGCAGCCCAAAAACTGAAAATGTCACATGAAAGCCACCGGGTGTGACGTTTTTTGTCTGTTGGAAATGGATCATCCAAACCTCAAAACTCCGCAACCGTCTGTCAAGCTCTGCCTGCACCCCACTGACACCATGCATTCAAAAAATCGCAGAAGCTTCGATGGTTAAATGAGAGAAGTTGATACAAGGCGAAAGTTCTTTGGCTCTAATTGAACGTATCCCGGATATCCGGTGATACACCAAGAAAGGCAGAAGGTCTAGAAAAGGGGGGAGGGGCGAGAGTGCACTTTTAACCCGAGATTGTGTATCGATTGATAAAACAGTACCCACAAAAAAAGGAGGCGCATGCGCCTCCTTTTTTTTCTACCGCGCTGCGCGCGGTGCATGCCAGATTAACGGCACTCGCCTGGAGCGTACTTGGCAGCCAGCGGTACGGCTGCGGGGGTGAGCACCGGCATGGCTCGCGTTGCACCGGCCGACACAGCATTGGTGGCGGAGGCACAGCCCCAATCAATAGAGCCGCTCTGTGGAGGAGCTGCAGCAAAATTAGCAGCCAGAGCGATAGGTGCGCCACCGGCCTGGATGTATGGGGTCAGAACCAGAGCTGAGTTGGCAGCAATCGTACCCACGTTGGCGGGGTTGTACTCAACAAAAATTTCACCGGTGGCGCCGTTCATCTGCACTCGCGTCACATATTTGCTGACTGCACCGAGGCCGCCTGCCTGAGCGTTCCAAGTGGTGGCCGTGGCGGCAAGCTCGGCAGCCGTGTTGGCATTGGTACCCACCATGGTCTTGGCATCGCCTGCAACCGACAAACCTTCCGTGATACGGGCACGGATCGTGTAATCTTGGTAAGCAGGCAAGGCCACAGCAGCCAGAATACCGATGATGGCCACCACGATCATCAGTTCGATGAGGGTGAAACCTTTTTGCATGGAACGCTTCATTTGGAAAACTCCTTGAATGAGGGGGGAAAACAGAAACAGGGTTGAGAGACAGTTTCTATTGAGCAGAGACCGTGCCAACCTGAAATGCCTTGTTTTTTGTGCGCTTTTTCGCGCTTTAACCCGCTTCGGGTGACGTTTTGTGTGCTTCTGCGGGATTTGGGGTGACGGTTTTTGTCACCTTGCCCCCGAGCGACACAAATTGTCACTCGAAATTCAGAGATCGAAGGTTTGCCCGGCGCTCAGCCAGCGAATGTCGTGGCGCACATCGCCGACCCGACTGGGCGTCTGATCGAAGCGTTGCACCTCGGTCATGATCAATCCCGTTTCGGCGGGCTTGGTGTGGGTGATGTAGATGGGGTAATGCTGATGGGTGCCGATGCTGTCGAGCTCGGTGGCCAGCACGCTGGGCGACAGGTGTTTGCTGCGTTGCGCAAGGTCTTTTTCGCGGTCGCTGAAGGCGGTCTCAATGATGAGCATGGCCACAGGCAACTGGTTGACCCGCTGCCAGAAGGCCGAATTGCGCTCGGTATCGCCACTGAACACCCAGTAGCCCGACTCAGCGGCGGCGGCATAGCCCACGGCGGGCACGGTGTGGACCGCGGGCAAAACTTCCACGGTTTTGCCTCCCACCAACAATTCTTGCCCCACTTCAATGGGCTCGAACCGCACCAAGGGTGAGTCGGCACTCGGAATAGTCGAAAAATCGGGCCAGATCAGGTTGTTGAATATGTGGGTTTTGAGTGCGGCGATGGTGCCGGGCAGCGCATGAACCTGCAGGGGTGGCGCACCCGCGGCGAGTCGAATGGCGGCCACGGCATCGAGCATGAGGGGCAAGCTTGCGATGTGGTCGAGGTGGGAATGGGTGAGCAAGACGTGTTGCACCCGGGCCATTTCGGCCAGGCTCAGGTCACCAACGCCAGTGCCTGCATCGATCAGCACATCGTCGTCGAGCAAAAATGACGTGGTTCGACAGCCTTGCGCAATCGCGCCAGAACAGCCCAGGACTCTTACCCGCATGAAAAAACCATCCCTGTGATTGGCGCCCGCCTTGATGGGCAGCTGCACTATTTGGTATCAAAAACGGCGATGCCATCCCACTCGGGGCCGGGCGGCGACGCTTTCATGGAGACTACCCGCTCCGCGTAAAGGCGGTAAAGGACTTTTTCCTCACTCTTGCGCCGCAGCTCGATGAGCCGTTGTTCGCAAACGTCCCAAGCCTGGGCACGCCAGGCGCTGAGCATAAGCTCCCAGAGCGCAAGTTCCTCGGCCAGCGCCGGGGTCAACTCACCGACCGGGCAACGGGGCGTGTAAATATCAACGGATTGGGTTTTGCCTTTCACGCGCACGCGGTCCAGCGGTTGCCAGACGAATCCAGTGGCTTGGGCTCGTGTGTACCCGCTGACCACGATATCGACACCATACAAACGCGACAAGCCTTCCAGCCGGGCACCCAGATTGACGGCATCGCCAATCACGGTGTAGCTGCGCCGCAGGTCAGAGCCCATATCGCCGACGCACATTTCGCCCGTGTTAAGACCCAATCCCAAGCCAATGGGCGTACTTCCTTGGGTGAGGCGTTGGGCGTTGATGGCATGGAGGGTCTTGGCCATGTCCAGCGCGGCTTGCACGGCCAGCGTCGCATGGTTGTTCATCTTGACGGGGGCCCCCCAGAAGGCCATGACGCAATCACCCATGTATTTGTCGATGGTGCCGTGATGCGCCCTGATCACCTCGGTCAATTGGTTGAATACCGAATTGAGCAGCCCCTGGAGTTCGACCGGATTCATGGTTTCCGAGATCTGTGTGAAGCCGCGCATGTCAGAAAACATCACGGTGAGCTCGCGCATTTGCGCTTGCATCGTATAGCGGGAGGGGTCTTTCACCATCTCATCCACAAGCGCCGGTGGCACATAGGTGCCAAATAGATAGGCCAGGTCGCGTTTCGCACGGCTTTCGATCAGGTACCCATAGCTCATATTCAGGGCAAAGGCGAACGCCGACATCACCAGCGTGCTGGCCAGGGGCAATACCAGACCATGGCCGACGAAGAGCCAGGTGTTCAAGCCGATGACCGCGGCCACCACGGCCACACTCAACAGCACCGCCCTTGTGGCGCTCAGCAAAGGCAAAACCAATGCCAGGATCAAGCCTGCGGCCACCAGCATGAGCAATTCATAGCCGAGCGCATAGTCGGGCCGGGTCAGCAGCTCGCCGTCCAGCAAACCCGCGATCAGGTTGGCGTGGGTCTCGACACCAGGGAAGGTTTCTCCTACCGGCGTTGCCCGAAGATCCAGCAAGCCTGGTGCGGTCGTGCCCACCAACACGATTTTGTTGTCCAGGCTGCCTGGCGCCACACGGCCAGCCAACAAGTCGGAGGCTGAAACATAGGAAAAGGATCCTCCGCGAGGCCCACCTTTGCCTCGAAAGGGAACCAAAGCAGCCACGCGTTCGTCCACGGCAATCGACAAAGTCGTGGCGTTTTTTCGCAAGCGAACACTTTCCAGAGCCTGATAGTCCGATGGCGAGAAGCGCTGGCGGGGAAAGCCGGGCAAGATCTCGGGTTCGCCCAGCAACACGCGAAACATCGCCAACGCCAGGGATTCGTAGTAGCGCCCTTGGTACTCTGCCAGCAGCGGCAAGGAACGCACCACCCCATCGCGATCGGTCAGGGCATTGAAGAACCCCGCACGCGGCGTTGCTTTGGCCAGCGCGGCAATATTGGCACCATACCCATCCCATTGCGTTGCCTGAATGCGCCGCCCGCCCAGGGAATCATCGGCGATCACTGGCGAAGGCAACACTCCACTGGTGCACCCCTCCCGATCACTGGTGAAGTAATACCCCATCACCACGGGCCGCCCCTCAAGGGCCTTGGCGAACTGGTCGTCGTGGTCCAGTTCGGGCGCCAAAGCTTCCACGCTTTGGGCGAACCCGGGCTGATCGGCCAATGCACCTGTCGCCAGCCGCCGGAGCTGCGCCAGCCCTGCGCTGTCATCTGGCTCTGCGAAAACCGTGTCAAAGCCCAGCACCGCGATTTTCTGGTCTTCGAAAAGTGTGGTCACCAGACGCGCCATATGGTGGCGGCCCCAAGGCCATCGCCCGACCTCCGCCAAGCTTTTCTCATCGATATCGACGATCACGATTCGATCGTCAAGCGTCGCAGGCATGGTGGCACGCAAGCGCGCGTCATAGGCCAGATCGTCCAGGCGCTGCAAAACCCCCATGGGCATCACACCCACGGCGTGCAAGATCGCCAAAATGAGCGGCAGCAGTGTCACCGCTATGCGGGGGCCGTGTTTGATCAGGGCCTGCATGCTGCGACCAGTGAAACCTGAAGAAAACCGGAGGGAATTGGCAGCGCCGAGCCCAAGGACCCGGCGGCCAAAACCGGCATCAGTGTTGGATGAACTGCATCTGCGTGCCGGCCAGCTCGATCACGTCGCCATGCTTCAGATTGAGTGCTTCGGTGCCCAAAGCTGCGCCATTGACGGTGGGCTTGACCGCCCCTTCAACCAATGCCACCACGTAGCCATGTGGACGGCGCGTGATTGCCGCGACGGCCACACCCGGCTTGCCAATGGTGGTCACCACCTTCACGAGGGGCACTTCTCGACCCGTGGCAGCGCCTGACATCACCTTGATCGCAGCGCTACCGACACTGCCTGCGGCAGGGGCTGCGCCCTCGACGGCACCTGAGTTGATGACCGTGGTCTTTTCGTGGTTGTCTGACGCGCCATCGTGAACAAACTTGATCTTGTACTTGCCAATCTCAACCGTGTCCCCGTTTTGCAGCTGCTGTTTCTTGATGGCTTTGCCATTCACATAAGTGCCATTGGTGCTGTTCAGGTCCTCCAAAAACACCTCGGCGCCCGACATTTGCATCACCGCATGTTCCCCGCTGACGGCGAGGTTATCGATAACGATATCGTTGTATGGCCTGCGACCCAAGGTCGTACGGTCTTTGGTTAACTGCACTTCTTTGATGACCACGCCATCAATAGAAACGATCATTTTCGGCATGGCCGACTCCTCTGGAACCTGGTAAACCAATTCTTAAGCATTCATACTACCCCAGCATGCGGGACAACAGTCCCCTGCGCATAGGTTTGGCGCGGGCATGCGCCAGTATCACCGATATGTTGTCGCGGCCGCCATTGTCGTTCGCCGCGTCCACCAGCGCCCCGGCCTTTTCCTCAAGCGAGCCTTCTGGTTGCAGTATCGCCGCAAGCCCTTCGTCGGACACCATATCGCTCAATCCATCGGAGCAAAAGAGGTAAATGTCACCGTCTTCAACACGGAATTCGTTGACTTCCAACAACACCGTGTCTTCGACGCCCAGCGCCCGGGTGACCAGATTTTTGTGGGTGGCAAACTGCGCCTGCTCGACAGAGATGAGCCCTGCGTCGATTTGCTCTTGCAACAAAGAGTGGTCTCGGGTGAGCTGCTGCAGGGTGGTTCCGCGCAACCGGTAGCAACGGGAATCGCCCACATGGCCGATCATGGCGCGCGATCCAACAAAAACGCCCATCACCAAAGTGGTGCCCATACCAGCGTAGGCCGCATTGGCGTTGGCCGCGTTGAAAATCGAACGGTTGGCGTTGTCGATGCAGATTTCCATGGCGCGCTTGAGCTCGCGGGAGCTGGCTTCGCTACCCCCCTCGGCCCAACTCGGTCTTGACAAACGAGGTTGCCATGGCGCTGGCGACTTCACCCGCGTTGTACCCGCCCATGCCATCGGCCAGAACCATCAACTGGTTCTCGTCGTCAACCACCACCGAATCCTCGTTGTTGCCTCGGATCAGGCCCGGGTCGGTCTGGGCGAAGTGCTCAATGTTCATGTAACTTGGTCAGGAGAACGCGGAGCCTGGCCGCCTGTCGAATCTGCGGTCCATGCCTGTCATTTTCTATATGGCCAAAGGGCCGGTGTTGTTCGTGTTGTTTACTTCCGGGGAGCGAAAAGATCGCACCATGGTTGCCACATAGGGGTCATCCCCGGCGCTGATTTGTGTTTTTCCTGCCATGTCGACTTCTTCGGGCAAGGCACCTGCCACGCGGCGAAGCGCCGTTGCCAGTGCTTCACCCATTGCATATCGGCCTTTTGGTGCTCTGCCTTGAGTTCGTTCGAGTATATCTGCCAAGGCTTGCTGCAAGCTGGGGCGTGCCCAGAGGCCCCCAAGGGGCGGGTTGTTGGCTATGTCGTACATCGGTTCGCTCAAAGAAACGCCACGAAACGGCAACATGCCTGTCAATCAATGGTACTGGGCGACACCGAGCGAATACACATCTGAACGCCCAGTCAGCCGTCGGCCTGCCGATCGCTCTGGCGACGTGAAACCCGGGTTGCCCGGCATGGTCCCCGTCTGGGTTCTATTGGCGCCTGTGACTCGGGCGATGCCAAAGCCGGTCACGTTCACAGCATCCAACATGATGTTGCCCGGCGTGATGTTGCGATGCCCCACCTGATGGCGGTGAGCGTGGTCCAGCGCCTGCGCAAGCTGAATGCCAATCCCAAACACCGTGACCATCGGAGGCAGTTGGCCTGGTCGGGCATGGGCGGGCGTGGAAGGCCAGATCTTTGCCATGAGAAACGCCATGGCGATGACGGCATGGTCGTGCTCTTCGCCTGCATCAAGAACCGTGACGCTGTCGCGGTGCTGCGGGCGCTCGTTGTGTCGATGGTCGCTCAATGCGCCTGGGCACAGCGATTCGCCCAGGGTGTCGAGCAGGGCGCGAAGGGTTTTCCCGACGCCGTTGCCTGAGGCCTGCGTGGACGCTTCGGACGACATCAATGGCGATCACGGTCATGTGATCGCCGGGCAAGCGCGTGGTGAGGGGGATTTCCACGCCCTGCGGCGCTGGTGCTCCAGGCCCGTGCACAGCCGGGCACCCACCTGCAACAGGATCACGGCCAAAGCGACACCCATGCCAGCATGGCTTCTCAGAAATCCATCCTTCGTCTGCGGGTTTCTGTCAATGGCGATGAAAATGGCACGGGTGGCCGGCGTTTGAATTGGACGAGGGCGCTTGTGGACTGGTGTTGGCCAGCCTCCCAGACTGCGGCATTCATCTGGCCTCAAAATGCAAAAAAGGCAACGATGACGTTGCCTTTTTTGAGAGAAATGCCGGATATCAGAGCATGGCTTTGAGCAGCTTGGCCATTTCCGACGGGTTGCGTGTGACCTTGAAGCCACACGCTTCCATGACGGCCAACTTGGCGTCGGCCGTGTCAGCACCACCAGAAATCAGCGCGCCAGCGTGGCCCATGCGCTTGCCTGGAGGGGCGGTCACGCCGGCGATGAAACCCACGATAGGCTTCTTCATGTTGTCACGGCACCATTCAGCGGCTTCGGCTTCGTCCGGACCACCGATTTCGCCA
>Ga0209231_1001121_pt1 | contig 11073 bp, 10 predicted proteins | sample Deesub45470m_DNA_FD_188086 | JGI IMG/M metagenome (GOLD analysis project Ga0209231, IMG submission 188086) | Deep subsurface microbial communities from North Pacific Ocean - 450_OLKR46/470m Metagenome (SPAdes) (version 2) | ecosystem: Environmental > Terrestrial > Deep subsurface > Unclassified ... | reverse complement strand
TACCAAAGATGCAGCTTCTTCTAAGGCTTTCAATGAGTTCCAGAGAGCAATCTCTAAGAAGAATAAATACGCACTCGGCGATCTGACGGATCGTAACTTTGACGCAAAGTCTGCAAATCTTGCAAATTCAGTTGTTGTGTTTTCTGAGGACACCGTACTCCAGGCTCGGTCCGATAGTGGTATTGATCTGCATAACGAAAAAGATCGTCAGCGCTACTTCAATACGGTATATGCCATGATCGTAGCTGTCATCGATCCACTGCATCAGCGTGTCACTGTTTACTTCAATGGAGTGGACGGCGCCCTGGAGTGTTCGTATAGCGATTTTAAACCTAAGGGGTCAAGCTTCGATCCTAAGGATTTCATGCAAGCACTTACTGCGTTTTCTACCAACTCCATTGGTCGTATGCGGTAATCTAGGATAGAGAGTTGTTATTGCATTTCCAATAAGGGATAAACACATGGGTTTTATACAACAGATTGCTGATCTGTTTCGTTCGAGGGGAAGTGACGCTGTTGCTTCCTCCGATCGATTCGGTATCTTGACGCCGCTGACAGAAACAATAGACTATCTAGAGAAGACAAAGACGTATCTTAGATTGTTTCAGAGCAATACAAAGATCGCGCTTCTCTTAAAAGATAAAACTGTACATCACAACGCATTCCAGGAGAAAGCAAAGAATGCGTATCAGCTCTATCTAAGATCACTTGCACCTCATGACTTGGCTATGGAAAAGCAGGTTGGCCTTAGTAGTGCTCAAGCAGCTATCGATTCTATTTTGGGTAATCTTGAACTCATCGAAGATAATTTCCAAAAGTTCTTCGGAGACGCTTTAAAAGATCCCACTACGATGAGAACATCGTCCTTGTTGGTTATTGGTTACATTCAAACAGCCAATGCTTTTGGTAACTGGGTTATGCAACTAACCAACCATTTTGTACCAAATGATGATAGCAATATCACACCGTTTGTTACAAAAGAGCTTATAGAGAATGCGCCCATGGCAGGGCAATTTGTCTCTCATAACCTTGGGAACTGGACGCCTCGCTATAAAGGATTCCTGACGCTCATTAACGATCTTCAAAAGAAGGGCGTTGACGTTGTCATTCGATCCGATGATATCTGGCTCGACTCGTTCATCAGCGAACGGCAGTTTTCCTCGACTGAGCAGAACCTCATCATCGCAGGATTTAACAATCCTATTCTGTCTTGGGCCACCGGTAGAATGGTCAAGCAGCAGGAACAGCTTGAACTCGCGCAGTATCGTAAAGATTGGCTCATCTCTAAGATTGCGATGGAAGAAGCCAAGATGCACGGCGTGGATCAGAACTCTCCTGACTATGCTAAGCTTAAGAGAGCCATTGATTACTATTCGTCGATGGTTTCGAAACAGGAATCTAAAATAGAAAGGCTTCGCGGATGACTTGTATTTGCTCTACCTCTAATCAGCTATCCGCGTCGCATCCTACGCTCTGGGCGGTTAAGACCTATTTGGATCTCATTAGTAAGCAAGATAGATTGGTGCCAGGAACCGGTCTTCGAAGATTATACACCTTGTCGCATGGTTTATCTACACTCAATGAAACCGACATCATTGATATGACCGAAAAGGCATTGCGCCTTGGTATCCTACCAAGATCACTTGATGCTTTCATGAATACAGCTATTCTTCGCAATTGTCACATTTATGGTGGTGTGCTGTCCGACATTATCAATGATCGGATTATTGGGATAGCTAACGGGGATATTCAAAATCCGGTCGGCAGTGTTCGCAATAACGAACAGAGAGCACGCCGTGCTTATTATACACCATCGATTGTTTTCATCAATCGGTTACAAAAAGCGCTTAATCAAGATCTCGGGCCTGTCTTTAATAGTCATGAACTTCCTGCGATATCGTTAGAAAATATTGCGGAAGAAACCATGTTGACGCTGAGCCATTATCAGCGTAATGAAGGTACCATTACGGATCAAGAGACGGCATATGGCGCCCTTGTCGAATGTGTAGAAAAACTTCTTTCTATTCTTAAGAACGAAGCTATGTATGCTGAAGGCGCGTGTGACTATCGTAAGCGTTCGAGATATGCTTTAAGAATATTGTGGTTCATTGCTAAACTTCTTACAGGTGACTTGACCGACAAACCGTCTAGGGGTGATCTCGCCAGAGTGGATCTGGAAAATCGTCTTAACCTGTCAGACGGAACGTTAGCCGCAATCCCGTTCCCCATCAAACAATCCCTATCTTTGTTTGAAGATTATGATGCACCGTCGGGTGTTACTATGAAGGGACGTACTTATCTCGCTGCTGTTGCAGCTGCAGCGTTCCATCGTTGTAAAGAATCAGATGAAGGATAAATATATGACGACCTCTACCTCTCGGACAAAAGGCCATCACTTGGTCATGGTTCTTCTTACTCTTCAGAGTGTGAAGGATAGTGTGGCTCAGGCCCAGACGATGCTTCGTCAGGTTCACATGGTTAACAACTTCGGTCAGGTTATCGAAGAGCATTCAGTGTCGGCACCTGTCATCGCTACGATGCGGGCTGTTCCTGAATTTGAAGCCGCTACCACCAACTTCCCCGATGCCACCATCTACAATCAGATTCCAACACATCGTTCGGATGAGAAGTATACGTTGGCGATGGAATCATTTGGTGAAATCGTTGAAACCAAGATCACCGGATTGATGACGGCTACCCAGCAGATTGCTGCTAATGTTAAGTCGGTTATTGCGCAGGCAAACACCCTTGGTACTGCCATCAAGTCTCAGATCATGCGTGACCGTCTGACGCTGGAAGCATCGGACATCACAGACGAAGAACTGGCGATGTTCCAGATCGTTTCACTGGACGATGATACGCTCGGTCAGGTATTTGCCGGTCTTGAGAATTACTACGATGCAATCACTCCGTTTAACGTTGATAACCTCCGGGCAAACCCAGAGCAGATCAGCCAGGAACTGGACGGCCTGTCGGCTATGATTACAGATCTCGGACCCGTTGTTGGCCTGGAACTCACTGCCCAGGGTCTGACTGAAGTGTCCAAGAGTGCAGACTATCTTCCATCCGAGGGTGGTTTTGAACAGAAGGGATTCACCAAGGCCGGTATCCTGTTCGCGCTCGATCGTGCTGACTCTCTGTGTGACAGCTTGATTGCCCTGGCCGATCGTCAGGAAGAGTTCGGTATCGCTCTTGAAAACGAAGCGAAGGATCTTCCTACGGTACTTCAGAGCGATGATGTGACCTACGGTGCAAACGAGCATGTTACGCTCATGTGCTGCTATGCAACCATGCTGAACAGCATGGTCCGTGAAACCATCGTGATGACCAGTAATCTTCTGACAGCCATTGATCCCATCACCGATGCGATTGAAGCTGGGGAAGCTGAGATTACTCAGGTAGTAGAGCAAGATACCACCATTGCAGAATAAGTGTAAAATAGAGGGATGGCGTAAGCCATCCCTCTATTATCTTTTTATGTGTGAAATTCTATTGGGATTAGATGGATCTAATTCTTATCATAACTGTAATCATCGTAGGCTGGAGCCGCGATACCTTGGAAGGACATTACAATGAAATTGAGATACGCCTCAGAATGTGGGAAAGAATCAACGCTGTCGATTGCGAATTGGCGCCCGATTCCACAGGATAAGTTTATGGAACAACTCCATACTTATTCTTGTACCACATGTGATGAGCTTGGGTATGACGGTATAAAGCACGTTAGTGCTATGCGAACAGATCGTCGCGGTACCGTTTCCATTTATTACATTGCCAAAGGCGGTGATCACTCGACGTCTATCTATACACCTGTTTTAATGCTGATGCACACGAAATCAGATGTGGGTACAGGGGGTAAGATACTGTGTTTTGAATTCATCCCATATGAAGAAACAGATCCTAGATAAAAAATATGCAGATAGGTGTAGAGGGTGTGAGCCCTCTACATCTACTTTAACTATGTTTATATAAAGACTATCTTTTGACGATATTGACTTATTTTATTTGAGGTTGTTCCCCATGAATCAATCGATAGCTCTAGAAGCGCTTTTACAGCGCGGTAGGACACCGTTGTATAACGATCTGGTGTCACTGTACCAAGAGACTCAAGATGCGCTAAGAGAGCTTAAAAACAAGTCTCCTGCCAAATACAACCTCCAACTTAAATTAATAGATTATCCAAAGAAGCTAAAGCAGTTAATACAAACACATATGAAGCTCACTATCACTAGAGTCGACATAGTCGAATCGCGAAGTGTAAATGCATATGCTACCCTAGATATACCAAATGGTTTAATTAATAAGATCGAAAAAGATCGCGTCACGTTGCCTAACTTAATGCAGAAAATAAACAGCGTTTACGACGATAGATCCGGTACTGTCATATCCAAATCAAATATGTATAAAGACTTTGGTTTCCAGTTTGGTATATGTACAGGGTTTTGGAGAACCAGAAAAACAGACGGTTCTTTCTACTTCACTCCAGAAGAGTTAGCCGCTGTAACCTTACATGAAATAGGACATTTTGACCATTGGATCAAAGTAATGTCTCAACCCATTACACGCATGCTAGATGCCAGCGATCTCATTGATTATGTAAAAGAAAAGCCTGAACCTAAAGTAATATTGTTAATTTTAGATAAACTAAGAACGTCCAAGTATCTAGACCGATCTTGGAAAGACATGCTAAAAGTAACAAGAGATTATTTTGGATCTAATCCCGACACAGATAGTCCGGAATACAGTCAAGCACTCACGGCACTTGAAGCACTTATTGTTGCAGAGTTAGGAAACAAATCTGTTTCAACTATAAACATGATGACGATGTGGGGTGAATATGATCACACCAACCTTAACAACACACGTCTGTATGAAGTTGATGCGGAGCGTTCTGCAGATGAGTTTGCCGCCCGTAATGGCGCTTATGCGCCACTGGCCTCTGCTGTAAAGAAGATGACCGACTTCAGTGATACAGAAAGTTCTGTATATGTTAAGCAGTTCATGTGGGTGTTTCCTGGCGTTATCTTTTCATTTCTAATGAAGTTCTCTTCCTTGTTTCAGATATCAGGGGAAGATATATCATTTGGATATGACCCGATTATCCGCAGATTAGAATTAATAGCACAAACTGCAAAACACGCATTTATAAACACCGATCTCCCTCAGCACGTCAAGGAAGATTTGGTTTCACAAGTTAAAGAAATAGAGCTCTACATTAAAGATAGAGAGATGAGCCCTTATCGAATAGTTCGTAAAAACATCAAGGCTTGGAAAGACGAATTTAGTAAATTCGGTAGAGTCATAATTTCCCCGCTTCATTCGAGAATGGGTGGAGATTATAGAAGACTCCAAGATGCCAACCGAAACCTTGGTAGACATAGTTTGTATTATCTATCCGATAAATGATTGTAAGAGAGACGGAGGCGTTAGCCTCCGTCTCTCCTTTATAGCCTGTTACGTTGTAACGATCCGACTCGAATAACCAGCGCTGGCCAGCAATGACACAATCAACAATGGATCACTGTTAGGATCATCGACAACGAGCGTTACTTTATTACCGGGGTTAATGACCACCAGTGATCCAGGTTGGATCCACTCCTGTGCAAAAACTCGTTCCGTCTTTTCTGTAGAGTCATTATCTACAGTGATGAGAAAATATGTTAAGGTTGTTTCATCTGTCGGGACAGTCGGATCGGTCTGCCGAACTGCCTGGTTCTCGGCAGCTGGATTTCCGTATCGTCTAATAGACTTATACGTTCCAGTGGGTATTTCGAGAGTACCGCGCCAAATCGTTGGGTCGTTTGCATTTTTAGATCGGAATGTAATCATTGAATCAGGTTCAATGTCTTTTACTAATGTTACCATATTCCATCCTTACATAGTGTTTAGGATCGGCAGATCAGCGGACATCATCCCCTTCGCGGATTCGCATGTCACTTAGGCCGCTAGAGTTAGCGATCTTAGGTAACATATCTTTGAATCTGCGAAATTGTTCGTGATAGCCAGACCATGCCTGTAGAAGGATTGGTCTACCTCGCTCCCGTTTTAAGAAACGGCTCACTTGATCTGCACCAAATCGTTCTGAGGACACATGATCATCTCCACGATAGAAATCATCTGGGTCCGCCACTATGTAACTCCACTTGTCGGAGATGGTGGTGCTTATAAGCTGCCGGATCTTTTCATCCGTAGAACGGGTCGATCCGCTGACAATTGAGATCAAGGCATCGGCCACACGATTTTCGAGATCACCAAGTTCGTTCACCCAACTATCGAAGTTATCGGTGGCCAGCAAAAGCTTTGCGATTTTACCATAACCACCAAGAACAACACCATCGTTAACCGCCGATAAGGCAGCGCCCATGGCATCTTCGTAGACAGTTCGATTGGAATATTGTTCGTGCGCCAAACCACCTATTTCAATATCGTTGATTTCTTGACAAGTCATAGAACGATATAGGCTGGTGAGGTGTGTGATTTCCTCCGGATCGAGCGCATTGTTGGTGATGTTATTTTTAGCGAAATCGATGAGCTCTTCGGTTTCTGCAAGGAACTCGGTGTATGGTACAAAAGCGGTTGGATCGGTGTAATAAGGATGGAACACTTCGCCATTCTTATCATAGAGACCTGACACCTGAACATGATGTCCTATCGCATGTACTTTAACCCCACGGCGCGTGAGCCCGATCATCGCGTCAAACGCGTTGGTATGTCCTACATCATCGAATCTTTGAGCACCGGCCATATACAGAAATGTTTTGGTCAAGCTCTTACGCAGACGGTCTGCGATATGCACATTGAAATGGACAATCTTACAATTTGGATTCTCACGGTTAAATTCCATGATATCCGCAAAGAGCTCGTTATCTTGCAGCATGTGCGAGAAGATCACAAGGTTACGTCTACCCTCGTGAAAAGCTTCCCATCCCTGTTCTACACCAAAGCCTGGTAGGTTGGCACGTTCAGATGGACTTGTGTTAATGAATGCCCTCAAGAAAGACGATTCAAAACTGTTTTTGACAATGTCATTTCCTGTAAAGAAGATGACGGCATCTTCTGCTAAGAACTGAGTGTCGTTCTTATAGTTCCAATATTGAGCATGACCTAGATTTGCCGAAACATCCAGATCATAGTCCTGCTTCTTGATCGTGTACCGCTCTTCACTTTCCAATAATGTTGGAATGTCCTTAAACATCCCGTATACTGATTTCGGTGCAGAGCGAATGACCTCCGATATCTTAGAAGCCAGATCATGATCACCCTTTGACGAGATCATGGCCATGTGATAAGCCATCGCCCCTCGTACGTCGGCGCTACTGGTTTCAATACCAAAGCTCTTTGCGCGCTCGAGGATGTCTTCTTCTGTGATTTTGATGTCGTCAAGAAAAGACAAACAGTTGTCCAGAGTGGTATGTAGATTCTTCCACCACCGATATCGTTCTGGGTCGCTAATATCGTAGTCGAGTTTGGCAATGGCAATCAGCGCCAATTGGCAAAACAACAACATCGAAGTGGTTGTACCATCGTGACACCGCTTATCAACAGAGAATCCGATGAACCGCGTCATCCGTGCGGCAAAGCGCGCCGCTACGTCTTCCGATACGATGAGGTGGGTTAGAATACGAATGCCGTCTTTTGTGAATTCGTCGATGTCATTAACTTGTCTCCATCGACTACCAATAACACAGCTGGTAGCAAATGGTCCGGCATGATCAACAAGAATATCACTAAGTTCGGTGAATACTTTGTACAGTTCATTCTTAAGATCAGAAGACCGAGTGATGTTGTTAAACACCGGTGGATCTTTTGGTGTTGTTGGTTTGGATCTGAAAAAGTTAAGAACAGTCATGGCGTACTCTATTTAAATATGGACGGAAATAAGTAGGGGTTTATAAACCCCTACCCAGTGTCTCCGTTAAATTTTTTAGATATTCTAATAGCAACAGCATTGGGTCTGGAGTCTCCTGTTTTATTTCGGCAACTCTCGCGGCCGCTTTACGCATATAGTACCATCTGTCTACTGGCATGGCCATGGCGTCCTCAGGCGTTATCCCAAAATGTTCAAAGATGGGATAACGCTCGAAATCAGCTATGACATGTTTGTAGAAAGTGAAATATAAGCTGGTAACGTCCACAAGCTCACCGGTTTTAGGATTTATTCTCTTCCCAACGCCGATAACCTTTTCGATAGGAGAACCAAAACCTGTTTCCATCCCAAGCGCATCTTTGTTGAAACGGCGAAGCGCATATTCACGAGTTATGTTTTCGCTGATGTCTCTAGGATCGTTGGACAGAGGTAGAATGGAGTTCATCCAGAACTGAAAGAATGCGTTCCTGTACTCGGACAGCTTTTGAGGGCTATCTACTCGCTCGGCTTCGAGTACAGTAACGCTTGAGTAAAAAAAGCACTAAAAGGATCAAGTGTCACCATCCCAGAAGGAGTGTCTGGTACATGACCACACGCGGCACACGGTAGAGCCGGACGGCCGACATATGTCAGCTGTACCCGATTGATATAATCGCGCAGCGCATCGCGCAGCTCGTTATTATCATCGTCCCTATCGATCTTCTCGAACTGACGAAGAATAGTCTTTCTGTCGGAAGTTACAAAGACCTCTTCGTTGGATCCCTCTCCTTCAATGGCGGCAACCCACGGAAGAAACACACGCATATAGCGGAAGCCAAATTGCGCATAATGTCCGTCAGTATTGTCACCCTGAATCTCGTTGATGATGTCGGCTATAAATTCCCGACCAGATTCTTGATACTCGGCGATCGTCGGGATCCGCATCACAAAAGTGATATCACCAACCTTAATCTTCTCACCCTCAAATCCAAGCTCGGACTGGTACTGTGCGATCTGCGTAAGGGTGTTGCGCGCGGCATGTTGACGACTTGCGGTCATGAACTCGATGGATGATTTACTCATGGTCGAGAACCGTGTGACAATCATGTCAAAGATGTTCGCCGTAAATGTTTCAGTGTGGCGACATAGCTCGGGATGCTTTTCCGATACTTCTCTAGTACAACGTGTGACAAAATTCTCAAATCCGTCTTTGTAACACAATGCGGCGATTGTAGTCACAAGAGCGCTCAGATCCGGAAGCTTGATCACCGACCAGAGTGCACCATGCTTCCTCCAATTGGTATAAGAGGAGTTAATGATCAAAGGTTTGATGAAGTTGAGAATTTGATCCTTATACAAAAGATCGTAATAGGCAAAATAATGCGCGCCTTGCGATGCGCCCATTTCCTTGTCCATCAAAAGACAATTGGTGATCATCGTCTGGATGTCATTACCCGTCGGTACGATGACGTCAATGCTGATACCAGAATTATAAAGCGGGATACGATACCCGCCACCATCAGTACCCTTTAGGTTTTCAAACGCCAGAAGCGCTTCGTCTCCGGTTACCTGATTGCGGCTATTCTTCTCACGTTTATCAGTGATCCTAGCTGTTCGAAGGAGAGTCTTTGAGGTTTCCGGATCTTTATATCGAGAAGCCAGTCCAAGCCGATCTTCTTCTGGCAGCTTAGATAAAGCCTCTTGGATTCGTACTTCTTCCTGACTCTCTTCATCGAGACCACGAAAGATGATATTTTCCCACGAACCGATTTCGTTGACCCTGGCATCCAACATAGGGCCACCGAGATTAGCCAGAGCCTGATTGATCAACCGCCTCAGCTGATCTCTTGTCTCACCACGTAGATCGATTTTTGTCTGATCGTACGAGATACCATCACGCTCATCGGAGTCATCATTCGACTCAGGTGATGGTGTGATGACATCCTCTTCTTCGGCGACTTCCGTCGGAGTGTCTTCCGATGATGTGTCTACCTTTTGATTGACGTTGATAACGTCATCATCATCGTCTTCAACTTCCGTTTTTACGGTATCTTCTGGAACAGACGAAATCCTTGGTACCGGTCCAAGATCGCTATCGTCTTCTTGATTTTCAATGCTCATAAACCACCATGTTCGATAGAGTGAGTGATATTTTTACGAATTGGAAATATCACACTATTTGGTCTAGTTAGAATAGCGCGCCATCCGTCACCTATAATGCGATGCACCATTTGCGCAACTACGCCGTCTTTTATAAAGAAGATAAGATCTTGCGATAAGGGCTTATAAGGAAAATGATCTTCGAATGATTTCGTGATGAACACATCAACCCCACGTGTGACGCATACTCTAAATCCGTCAGGATATAGTTTTGCAATCGGATGATTACAATCGTCAGGTGCAGGTACAGTGATCAAGGAAGAAGTTAGGCTATCTGGATGTGTATATGGATACACGTAGACATCTGAGCCATCGCATGTTAGCAGATGCCGATATATCTTACACCAAGCCTTTATATCTTCGAAATGAAACAAACTATCAATCATAGTCGCATAGGCAACTGTGCGTGTTTGTCCGCGCACATCCGTCCTGGTAACCCATGCCGCACCATATTCGTTTGTCTCTACAGGTTCATCGATCCGCTCACCTTTAGTTTTAGATAGAGCGGAAATCTGATCTCTTAGATTAATAAGAATCTGATAGTGGTGATTGAACCCATGAAGTTTATTCAATACGGAATGACAGAGATCTTTTACTTCTGGATTATCAAACTGTACCAACATACAAGACATCGCTGATGACCCATATGTGAAACCTTTCTCTTCTTCTGAGCATAATACTAGAAGATCGTCGTCTTCACCCATGTTCCGTAAAAGGATAGGGAGTTTGCGCTCGTGTGTTCTTTGTAATATGGTTCTGGTTATCTCAAAATCAGAAGGGCGCTTTTTGGGTTTTTGACCCTTCTTGACTTTCTTCTCACCTGTCACATCTTCCTCAATGTCAACAGGCAAGGGATCGTCAGTGTCGCTCACTTGTGAGCATTCTTGAGATTGAAGAACTGAACATCCAGACTCGCGAAGCGATCCGCATAGTCATTCATGTCTTCCATCGTTGGACATGATTTTGTATAAAGATCACTCTTTAGAGTGTTACAGTCTCGCACAAAACGGCGGACGACATCGACATGCGCATCGCTTTTCTCGAACGTTTCGGTTTGCTTAATAAAT
>Ga0209231_1001120_pt1 | contig 11088 bp, 10 predicted proteins | sample Deesub45470m_DNA_FD_188086 | JGI IMG/M metagenome (GOLD analysis project Ga0209231, IMG submission 188086) | Deep subsurface microbial communities from North Pacific Ocean - 450_OLKR46/470m Metagenome (SPAdes) (version 2) | ecosystem: Environmental > Terrestrial > Deep subsurface > Unclassified ... | reverse complement strand
ATTTACAGCATAGGATGTGGTTACAACGGCTGTTGAACAAGCGCGGTTATCAAACAAATCTTCCAGCAAAACCGAAATATTTTCTGCCACTTCCTCATTTTTTGTCAGGGTAGGCCTATAATCCAACATTCCTAGAAACGGGGTGACCATAAAATTACTGGGAGGGATAAAAACATCAGTCATTTGTTTAAAAATATACACATCATCCTTATTTATACCTACTTCTTCGTGAGCTTCTCGCAAAGCGGTATGTTTCAGGGAAACATCAGAACTTTCGAATTTTCCGCCCGGAAAACTTATTTGCGATGCGTGTGTTCCGTCATAGTTAGCGCGCAAGGTTAACAAAAAGCAAGTTTTTCCTTGGTCATTAGGATAAAACAATGCCAATACAGCCGCTTTTTTTGCATTTTTGGATATAAGAAATTCCTGTGTATATTTTTCCCTGAATTTTGGTGCCAATTCAAACTGCGCCTCAAGTCCGCCAAGAGGTATCTTTTCCAGCTTTGAAACGCTATTTTTGAAATCATTGAAATCCATTAATTTTTGGAATAAAAAGTGGGTAAAGACAACTGATATTTTACGGCCACCAGCCTTATGGCAATGACAATTAATGATGTTGACACATAGACAATGCTTTGGCCAATATTAAAATGATATAAAATAATGAAGGCGACTGAACCAAAAATACAGGCAGTGGCATAAATTTCTTTTCTGAATAGAATAGGAACATCATTGCATAAAATATCGCGGATTACGCCCCCAAAACAAGCGGTCATTGTGCCAAGGGCAATTGAAATTATAGGGTGAAAATTAGCGTTAATCCCAATTTCTGTTCCCGTAATCGTAAATATACCCAATCCGATAGTGTCGAATAGAAACAACGATTTGTGTAAGTATTTCAATTTTTTTCGAAATAAAATAGCGATGAAAACAGAAAAACCAATTAAGAAAATATATGTAATGTCATTCATCCAAATTACGGGTTGCCTGCCTATTAATACATCTCGCAAAGTGCCGCCGCCAACAGCAGTGACAAATGCAATAATAAACACACCAAATGGATCCATTTTTTTATTAATAGCAACCAATGCGCCGAAATGGCAAATGCTATGGTTCCCAATATATCCAATGCGTAAAATAAGGTCATAAATGATGATTTGTGAAAATGTCAAAAAAAATATTTATTATAATTTATTCATAATCAGGTAGTTAATTTAAATAGAATGAATTTGCTTTATTCAATTCCAACTTTGGCAGCCATTGCAGCACCAATAATTCCCGCCTCATTTTCTGCTTCTGCAGGAGCTATAGGCGTGTCAATTTCAATTTTATGCATAAACTTATGAACCCTTTTGCTGGCACCGCCACCAATAATAATTAAGTCGGGTGACATAATGAAATTGATGTGGTCAAAATATTTATGAAGCCTTTTTCCCCATTTTTTCTGACTTAATTTTTCTCTTTTTCGTGCAGAATCGGCTGTATAGCTTTCAAAACTTTCGCCGTGCCGATTGAGCAAATGGCCAAATTCTGTATTTGGAATTAATTTTCCGTCTAAAAATACGGCCGATCCAATTCCAGTCCCCAAAGTAATCATCATAACCACTCCTTTTTTATCTTTTCCGGCGCCAAAGTTTATTTCTGCAATTCCAGCAGCATCGGCGTCATTTACAACGGTAAACTCATTTCCTGTGGCATTTTTAAATAGTTCGGCAACATTGACGTCTTTCCAATCTTCATGCAAATTTCCGCCCGACATACATTTGCCGTGTTTTAAAGGTGTTGGAAATCCGCAGCCAACTGGACCTTCCCAGTTAAAATGCTTCACAATTTTTTGTATAACTTTGGCGATAGCTTCAGGTGTTGCAGGCCTTGGTGTTGGGATTCTTTTTTTTTCGGCAGAAAGCGCGCCAGTTTTAACAGTGACCATAGCGGCTTTTATTCCTGTGCCTCCAACATCGATACCCAATATTTCCATAATGCTAAATTTTAAGTGTTTGCCAATTTAAGGATTAAAATATTAAATATTAAAAGTTAAATATTAAAAGTTAAATATTAGAAGTTTTTTAAATAGTATGCCATTTTCATATCAAACGTCCTTTTTTGGAATGGGTTAGGGATAGGGTTGAATATTAAAGTAAAAAGTTTGAAAAAAATAGCGCTTATATAAAAAGCAACCAATCAAAATTACATCCTTTCTTCAATCCATTTGCTGAATTCGTAAAAATTCTTTGGAGAAACTCCGTGCCCAACCGGAAATTCTTTGTAACTGTATTTAATATTTAACTGGTCTAAAAATTCGGGCGCTTTATTGGCCCATTCAACAGGAATCACCTGATCAACGGTTCCGTGGGAAATATAAAAATCCAGTTTGGAGTAATCTTTTAAATTTAGATCATTCGGCAATAAATCGGTATTGACATAACCGCTCAGCGCAATAATATTCTGAGCTTTTTCAGGATAATTGAAAGCTACGGCATAACTTAAAATGGTGCCCTGACTGAATCCCAGCAGGAATGTTTTTTTTGGTGAAACCCCATACTTTTGTTGCACTTCATCAATAAAAACAGCAATGTTTTCTCTTGCTGAAATTGCTTCCGGCATATCGGAAAATTTTCCTTGCGGACTGTTAAAATGAATGGTGTACCAGGAATAACTGCCAAATCCCAATGTTTGAGGAGCTCTTGCGCTCACAATAATCAGATCGTCGGGCAATTCGCCGGCAAATGAAAATAAGTCTTCTTCATTGCTGCCATAACCGTGCAGCAAAATGAGCAATGAAGTATTTTCTGTTATTATTTTAGGTTCTCTGACAATGTAATGCAATGATAATTTTTCCATAAATTAAATATAAAAGTCGCGTTTTTGGGCGCGACTTCAAAAGTAAATTAAAAATTCGGTTAACCAATTGCTTTAAACCAATCTTGAAATAAATCGCCTACAAATGGTACTTTTTTCTCTTCGCCATTTATGGCGCCAATCAAACCAATGATCCACAGCACAAACAATATGATGCCTAAAATTCCGGCAACGAACCAAACATATTTTCCAATAAAAGAAACGGCTACTGAAAAAAGGGACAAGCCAACCATTTGGCGAATATGAAAAGCAGCAAAAGAATTGTGTTTGTCATTGTTCATCACAAAGGCAATTAAAGTGCCGATCCAAGTAATATAGCTGATAATAGCCATTGTTTTTCCTTCTTGAACAGTTTGATTTTCCATAAGTATGATTTAATTAATGTCGGTTAATTGATGATTTATCTTATATGAATGTCAAATCAAGCAATTCACCAGATTATTTAATTTTTTTCTTGGCCCAACATTTCCAAGGCAAAGATAATAAATTTAAACACTAAAATTAACAACTCACTTAATGGCAGCTTGTGCGGCAGCAACTCTAGCGATTGGGACTCTAAATGGCGAGCAGCTCACATAATCCAATCCTGTTTTGTGGCAAAATGCAATAGAGCTTGGTTCGCCACCGTGTTCTCCGCAAATGCCGACTTTAAGATTTGGTTTTGTGCTTCTGCCTTTTTCTGTACCCATTTTAACCAATTGCCCAACGCCTTCTTGGTCTAAAACATCAAATGGATCGACGGTTAATATTCCTTTTTTTAGATATATCGGCAAAAATTTTCCGGAATCGTCGCGCGAATATCCAAAGGTCATTTGGGTTAAATCGTTGGTTCCAAAGGAGAAAAATTCGGCGCGTTGTGCAATTAAATCGGCTGTTAAAGCGGCTCTTGGAATTTCAATCATCGTACCTACCAAATACATAATGCTGTCATTTCTTTCCTTAAAAACTTTGTTCGCAGTGGCTCTTATGATTTCTTCTTGGGCCACATATTCTTTTATCGTGCCAATTAACGGCACCATAATTTCAGGAATTGCTATAATTCCTTTGGCTTTTAAATTTAAAGCAGCTTCAATAATAGCCCTGGTTTGCATTTCGGTAATTTCCGGATAGGTATTTCCCAATCGGCAACCTCTATGGCCCAACATCGGATTGAATTCTGCCAATTCGGCCACTTTATGAATAATAGTATTTAAAGAAACATTCATTTCCAGTGCAAGTTCTTTTTGATGCGCCAATTCGTGGGGAACAAATTCGTGTAAAGGTGGATCTAACAAGCGGATTGTTACAGGAAATCCTTGCATAGCTTCAAATATTCCTTCAAAATCTGAGCGTTGCATTGGGAGCAATTTTATCAATGCAGCTTTTCTGCCGTCTATATTTTCGGATAAAATCATTTCACGCATTGCCTTGATGCGATTTTCTTGAAAGAACATATGTTCTGTTCGGGTTAGCCCGATTCCCTGAGCACCAAAATTGCGGGCAATTTTTGCATCTTTTGGCGTATCGGCATTTGTGCGAACTTTCATCGTTGCAAATTTGTCGGCCAATTCCATAACCTCCCCAAATTCACCACTTAATTCTGGCTCAACAGTTGCTAAATTTCCTTCATAAATATTTCCTAATGAACCGTTTAATGAAATCCAGTCGCCTTCATTGTATACTTTTCCATTAATTTCCATAGTGCGGCTTTTGTAATCAATTTTTAAAGCGCCAACGCCAGAAATACAACATTTCCCCATACCGCGTGCAACAACTGCCGCGTGAGAAGTCATACCGCCTCTCGCCGTTAAAATTCCTTTAGCAATGTTCATTCCTTCCAAATCTTCGGGAGAAGTTTCTATACGTGCCAATATGGCATTTTTATATTTGTGTGCTTCGTCTGCAAAGAAAACCAACTGACCGCTGGCTGCGCCGGGTGAAGCCGGCAATCCTTGGGCTATGACTTTTGCTTTATTTAATGCTTTTGGATCAAAAACGGGATGCAATAGTTCATCCAATTTATTTGGTTCAATGCGTAAAAGGGCTTCCTTTTCAGTAATCAAACCCGCTTTTAACAAGTCCATCGCAATTTTCACCATCGCAGCGCCAGTACGCTTGCCATTTCTGGTTTGCAGCATCCAAAGTTTGCCTTCCTGAATGGTAAACTCCAGATCTTGCATATCCCGATAATGATTTTCCAGTTTTTGCTGATATTCATTAAGTTCTTTAAAAATTTCAGGCATTAATTCTTCTAAAGAAGGATAATTTTTTACCCTTTCAGCTTCTTCAACCTTAGCCAATTTTGCCCAACGCATAGAACCTGTTTTGGTGATTTGTTGCGGCGTTCTTGCACCGGAAACCACATCTTCTCCTTGCGCATTGATTAAATATTCACCATTAAATAAATCTTCACCGGTTGCGGCATCACGGGTGAAACAAACACCTGTACCCGATTGGCTGCCCATATTTCCATAAACCATCGCTTGTACGCTTACCGCGGTTCCCCAATCATCAGGATAACCGTGCATATTCCGATAATAAATAGCTCTGTCACCGTTCCAACTGTTAAAGACGGCGATAACAGCACCCCAAAGCTGGTCCCAAGGATTTGTTGGAAAATCTTGGCCAGTGCGTTTTTTTACCGCATCTTTAAACGCTGTTACTAGCATTTTTAAATCGTGCACTGTAAATTCTGTATCCAATTTAATGCCTCTCTTTTCTTTCAAATCCTCCATAATTTCCTCAAAAGGATCAATGTCTTCTTTTGATACGGGTTTCATTCCCATAACAACATCCCCGTACATTTGAATAAAACGGCGATAAGAATCCCAGGCAAAACGTTCATTGTTCGTTTTTTTGGTGATTCCAATGACTGCGTCATCGTTTAATCCTAAATTTAAAACCGTATCCATCATTCCCGGCATAGAAGCTCTTGCACCAGAACGCACAGAAAGCAATAAAGGATTTTCTTTGTCGCCAAATTTAGTGCCCATTATTTTTTCAATATTTTCTATGGATTGTTTAATTTCAGAATGAATTAAATTTATTACGGCCTCTTTTCCCAATAGATTATATTCCGTACAAACTTCTGTAGTAATGGTAAAGCCAGGAGGAACAGGTATTCCAATTAAACTCATTTCAGCAAGGTTGGCGCCTTTGCCACCTAACAGATTTTTCATTTTACTGTTTCCGTCAGCATTGTTATTTCCAAATTTAAATACCCTTTTTTTGACTTTTTCCATAGATTCCATAAGAATATGATTTTAAATTATTGACCTTATTTACGATATGATTTACACAAAATTAAATGCTAAAGTTTTTAATTTAAATGATTTATATCATTTTACGTGATCTGAGCATTCAATTTTTAAGTACTTCAAATTTTAAACAAATACTAAACAACCTTGGTTATAATCGAATTAAACGATCCTATGCTATTAAAGTATTTGACAAGCTTTTTGATTTTCAACTTAGGACTTACGTAATAATCATATTTGTAACGGTTTAAATCAGTTTTATTGATAATTAAAAAAAACAAACAAAATACAAGTAATTATTTAAAAAAATAATTAATAATTTTTATAAAATTAACATAATAAGTGTATTTGTTAAATATAATATAAATTAAATTTTGTTTATTTTTGTTTGAAATTTTTTTCAATCTATAGCATTTTGATAAAAATTCAAGAAGAAGAATATTTTTTAAATAATGATCAAATATTTTGTTGACTGAACGGAATTTCATTCTATATTAGCGCTGTGAAAAAACTGTTTAGAATCCTAGGAATTACATTGTTAACCGTGCTTTATTGTTTTGCAATAAGTTTGGTTGGCGACACTTTTCAAAATTCTGGTTTCACAAATAAATCAACAAACGAAAAGGGAAGTAATGACGTAACAGTATCCATAAAATTTTTCAGCAATACTTCTCAAGCTGAAAGTTTGGCAAATCCTTTCAGCAATTCACTGCCAACTACCTTTAAAGAATCAAAAAACGAGTTTTCTGCAATTTTGAAATTCAGGGAATTATTTTTTGCCAATGAATTTTCTCAATATATTTTCAGTGCAAGAAATTTTCTTATCAAGTATGGGAAAGTAGACATTATTTTCCCCTTCCATTATTTTTGGTAACCTGTCCATTTTAAAAGTATAATTGTCTTTAAGCGGCAATTTAATTGATTTTTTGCTGGTTTTGTATCTCAACAAAATCCGTTCAATATTCTATAAAATCAAAAATAATTTAAAATGAATTTAGGAACCGTAATTGTAGGTGCTATTTTTATAGCCATTTTTATGCTGCCATTTATATTTATGCTTAGTGGTAGAAAAAAGAAAGAAAAACAGCTAAAGCAATCGATTTTAGCCATTGCGAACAATCACAATTGTAAAATTTCGCAACAAGAAATATGTGATGAATTTGCGATTGGGCTCGATGAAACATTGAACCAACTGTTCTTTTTTAAAAAATCAACAGAAAAAGAAATCGCACAACACGTTAATTTAGCTGAAATTAAATCGTGTAAAGTGATTAAAACTGAACATTCCACAGGAAATAAGCAAGATAGCGTTAAATTAATAGACAAACTTGATTTGCATTTCTCGTTTTTGGACCGAAAAAATCCGGATATTTCATTGGCGTTTTACGATTCAGAAGAAAATTTTGGAATGGATGGTGAAATTCAGATAATTGAAAAGTGGTCAAAAATTGTGAATGACAGGTTAAAATCGTAATGAAAAAAATATTATTAGAGAAAAAGCCCTGTTGCAAACGTAAACAGGGTTTTTTTTATACAATAAAATTATTAAAATAAAGCCATCCAATCAAACTATAAATCAGTTTTAAATAAAAACATCAATTTTAATTTGTTTATTTTCAATAATAAGCACCGCCAATTCCAAAAAAATGTGAGATAATTTTGTAAATGTATTTAATAATTATGCAATACTTTATTGCAATAATTTACCCATCTTTATACACAAAAATTCAGTATCTTAAGCCCATATAGCATTAAAGCAATATATTATCAAACTAAATGAAAAAAAACGAGGAAAAAACCAAAATTTTGAAAAACAGATATGTGCCTACAGCAGAATTTTACAGCCAGATTATAGATAGTTTGCAGGATTATTCAATTTTAACGTTGGATAATGAGTTTATAATTAATAGCTGGAGTTCGGGTGCTGAAAAAATATTTGGCTATAAAACTGAAGAAATTATAGGGGAACATTTTGATATTATTTTTACGGATGAAGATAAAAAAAGTGGCGTTCCAAAAGTTGAAATAGATACGTCTTTAAAAGAGGGAAGGGCAGTGGACAACAGATGGCATATTTGTAAAGACGGAAGCAAATTTTACGCATACGGTTTGGTTTTTCCATTAAAAGGCCTTGAGGGAGAATTGTTGGGCTATGTTAAAATACTGCGCGATTTAACCATAAGAAGAAAAAATGAAGATGCCATTAAAAAATACGTTAAGGAACTGGAAGAACTTAACAATCATAAAGAAAATATTTTAGCCATTGTTTCCCACGATTTAAGAAGTCCGTTGTCAGGCATCATTGGCGCCGCAAAATATTTGAGCTCAAATTTCGAAAAAATGCCGAACAGTGAGGTGAAAGAAATGTTGGATCTCCTTTATAAATCATCAAAAGATGAGTTAAATATGCTTGATTATTTGGTGGAATGGGCGAGAATTAAATATGCCACTGAAGCATTCTCCCCTAAAAAAATTATTCTTTTAGGCTATGTTCAAAAGGTTTTTGAGAAACTGAATGAAACGGCACAATTGAATACCATTAACCTTCACCACGAGGTTAAAGAAAATGAAAGCGTTTTTGCCGATGGAAAAATGCTGCTTTCTGTGCTTCAAAATATAGTTTCAAATGCCATAAAGCATTCAAATCCAGGTGGAAAAATTACAGTTTCCGCAAAAAGTAAAGATGATAAGATAGTTGTTGAAATTAAAGATGACGGCATAGGAATGTCAAAAGAAATTCAGGAAAAACTTTTTACGCCGCAAATGAATATTTTGGCAAGTGCAAGAAAAAAAAATAAAGGCGCTGGCATAGGACTGTTGTTGGTGAAAGGTTTTTTAGAAAAAAATGATGGTGAAATTTGGGTAGAAAGTACAGAAGGAGTAGGGTCCTCATTTTATTTTACATTGCCGATAAACGAACCGAAATATAAAATTGACAGCGCAGACAAAATTGAATTTGATGAAAATGTATAAATAGCAAACATTTATTTTACGACCAATAATGACCAAACATTTTAAAGGGGTGGCTCCGAAAAACCGTTAGAGTAGGGATAAAATTAAAAATAAAATAAAATGAAATCACTGATAAATTTATTATTTGTAACAATTTTGGTGTTATTGACATCTTGTGCTACAACAGCCAAGTTTCCGGTATCGAGTGTTACGCCGGCTGCTGAAATAACAGCTAAAAAGAAACAAGACAAAAATAACAATTATGTTATTGAAGTGACTGCCAAAAATTTGGCTAGCGCCGACAGGATTGATCCTTCTAAAAAAAATTACAATGTTTGGATTGTAACTGAAAATAACGGCACTAAAAATGCAGGAATGTTGGTAAATAAAAATGCAAAAACAGCCTCATTAAAAACATCTACGCCTTATGATGTAAAAGAAATATTTATCACTGCTGAAGATCAAGGTGATTATTCTTATCCTGTAGGTATTGAAATCGCCAGAACATCTTTTAATTAAAAAATTAAGACACTTAATAATCAGCCCTCATAAAGCTATTTAAAGGGAGGTTTTTTATGATATTTGTGTTTTTTAGAGTTTTCTTTTAATTTTATTTGCAATTCATTTTATCTAAATATTTAAGAATAAACTACTTAAAGGAAACAAAATTTCTTGTGATTTTTTCATATTTTTGATGGAAGCCTATTTGTCGGAATTAACATTGTGAGTAACACCTGTAAGCAATATTTGTAATCTACTTTTATGAATACAATTTAAATGAAAATTAAGAACTATTCTGCAGTTTATAGGATGAGGCGTATTAAATGTGGTTGGAGTTTACAGATCAAAAGAAAATTATTTCAAAAATAGTTAGTGAGAATAAAAAAGCAGTTAAAATTTAATCATAAATGAAAGATTATATAAAAAGTATGAGAAATTTTTTCAGAATAAATGATGTAGAAATGGTGAGTAAAGTTGTTCTTAAAAGCAATTTGAAGGATTTTATTTTTATTTTTATAGGTGTAATTTTGGCGAGTGTTGGTTTGAAAGGATTTTTATTTCCGAATAATTTTTTGGATGGCGGTGCAATGGGTGTTTCTTTGTTACTTCAAATTTTAACGGGAATTAATCTTTCAATTTTAATTATTTTAGTCAATTTGCCATTTATACTTTTGGGGGCAAAGCAAATTTCTATTTCTTTTGCTGTCAAAAGCAGTTTGGCGATTTTTGTATTGGCTATATTGGTGCATTTTATTCAACTGCCGATTATTACGGATGATAAACTTTTGATTGCCGTTTTTGGTGGATTTTTTCTGGGAGCCGGAATAGGATTCTCTATACGCGGCGGTGCTGTAATTGACGGTACAGAAGTGCTTGCCATTTCCGTAAGCCGGAAGTCAAGTTTAACTGTTGGTGATTTTATCGCGGTGTTTAATGTTTGTCTTTTTGTGCTTGCGGCTACGGTTGTTAGCATAGAGACTGCTATGTATTCGATGCTGACTTATTTTTCAGCCTCTAAAACTGTGGATTTCATTATTAATGGTATAGAAGAATACATAGGTGTGATGATTGTTTCTGATGATGCTGAAATAATAAAGTCAATGATTGCCACAAAATTGGAACGCGGCGTCACCGTTTTTAGGTCTGATGGCGGATATGGCACAAAAGGAAATGCTATGCCGGACAGGAAAATATTGTTTTGCGTTGTTACGCGACTTGAAGTTTCCAGAGTGCTTTTAGAGGTAGGTAAAATTGACCGAACAGCATTCGTTATCCAATACCCAATAAAAGACACCAAAGGTGGAATGATTAAAAAACGACCATTGCATTAGGGAAAAGAATACTATAATTTCATATGCAGGAATTCTCCTGTAAGTTGCAATAATTGTTAATATAAAAAAAGAGACTGTGTGGGGAGGCCACTGAAAAAGTCATTTTTAAGACTAAAATTTTAATAAAAAGGAGTAGAAACACAAGTTTATCTACTCTTTTTTTTGTATCTTGTAACAGCTTAAAAGCCTAATGTATATGCTGTTACAAC
>Ga0209231_1001118_pt1 | contig 11091 bp, 8 predicted proteins | sample Deesub45470m_DNA_FD_188086 | JGI IMG/M metagenome (GOLD analysis project Ga0209231, IMG submission 188086) | Deep subsurface microbial communities from North Pacific Ocean - 450_OLKR46/470m Metagenome (SPAdes) (version 2) | ecosystem: Environmental > Terrestrial > Deep subsurface > Unclassified ... | reverse complement strand
GAACAGGATTGGTAGTCATTCCATCATTATAATTTCCTGAGCTAGTTGAACTTGATGTCACCGTAGTGGTAGTAACGGTTTGTGATGATGTTGTTTGTACATTTGTTCCTGTATTCATTCCCCCATCATTTACGTTTACATTTACGTTCATTCCAACGCCACCAACATTCATTCCTACTGATACATTTTCTTGATTAGCAGGATCAACAGTTGTAGTAGTAGTTACGGTTTCTGTTACTACAACATCAGTTTTTGCTTGTGGCTGAACAGTAGTAGTGGTTGTCGCTGCCGGAGCAGCAGGTGGTGTTGTTGAATACGAAACTACAGATTGTTGTGGAGCAGCAGGAGCTTGAGCTATAGCAACCATTCCACTCGGACGCATTACGTATTCTCCTTTTTTGTTTTTCTTAATCTCAAATGAATACTCTGTATTGTTATCCATCATATAAATAGATTTAGTAATAGAAGCAAACTGATTGTTCTCGAAAATAACAGTTACTTTATAACTTCCTTCGAATTTTAAATCAGTTACTTTTACATTGGTTTCAAAATTTATATTTTGTAATACGCCATTTAGTACTACCTGAAATCTTGAACCATCTTGATTAAAAAATACGGCATTGCAATTTTGTGCTTGAGCTACATATACGCCTAATATGATAGCTGTAAATAATAAAATTTTTTTCATCGTTTTTGTTTTTTTAAATTAATACTGTGTTCGCTCTTAGCAAGTTAAATGCCAAGTTGTTTTTTTAGTTCATCAAAGGAATTTTGATAACTAAAATCTTTTTCCAAAAGTAATATATTATCTTTATCATAAATAAATGGGTATGAATTTTTTACAATTTCCATTTTAAATTCATCGTACTCAAACAAAATCACTATGTTCCTAAGCTGTTCTACAGTTATACAAAAATCTAGTTTAGATTGTCTAAAGTCATTATAAACATCTATTTTTCTGTCGTCAATACTTAGGTTGTTAATTTTTAATTTCACCTCATTTAACTCTTCGTCTTTAAGTGGCCACGGACAACCAATTTCTCCTTCATAATCAGGCATTCTATAATAATCATCAAAAGGAACTTTTTGCGTTAAGGTATCTTCTTCAATTACTAAAGTGTCTTTTATTTCAGGAATTGTTGCTACTAATTTTTCTGTTAGTTGAACTGTAAAAACAGCACTATCTACTTGCTGTTGATGGGGAGGAAACAACACTTTTGTCAGCTCCAATTTATTGTTCTTTAATAGATAATGTTGCGAAACGCCATCTCCCAGTAAATAAATGGTAGCCGTATGTTGAAGGGTGTCGTCTTTAAAATTGAAAGTGAGTTTATAATTTTGCTGTTTATTTAGCCCAATTAATTGAACTTTTGAAAAATAGTCTTCAGTTTGTTTTTTTTCATTTATCGACAATTGGAAGAATACTTGTTCTTCTGCATCTATAAAAACTGTTGCCTCTTGCGAAAATAATTGACAGCACAATATATTCGCTAAAAAAACAAGGAAAGTTATTCTTATATTTCTAGCTAAAAAGCTCATCAAATCTGAAAGTTTCTTTTAAACGCACTCCTTTTTCGGTATGCTGAACAGTACAACATTCATTCACGGAATCGTGCTCTAAAAATAAGATGTATTCTTTGTCGGCAGCTTCTTTTAAAAACTTACCTTTTTCATCTAAAGTCAATAGCGGACGAGTATCATAGCCCATTACATAAGGCAAAGGAATATGTCCTACAGAAGGTAATAAATCCGCCATAAAAACTACTTTTTTTCCTTGGTAACTAATGTGAGGAATCATTTGAGCATCGGTATGTCCGTCTGCTAATAAAATATCAAAAAAATCAAAACCTTCTTTATCGATAAACTTCAACTGACCAAATTCCATCATAGGAATAATGTTTTCTTTCAAAAAAGAAGCTTTTTCACGTTGATTGGGAACCGTTGCCCACTCCCAATGACGACTATTACTCCAATAAGTAGCATTTTTAAAAGTAGCTTCATATTTGGTTCTGTCAGCATTCCATTTTACTCCGCCACCGCAATGGTCGAAATGCAAATGAGTAAGAAAAACATCTGTAACATCATCAGGATGAAAGCCTAATTTTTTAAGATTTCCTTCCAACGAATCATTTCCATGCAAATAATAATGTCCAAAAAACTTATCATCTTGTTTGTTGCCCATACCGTTATCAATTATCATTAGTCTATCGCCATCTTCTATCAACATACAACGCATGCTCCAGCTACACATGTTATTTTCATCTGCCGGATTGGTTCTTTGCCATAACGATTTTGGCACCACTCCAAACATAGCACCGCCATCTAACTTAAAATTCCCTGTGTTTAATGGATAAATTTTCATGATTTTTTGCTGTTTTAAAACGTCCAAATTACGCTTTTTGTTACAAACAAATAAAGTAAAACCCACAAAGTTAGAGCTAACAATTTCATGCAAATTAAGTAACTCATACATTATAACGATGTATGATTTTTTTTATAATTACAACAAGCAGTGGAGTACAACTTTTGCTTTTAATTTTAAAAGTGTTAATAATTTATTTAAATTACTAACTCAAAAATTCAGACCTTTATGGCTAAATTATATATATTGAATATAACATATGAATATTTTAAAGGAGTTATCTGAAATTTTAAATATTAATCAATGGGAGAAAAAGAAAGGTTTCATTATAACATCGATTACTATTATAATACTTTATTTTTCAATAGGTAAGTTTTTACTACCAAAATATTTTACAGATGTTTCAGTAGATGTTTCATTAATTCATTTCTTCATTTTATTGTCTGCAATATCAATTCTTTTTATCGTATGGTTTTTATCTACCAATAGAATTATTTTTAGAGGATCTTCAGAAATGTGCATTGCTGTCTTAGTTAATGTTGATGATGAGGATAAAATAAATAAAAGAATTAGATACGTAATCAATAACTTTTTGTCTGAAATAAAAGATAGTTTTTCTACTAAAGAATTAAAAATAAAGTTATTACCAATTAATTATCTTACTTCTGAAAAATCAATTAAAAACCATTTAGGTTCTAGACATTTTGGACTTGATGGAATAATTAGATTGAATATTGAAAGTGGGAGTTACCATATTGAAGATGATAAAAAATCTATTGAAGAAAGTATGAAAGTAAGTTCTATAGATTATATTGGTTTTTTTGGATTAAATAATACAAATAATTTTCATAAAGGAATTAATATACATAATGATATTAGATTAGGACAATTCTATAAAGATTGGAAATATATTTATACAAATGATGGAAATGACAAGAAGAAATATTTAAAAAACATTAAAGAAACAGTATTAAATTATTGTGGAGTTTATGCCATATATCTCAATAAGAATAAATTAGCTTTAAAGATATTAAAAACAATATTTCAACCTGAAAATAGAACTTTTAAACCTAAATTAGAAAATGGCAAAGGAAAAGTTCAACTAAATGGTAACAATATAATTGCATCTCGTCAAGCTGGCATTTTGATTGATTTATATTTTATTACAGCTTTTCAAAAAATTAACAATAATGAAAAAGAAGATGCCGTCAACTTATTAAAAGAATGTGATAACTTAATGAACCATTCACATCCTAAAAGATATGACCATTGTATTACATTAGCTAGAATGTGTTTTGAAATTGGAGACATTGAAGGCGCTAAAAATTACACCAAAATATGTTCTTTAATTAGACCAAATAGCTTTGATGTATATTTAAACAATGGATGGTTTGCTATCATTGATAACAATATCAATGATTTTTTATATAATTATAAAAAAATAAAAAATAAAGGATTCTCTAATAATTTTAACTTTGTTGATGTTATTGAATTTATGGAAAGATTTGAAGAAAAGTATGAAAGTTCTAGTCTATTAATTGAAATTGCTAAAGGTTTTTTGTGGAAATTAGGAGCTGTTCCTATTAATGGAGACAAAATACTTGATGATGTTCTACAAAAATTAAATAGTGGAAGTGAAAGCAGGGTTAAAGATTTAATTTACTTCATAAATGATGTTAGAAGAATAAAAACATCAACTGTAAAAAAACAAATAATAAACTCTCAAAAAAAGAAAAAGAGAAAAAGAAAGAAATAATCTTTCAAACTCTTCAAAACGATTTATACCTACAATTAGTTATAATTAAAATGATAAAAAACATAACTTTCATATTCATTTCTTTTCTTTTATTGAGTTCTTTTATTTCAAATAACGATACTCATCTATGGTTCCCTCATGAGTTAGGAGTAATCCAAAACTGTGAAGGACAAGAAGTCTCAATAAAATTTAACATCTCAACAGACACTAAGAAAAAAATTAAACTTCATTCATTTGAGTTTAATAATAATGACTACACAGTTATGATAGATAATAAAAAAGTTGATAAAAATGATACGTTATATGTTAACAAAAAGAATAGTTTAGAACTTACTTTAAAATATAGTATCTCAAATTTAGAAAAACCCAAGTACTTAAAGTTTAAAACAAATCTGCCTGATTACTTAGAAAACTTCATAAAAATCAGTCATGGCAAACATATAATATCTTCAGAAGAAATTGATGAACGTAAAGAACAAATAATTAATGTTTCAGAAAGTTGTGATGATAGCATAATAGTACACTTTCCATTTGGAGGAACTATTTCAACTGTATCTTTATATAAAGACTCTTTATCTTCTAAACCACCTTTAAAATCTATCTCTTACGGAATGATAAATTATGAAAATTATATGAAATTCTCTAAGGCAGAAATTGGGAGATATTATGTAAGGTTTAGTTCATGTCATTGGGGAAATAATTTTTGGTTAGTAGTGAAATAAATCATTGATTGGAAGATAGTTTTTTTCTTAGTTGGAAAAATCTAATTTTATCGCATGAAAACAAAAGTTTTATTAGTTACACCACCTTTTACGCAACTCAACACCAGTTATCCAGCAACCACTTACTTAAAAGGTTTTTTAGATAGTAAAGGTGTTCAGACAAATCAGTGTGATTTAAGTATAGAACTGTTTACCAAAATTTTTACAAAAGACTTTATTGCTCACCTCTTTAAAGAAGTTGAAAAAAGCAATGAAGAAATAGCATTTCCGATGGTTTATGCTCAACAAGAAGAATACATACAAAAAGTAGATCGGGTTATTCATTTTTTACAACAACATGAAGTTACTGCTGCTTACCAAATGTTACAAAGTAATTTTTTACCTAAAGCTCACCGAAGCAGCAATTTAAATGAGGAGGAGTTTGAATATGGTTTCGGAAATTTAGGCATTATAGATAAAGCCAAGCATTTAGCCACACTTTTTATTGAAGAATTAGGCGATTTTATTAAAGCAAATGTAGATGAGTTTTTTTCTTTCACACGCTATGCCGAACAAATTGCAACAGCAGCAAGTAGTTTTGATGAAATTGATGAATATCTTTCGTTTGAAACCACCATTATAGAAGATCAGTTGCTATTACTTATAGCTGGTAAATTAGAAGAATATCAACCGGATTTAGTTTGTTTTACCATTCCTTTTCCAGGAAACTTATTTGCTGCACTGCGTTGTGCTCAATTTATAAAGAAACATGCTAAAAAAACAAAAATTGCCTTTGGAGGTGGTTATTGCAATACCGAATTACTCTCCTTAACCGATACCAGAATTTTTAATTATGTAGATTTTATTACCTTAAATGATGGTGAAGGACCGCTGTTAAAACTTTGCGAATTCCTCGAAAAAAAGATAACTAAAGAAGCGTTAGAAAGAACCTACATCCTTGAAAATGGAAAAGTAGTCTATCAAAATAAGACGCCTAACACTATTTTTCATCACAGTAATTTACCCGCACCAAGCTATGCCGATTTACCACTTCATAGGTATTTGTCATTTTTAGATGTGATGAATCCCATGCACCGATTATGGACAGACGGAAAATGGAATAAGCTAACTGTTGCCCATGGTTGTTATTGGAAAAAATGTACTTTTTGTGATGTTAATTTAGATTACATTGCCAATTACCAGAATACTACCGCTGAAGATTTAGTTGATAAAATTGAAAAAATAATTGCAGAAACAGGCACTTATGGTTTTCATTTTGTAGATGAAGCTGCTCCACCCAAAATGCTAAGGGCTTTGGCTGAGGAATTACTAAAAAGAAAGATTTTTATTACTTGGTGGACTAACATTCGTTTTGAAAAAACATTTACTCCTGAATTATGTGCGCTGTTAGCAAAATCTGGATGCATCGCTGTAACAGGTGGTTTGGAAGTAGCTTCTGACAGATTATTAGAGAAAATGAAGAAAGGCGTTGATATTGCTCAAGTAACAAGAGTTGCCAATTCATTTTCAGAGAATAACATTATGGTTCATGCGTATTTGATGTATGGATTTCCAACAGAAACAGATCAAGAAACCATAGATTCACTTGAGGTGGTGAGACAATTATTTGAAAACAACTGCATTCAATCAGCATTTTGGCACTTATTTACTACCACCGCTCACAGCCCTATTGGTAAGCACCCTGAAAACTATCAAATTAAAATAGTTGGTCCTAAGTTTAAAGGGTTTGCTCAAAATGACTTGTATCACGAAGACCCTCTTGGAGCGAATCATAAACAATATAGCGATGGTTTAAATCTTGCTTTACAAAATTATTTAAACGGACTAGGCTTTGATGTTCCTTTACAGGAATGGTTTGATTTTGAAATTATGCCAACCACTCACCCCAACAATTTAATAGCCTCTTTTTTAAAATATTAAAATAATAGATTATTTTTTTCTTAGTCGGAAAAATCTAATTTTACATTATCGTATGTTAACTGCATTTCAAAATCATATCAAGAGCAATCAACTGTTTGAGCCAACAGATAAAATTTTATTAGCGGTTAGTGGCGGAAAAGATTCTATGGCAATGTTGCATTTATTTGTAGCCGCTAAAATGAGTATTGGTGTTGCTCATTGCAATTTTCAATTGAGAGCCAAAGCTGCTGATGAGGACGAAAATTTTGTAAAGCAAACTTGCCAACAACTCAATATTCCATTTCATTCTATTAGATTCGACACAGCCGATTATGCCGAAAAACACAAAATTTCAACGCAGATGGCTGCCCGAGAATTGCGTTACAATTGGTTTGAAGAAATAAAAACTACACATCATTACCATTCTATTGCAACCGCTCATCACCAAAATGATGTAGCAGAAACCATGTTAATCAACTTAACCAAAGGCTCTGGATTAAGCGGTCTTCATGGCATAAAAGCTAAAAATAACCATGTAATTCGTCCCTTACTTTGTTTTACTACTGATGAAATTCAGCAATACATTTCTACACACCAAATAAGCTACAGAGAAGACCAAAGCAACGCTTCTGTAAAATATGTCCGTAATAAGATAAGGCATGAAGTATTGCCGAAACTTGCTGAAATTAATCCTAATATTATTGAAACACTTAATAAAACCGCAACACATTTTTCGGCTACCGAAAATATTTTAATGCAAAAAATTGAAGAAGAAAAAAAGCGTTGTTTTACCACTGAAAACGAGTTGGTAAAAATCAACATCGAACACTTACAACAGCTACATCCATTAACTACTTATTTGTATTATTTTTTATCGCCTTTTCATTTTAATTTTGATGATTGCGAACAAATTACCTTATCGTTAAATGGAAATTCCGGCAAGCAATTTTTTTCCACTACCCATCAACTTATTAAAGACAGAGCATTTTTATTGCTTTCTCCCAAAACAGAAAATCAACCCGAACCAATTATCATTCATACTATTAATGATTTTACCGAAAGCCCTATAAATATTAAATTGGAGATAATTGCAAATAAAAACACCACCTTTAAAACAGCTAAAAATATTGCTTATTTAGATGCTGATAAAATTGCTTTTCCTTTGTATTTCAGAAAATGGAAAGAAGGCGATAGCTTTACTCCTTTTGGCATGAAAGGCAAAAAGAAATTGAGCGATTATTTTATTGATGAGAAATTTTCCATCCCAGAAAAAGAAGCAACTTGGCTACTAACCGACAAAAACGACAACATTATTTGGGTAGTAAATTCCAGAACAGATGATAATTTTAGAGTTAGCGAACAGACAAAAACAATTTTGATTTTAGAAACATTTTAATATGACGTTTTAAACCACATAGATTCTGAGTTAACCCTTTTAAATTTATTTTGATTTTAGTAACATTTTTAACCACATAGAAACATAACATACATGAAAACTAAAGAGGTTTATAGTAGCACAAAGTTTCTGTCCACCAAAGGCGGACAAGCTATGAGAAACTATTTTTTCTCTTCTTTGCATTAAAAACTATGTACCTATGTGGTTAACACTTTTAATTTTGATTTTAGTAACATTTTAAACCACATAGAAACATAACATACATGAAAACTAAAGAGGTTTATAGTAGCACAAAGTTTCTGTCCACCAAAGGCGGACAAGCTATGAGAAACTATTTTTTCTCTTCTTTGCATTAAAAACTATGTACCTATGTGGTTAATTTTAAACTTATTTTGCTTTTAGAAACATTTTAATATGACATTTTAAACCACATAGAAACATAGCATACATGAAAATGAAAGAGATTTATAGCAACACAAAGTTTCTGCCCACCAAAGGTGGACAGCTATGAGAAACTATTTTTTCTCTTCTTCGCATTAAAAACTATGTACCTATGTGGTTAATTTTTTAAACTTATTTTGATTTTAGAAACATTTTAATATGACATTTTAAACCACATAGAAACATAGCATACATGAAAACTAAAGAGATTTATAGCAACACAAAGTTTCTGCCCACCAAAGGTGGACAAGCTATGAGCGACTACTTTTTCTCTTCTTGGCATTAAAAACTATGTTCCTATGTGGTTAATTTTAAACTTATTTTGATTAAAAAACTTCAAAACCATCATGCTTTTTACCGATCAAATTAAACATACCATTGAAATCCCCAACACTCCCAAAAGAATTATTAGTGTGGTGCCTTCGCAAACAGAATTACTTTACGATTTAGGGTTAGAAAAAGAAGTAGTTGGCATTACTAAATTTTGTGTCCATCCCGAAAAATGGTTTAGAAACAAAACGAGAATTGGTGGTACCAAAAATCTGAATATTGAAAAAATAAAAGCCCTTAAACCAGATTTAATTATTGCCAACAAAGAAGAAAATACCGAAGCAGAAATTAAAACTCTTCAACAGTTCATCCCTGTTTGGACAAGCGATATTGCTACCTTGGAAGATAGCCTAAATATGATAAATGCAATTGGAGAAATTACCGATAAATATATTGCTGCATCATCCTTAATTAAAAAGATCAACCAAGCATTTTCTCAATATAAAAATGACTTTAACACCCAACATACTGCTTTGTATTTAATTTGGAAAAATCCCTATATGAGTGTAGGAAATGACACCATTATTCATCATTTAATGGAGTATTGTGGTTTTAACAATGTGTTGAGCAATAAAACACGCTACCCTGAAATTACTAAAGCAGAAATACAACAACTACAACCTGAATTTATTTTACTGTCGTCAGAACCTTATCCTTTTAAAGAAAAACACATAGCTGAGTTACAAAGCATCTGTCCGACCAGTAAAATTAGGTTAGTTGATGGCGAAATGTTTTCGTGGTATGGCTCTCGTTTACAATATGCTCCAACTTATTTCTTTAATTTAATGCAAGAAGCCCCCTAATCCCCCGAAGGGGGACTTACCAACCCACAATGCCAATCACAATCAAAAACTTCATTTCTAAAATCAATCCTGTCCTAAATAAAAAGTTCAATTATAAGAAACTAACAACTAACACCTAAATACCCGAGCGAGGGCTTTTGAACAAACGGTGCGAAATCCTGAGTAATCGGACCAGAAAATGCGGTGGCATGTGGGTAAAGATTACAAAGGATTTGGCGTTTGTTCTTGATTTTTGGCTCTTTTTATCAAGAAAAAGAGCGTATAACTATATAAATCCCTATCCAGAACAAAATAGCTAAAACACAATAATATCAGGTAATTTGAGTGTTTTGTTTTAATCGTTTAGGACGCTATTATTCTAAAAGCTTTAAGAAACATAAAAAAACATTGATACTCTTTACTAATTCCCAATATTTTATAAGCTAATTTTTTTATATTTATGGAATGGAATAAAAATTGCTAATCAAAAAAATCTTTAATCAAATCGATGAAGTTGTTTAAAATCAAAACATAACAATGAAAATGAATTATTTTTTTGCAATACAAGGCATTTTTGAGAAGCATAGCCGTAGGTTATGGTTAGAGAAAAACGAAGTAGTGTAAAAAAAGAAACATTTTTTAATTTATAGAGGGAACTTTAAACAACTTCAATATATTAACTTAAAAATAAAAATCATGAAAAAAAATTTAATCATTGCTAGTTTAGTTAGTGCATTTGTTACCGCAAGTTTATTCAGTTTTACTCCAAAAGCTCAAGATGGAGCAACAGGAACACAATTTAAAATTATTACCAGTATAGAATCTATTGTTCCAATGGGTATTGGTCGTTCTAGAATTATTGAAAACCTTACAGAGGTAAATCATCATCATTTTACTACCGGAAGAACTGATGGTAAAGATAGTGAACAAGGTAAAGTAAAAAGAGGCGATGCTAAAGTTGATGAATTAGCAGAAACAAAAATGCTTAACTTTTATAGTGGTGTTGGATTAAATTTCCAAAATGTTGCTTCAAATGATGCTATGATTACTTCAAAACTAAATGAAATGGCTGCTAATGGCTGGGAATTAGTTAATGTAGTTAGTGGTGTAGAAGCTGATGCAGGAAAAGAAGATGGTAATGGAATTTTTATTACTAGATATATTTTTAAAAAATAAAAGCCTTTTAATCCCTCGTTTTTAAACGGGGGATTTTTTTTAGCCCAAACTCATTTTTTCTTTTTGTCATATAGAAGGCAACTAGCTAATTGGAAACTAAAAAAATAAAATTACTTGCCAACTAAACTTATTTGCTGAATTTCGCCATCATTTTTATTTCAGATGAATTTAGAAAAGAAAATTTGGCAATACCTCCTTTTATTTTTCCTTGCTTTTATTTGGGGAAG
>Ga0209231_1001117_pt1 | contig 11100 bp, 8 predicted proteins | sample Deesub45470m_DNA_FD_188086 | JGI IMG/M metagenome (GOLD analysis project Ga0209231, IMG submission 188086) | Deep subsurface microbial communities from North Pacific Ocean - 450_OLKR46/470m Metagenome (SPAdes) (version 2) | ecosystem: Environmental > Terrestrial > Deep subsurface > Unclassified ... | reverse complement strand
TGAAACACTTTTTGCATCTTGTGTTGGTTGACCTGGCAAACGCGCTGAAACGGCAAAGTTTTCAGGTACGCCGCCAATTAAAAATCCTGGCGCTAAACCTGCGTATTCCAATATCCAAGCTAACATGGATGAAGTCGTTGTTTTGCCATGTGTACCTGCAACAGCGAGCACCCACTTTCCTTGCAAGACATGCTCAGCCAGCCATTGCGGCCCTGAAATATAAGGTAATCCTTGGTTTAAGATTTCCTCCATCAATGGATTCCCGCGACTGACTGCATTACCAATCACAAAAATATCTGGATTAAGTTTGGTTTGTTCAGCGGCATAACCTTCAATCAATTCAATGCCTTGCGCTCCCAATTGCGTGCTCATGGGTGGATATACATTGGCATCACAGCCAGTCACTTTACAGCCAGATTGTTGAGCAAGCGCAGCAATGCCGCCCATAAAAGTGCCGCAGATACCTAATATATGAATATGCATGTCTATTTTATTTCTGCTTGATTATTTCTGTTCGTTTAATTGCAAAATTGAATACGAGCAATTGCTTTTTAATTAATCTTATTGCCAGTTAGAATCAAGGCAATGTTATCTCTTTAATTTTGTTAAAAAATGATTAAAGTTATGCGCTAATTTGTCGTTACTCAGATATGTAGCTATTACGTAATAATAAGCCAAAGTAACCCTAAAAAGACAGATTTAAAGTGATTAAATAGAGAAGAATGTTAAATGAATCAGCCAATCATTCCAAGGACTGAGATAGAGACCAGTGAAGTTTTTTTAGGGCGTCATCCTATACTGAATGGCCAACAAAAAACCATTGGCTACGAATTATTATTTCGCGCAAAAGGTCAGGATAGCAATACCAATATTGATGACTTATCAGCAACTTCTGGCGTGATTGTTAATCTACTCAGCCAATTTGGCATTGATCAGATTCTGCAGAATAAATTAGGCTTTTTAAATATTGCCGCCAGCTCGCTGATGAGCGACACCATAGAGTTATTACCAGCAAAACGTATCGTCTTAGAAATATTAGAGGACATTCCTATTAATGCGCAAATCATCACTAGATGCAAAGCATTAAAAGAATTGGGCTTTAAGCTAGCGATTGTCGATTATGCCAATCGACCTGAGCATATCGTGCTATTGCCGCATGTGAATTACGTCAAAATTGATTTATTAACAACCTCACTTGAGCAAGCTGCATCTTATATCTCACTCATTCGTAAAAAATCGGCTGCCAAAATTGTGGCTGAAAAAGTAGAAGACGAAGCAATGTTTCTAGCTTGTGAGCAGCTTAATTTTGATGCTTATCAAGGTTACTTTTTTGCCAAACCAACCATCTTAAAAGGCTCACAACCACAACCCGATCAAATGTGCTTGATGCGCATGATTGGTATGTTGCTAGGTGATGCTGATTTAGTTGAGCTGGAAAATTTATTCAAAAACAGTGCTAGTTTAACGCTTGGTTTGTTAAAACTGGTTAATTCTGTTGGCGTGAATGGTGGTAGAGAACCAGTTGAATCTATCCGCCAAGCGATTGTGATGCTCGGTCAAAAACAAATGTTACGTTGGGTGCAGTTACTAATGTATGCCGCACCGAGCAACCCCGCTAGCAACGCTATTATGTTGCAAGTTGCTAATCGTGCACGATTAATGGAACTCATCGCACAAAAAACTGAGAGCTATCAAGCTAACTTTAGCGAACAAGCTTTTATGGTTGGTATGCTATCAATGGCAGATGCTGTCATTCATTCGCCTATAGAAGAAATACTGAACGATATTGGGCTTTCTAGCAGTCTTAAAAAAGCCATTCTTCAACAAACAGGCACACATGGCCAGCTATTAAAATTGGTAAAAGACATGGAGCTTGGCAATTTCGATGCCACCCAATATGAAATCAATGCACTGGATATTTCAGCAGAAGATTTACTGAATATCCAAGTTGAATGTATTGAATGGAGCAATCAATTAAGCGGCTCTAATCACCACAGTGATGCCGATTAGCTTGACCACTCTACCTAATTAATTTGCTATCGAAGATTAATTAGCTATGACAAATTAGGTGATAGCCAACGCTCCAGATACTCTTTTGGTAAGTCGCGCCGTTTTGCCATGTCTTCTAGTTGATCCATCCCTATTTTATCCACACTAAAATACTTGCTTTCTGGGTGTGCAAAATAGAAACCGCTAACTGCGGCAGCAGGCATCATGGCAAAACTTTCTGTTAACTGCATGTCAATTTCGTCACATTGCAATAGCTTAAACATGTCTGTTTTAACCGTATGATCTGGGCATGCTGGATAGCCAGGCGCAGGGCGTATGCCTTGATACGCTTCTTTAATTAATGCTTCTGTATCTAAATGCTCATTCGGCGCATAACCCCATAAATCAGTTCTAATCCGCTCATGCATATATTCCGCAAAGGCTTCTGCTAATCGATCAGCCAGTGATTGGAACATGATACCGCTGTAATCATCATTAGCATCCCTGAAACGTTTAGCGATTTTCTCAACGCCTAAACCACCAGTCACAGCAAACAAACCAATATAGTCATCGGCTTCACCTTTTGGTGCAATAAAATCGGCTAAGCACTGATTTGGACGTGGCACGCCATCAATCACTGGTTTTTGCGTTTGTTGACGCATGCCATAGTAAGTAAAAGCAATCTCATTGCGGCTTTCGTCTGTATAAATTTCAATATCATCGTCATTGACCATATTGGCTGGCATCAATGCAATCACACCGTTTGCGGTGAGCCAACGGCCATCAATCAGTTTTTTCAGCATGTCTTTTGCTTCAGCAAACACTTTGGTTGCCGCTTCGCCAACGACTTTGTCATCTAAGATTGCTGGATAAGAGCCTGCTAAATCCCATGTTTGGAAGAATGGTCCCCAATCGATATATTGTGCGATTAAACTTAAATCAATATTTTTAAAAACACGGCGTCCTATAAACTTTGGTTTTACTGGTGCATTGTCACCTGCAAAACTTAATTTAGCTTTATTTGCTCGCGCTTGTGCAATGGTCAGCATCGGCACGCCTTTTTTATTTGCATGTTGCGTGCGTGCTTTTTCATAATCAGCTTGAATTTCAGCTAAATAAGCGCCACGCGTTTCTGCTGTCAATAAATTTTGCATCACTGAGACTGAACGTGAAGCATCAGGCACATAAACAACAGGACCGTCATAATGCGGCGCAATTTTAACGGCAGTATGGGCGCGAGAAGTGGTGGCACCACCAATCAATAAGGGTGTTTTCAAACCACTAAAATGCGGATCACGTTGCATTTCTTTGGCGATATAAGTCATTTCTTCAAGTGATGGCGTAATCAATCCGCTTAAGCCAATAATGTCGGCATTTTCTGCTTTTGCCATGGCTAAAATCTCGGCTGCAGGCACCATGACACCCATATTCACTACTTCAAAGTTATTACATTGCAGCACAACACTCACAATATTTTTACCAATATCGTGCACATCACCTTTGACAGTCGCAATCACGACTTTGCCTTTTGGCTTAGCAACGACGCCTGTACGCGCTTCTTCTGCTGCTTTTTCTGCTTCAATAAACGGAATCAAATGGGCAACGGCCGATTTCATGACGCGAGCGGATTTCACCACTTGTGGTAAAAACATTTTGCCTTGACCAAACAAATCACCGACCACATTCATGCCGTCCATTAATGGCCCTTCAATCACATGAATCGGTCGACCATTTTTTGCTGCTACTGCTAAACGCGCTTCTTCGGTGTCTTCGACAATAAAATCAGTGATGCCATGCACCATGGCATGGCTAAGCCGTTTTTCAACGGGAACAGGATTTTCAGGCGTACCGCGCCACTCTAATATCGAGCTTTCTTTTTTATCACTCGCCACTAAGGTACCCGCAATTTCAATCATGCGCTCAGTGGCATCATCGCGTCGGTTTAAGACAACATCTTCTACGCGCTCACGCAGCTCATCGGACAAGTCATCGTAAACGCCCATCATGCCCGCATTGACAATGCCCATTGTCATGCCCGCTTTAATGGCATGGTAGAGGAATACCGTGTGAATGGCTTCGCGCGCAGGATTGTTGCCACGGAAGCTGAAGCTTACGTTAGACACACCGCCAGAAATTTTGGCATGCGGTAAGTTTTGTTTAATCCAGCGCGTCGCTTCAATAAAGTCGACTGCATAATTATTATGCTCATCAACGCCATCACAATCACGGCGGCACCATAGCGGCGACATAATTTAGCTTGTCGTAAAAACTCAGCTTCGCCCTCTTTCATTGAGATTGAATTGACAATCGCTTTGCCTTGTACGCACTTTAAGCCAGCTTCAAGCACCGCCCATTTTGAAGAATCCAACATAATAGGCACGCGTGCAATATCAGGCTCTGATGCCACTAGATTTAGAAAATGCGTCATGGCTTTGACCGCATCCAACATGCCTTCATCCATATTAATATCAATGATTTGTGCGCCGTTTTCTACTTGCTGCCGCGCAACGCTCAGCGCTTCTTCATACTGCTCATTAATAATCAGTCGCGCAAAAGCTTTGGAGCCAGTCACGTTAGTACGCTCACCGACGTTCACATATAAAGAGTCTTCATCAATGATAAAAGGCTCTAATCCAGCCAACTTTGTGACTGGCGCTTGTGTTGGGATTTGGCGAGGTGAGCAGTCTTTAATCGCGTTATAAATTGCATTAATATGCGGTGGCGTAGTGCCACAACAACCACCAGCAATATTAATAAACCCACTATCAACAAACTCTTTGACTAAGCTTGAAGTGACATCTGGCGTTTCATCAAAACCAGTATCACTCATAGGATTAGGCAAACCAGCATTTGGATAGATACAAATAAACGTATCTGCGACTTTAGATAACTCTTCTGCGTACGGACGCATTAACGTGGCGCCTAGCGCGCAGTTTAAACCAACGGTCAGCGGTTTTGCATGACGAATCGAGTGCCAAAAAGCGGTCACAGTTTGACCTGACAAAATACGACCAGATGCATCGGTTACCGTGCCAGAAATCATTACTGGCATTTTGTAACCGACTTCTTCAAAGAACGTATCTATGGCGAATAATGCGGCTTTACAGTTGAGCGTATCGAAAATGGTTTCTACCATTAAGATGTCTGCACCACCTTCGACCAATGCACGCGTTTGCTCTAAATAAGACGCCACCAATTGATCGAACGTCACATTCCGTGCAGCTGGATCGTTAACATCAGGCGAAATGCTGGCTGTTTTTGGCGTTGGGCCTAAAGTGCCTGCAACAAAACGTGGCTTGTCTGGTGTGCTATATTTTTCGCAAGCAGCCTTCGCTAGTTTGGCTGAAGCCACGTTCATTTCATAGACTAACTCAGCCATATGATAATCATCTTGCGCAACCTTGGTTGCACCAAAGGTGTTGGTTTCGATAATGTCGGCACCTGCTGCAAGGTATTGCTCGTGTATCTCTTGAATCACCTCTGGTTGCGTTAATGACAGCAACTCATTATTGCCTTTGACGAACAACTCACGCTCGCCAGCTGGAGCGCTAAAGTCTTTAAAACGCTCACCGCGATAATCTGCTTCAGTCAATTTATATTGCTGAATCATGGTACCCATTGCACCATCTAAAATTAAGATGCGCTCTTTTAGTAATGCACGAAGTTGCGTTTCAATTGGGGAAATTTCGTTCAAGCTCATAATGAAAGTGACTTATTAAATAATGCGCTATTTTATCACGCAACGCCTAAACCCTTAACTATCGCTACGCCTATACTGAATCGCTTCGGCAATATGGGTAGATTGAATGTCTGACTCACCCGCTAAATCTGCAATCGTTCGCGCCAATTTTAAAATGCGATGATAGGCTCTGGCTGATAAATTTAATCGTGCAATGGCGGTTTTGAGCAAGGCAAGCCCAGCTTCATCTGGCTGACAAAACGTTTCAATCTCCTGCGTGCCAAGGGCAAAGTTAGCTTTACCTTGACGTGCCATTTGTGCGGCGCGTGCTTTTTCTACACGCGCACGGATATCCGCACTACTTTCTGAAACACTAGCGCCTGTTAACTCTTCCTCTTTTAATGCAGGCACTTGAATGGTCATATCAATACGGTCTAACAGCGGCCCTGAAATTTTGCCTTTATAGCGCGCAATATTATCTGGCGTGCAACGACACTTATTATTAAAGTGCCCTAAATAACCGCAAGGGCATGGATTCATGGCAGAGATTAGTTGAAATTGTGCAGGAAAATCTGCCTGACGCGCCGCGCGCGAAATGGTAATGCGACCACTTTCTAACGGCTCTCGCAATACTTCTAATACTTTGCGATCAAATTCTGGCAATTCATCTAGAAATAATACGCCATGATGGGCGAGTGAAATTTCACCAGGTCGCGGGACACTGCCACCGCCAACTAACGCAACACCCGATGCAGTATGATGTGGTGCGCGAAAATTTCGGCGCTTCCAATTGGCAACTTTATAACTGCCATTTAATGATTGTATTGCCGCACTTTCTAATGCTTCTTTTTCTGTCATCTGCGGCAATATGCTGACAAATCTTGATGCCAACATACTTTTTCCCGTGCCTGGCGGACCACTCATCAGCACACTGTGTCCGCCTGCGGCGGCAATTTCCAAAGCACGCTTTGCCTGACTTTGGCCTTTGACTTCATTAAAATCTGGGTAATCAAAAGATTGTTCGATGGCTGAATTTTGATAAGAGCTTATCTCCGTATGGCCTGTCAGATGCGCGCAGACGGCTAATAAACTATTGGCTGGATAAATGGTTGCGTCTTTTACTAAGCTGGCTTCCTCAGCACTCTGTATCGGCAATATAAAAGCACGCTGCTGATTGCCGACTTTGTTAACCATCTGATAAGTCATCGCCAATGCACCACGAATAGGCCGCAATTCACCTGTTAGTGCTAATTCGCCAGCAATTTCATACTGATTCAGTTTGTCAGCAGGAACCTGACCACTGGCAGCCAAAATACCCAAAGCAATCGGCAAATCATAACGACCACTTTCTTTAGGCAAATCGGCAGGTGCAAGATTAACGGTTATGCGTCTGGCGGGAAAATCAAATTGCGCGGTTTGAATGGCGGCACGAACGCGGTCTTTGCTTTCTTTTACTTCCGCTTCAGGCAGACCAACGATATTAAAGGCTGGTAAGCCATTGGCTAAATGCACTTCGACCACGACCTCAGGCGCATCCATACCACTTAAGGCACGGCTATATAAGACGGCAAGATTCATTGTTTCTTATTCTTATTAGTTGTTGTTATTACTTACTTATTTTTTAACATTGATTCTAACTCAGCTAACTTTTCTTCACATAACTTTAACTTTTCTCGCGTATTTCGCAGCACCTCTGTCTGCACATCAAATTCTTCACGCGAAACTAGCTCCATTTTGGTGAGCGCGCCCTGAATTAGTGCATGAATGTTCTTATCCATGTCTTCCAATGGTGATGATTTAACTATCTCTTTGATTTTAATAGATAAGTTATTTAATACTTGCGAGGTCAACATTTTTAATTCCTATCAAATTTTAATTAGTTTACCAGTTTTTTAACTGGTTAACTAATATCGAAAAACTACATTTACTTTATAACTTATTGATATTGTTATATTTTTTATCTGGCACAGCAATTGCTTAAGTGTTTGGGTATTTTTTAAATACTGTTGCAGTCATTTTATAAATTAAGATTAAGGGGATTAAGATGCGTAAATCGCTATTATCATTAGCTGTACTAGGTGCTTTAAGTGTATCAACATTATCATATGCTGAAGAAGCACCAGCTGCTAAACCAGCAGAATCAAATTGGGCATTTAGCTCAAACGTAGCTTTTACATCAGATTACTATGTACGTGGTATTTCACAAAACTTCCATAAACCAGCATTACAAGGTGGTTTCGATGTAGAACATAGCAGTGGCTTTTCTGCTGGTGTATGGGCATCTAACGTTTCACCAAATACTTTTCCAGATGCATCTTTAGAAATTGATATCTATGCTGGTTATGGTGGTGAAATTGGCAAAACAGGCATTGGTTACTCTGTTGGTTTAATTGGTTACACTTATCCAGGCGGTAGCTGGGGCGATTGTGTTGGCTGTACAAAAGCAGATGGTGTAACACCAGCATCAAACTCATCTTGGAATACATATGAAGCAAACTTTGGTCTTTCATACAGCTATTTCAGTGCACAAGTTTCTACAACACTAGGTGATTACTTCGGCTTAGATAAAGATACAGGTTACGATGATGACTCAAAATTCACTACATATGTTGAGTTAAATGCTGAATATCCATTTGGTAATGGCTGGGCATTAATTGGTCACATTGGCCATTTAAACGTATCAACTAAAATTGCTGCAACCAATGCTGCTTATTTAGGCGCATACAACGGTGAAGCAAATCCTGATTACACTGATTATAAAGTTGCTATCTCAAAATCATTCTCTCTTGCAGGCTCTGAAGGCTGGGCAGCAGAGTTAGCTTATGTTGGCGCTGATGACACTGGCTACTGGAATTCTAAAGGTTGGGGTGGATCTAGCTTCAATGGCCGTACAGAAACAGCAGACTTGACTGATGATCGCTTCACATTCACAGTAAGCCGTGCATTCTAAGATTTAAACCAATTGAAAGCTGGTAAAGTAGTACTCGCATTATTACCGGCTTCCTTTCAAACAATTTCCTTCAGGGGGTAAAAATGAAATTTATATCCGCAATAATTAAGCCATTTAAGCTTGATGAAGTGCGTGAGTCTTTGTCTGCCATTGGCGTACAAGGCATCACTGTCACAGAAGTAAAAGGGTTTGGCCGTCAAAAAGGTCATACAGAACTTTATCGTGGTGCAGAATATGTCGTCGACTTCTTGCCTAAAGTTAAAATTGAAATCGCAATTGCGGATGAGATTTTAGATCAAGTGGTTGATGCGATTGAAAAAGCAGCTGCTACTGGCAAAATTGGTGATGGCAAAATTTTCGTCTTTAATTTAGAGCAAGTTTACCGTATCCGTACTGGTGAAACTGGCGCTGAAGCACTATAAGGGGCAATCCAATGAAAAAATTATTATCAATATTATCGCTTGTTGCCTTTATGGGTGCAGGTGCAATTGCAACAAGTAGTATCAGCTATGCAGAAGATGATATGGCTGAAGCAACTGAAGCAATGACCGAAATGGTTGAAACAGTAGAAACAACGATGGAAGAGGCGATGCCAGCTGAAGAAGCAGCAGTAGAAGAAGTTGCTGTTGTTGAAGAAGCACCGGCTGAAGAAGTGGCGCCAACAGTAGACAAAGGTGATACAGCTTGGATGATGGTCGCTACATTATTAGTTATCTTAATGACTGTTCCAGGTTTGGCATTGTTCTACGGTGGTTTGGTTCGTAGCAAAAACATGCTCTCTATCTTAATGCAAGTATTGGTTGTCTTCTCACTGATTTCAGTGGCATGGGCAGTCTATGGTTATAGCTTGGCATTCGGTAGTGGTGAAGGTTTAATCATTGGCGATCTTGGTAAAGTATTTTTATCAGGTGTAACCATGGATTCATTAGCGGCAACCTTTACTGATGGCGTGATGATTCCAGAAATGATTTTCATTGCTTTCCAATGTACGTTTGCTGGTATTACTTGTGCCTTGATTGTCGGTTCATTTGCAGAGCGTACTAAATTCAGTGCTGTATTGTTGTTCTCTCTACTTTGGTTCACATTCAGCTACATCCCTATCGCCCATATGGTTTGGGGTACTGGTGGTTACTTGCTAGACGCTGGTGCATTAGACTTTGCTGGTGGTACTGTTGTTCACATCAACGCTGCTGTTGCAGGTTTAGTTGGTGCTTACATGGTTGGCAAACGTATCGGTTACGGTAAAGAAGCATTCACACCTCACTCATTAACCATGACAATGGTTGGCGCTTCATTACTATGGGTAGGTTGGTTTGGCTTCAATGCTGGTTCTAACTTAGAAGCAACTGGTGGTGCTGGTTTAGCATTCATCAACACACTATTAGCGACTGCTGCTGCAGTATTAGCATGGTCACTAGGTGAAGCGGTAACAAGAGGTAAAGCTTCAATGCTTGGCGCTGCTTCTGGTGCTGTTGCAGGCTTAGTTGCTATTACACCAGCTTGTGGTTCAGTTGGTCCTATGGGCGCAATCATCGTTGGTTTAGCTGGTGGTATCCTTTGCTTATGGGGTGTTACTGGTCTTAAGAAAATGCTTGGTGCAGACGATTCATTGGATGTGTTTGGTGTTCACGGTGTTGGCGGTATTGTAGGTGCGTTGTTAACTGGTGTGTTTACAGCACCTAGTCTTGGCGGTACTGGTGGCGATGACTTCTCAATCGTTTCTCAAGTATTAATCCAAGGTGAAGGCGTACTTATTACGATCGTATGGTCTGGTGTTGTTGCTTACATCAGCTACAAAATTGTTGATATGGTTATCGGTTTACGTGTTAGCGAAGATGCTGAGCGTGAAGGCCTTGATACTGCATCACATGGCGAGCGTGCTTATACAGCCTAATAAAAGTATTCGTATGCTTTAGCAAAATAAAACGGCTCGCATTGCGAGCCGTTTTTTTAGTCTGAAACTATTGCTAAGAGTCATTAGTAGGTTGCCGTAACCAAACAGAATGACAGAACCAACCTAACCATTTCTACTAACGTAAATGTAATGGTTAAATCGTTTGAGTTTCGAATTGATTAAAATCTCTTACCAACTTTGTAACTAATTCATTAAATTTATGCTTTCTCACTGTCACTACATAGAAATTCTCAAAAATGTTAGGCAAAGTTGTATACGCCGTTAGATTGCCACTTGAGATTTCATCTTTTACAACCACACTCGGCATCACTGCCAGTGCCTTTGCATCACGTGCCAGCAGCCTCATCATTGCCATATCATCCGCTTCACCAGATATATTAGGTTGAAATTGATATTGCGCGCACAGCCCATCAAACGCAGCTCTAATGGGACTGCCTGACAAGGGTAATATCCAATCAACTTTGCTATATTTCTCATTAAAATGCTGACTTAAATTAAGTCCTGGATGTCCAATAACGCAAATGGGTTGTTTTGTTAATAATTGGCATTGCCATGATTGTTTAGCGG
>Ga0209231_1001116_pt1 | contig 11105 bp, 13 predicted proteins | sample Deesub45470m_DNA_FD_188086 | JGI IMG/M metagenome (GOLD analysis project Ga0209231, IMG submission 188086) | Deep subsurface microbial communities from North Pacific Ocean - 450_OLKR46/470m Metagenome (SPAdes) (version 2) | ecosystem: Environmental > Terrestrial > Deep subsurface > Unclassified ... | reverse complement strand
GTGCCGCATCGATCTGGTCGTAAGCCTTGGCTTCGCCACCAAACTTCTTGCACAACACCATCGTGATCGCCGCTGTCAGCGTGGTCTTGCCGTGATCGACGTGACCAATCGTGCCGACGTTGACGTGTGGTTTTGTACGTTCAAATTTGCTCTTTGCCATAACTTTTCCTTAGTCAAACGTTAACAATAGTTACTTTACTGGTGCCCATGGCGAGAATCGGACTCGCGACCTCTCCCTTACCAAGGGAGTGCTCTACCACTGAGCCACATGGGCGGAATTTTCTGGAGCGGGTGAAGGGAATCGAACCCTCGTCGTAAGTTTGGAAAACTTCTGCTCTACCATTGAGCTACACCCGCAAGATTTCCTATCAAACAACGCTGTTAAATCCACAACCGGATTTAAATTCAAATTTTGGTGGAGGGGGAAGGATTCGAACCTTCGTACTCAGAGAGGGCAGATTTACAGTCTGCTGCCTTTAACCACTCGGCCACCCCTCCAAAACTGGAGCGGCATTCTGCCAACCTCAGCCTGACTTGTCAATACATATTTAACTTATTCTGTTCTGTACAGCGCGGATTGTGCATGAGCCTGCAACCCCTCCCCAAAAGCCAGAGTAGCGGCGATTGCTCCCAGCGTATGGGCGCCTTGCCTGGACACCTGAATCAGACTGCTGCGCTTCTGAAAGTCATACACACCCAGGGGTGAGGAAAAACGTGCCGTTCCCGAGGTCGGCAATACGTGATTGGGCCCGGCGCAATAATCACCCAGCGATTCGGAGGTATAACGCCCCATGAAGATGGCGCCGGCATGTTTCAATTTGGGCAACCACGCCTGGGGATCCTCTACCGACATTTCCAGATGTTCCGGCGCAATACGGTTGCTGATGGCACATGCTTCATCCAGACTGCTGACGTGTATGAGCGCACCTCGATTTTCCAGTGCCGTTTTGATGATCTCACGGCGCGGCATTTGTTCCAGCAAGCGATCTGCGCTTTGCGCCACGGCCTTGATAAAATCCAGATCCGGTGAAATCAAAATAGCCTGCGCCAGCTCGTCATGCTCGGCCTGCGAGAACAGATCCATTGCAATCCAGTCAGGGTCAGTCTGACCGTCGCAAATCACTAGAATCTCGGAAGGGCCAGCGATCATATCTATGCCGCAAATGCCAAACACGCGGCGTTTCGCTGCCGCCACATAGGCATTCCCCGGCCCGACGATCTTGTCCACCCTGGGTATGGTCGCGGTACCGTAAGCCAGCGCGCCGACGGCCTGCGCACCGCCGATTGTAAACACACGATCCACGCCGGACAGGTACGCTGCGGCCAGGACCAGCTGATTCTTTATTCCGTCCGGGGTCGGCACCACCATGATCAGTTCAGCGACGCCCGCAACCTTCGCAGGCAATGCATTCATCAACACCGACGACGGATAGGCCGCCTTGCCGCCCGGAACGTATAATCCCACGCGTTCGAGCGGCGTCACCTGCTGACCCAGCAAGGTGCCGTCGGCATCGGTATAGGTCCACGATGTCTGCACCTGTTTTTGATGGTAATCAGTCACGCGTTGCGCGGCGGCTTCCAGCGCGATGCGCTGTTCAACCGGCAGGTTATCGAATGCCGCGCGCAATTCCTCACGCGGCAATTCCATCGCATCCGCACCGGACAAGGGCATGCGATCAAACTTCGCCGTGTATTCCAGCACCGCCTCATCTCCGCGCGCGCGCACGTCCGCAAGTATCGCAGCGACCGTCGCCTCCAGCTGTTCATCTGCCGTGGCTTCATAAGCCAGCAGGGCATCCAGTTCTTCGATGAAATTGGCTGAACTTCCAGATAATTGTCTGATCTTCATTTTGCGGGACTCTCTTTATGCAAGTGCACGGGAAAACGCATCCAGCATGGGCTGGATGGCATCACGCTTCAGCTTGAGCGCGGCCTGATTCACAACCAGGCGCGATGAAATATCGCTGATATGTTCCACCGCCTTGAGGTGGTTGGCCTTCAGCGTACTGCCACTGCTCACCAGATCGACGATCACATCGGACAATCCAACCAGGGGTGCCAGCTCCATCGAACCATACAACTTAATCAGATCGATGTGCACACCCTTGGCTGCAAAATGCTCGCGCGCCGCCTTGACGTACTTGGTGGCCACACGCAGCCTTGCACCCTGTTTTACCGCAGACGCGTAATCGAAATCGTTATGCACCGCCACCATCATTTTGCAGCGTGCAATATTCAAATCCAGCGGTTGATACAGACCCGCACCGCCATGTTCATTCAACACATCCTTGCCCGCCACACCTATGTCCGCTGCGCCATACTGCACATACGTGGGCACATCGGAAGCGCGCACGATAATCAGACGCACATCTGCGCGATTGGTATCCAGTATCAGTTTGCGTGACGTTTCGGGATCTTCCAGTGCAGTGATACCTGCTGCTGCCAGCAAAGGCAGGGTTTCTTCAAAAATACGGCCCTTGGATAGCGCTATGGTAATCATATTTCGTATTCACAATTTCGTTATATAAGATATTTCTGGGGAAGAGATCGTGCCTGCGGCACTCAAGAGGGAAGAGTTAAGGGTAAAACCCTTCTCCCTTCTCCCTTCACTGTATTCTGCGTATCTTCGCACCCAGCGCGGATAATTTCGCTTCTATCTGTTCGTAACCACGATCAAGATGGTAAATGCGGTCCACTATCGTTTCTCCCTGCGCCACCATGCCTGCGATGACCAGCGATGCAGACGCACGCAAATCCGTGGCCATCACCGCAGCCCCCTCCAGCCGTTCGCAACCCTGAATCACCGCCGTATTCCCCTCAATCTCAATCTGCGCACCCAGGCGCACCAGCTCCTGCACATGCATGAAACGATTCTCAAAGATAGTTTCCACCACAATTGAGCTGCCTTCGGCCATTGCATTCAAGGCCATAAATTGCGCCTGCATATCAGTCGGAAACGCCGGATACGGTGCTGTCCTCAAGCTGACAGCGCGCGGCCTGCCGTTCATTTCCAGGCTGATTCGGTCACCGTTCACATCTACCCTGGCTCCCGCTTCACGCAGTTTATCCAGAACGTTGTCGAGAATATCAGCACGCGTATCGGTCAACGTAATGTGCCCGCCTGTTGCGGCAGCCGCCACCAGAAATGTCCCACTCTCGATGCGATCAGGCATCACTCCATAGTCGGCGCCGTGCAGTTTTTCAACGCCCACGATGGTGATCTTGTCGCTGCCCGCGCCTTCTATCATCGCACCCATCGCGATCAGGCAGTTAGCCAGGTCCACCACCTCGGGTTCACGCGCGGCATTTTCCAGCACCGTGATGCCGTCCGCCAACACCGCCGCCATCATCAGATTTTCAGTGCCGGTCACGCTGATCAAATCAAAACATATGTGCGTGCCATGCAATCGTTTGGCGGTCGCATGGATATAACCGTGTTCAATGTGAATCTCTGCACCCATCGCCAGCAGGCCTTTGATGTGCAGATCCACAGGGCGCGAGCCGATTGCACAGCCACCCGGCAGCGACACGCGCGCCTCGCCAAAACGGCTAAGCAGCGGGCCCAGCACCAGAATCGCCGCGCGCATGGTCTTCACCATGTCATAGGGCGCTTCGAGCTTATCTACCTGTGCGGCATTAAATGTCGCAGACTGGGCAGCGGAATCAACCCGCACGCCCATTTGCTGCAACAATCTGGTCATCGTTGCCACATCGTGCATATCCGGCAGATTGCTCAGTCGCAAGTCATCCGCCGTCAATAAGCTGGCACACATAATGGGCAGCGCCGCATTTTTGGCACCGGAAATCCGCACTTCACCGTTGAGGCGATAACCGCCTTGAATTGCTAGTTTTTGCATAAAATTACAGTGAGTGGTGAGTGGTGAGTGGTGAGTGGTTTTACTGCATACCACTCCCTACTAACCACTTTCTACTTACCGTTTTTCTCCCATTCTTCAGGCGTGTAGGTTTTCATGGACAGTGCGTGAATTTCGCCCCGCATCCGTTCGCCCAGCGTCTGATAAACGAGTTGATGACGGGCAATACGATTTTTACCGGCAAATTCCTCGCTTACTACGATAGCCTCAAAATGCTGACCATCTCCAGTTACGCTCAGATGCGCAGTCTTCATGCCTTGCGCGATGCCGAATTGAATGCTTTCCGGTGTGACCATTGCTATCGTTACCCTGTGTTGATTAAAAACAATTTGCCGGAAACAGCGTGCTCCGGCAACGGGATGTTCATGATACTAAGAGTTGCGCGCTAAAAACCACTGCTTATTGCGGCAGCATGTCAGCCACGCCGTAAAGACGCGCCAGACTCAACAAATCATCCGGCAACCCAGTCACGCGCAAGTTGCGCCGGCTGTCCTGCACCGCCCTGGACCAGCCCAGCAACATGCTGATCGCAGCCGAATCAACCGCCTCGACTCCTGAAAAGTCCACCAGAAAATCTTCGTTTGCCAGATGCTGTAAACCAATTTTGTACAGCGCCGGCACAGTGTACATGGTCAACCGGCCGCTCAGCATAAGCCGCTCGCCTTCGCGTGTAATCACTTCGTTCCCGCCTTTTGCGGCACGGCCGCCCCGGCATTCATGTCGGACAATGTTTTAATCAAGGCATCGATGCCTTGCGCGACATTGCCGGATTGTTCAATCTGGGTAGCGAACGTACCACGATAACTGGTGACCATGCTCACGCCTTCGATAGCCACGTCATACACCTTCCATCCGTCAGCCGATTTTTTCATCTGATAATCCACTGCGGTAGGCTGCGCACCCGATTTGATAACGCGTGTCTTGACGGTAGTTTCCGTGTCGTCGGCCGCTATTTTTAAGGGTTTCACCTCTACCGCCTGATCGCGATACAAAGTAAACGCCTTGGTATAAGTCCGCACCAGCATGTTACGAAACTCACTCACCAGCACCTGCTTTTGCGCCGGCGCAGCCTGACGCCAATACTTGCCCATGGCCAATTGAGTCATGCGCACAAAATCAAAATTAGGCAACACCTTCGCGTCCACCAAAGCCAGAATTTTTTTCTGGTTGCCCGCCTTGAAGTCCGGATCCTGTTTAACGATCGCGATGACTTCCTGCGCAGTGTCCCTGATCAGCGCATCCGGAGCGACCACTTCGGCCTGCACAACACCCGCCGCGCATATCAGGCCCAGGGTTATTTTCAACAGCATTCTTATCATTACCACTCCTATTTAGCCGACTCTGCAGCCTTGCTATACATAAATTTGCCTATCAAGTCTTCCAGCACCATCGCAGACTGCGTTTGCTTTAACTGTTCGCCATCTTTCAGCATCTCTTCATCGCCGCCCGGCATCAGACCGATATACTGCTCACCCAGCAAACCGGAGGTCAGAATATTGGCAAAGGTATCCCTGGGAAACTGATAGCGCTTATCCAGACTCATCACCACTTTTGCTTCATAACGTTCCGTGTCCAGGGTGATTTCCGTCACACGACCCACCAGCACGCCCGCGCTTCTGATCGATGCCTGTACCTTCAAGCCGCCGATATTGCTGAAATAGGCATGCACCTGGTACGCCTCGGACACGTTATACGTCCCCAGGTTCCCTACCTTCATCGCCAGCATCACCAGCGCAGCCATACCCGCCACCACAAACATGCCCACCCATAAATCCAATGTCGTGCGTTCCATCACTCAAGCCCCTCTAAACATGATTGCAGTCAATACAAAATCCAGCATCAAAATCGCCAGCGACGAAGTCACTACCGTGCGCGTGGTCGCACCCGACACACCTTCTGCGGTAGGCGGCGCATCAAACCCTTCGAACAGCGCAATCAGCGTGACCACCACACCGAACACCAGACTCTTGATGATGCCGTTCATGATGTCTTCGCGGAAATCCACTGCGGCCTGCATCTGCGACCAGAACGAGCCTTCATCCACGCCGATCTGCACTACACCGACCAGATATCCGCCGAATATACCCACCGCGCTGAACATGGCGGCCAGAAACGGCATGGAAATCACCCCGGCCCAGAAGCGGGGCGCCACGATACGCGCAATCGGATTCACCGCCATCATCTCCATTGCCGAGATTTGCTCGGTCGCCTTCATCAGACCGATTTCCGCAGTCATCGCCGAACCGGCGCGACTGGCGAACAGCAATGCGGCCACCACGGGGCCCATTTCGCGCACCAGACTCAACGCCACCATCACGCCCAGCGCTGATTCGGATCCATAGCGCTTGAGCGTCTCATAGCCCTGCAGTCCCAGCACCATGCCGACGAACAAACCTGCCACGATGATGATGATCAGCGACATCACGCCAGTGGAAAACAGCTCTTTGATGATCAGGTGAAAACGCCGGAAACAGCTTCCCGAATAGATCAGGGTGAGAAAAAAGAAGCGCGCCGCCACGCCGATACGCCAGACTGCGTCGACGACACGCCGCCCAATGGCTCTTAGAATGTTAGCTATTGGCATAGTGTCAGGCCCGCAAATTTAAATCTTGGCGATAATCAACGCCGGGGTAATGAAAGGGCACCGGGCCATCCATCTCGCCATGCACAAACTGGCGCACGAAATCTTTGTCGGAGGCACGAAGCTCGTCCGGTGTGCCTTCCGCGACAATCACGCCGTTGGCCATAAAATAAACGTAATCCACTATCTTCAGGGACTCCTGTATGTCGTGAGTGACGATGATCGAGGTCGCGCCCAGCGCATCGTTCAGACGGCGTATCAGGTCACCGATTACCGTCAGCGAAATCGGGTCGAGACCGGCAAACGGCTCATCATACATAATCAGCATGGGATCGAGCGCCACGGTACGTGCCAGCGCCACCCGCCGCGCCATGCCACCCGACAATTCGGACGGCATCATGTGCTGCGCACCGCGCAAGCCTACCGCGTGCAGCTTCATGATCACCAGGTCGTGAATGATTTCTTCAGGCAAATCGGTGTGCTCGCGCATTTGAAATGCCACGTTGTCGTACACCGACATATCGGTGAACAAGGCACCAAACTGAAACAGCATGCCCATCTTGCGACGCATCGCATACAGACCGTCCTGATCCAGCTCGTGCATCACCTGCCCGTCGATCCTGACATAACCCCTGGTAGGCTTGAGCGCGCCGCCTATATGGCGCAGCAGCGTAGTTTTTCCGCAACCGCTCAACCCCATGATGGCAACCAGCTTCCCCCTGGGGAAAGTCATGTTGATCCCCTGCAAAACAGGGCGCTTATCATAGGTAAAATTGAGATCGCGAATTTCGACCAGAGGGTTCAATGACAAAGCTAATATCCGGAAAACAAGTTGCACATTCTAAACGATAGCATGGCCTGCTCTCAACCCTTACCTTTTTCTGGTATTCCATCGAACAATTCCTGCAAGGTCACATCCGCTTTTTGGTCGAGTTGCGCCGAACAGCTTACCAGCCATTGTTTCAATGCGTCGTCATCCCCTCCATCCAGCAGACTGCTGCGATCCAGCACAAATAAATGCAGCAATTCCACCGCGCTGACATGACTGACATTGCGCGCCATCAGCCACCCCTGCCCCTCCGCCTTGTGCACCATACCTGCACTGGCCAGATGCTCCAGGATCAGCTCCAGCGAGAAAAATCCCAGACGCAGCACCTTGGACAAAGCGGGGATCGTCATCACTTTCCCCTGCCGCATGGCGTCCGACATGACTTTCAGCACTCTCAGTGCGTCCAGCATCTTCTCCACCGCCGGCAAATGCTCTGCTTCCGGCGTGCGCCAGTGCGGCAGAGAAGCGGTGACTACCGCACCCAGCAGAACTATCAGCCAGGAAAAATAAATCCACATCAGAAAAATCGGCACGCTTGCAAATGCGCCATAGACCAGCTTATAGGTTGGGAAATGACTGATGTAATAACCGAACACGCGATTCATCGTTTCAAACAGCACGGCTGCCACGACACCCCCTATCAATGCGTGCGTGCGCGGCACATAACGATTGGGTATGAGGCGGAACATCATCGCGAACGCCAGCGTGGTGAACAACACCGGCAATATTTTCAAGGAACCCACACCAAAAACCGGAATGTGTTTGGCATAGCCCAGCGACAGTCCAACCAGCCATGAGGTAAGTGACAAACTGGCGCCCACCAGCAGCGGTGCCAGGGTAAGCACCGCCCAATAAGCAACAAACAGCTTAACCATCGGACGCGGCCTGTGCACGCGCCAGATCGTGTTGAAAGCCTGACTGATGGTCAGCATCATCAGCATCGCCGTCACGGCCAGAAACACGATTCCCACGGCACTTAACCGCCCAGCACTCTCAGCGAACTGTCCCATATAGTGCGTGATGACCCTGCCTGCCGTATTCGGCATCAGATTGTCCAGCAGATAACTCTTGATCTGAATGGAGAAATCATCGAATACCGGGAACGCCGAGAACAGCGCCAGCGCAATGGTAGCCAGCGGAACCAGCGATAACAAAGTAGTGAAAGCGAGGCTCGCCGCGATCTGCGCGCAGCGATCCTGCACAAAACGCCCCGCGACAAAGCGTATAAAAACCTGTAAGTCCTGCCAATTCTTTTGCATGCCGGAGCTGATTCCTTATAATGCGCCCATGATAACCGACAAAGAAATTCTGGTGCTGTATTACAGCCAGCACGGGTCGACACGGCAAATGGCGCAACTCATCGCGCGCGGGGTGGAATCCATACCCGGGGTGCGTGCCAGACTGCGCACCGTGGCGAAGATCTCCAGCACATGCGAGGCGACCGAACCGGGCATACCCGACAGCGGCGCACCCTATGCCGAATTGCGCGACCTCGAGGAATGCATCGCCCTGGCGCTGGGCAGCCCGACCCGTTTTGGCAACATGTCCGCCGCCATGAAGTATTTCTGGGACGGCACCGGCGGGCTGTGGATGAAACACGCCCTGGCCGGGAAACCCGCCGCGCTGTTCACCTCCAGCAGCAGCATGCACGGCGGCCAGGAAAGCACCCTGCTGTCCATGATGCTGCCGCTACTGCATCACGGCATGCTCATCGTCGGCCTCCCTTATTCCGAGCCGGAACTGGCCAGCACGCAGAGCGGCGGCACACCCTACGGCGCCAGCCATGTTGCCGGGCTGACCAGCGACTTGCCTGTTTCCGAAGCAGAAAAGAAACTCTGCATGGCGCTAGGAAAGAGACTGGCGCAGACCGCGCTGAAGCTGTCGGCATGAGCAACGCCATCGAAGCCCGCCGCCTGTTGCGCAGCCACCGGTATGGGGCGCTATCCACGATCTCGAAAAAGCTGGACGGTTTCCCGTTCGGCTCCATCACGCCTTACCTGGTGGATCACGATGGCAGTCTGTTGCTGCTGGTCAGCGGCCTTGCAGAACATACCAAAAACATCCTGCACGACCCGCGCGTCAGCCTGATCACCCACAACCAGCAAGACCCGAATATCCAGATGCAGGGACGAGTCACGCTGATCGGCAATGCACAGCTGCTGGAAAACCGAGACGCATACAGCACGCATTATTTGCGCCACTTTCCGGAGGCGGAAATCAATCTTGCACTGCCCGATTTCCGCTTTTGCCGCATCACGCCGGTCGCTATCCGCCACATAGGCGGAGTAGGACGCATACACTGGATACGGATGGATGACTACATGGTTGCACACGCCACCGCATTTGCCGAACACGAAGCCGCCCTTTTGCAGCAAATCAACGCCCAGCAACAGGACACCCTGTACCATTTGTTAGAGCAGAACCACAATGCGTCGGTCAACGATGCGCAAGCCATCGCGCTGGACTGCGATGGATTTTGCGTGCGCAGCGGCGAACAGACCTGGCGGCTGGATTTTGCGGACCTGTTAACCGATCCTGCCCAATGCAGGCAACTGTCCGCCCTGCGCTACCATTTATCCTGATCGCATTGCTCGTTTTTCTGAGGCAATAGCGGCGCATAAATATTTGCGCAACCACCCCTTTATATGGATAATGCCCGGCTAGCTTATAACCCGTATGCGCACACCCGCCGCATCAAATTACCCGCAAGGAAGAAAAATGAAAGCAAATATTCACCCTGATTACCATGAAATTACCGTAACTTGCAGTTGCGGAAACAGTTTCAAGACCCGTTCCGCCATGGCAAAAACCACGCTGAGCGTCGAGGTTTGTTCCGAATGCCACCCTTTCTATACCGGCACACAGAAGATCGTTGACACCGCTGGCCGTATTGACAAGTTCCGCCAGAAATACGGAACCAAGGCTGCCGCGTAATTAAATCGGCAAGCGAGGAAACTCTTCGCACAGTACCCCATCAAAGGGCAGCATTTGCTGCCCTTTGTCATTTATCATCGGGTTAGCGCAAGCCTCTCTGTCTTCATCGAATAGGAAATATCATGCGTTTTTTGATACTCAGCTTACTGATCACACTGCTCTCGGGCTGCGCGCAAAACCCCGTCACGGGTTCGACCGATTTCGTGATGATGTCGGAAAACCAGGAAATAGCCGTCGGTCGCCAGGCCGACGAACAGATCAAAAAACAATACAAGGTTTACGGCTCCCGGTCTTTGCAAAACTACGTGAACAAGGTAGGGCAGCGCATCGCCAAGCAGAGCCACCGCCCTGATTTGCAATATCACTTCACCGTGCTGGACACGCCGGACATCAACGCCTTCGCGCTGCCCGGCGGCTATGTCTATATCACGCGCGGCATTCTGGCCTATCTGAATTCGGAAGCCGAACTGGCCGCCGTCTTAGGGCATGAAATCGGCCACGTTACCGCGCGTCACGGCGTACGGCAGCAAAGCGCCGCACAGGCGGCCAATATCGGCCTGACCATCGCGTCCATCTTCGTGCCTGAGATCAACACCGTGGGCGGCAGCAATCTGGCTAACATTGTCGGCGGCGCATTGCTGTCCGGTTACGGGCGCGACCATGAACTGGAAGCCGACCGTCTGGGCGCCGAATACCTGACACGCACCGAGTACGACCCGCAGGCCATCATTACCGTCATCGGCGTGCTCAAGAATCAGGAGTTGAAGGATGCCGAGCTGGCCAAACAGGAAGGCCGCGAACCCCGCCGCTATCACGGTTTGTTTGCCAGCCACCCGGACAATGACACCCGCTTGCATCAGGCTGTCGGCGAGGCGGGGGAAAACGG
>Ga0209231_1001115_pt1 | contig 11108 bp, 11 predicted proteins | sample Deesub45470m_DNA_FD_188086 | JGI IMG/M metagenome (GOLD analysis project Ga0209231, IMG submission 188086) | Deep subsurface microbial communities from North Pacific Ocean - 450_OLKR46/470m Metagenome (SPAdes) (version 2) | ecosystem: Environmental > Terrestrial > Deep subsurface > Unclassified ... | reverse complement strand
GGAAAACCGCTGCCGAGGATGTTGCTCCCCAGATAGCCGGCGGCTTTCGCCTCGGCGATGGCGCGCTCGAGGTTGCGCGCCGCCTCTTCGTAGGCGTAACGGACAAAAATGAAACCGACCGGAATCCGCAGGGCGTAGGCGGCGATGATCATCCCCTCCACCAGCTGGTGCGGATCGACGCGCAGCAGCAGGCCGTCCTTGTAGGTGCCGGGTTCCATTTCGTCGCAGTTGCACAGTAGATATTTGGCGCCGGGATCGTCAGAGGGGAAGAACGACCATTTCACTCCGGTTGGAAAACCGGCGCCGCCGCGACCGCGCAGCCCGGACGCTTTAACCATGTCGACCAGCTCCTTCGGCGCCATGGTCAACGCCTGCCGCAGACCACGGTAGCCGCCGCCGGCCGTGTACTCGGCCAGAAAAGCGGTGGCGCCGGGGCGGCGGTTGGCCAGGAGCAGGGGCGAAAAAGCACTCATGCCAGCGCCTCCGCCCGTTCCCGTTCGAGTATGGCGCCAACGCTCTCCGGCGTCAGCTCGCCATGCAGGTTCAGTCCGACCAGCATCGCCGGAGCTTCGCCGCAGCGTCCGAGGCAGCAGGTCGGCAGCAGGGTAAAGACGCCGTCCGTCGTTGTTTCGCCAACCTTGACCCCGAGGTGCTGCTGGACGGCGGCGAAGATTTCTTTGGCACCGCGGCTCCAGCAGCAGATGGAATCGCAGATGTGAATGACCTTTTTCCCGACCGGCTGGCGATAAAGTTTGTCGTAAAAGGTCGCCAGCTCCTCGATTTCGACCACGTCGACGCCAAGGGTCTGCGCCGCCAGCTCGACCCCGGCATCGGGAATCCAGCCGTGGTGGTCCTGGATGGCGCGCAGCACCTCGACGATCAGTTCACGCCGCGCCTCGGCGCTCGCGGCCCGGGCGCGGAAGGTGTCGATCTGCTCTTTTGAGAGGTAGTCAGTCATGGTCAGCTCATGCTCTTGTCTTTTGTTGTTGCTTCTGCTTTTCCATTCCCCCTTTGTAAAGGGGGATAAAGGGGGATTTGTTTTTGCGTGCGCCGGGTCAAATCCCCCCTGGCCCCCCTTTTTCAAAGGGGGGTAACAATGGATAATTACCGGTCGAGATCCGCCAGGACAAAGTCGATGGAGCCGAGAATCACAATCAGATCGGCGAGCAGCCAGCCTTTGCTCAACAGCGGCATCGCCTGCATATGCGGGAAGCTCGGGGTGCGGATGCGCATCCGGTAGGCGCTGCTGCCGCCGTCGCTGACCGCATAGTAGCCACATTCCCCCTTGCTCGACTCAATCGCCCGGTAACATTCGCCGCGTGGCATCTTCGGCCCGCGGCTGACATTGACGAAGTGGTGGATCAGGCTCTCGATATCGTGCAGGCCGGCTGCGCGTTCGGGGATGGTAAAACGGGCATCGTCGCAAATCCACGGCCCGGCCGGCATGGTCGCCGCCGCCTGGCGGACAATGCGCAGGCTCTGCAGCATTTCATCGAGGCGCACCCGGTAGCGGGCAAAACAGTCGCCGCCGCTGGCGGTGGCGATATCGAAATCGAAGCGCTCATAACCACTGTAGGGCAGGGCCCGGCGCAGGTCCCAGGGGATGCCGGTGGCGCGCAGGTTGGGGCCGGAGAAGCCCCAGTCGATGGCTTCAGCGCTGCTGATGACACCGATCCCCTCGGTGCGGGCGCGAAAGATCGGGCCGTTTGTGAGCAGGCGTTCAAACTCGTGCAGTCGCTGTTCGAAGTTGACCGTAAAGGCGTCGACCACCGGTCGCCAGCCATCGGGCAGATCGAGCGGCACGCCGCCGATGCGCAGCCAGGCCGGGTGCATGCGCCCGCCGGTAATCATCTCGATGATATCGAAAATCTTCTCCCGCGATTCGAAGGCGTAGAAGACCGGAGTCATGGCGCCGACATCGTGAGCGAAAGTGCCGAGCCAGACCAGGTGGTTGGCGATACGAAACAGCTCGCAGAGCATGATGCGGATGTTTTCGGCCCGCGGCGGCACGGTGACACCGCTTAAGGTCTCGATGCTGTGCAGGTAGGACAGGTTGTTCTGTACGCCGGACAGGTAGTCGATGCGGTCGGTGTAGGGGATGAACTGCTGCCAGTTCTGGCGCTCGCCGATCTTTTCGGCGCCGCGGTGATGGTAACCGATATCGGCATCGAGATCGACGATCTGTTCGCCGGCCATTTTGGCGATGAGACGCAGCACGCCGTGGGTGCCGGGGTGGTGCGGGCCGATATTGAGCAGCATGGTGTCGGCGGCAGCTTCCGCCGCTTCGCCGTCGAAGAAATCGCCGCCGGGGAGCGGGGTCATCGCCGTCGCATCTGCAGCCGTAAACGGTGCCATCTCGGTGGCGCGTGACGGATGATCCTTGCGCAGCGGGTGTCCGACCCAGTCGTGCGGCATCAGGATACGGCGCAGGTCGGGGTGGTTGGTGAAGCGGATGCCGAACATGTCGAAGACTTCGCGCTCATACCAGTTGGCGTTCGGCCACAGGGCGCTGATGGACGGCGCCTCCGGCTTCTCGCCGGCAAGGGGCACTTTGACCCGCAGGTAGCCGGGGCTCTGCATGGAGAGCAGGTGGTAGACCAGAGTGAAATCGTGCCCCGGGCGCTTTTTGCGGGCCCGCTCGTCAATGGCGGTGAGGTCCTCAAGACGGGCGAAGCGGACCTTGGTGCGGAACTTGAAGAAACGGAGCAGGTCCGGCAGTTCGGCCGGCGATGTGACGTAGGTCGGCATATCGGCGGCCAACTCGTCATAGGTGACGCGATTGCCGAAACGCTCCTGCACCGCCTGCCGCGTCGCCTGGGCGCCGTTGGGAAAGCTGACTTTCGGCTGGGGTGGCGTCCAGATCATGCTGTCGCGTTGCCCGAAGAAATCGGGGTGCTGTTGCATGCTGCCGCGCAGCGGGGCATCGTTGTAACCGGGGCCGCGCGGGTCGCGGCTCTTGCTGACGCCATCGACCTGCACCGGTACGGTCGTCCCCTCGTTGCCACCTTTCAGGCCGAGGACCGGCCGCGCCGGGTGTTCGTCGCGGACGATCTTCTCCTGCAGCAGCATCAACCCCTGCATGAACGCTTCCGGCCGCGGCGGGCAGCCCGGGATGTAGACATCGACCGGCAGGATCTGGTTGACTCCCTGAATGACGCTGTAGACATCGTACATGCCACCGGAGTTGGCGCAGCTCCCCATGGCGATGACCCACTTCGGGTTGGCCATCTGTTCATAAAGGCGCAGGATGGTCGCCCCCATCTTCTTGAACGGGGTGCCGGAGATGATCATGACATCGGCTTCACGCGGTGAGCCGCGCAGTACTTCGGCGCCGAAGCGGGCGAGATCGAAGCGCGGCGTCATGCTGGTCATCATCTCGACAAAACAGCAGGAGAGGCCGAAGAACATCGGCCAGAGGCTGTTGCTCCGTCCCCAGTTGATCAGGTCATCGAGGCGTGCCAGAACGACGCCGTCGGGGAGCTGTTCGGGCGTATTCATCGCTCTGCCTTTGTCCGGCGCGGCTGTGGACCCCAGTCGAGGCCCCCCATCTTCCACAGCCAGACCAGGCCGAGGAACAGGATAAAAATAAAGAAGGTGATCTGGGCAAACCCGGCCCAGCCGAGGGGTTTAAAGGCGATGGACCAGGAGGCGAGAAAGATCATCTCGACGTCGAAGACGATAAAGAAGATGGCGACCAGATAAAACGGGGCCGGCTCACGCAGGCGCGCACTGCCGGTCGGGGCGACTCCCGATTCGTAGGCCTCGCCCTTGAGTTCCGAGGAGGTGCGCTGGCCAAGAAAGCGCGCCAGCAGCAGCAGCACGGCAATCAGTCCGACAGCAATGGCGGTATAAAGGCCAAGACTGGTCAGAGTGGCGACGTCGGGCGGCAGCTGGGCAGCGGCGGTGGTAAGTGGCTCGGACATAGGCTCTCAAAAAGGGGCAACTGGAAAGAATTACAGAGAAAAAGCTTAACATTCAGACAGCGGATGTCCACTTTTTTTAGCTTTTTGGAGAGGTTAATTCATTCTTTCAGCGCATGATCTGAATTGTGCCGATACTCGGTTGTGGTACCAGTGCTTTGGTCACGGCACTGACCCCTTCGCCGAGGTGCATCTGCTGGTTGATGCGTCTGGCCAGTTGCCCAAACAGGCGCAGGGTCGAGTCGTTGATGAAGCGAAAGGTACGCTCAATGAGCAGGCTGTTGGAGCGGGAGTGGACGTTTGCCTTGATGGTTACGCCAGGCGCTGAGTGAGGTGAATCACCCGAAACATTTAAATAAAAAGCAGGCAGCCGGCTGAAATCAGCTCAATATTCAGTAAGGACCAGATAAATCGCCGGCAGGGTTAACAGCAGCAGGGCCATAATTTCGTCGGCGGATGTTTTTTGCCCACGCCGGCGCCGGATCAGACCGCATATTCCCAAAAACAGGGCCGTAAACAGGCCGATGAGGATGATGCCGACGGCAAGAAAACCACGGTTGCGACAGCCGAAAACCTCGACCGGGGTGTAGATAATGGCGATAAAGAGCGCCGGCACCAGGGCGGCAGGCAGTACGGGGCGAATCTTTGTCACGGTACGGTCACTTTGTCGGGATTAGTGGCAGGTTGCAGGCGATCCGCCACTTCGGTATCGATGGAGCGCAGATGCAGATCGTGCTGCGGAAAGGGGATCTCGATACTGGCCGTCTTGAATTCAGTCGCAACTGTCTGCAGGATTTCGCTGCGCACCTGCAGTCGATCCTGGATATTGGCAATAAAGACCCGGAGTTCAAAGTCGAGGGATGACGCCCCAAATCCGGTGAAAAGCGCCGAGACCGGAGGGTCTGCCATCACCAGCGGATGGGCTTTGCCGGTGGCGTGCAAAATCTCCAGCACCTGACTGATATCGGTGCCGTAGGCGACGCCGACGGTCATTACGACGCGCGCCATGGTATTGGAGAGCGTCCAGTTGGTGACCTTCTCGCTGATCAGCAGTGAATTCGGGACGATGATTTCAGAATTATCGATGGTGGTGACGACGGTTGAGCGCAAACCGATGGCCTTGATGGTTCCCCATTCGTTGTCGATGACAATCGTGTCGCCGGTTTTGATCGGCCGCTCAAAGAGCAGGATGATGCCGCTGACGAAGTTGTTGACAATGTTCTGCAGGCCGAAGCCGATGCCGATACCAAAGGCGCCACCGACGACGGCGAAGACCCGGGCATCGACGCCGGCCGTGGTCAGGGCGAGGATGACACCAATCGCGAGAAAGCTGTAGTGGATCAGTTTGCGTGCCGCGTCGCGGACGCCGCGGTCGGTGCGACGGGCCCGGAACAGGGTGGTGTCGATCAGACTGCTGGTCAGCCAGGAGAGCTGGTAAGTCAGGATCATGACGATGGCCGCCCAGAGCAGCATACCGAAGGTGATCTTGGTGTCGCTGATCGTGATACCGATGTCACCAATGATGGCAATGGCTTGCTCCCGGCTCGGGAACACGCGCCAGATGGTCAGCAAGTAGAGCCCACCTTCAAACCACAGCCAAAGTTGCAGCAGCCGCTTCAGCCGCTGGGCCAGTTCGAGGCTGTGTTTGCTGAAGAAACGCCATTGCTGCAGCGGGGGCAGTTCCAGCAGGAAATCGATCGCTCCGCGCCCGAGATAGATCGCCATCAACAGCAGGATCGACGTGAACAGGGTATTAACCGTCAGGTCTGAGATTGTAAAGGCCAGGGTACTGAAGCCGGTGATCTGGGTGAGGGTGGCGGTGAAGAACAGAGCGGCGAGCAGAAACAGCAGGGCGGTGTGGCGCTGCCGGCTTTTGTCTGTCCGCCGATCCCGTCGTGCCAAACGGTAGATCAGCAGGGCAATGAGCAGGCAGCTGGCAAAGTGATAGAGGCGTTGAATCGGCATCGGCATGAACAGGGCATCGAGCAACTCTTTGCCGAACTCAACACCGATCAACAGGTAGAATGCCCTGAGTAAGCGACGGTTTTTCAGTAGCCCTGGTAGGAGGAAAGCCGCTGATCCGAGGGTCAGTATCCGCAGAACCAGACTGATCAGGCTCGGTGGCTGGAGGTAAAACAGTCCGGGACCGGCAAAGGCGGCAAAAAAGGCTGCTGCCAGTGGCCTGGCGGTTAAAAACTGCCACTCTTCGGCGATTTCGGCATAGCGATAGCGGCGGATAACAAAAAATACCGAGACCAGGATGAACAACTGGACGGCAAACAGCAGGGTGTGTGCGTCGAAAAAGCCGGGGCGCGTCCAGGCTGCGGCCTGGAGGTCCTGACGAAGCTCCAGTTGCAGGTTGTGGTTGAATGTGGAAAAGAAGCGGGGCGAATAAAGCGCCGGTGCCGATTTGCGCAGCAGGTCACGGCGCAGCACGTCGAAGACCTCGGCGAGGCGCTTGTCGCTCTCGAGCCCGGAATCAAGGAGCACCGCAACCTGTTGCTGCAGCGCCACCAGCTGGGTGTGGCGTTCATTGAGTGCGGCGAGCGTAGCGGCGATTGTCTGCTGGCTTTCGCGAAAGGTGCTGCGGGTCGTCCGGCCCAGCCGGCCCAGGCTCTTTTCCCAGTCCTGCCAGAAGATTTTCCGTTGTTCCCAGTCTTGCAGCGCCCGTTCCTGGAGGATGGCCTGGGCCGAGATCATTTCCAGCAGTTTTTGTTGATCGGACCGCTGGTTTTCCAGAGATTGACGGATGTCGAGGAGGCGATCGATGGACCATTTTTCCGGTGCGCCGAGCTCGTCAATCTGTTTTTGCAGGGCCGATTGCTGTTCGCGCAGCCGTGCCAGCGTCGATTCGTGCTCGGTCAGGGTGGCTGTGCTCAGTAGTGAATTCTGGATCTCGGCCGCTGCACGCAACAGATCGGCTTTGGTCGGTTGGACTTCAGACAGACCCGGCAACACCACCGGCTGCGCCATCGGAACTTCGGTGGCCGGTGGTTCTTCGGGCCACACCGGTGCCGGTGCGAGGAGCAGCACGATGAACAGCAGCGGGACCAGGTTGTTGTGATAAAAAGCGGGCATCAATTTCATGGCTGTAGTCTATCAGGTTTGGCATCTATTGTACGAGGATGTTTCCACCAGTGGGCGAGCAGGGCGGTGAGGCCGCAGGCCAGCAGCAGGCGCAGGCCGAGCATGGCGACGCCGTCACCGCCGATGACGACAAAGATCAGGGTGTCTTCGACCACGGCATGGCAGGTGGCGAGAAACAGGCCCATGAGGAACAGTTCGCGCTTGTCGAGTTGTTGCTCCTGGGCGACGCGAATGATGATCCCGGCGCCGTAGGCGATACCGAGAAAAATGCCGGTGAACAGTGGCACCGCAGCCGCCGGCGACAGGCCGACGCCGCGCATCAGCGGGTTACTCAGGCGCGCGGCACGGCGGAAAAAGGGGAGGTAGCGCAGCACCTCGAAGGCCATCACCAGCGGCACGACAATCACCACCAGCTTCAGGGAGAGTTTGAGGGCGCCCAAAAGCGCCAGACCGACGGCCTCCATCAGAAGATCCCCATGCTGTGCAGGCCGCGGTAGAGCAGGCCGGCAAAGATCGCCAACAGAATCCGCGCCAGGGTCAGCAGACCGGCGCGGGTGCCGGTACTGCGCAGCACGCCCCCTTCCAGCAGCAGGTTGTGGGCGATCCCCATCATCAGCCCGCACTGGGTCACCTGCCAGGGCTCCAGTTGCAGCGGCACCAGAATGGCGAGGGCGGCGTAGAGGTTGAGCAGGCCGGCGGCGAGAAAGGCCAGCGCCGTCTCCCCGGGCAGGCCGAACAGAGCCATGGTCGGTGCGAACAGAGTGCCGAGGGTGTCGAGCAGGCCGGTCCCTTTGAGCAGCTCAACCAGCAGGTAGAGCGGGACGACATATTTGACCAGTTTCCACGCGGTTTGCAGGCCGGCGTTAAAGCCGGTGCGCAGACGGGTGGGGATATCGGGGATGGCTATTTCCATAAATCCGCAACCGGCAACCCGGCAGAGAAAGGGCTAACGACCAAGTAAGTTCTTGAGTTTGTCTGTCGCCTGCGACTTGAGTTTGTCGACCTCTTGATTGACCGCCTGCTTCTGCACTTCGGCCAGGGCCTGATTGGTCAGCTTCTGAATAATCTGCTCGGCGATCTGCGCACCGGTGGCACCGGTGGTGCCACCGAGATTGCGCATGTCAATGGTCGGCAGTTTGAGCTGATACTCTTTATTCTTCAGGGGCACAACTTTAGCCTGGATCAGGCCACTTTCGAACAGCAGCTTGCGGATGATCAGCTTCGGCTCTTTGCCGGGAGCCTTCTTCTCCTGCGCCGCGGCTGCCTTGCTGCCGCTGCCGAGATTTTTTTGCAACTCGGCCAGGTTGCTGCGGTTATTGGCATCGATTTCAAAAAAGACCTGCGGTCCCCGGATGATGACTTCGTCGATGATCAGCACCTCCTCGGTGAGCGATTTAAGGTTGATACGGGTGCTGATTTCGCCAAGGACAAAGGCCTGCGGTGTGGCAAAACCGTCCGGGTTAGCAACGCTCAGGCCGCTGATGCTGCCGCTGCCTTCTTTGAGGCCGATGTGTACGGAATCGACGCGCACGGCGGTCTGCGTTGCCTGCGAGCCGTAGGTTTCAATGGCCGACTTAACAAGGTTGTCGAGGTTGGAGAGCAGGTAATAGATACCACCGGTCACAGTGAGCAGCAGGACGACAATAGCTCCAAGCAGGATCTTTTTCATGGGGCACCTCGATCGGTGAAAAGATGGTTACAGCAACAGGTCCGGCAGGGTCTGGGCGATCTGCTCAAGCTGCTTCAGCTCAAGGCTGGTGAAGTCGGGTCCGGCCTCGGCCAACGACTTGGCCTTGCGTGAAATTTGCACGATCCAGACCAGTTTGTCCTTTTTCACCGCCGGGGCGGTCATCACCTTCTGCAGCGGGATACAGTGCTCACGGTCGAGCAGGGCATGCTCGAACATATGCAGGTGTTTGGTGCCGGCAAAGGCGTTGTCGATGGAGCCCTTACGTTCGCGGGCGGTGGCGGAGATCAGCGAGGTAGTGAAGGAGGAGACCGGTATTTTGATCGCCGTATCCATCCGGTGCGGAGGCCAGACAAAGACCGCCATCCGGCCGTCGGTTTCGAGCCGGAACAGGCCGACCTCGTGCGGATCGACACGAAAAAACAGGGCCAGCTCACCAGCCAGGGTCTCCAGACGTTGCTCCGGCCAGGCAGCGGCAACGGCGTGCTCGAGGTGGCTGCAGAAGGTTTCGACGTTCATCAACGGGCTCCTTCGATGATAGTGATGGGGTGCGAGGAGAATCTAGCAGATTTGTGGGGGGATTGCCAGTGGGCGGAGCACGATATAGCAGGAGGACGGTGCGGAGTCGAGGATCAGTTATGCCGGGCGGCTTTCGGTTACAGCAATGGCAACGGCAAAAGAGCCAATAGCCAAATCCACCTGGCGCAGGTACCTTACGGGGTTTTTTACCGTCCGGAGGTCCCTGACCGGGCTATTGGCGGTGCCGCTGAGCAAAGGATACGTCTGACGGCAATCGAAATGCCCCCCGCAGGGGCGAGCCATTTTTTGCTTACTTTTTTGTGGCGACTGCCAAAAAAGTAAGGCGTCAGGCGGGACGCGACCCGCCGGTTTTGAATGTGCTCAGAATGCTAAACGGCAAGCTGAAATCTCATGGTGAGTCTTCGTCAAAGCTACGTCGCAACGACGAGGCCAAGGGTAACGCCGCAGACGGGCGCGTTTCATCAACCGCGTCGAGAATCGATACGGTTCATGCCGGCGAGGAGTAATCCAAGAGTGATAAAGGCCCCGGGAGGGAGGATCATCAGCAGAAATGGCTGGTAGCTTTCGCCGAACAAAGAAAAGCCGAGCAGGGCACCGCTGCCAAAGATTTCGCGCACCGAACCGAGGACGAACAGGGCGAGGGTGAAGCCGAGACCGATGCCAACCCCGTCGATAATGGAGGGGAGCAGGCGGTTTTTCGAGGCGAAAGCCTCGGCGCGACCGAGGATGATGCAGTTAACGACGATCAGCGGGATAAAGATGCCGAGTGCCTTGTAGAGGCCGTAGACATAGGCCTCCATCAGCAGCTGAACGACGGTGACAAAAGAAGCGATGACGACAATAAAGGCCGGGATGCGCACCTGGGCCGGGATCACCTTACGCAATAACGAAATAACGATGTTGGAGCAGATCAGAACAAAAGCGGTGGCCAGCCCCATGCCGAGGCCGTTCTCGGCGCTGGTGGTCACTGCCAGGGTCGGACAGAGGCCGAGCAGCAGACGAAAGACGGCGTTCTCCCGCCAGATCCCTTTGCTGAATTCGCGCATCAGGTTCATTGGCCACCTCCGTTGACCGCCGGGGCGACGAGGGTGTCGCGGTGCGCGGCGTAGAATTCGAGACCGTCCTTGACCGCCTTGACCACGGCGCGGGGCGAAATCGTCGCGCCGGTGATCTGGTCGAAGCTGCCGCCGTCCTTCTTCACCCGCCAGTCACTGCTCTCAAGGGCTTTGCCGGCAAACTGCCCCTTGAACGCATTGTGGGTGATCTTGTCGCCGAGGCCGGGAGTCTCGGCATGGCTGAGAATTTCGATGCCGAGGACGTTGCCGTCGGGACGGATGCCGACCATGATGCCGATGTTGCCGCTGTAGCCGTCGGGTGCGGTGACGGTGAAGGCAATGCCGACCAGCTCGTCGCCCATGCGGCCGCGATAAAAGGTACGTCGCAGATCCCGTCCCTTTTTGTCTTTGCCGGTGACCAGAACGACGGTGTCGGTGTCGGGCTGGTTGTCGATAGCCGGCAGCACCGCCGACAGGGCGCGCAGGGTCTCCTGCCGCCGTTGTTCGGCGATGGGGGCGCGGGTCTGCTGCTCGACGAGGGCGAGGATCAGGCCGGCGCCGGCGGTGATCAGAACCAGAACAGTGACGAGGCGCAGGATCTCTTTCATGCGGCACGCTCCAGTCTGCTGCCGAAGACCCGCGGCCGGGTATAGCGGTCGATGAGCGGCGTCGCCGCGTTCATCAGCAAAATGGCGAAGGAGACCCCTTCCGGATAACCGCCGAACAGGCGGATGAGCAGGGTGATCAGGCCACAGCCGGCGCCGAACAGCAGCATCCCCTTAGGGGTGACAGGCGAGGTCTCAGCTCTCGCCCTGCTGC
>Ga0209231_1001114_pt1 | contig 11114 bp, 11 predicted proteins | sample Deesub45470m_DNA_FD_188086 | JGI IMG/M metagenome (GOLD analysis project Ga0209231, IMG submission 188086) | Deep subsurface microbial communities from North Pacific Ocean - 450_OLKR46/470m Metagenome (SPAdes) (version 2) | ecosystem: Environmental > Terrestrial > Deep subsurface > Unclassified ... | reverse complement strand
AAGTGGATTTTTGCTATTGTAAAATGGATGGAATCTATTGTTAGAAATCATAGAATTGCTGTTTACGCTACTACTGTTGCATTAATTTTTATAAGTATGATTGGTATTTATAAAATTAAAATTTCTGGAAGTATTATTGAAGATATGCCTAAAGGGAAAGAATTCTATAAAGATATTGTGTTTTTTGAAGATGAGTTTGGGGGTATTATGCCATTAGAAATTATTATTGATACTAAAAATGAAAAAGGAGTTATGAAGCTTTCTACTTTAAAACGTATGAATAAATTGGAAGAAACTATTGAAGAAATTCCTCAACTTTCTAAACCAATTTCTGTTTTAAATGTTGTTAAATATTCCAAACAAGCATTTTATGGAGGTAATCCTGAGTACTATCAATTACCAACAAATCAAGAACAAAACTGGATTTTATCTTATACCAAAAATTCTACAACAAACTCCAACTGGTTAAATAGTTATGTAGATTCTACGGGAAGGTATGCTCGTATAACAACTTTTATGAAGGATATTGGTACTGATAAAATGGAACTAATAGAAGAAAGATTGCAACAAAAAATTGATAAAGAATTCCCAAAAGAAAACTATCAAGTTTCCATGACAGGTAAAGCATTGGTATTTTTAAAAGGAACCAATTTTTTAATTAATAATCTAGTGGTATCGCTTTCTTTAGCAATACTATTAATTGCCCTTTTTATGGCTTTTTTGTTTCGCTCTTTTAGAATGATTTTAATTTCATTAATACCAAATATATTTCCATTACTTATTACTGCCGGTCTTATGGGTTATCTTGGAATTCCTATTAAGCCTTCAACAATTTTAGTTTTTAGCATAGCTTTTGGTATTTCTGTAGATGACACAATACATTTTTTAGCAAAGTACCGTCAAGAATTAAAAGAAAATAACTGGCGAATAAAACAATCTGTTTATGCCGCACTTCGTGAAACAGGTGTTAGTATGTTTTATACTTCCATCGTTTTATTTTTTGGCTTCCTCGTGTTTATTGTTTCAAGTTTTGGTGGAACCAAAGCCTTAGGTGGTTTAGTTTCAATAACGCTTTTATTTGCAATGGTTTCAAACCTTTTATTATTACCTTCATTACTACTTTCATTAGAAAAGAATATTGCTAATAAAGAAGTTTTTAAAGAACCTGTTTTAGATATTCTTGCTCCGGAAGATGAAAATAATGACAGTTAATCTTTAATTTATATTTCACTTTTTTTTGAATTTCCTTAATGAATTATCAATTGTCAAATATCAATTGTTAATGTATCTTTGCAACTATTAATATATTTTGAATATGACAAGAAGTAATGTAGCTGGACTTTTAAGTTCAAATAATTTTTTACAAGAAGTAACTTTAAAAGGTTGGGTGAGAACTTTTAGAGCAAATCGTTTTATTGCTTTAAATGACGGTTCAACAATACATAATATTCAATGCGTAGTTGATTTTGAAAATACGAGTGAAAGTATTTTAAAACGAATTACAACTGGCGCAGCCATTTCGGTTAAGGGAACTTTAATTGAAAGCCAAGGAAAGGGTCAAAATGTTGAAATTCAGGTTTCTGAAATTGAAATCTTAGGAGATTCCAATCCTGAAGAATATCCTATTCAACCAAAAAAACACAGTCTTGAATTTTTACGTGAAAATGCACATTTACGTATAAGAACTAATACCTTTAGCGCAGTTATGCGTGTTAGATCCACCTTATCTTTTGCAATTCATAAATATTTTATTGAAAACGGTTTTTATAATTTTCATGCACCAATTATTACGGGTTCTGATGCTGAAGGCGCTGGTGAAATGTTTAATGTTTCTACAATTGACGCTAACAAACCTATTAAAGATGAAGCTGGTAAAGTGGATTATTCAAAGGACTTTTTTGGAAAATTGACAAACCTAACTGTTTCTGGACAATTAGAAGCTGAAACCTATGCAATGGCCTTAGGAAAAGTTTATACTTTTGGACCAACATTTAGAGCTGAAAACTCAAACACTGCACGTCATTTGGCTGAATTTTGGATGATTGAACCTGAAGTTGCATTTAACAATTTAGATGACAATATGGATTTAGCAGAAGATTTTATAAAATCAGTGATTTCTTATGCTTTATTAAATTGTAAAGATGATTTAGATTTTTTAAATGATAGACAACTGCAAGAAGATAAATCTAAACCAACAAACGAACGTAGTGAAATGTCACTTTTAGAAAAGTTAAATTTCGTTATTGAAAATAATTTTAAGCGAGTAAGTTATACAGAAGCTATTGAAATATTACAAAATTCGACTCCAAATAAAAAGAAAAAATTCCAATACATTATAAATGAATGGGGAGCAGATTTACAAAGTGAACACGAACGTTTTTTAGTTGAAAAACATTTTAAATGTCCTGTCATTTTATTTGATTATCCGGCTAAAATTAAAGCTTTTTATATGCGTTTAAATGAGGATGGAAAAACAGTTAGAGCTATGGATGTGTTATTTCCCGGAATTGGAGAAATAGTTGGAGGTAGCCAGCGTGAGGAGCGTTTAGATGTATTGCTGCAAAAAATGAAAGAGCTAGATGTTGATGAAAAAGAATTATGGTGGTATTTAGATACACGAAAATTTGGAACAGCTGAACATAGTGGTTTTGGGTTAGGTTTTGAGCGTTTGGTGCAATTCACAACAGGTATGGGAAATATACGAGATGTAATTCCTTATCCAAGGACGCCGCAAAATGCTGATTTTTAATTCATTTATTTTACTAAAACATAAAATTTAATATCTTATGTTTTTTTGTATTTTTATAAAAAAACTATCATAGTTAATGTTAAAGCAAAATTTACAATATAAATTATTACAAAAATTATCACCTCAACAAATTCAATTAATGAAGTTGATTCAATTGCCTACACAAGCATTTGAACAACGTTTAAAACAGGAATTAGAAGAAAATCCAGCTTTAGAGAGTGGAAATGAAGATATGGATGAGTATGAAGGCTCACAATCTGATGATGAATATGATTCTTCTGGAAATGAAAGTATAGATACGCAAGATATTAATATTGATGAGTATTTAAGTGATGATGAAATTCCAAACTACAAAACACAAGCAAACAACTACTCTGATGATGATGAAGATAAAGATATTCCTTACGCTTCAGGAACTTCATTTACACAAAATCTAAAAAATCAAATTAACACCTATAGATTAACGGAAAAAGAAGAGATTATTACTGATTTTTTAATTGGCTGTATTGATGAAAGCGGCTACATAAGACGTGAGTTAGTTGATGTAATAGACGATTTAGCTTTTACTCAAAATTTAACTACTACTCCAGAAGAATTAGAACGGCTACTTCAACTTGTTCAACAACTAGATCCAGCTGGTGTAGGAGCAAGAAATCTTAAAGAATGTTTAATTATTCAATTAAAAAGAAAAAAGGAAACACCTAGTAGAAATTTAGCCATAAATATATTAGAAAATTCATTTGAGCATTTTGTTAAAAAACATTATTCAAAATTACTTCAAAAATTTCATGTTTCTGAAGTTGAATTAAAAGAAGGTATTTTACAAATTGAAAAATTAAATCCAAAACCGGGAGGTTCCTTTGTTGGTAATAGTAAAATTGCTGAACAAATTGTACCCGATTTTACCATTAGAATTGTTGAAGGGGAATTGGAACTTTCCTTAAATTCTAGGAACGCACCTGAACTTCATATTTCAAATGAGTATACAAATTTATTAAAAGGGTATAAATATTCTAATGAAAAATCAAATTCTCAAAAAGAGGCCGTTTTATTTATTAAACAAAAATTAGATGCTGCAAAATGGTTTATTGACGCTATTAAACAACGTCAGCAAACACTATTGTTAAACATGAATGCTATATTACAACATCAAAAAGAGTATTTTTTAACAGGTGATGAACGTAAGTTAAAACCTATGATTTTAAAAGATATTGCGGATGTAATTCATATGGATGTTTCTACCGTTTCGCGTGTTGCAAACAGCAAGTATGTCTCAACTCCTTATGGTACAAAATTAATTAAAGAATTCTTTTCTGAATCTATGAAAAATGATCAGGGTGAAGATGTGTCAACCAGAGAAATTAAAAACATCCTTGAAACTGTTATTAAAGAAGAAAATAAAAAGAAGCCTTTAACCGACGATAAATTATCAAGTATTTTACTTAAAAAAGGGTATCCAATTGCTAGAAGAACTATTGCAAAGTATAGAGAACAGCTTGATATTCCTGTAGCTAGATTAAGAAAAGAAATGTAATATTAGAATAAATACCTATGAAATTTTCAAAATTTATAACCTATTTTTTTCATCCAATTAATTTCCCAATCATAGGTTCAATTTTATACTTTTTGTTAATCCCTAAGTTCATCTTTAAACCTCTTGAGTATTCTATGTTAACTTTAATTTTGATAGGAACTTATATTTTTCCTTTCTTTTTATTAGTGCTTCTAAAACGGTTTAAAATGATTGATAGTTTTCATATGTCTACCATTGAAGAACGAAAATTTCCTACTTTATTATTTATTTCAATAGCATATATTATAGGTAACTGGCTATATAAATCATCAGCAGTTAATATATTGGCTTTATTTTATTTTGGATATATGTTATTATTACTAATTTCATATATCATGTTATATTTTAATGTTAAAATAAGTTTACATACAGCAGCCGTTGGAGGGTTAATAGGGTTTTTAATTTATTTTAGCTATCACTTTAAAATAAATTTAATATTATTTTTAGCTATCTTTTTTATTTTAAGTGGTTTAATTGCTTCCTCTAGATTAAGATTACAAGCTCATAAATTAAATGAAGTTATTTTAGGTTTTATGATTGGTATTTTTTCACAATTTTTTGTTTACTTCTTTTATATCTACATCATATAAAATTTCAATCCGATATTAATATCTTTTAACTTAAGTCTTTCTCCATTAAAATCTGTATTTTTAAAAAAAGGATTCAAGCCATAATAAACATACAAATTCCAGGTACTATACCCTGTAGCTAAAATTAATCCGTACTGTATTCTATTTATTTCTGGTACATTTTTAGTAGTTTCAATTTCTGTTAAATCTGTAAATTTTGTTTTTGCTAAGAGTAAATATGAAACCTTTAACCCACCATAAATTCTCAAAAACTTATATTTACTAGGCGTTGAATTTCTCCATCTTAATTCAATTGGTAGCTCTAAAGAGCTTATTCTTAAACTATTTGATTTAAAATCAATTGCTTCCTCAAATACAGTAATTTGATTTTGTTTCGTAATCTTTAAATTTTGAATGTATGTATTATATGCATATCCTAAGCCGATTCCAAAACCAATATTCCTTTCGTCATTTATTGGTAGATCCTTAATAAACCCAATTGAAACTCCACCAGAAAAGCCATTTTGAGTAATTGCATTTGGCTTATCATTTAAAATATTATACGTTAATGATAAATAGACTTGATCTTCCAAATACTTTAAATCAGTAATATCTTTATCTTGCGCCTGAAGATTATTAAAAAATAGGATCACAAAAAAAATAAGTCCAAGTTTTCTCATATAACAAATATACTTTATATAACTAAAAAAGGCAATCAAAATTATTTGATTGCCTTTTTTGCTTTTAAGCCATTATAAATTTAGTAATTCGTTTTAAGGTTTGTGCCTTTAACTGTTGAAAAACTAATTTTTAAAGCATTAATATCTCTAAGTTGTTCTTTAATATCTAAAATTGTACCTACACTAGCATCTTTATCAGCTTTTATAGAAGTAGTCATAAATTTAACTTCTTCTTCTTTACGTAGAGCTCTTTCTGAATAAATAAAACTAGTTACATCATTAACGTCAATAATTTTGTCATTTACTTGAATTTTATCTCCAGATATTCTCGAATCTTTAGATTTACCCACATAAATTGTACTTACCAAACTTTTTTGTTCCAACTTTTTAACTTCACTAGCTGTTGGAAGAACTGGTTTTTTTAATAATAAATCAGTTTCTCTCATTGTAGTAGATACCATAAAAAAGAACAATAACATAAATACAATATCAGGTAAAGATGCCGTAGATATTTTAGGCAATCCTTTTTTCTTCTTTCTAAACTTACTCATAATCTGATACTATTTTATTGGTTCTGGTTCCGTAATAATTTGAGGATATTTATCCTTAATATCATCAATTTTAGCTTTTAATTTTTCCGTAGGAGTGTCTTTATAATCACTCAATAAAGCATCATAAGATCTACTATATAATTTTAAAGACAATTTATTTCTTAAGTCAGTATATGCTCCTTCAATTTCATTTTGAATAGAAACATACATTCCATATTTTGTCCCTCTATCACTTTGTAAAGATACAATTGCCTTTGATGGATGATCTGATGATGCAGGATCTTTAGCCCCAGTACAATAATCACAAGGTTCCCCTGGTTTATCATCTTTTGGTATGCCAATACCACCACCATTATCAATAAATGCCATTGTTAAACGTCTAATATCCGTAACTTTAACGTATTGATCACCTTCAATTAAAATTTGATTGTTTCTATTAACAACAATATCAAATACATTTTTTTCTTTAATAGTTACTTCTGGTGTATCTTCTGTTTTTTCAGGTAACTTACGTGCAATTCCTGAATCAACATCCATCGTTGTTGTAACTAAGAAAAATATTAAAAGCAAGAACGCTATGTCTGCCATTGAACCAGCATTAATTTCCCCAACTTCTCTTCTTGCCATACTATTTTTATTTTAATAGTGATTTAACAAAATCTGTAAAAAAAGCTCCAAAGCCTATTACACCAAGAAATGCACTATAGTTTATACCTGTACTAACCCATTTTGAAACACTTCCTGCTTCACCTTCTGGTAATACTTTTCCCATCGCATCAGTTACGGCTGCATCAGAAGCAGTAACATATGAAATAACTAAAATTATTGCTAATACCCCAACACCCATCAAAGTTCTTTTTAAAACATCAGTGTGTTTGGCTAGGTTAAGCAAAGAATAACCTACTGAAATAATAATAGTAACCGCTAACAAAATAATCGCAAAGGTAATAAATGGTGCCACAATTGAATCTGGACCTCCACTAGCTAATGAAGCTGTAATTGCTTCGTCGCCTTCGGCCATAATTCTTAAAAAGAACACTACACCTATAAGGCCAATTACTCCTGAGACTAATGTTAATAATTTTGATAATTTATCATTCATAATAAATCTTATTTTTTATGTCTAACCAAAAGGTCAACAAGTGAAATTGAAGCATCTTCCATATTGTTTACAATACTATCTACTTTTGAGATAATGTAATTGTAAAAAACTTGCAGGATAATAGCCACAATTAAACCAAATACAGTTGTTAATAACGCTACTTTAATACCTCCTGCAACTACTGTAGGAGAAATATCTCCTGCTGCCTGAATTGAATCGAATGCAGCAATCATCCCAATTACAGTTCCCATGAAACCAAGCATTGGTGCTAAAGCGATAAACAATGATAACCAAGAAATGTTTTTCTCAAGTAACCCCATTTGAACACCACCATAACCAACAACAGCCTTTTCTGCAGCATCTACTCCTTCATCCATTCTATCTAAACCTTGATAAAATATTGAAGCAACAGGTCCTTTTGTATTTCTACAAACTTCTTTTGCAGCTTCTACTCCACCTGATTGTAATGCTTCATCAACTTTACTTACTAATTTTTTAGTATTAGTTGTTGCCATGTTAAGATAAATAATTCTTTCAATAGCAATTGCTAGTCCTAAAATTAAGGTTACTAAAACAATTCCCATAAAGAATGGACCACCTTCAATAAAACGTTGTTTTAAGTTTTGGTGAAATGTTTTTGATTCTGTTGCATCAGCAACCTCTTCTGTAGTTACTGCGTCTTGTGCAATAGCTTTTGGAGCAGCTCCAAATAATAATAATCCTGTGATTGCAAGGATAGTGAATACTCTTTTCATCGTGTAATAGTTAATTTATTAATTTTTATGGTTTAAATATATAATAATTTTTACAAAATAAACAAGTCCAACGAAGAGAAAAATATAATGCTTTTAACTTAAGCTTCTCTTACGCCTCGACATCTTTTGCGAATGGCAAGTAACAAAAAAATGTTGAGTTCTGAAAATTTTATATCTACTTTAAGTTATTTTTTTTGAATTTCACATTTTATTTAATAATTAATAAAAAACATTGTGTTTTAGGCTATTTTATTAAAAATTAACTTCATAAACACTAAATTAATTAAAAAAAAATCACTCCTTATTATTCATTTCCCCTCTTAATTGAGTTTCAAAAATTGATTTGAATTTATTTTTCGGGATTTTTTCACCTAATAAGTACATTAGTTTAGCTAAAGCTGATTCGGTAGTGATATCATTTCCGCTAATAATTCCATTTTTCTCAAGCTCAATACTTGTTTCATATTGCCCCATAATAACGCTTCCGCCAGAACATTGAGTTACATTTACAATTTGTATTCCTTTATGTATAGCGTTTTTTAACAAATCAATAAACCATTTTTCATTCGGTGCATTCCCTGAACCATAAGTCTCTAAAATCACTCCTTTTAAACCTTCACTATTTAAAACACTTTCAATTACTGTTTTGGTTATTCCAGGGAAAATTTTCAATAACGCAATATCAGTTGCTAAATTTTTACTAACTTTCAATTGTTTCTTATTAGCTGATCTTTGGATAAGTTGTTTATTAAATTTTAAATGAACACCGCTTTCTGCTAGTGCTGGGAAATTTGGGGAAGTAAAAGCTTCAAAGTGTTCTGCGTTAATTTTTATGGTTCTGTTAGCGCGATACAATTTATATTCAAAATACAAACAAACTTCAGAGATAATTGGTTTTCCATTTTCTTGAGCTGAAGCAATTTCAATAGAAGTAATTAAATTTTCTTTTGCATCCGTTCTTAAATCTCCTATTGGTAATTGTGAGCCCGTAAAAATAATTGGCTTAGATAGATTCTCAAACATAAAACTTAAAGCTGATGAAGTATATGACATTGTATCTGAGCCATGTAATACTACAAACCCATCATATTTGTTGTAATTTTCTTCAATTATTTCAGCAATTATTACCCAATTTTTTGGGTTCATATTAGAAGAATCTATTGGTTTATCAAGTGAAATACTACTTATGGTACAATTTAAATGATTAATTTCAGGAATATGTTTTAATAATTTATCAAAATTAAACGTTTTTAGCGCTCCCGTTTTATAATCTTTAACCATCCCTATGGTACCGCCTGTGTATATTAAAAGTATTTGTGGTGTTTTTGCCATTTTGTCTGTAATCTATATTTTGGAATAATTTATGCTGTAAATTTACCAATTATAATTTATTAACTTAAAAAGAAATTTATGGGATTTTATATTCTTATAGGAATTATATCTTTAATCAGTTGGCTGGTTAGTCAGCGATTAAAAAGCAAATTTAGCTACTATTCTAAGGTTCAGTTGCAAAATGGTTTAAGTGGCAAAGAGATTGCTGAAAAAATGTTACATGACAATGGTATTTTTGATGTGAAAATAATTTCAACTTCAGGAAAACTAACAGATCACTACAATCCTGTTGATAAAACAGTAAATTTAAGCGAATCTGTCTACAATGAAAGAAGTGCCGCAGCTGCCGCTGTAGCTTCACACGAAGTTGGACACGCAGTACAACATGCACAAGCATATGAATGGTTGCAATTGAGATCAAAATTAGTACCCGCCGTTGGAATATCATCAAAATTTTCACAATGGTTAATTATTGGAGGGTTGCTGATTGGAGCATTTTCCGGTAATACTGGAATTGGGTTTACAATTGCTATAATAGGTTTAGCAATGATGGCACTCGCAACTATATTTAGCTTTATTACGTTACCCGTTGAATATGATGCCAGTAACCGTGCTTTGGCTTGGTTAAAAACAAATAATATGTTGACCGATTCTGAACAAGATGGCGCTAAAGATTCATTAAAATGGGCTGCGAGAACTTATTTAGTTGCTGCATTAGGTTCATTAGCTATGCTACTTTATTGGGGCCTACAAATACTTGGAAGAGATTAAACAAATTCTTGTTTAAAATAAAAGACCTTACAATTCGAATTGTAAGGTCTTTTATTTTATAATTTTATTTGTCGATCAATTTGTTGGTCTAAAGAAATAAAAGTCTCTGTACGTGCCACTCCTTTTATTGATTGAATTTCTAAATTTAATAACTTCATTAAATGCTCATTATCTTTACATAAAATTTTAATAAAAATGGCATAATTTCCTGTGGTATAATGGCTTTCTATTACTTCTGGAATTTCTTTTAAGCGTTTAATCGCTTCAGAATATTTACTCGCAGTATCTAAAAAAATACCAACAAAGGCTAATGTTTTAAACCCTAATGCTTTTGGGTTAATTATAAATTTTGAACCTGCTATTAAACCCGCAGATTCCAATTTTCTTAACCTTTGATGAATTGCTGCACCAGAAATTCCAATTTCACGAGCGATACTTAATATTGGTGTTCGGGCATCATTCATTAGATGCTTTAAAATAATTTTATCAATACCATCAATATGTAACTCTTTTTCTTTCATTAGGTAAATTTTGAAAGTAAATTTAAAAAAATAAAGGATATGAAAATTCATATCCTTTATTTTTATTTTAATTTGAAACTTCTTAATCTATTGGTTTAATTTCAAAAGTTTCCATAAACTTAGTTGTATAGTTTCCTGCAATATAATCAGGATGATCCATTAATTGTCTATGAAAAGGAATCGTTGTTTTTATACCTTCAATAACAAATTCATCTAAAGCTCTTCTCATTTTACTTATAGCTTCTTCACGAGTTTGAGCTGTAGTAATTAATTTTGCAATCATAGAATCGTAATTCGAAGGAATCGTATAACCTGCGTATACATGTGTATCAACTCTAACGCCATGACCTCCAGGAACATGTAATGTTGTTATTTTTCCTGGACAAGGTCTAAAATCTTTATAAGGATCTTCTGCGTTGATTCTACACTCAATAGAATGTAATTTAGGTATATAATTTTTTCCTGAAATTGGAATCCCTGCAGCTACTTTTATCTGTTCATAAACCAAATC
>Ga0209231_1001113_pt1 | contig 11116 bp, 5 predicted proteins | sample Deesub45470m_DNA_FD_188086 | JGI IMG/M metagenome (GOLD analysis project Ga0209231, IMG submission 188086) | Deep subsurface microbial communities from North Pacific Ocean - 450_OLKR46/470m Metagenome (SPAdes) (version 2) | ecosystem: Environmental > Terrestrial > Deep subsurface > Unclassified ... | reverse complement strand
GGAGAGCCCTTACAAGCCATTAAAAAACTGGCTATGTATGGAGTTGTTGCAGTAATTGTAAGTTTGCTTTGGGATAATTTATTCCCAATAATTAAGCCATTATGGACTAGTTCTTATGTTTTGTATTCAGGTGGTTTGGCAATGTTGTTTTTGGCTTTTTTATTATGGGTAATAGATGTAAAAGGGATAAAAAAATGGTCACGCCCATTTATTCATTTCGGCACAAATCCATTGTTTATTTTTCTGTTTTCAGGGATTTATGTGAAGACAATTTTATATTTAGTGGTAATCAAAAATTCTGAGGCAGCTCCCATAGCAGGATATCGTTATCTATATGAGTATATTTTTGTTCCCATAGCTGGAAATTTGAATGGCTCATTATTATTTGCAATATCACATATTATATTATTTTGGCTATTAACCTATGTTTTGTATAGGCGCAAAATATTTATAAAAATATAAGATTAAGAAACAATAAAATGAATTTCGTTTAATTTTTTTTATTTGATGCTTTTTTTACTGAACAAGTCTTAAGGTACAGTTTTGAATCACTAAATTTTTGCATCTATTTTGAAAATGGGAGATTTATTCAGTTTAAATAAAAAATCATGAAGTTGAAAACAACAATCTATAGTTTTGTGCTCTTTGTCTCCATAGTGTTATTAACCTCCTGTTCAGGGTTGAAAAATTCTCGGATGAATCTTTTGGATGATGCAATTTTACCAAAACCAGTTTCAGTAACAGCATCAGGAAGTTCATTTGAACTAAATGCCAATACTAAAATTTTTGTAAATGGGAAATCAGAGGCATTGTTAAAAACGGGACACTATTTGGCTAATTTGATTAAGCCTGCTACAGGATTTGAATTAAAAGTGACTTCAATTGCCAAGAAGCCTAATTCAAATTTTATTTACCTGACAATTTCCAGTTTGGGCTCTGAATTTGGGAATGAGGGTTATAAATTGCGTATTGCTAAAAATAATGTTAGTATAATTGCCAATAGCCCGGAAGGAATTTTTCGCGGAATTCAAACGCTTCGTCAAATTTTACCCAAAGAAATTGAAGCTTCTGCGAAGCAGCAAAAACCATGGTTAATTGCCACAGGTGAAATCTTGGATTATCCTCAATATGAGCATAGAGGAGCTATGTTGGATGTAGCAAGACATTTTTTTAATGTAGAGGATGTAAAAAAATATATAGATATGTTATCAGCTTATAAGTTGAACATATTGCATTTACATCTAACTGATGACCAAGGTTGGCGAATAGAAATAAAATCCTGGCCAAATCTAACTGTTCACGGTGGGTCCACTGAAATAGGAGGTGGCACAGGGGGATTTTATACACAAGAAGAATATAAAGAAATTGTAAGATATGCACAAGATAGATACATAACGCTTATTCCAGAAATTGACATGCCAGGACACACAAATGCGGCTTTAGCATCATATCCAGAACTGAATTGTGATGGCAAAGCATCTGAATTGTACACGGGCAATAAAGTTGGATTTAGTACATTTTGTACACACAAAGAAAGTACATATCTATTTGTTGGAGATGTAATTAGAGAGTTGGCCGAGATAACACCAGGAGCATACCTACATATTGGGGGTGATGAATCACATGTAACAAAATTGGAAGACTATATTCCTTTTATAAACAGAGTTCAAGGTATTGTTTTAGCTAAAGGGAAAAAAATGATTGGTTGGGATGAGATTGCCCATGCGGATATAGAAACAAATACAATTGTGCAGTTTTGGGCTCGACCAGAAAATGCTCAAAAAGGCAAAGAGAAAAAGGTAAAAATTATTTTATCTCCATCAAATAAAACGTATTTGGATATGAAGTATGATGCTACCACTAAACTAGGGTTGAAATGGGCCGGATATATTGATGTTGAAACTGCCTATAATTGGAATCCTTCTACACTAATTGCAGGAATTTCTAAAAGTGATATTCTTGGAATAGAATCTCCGCTTTGGACTGAAACCATTACGAATATGGATGAACTTGAATATATGGTTTTTCCGCGAATTATTGGGCATGCTGAAATTGGTTGGACATCAGACTCATTAAGAAATTGGGATGATTATAAAGTTAGGTTAAAAAAACATTCAAATCGCTTAAAAATTAAGAATATCAATTATAATAATTCAGATGAAATTTTTAATGCTAAATTTTAAGAGAAAGAAGGTCTATAAAATATTTTGAGTTTTTTAGTTTCTCCATTGTGCTGGATATATCTGATTAAAATATGCTAGTGATATCAGTTTGAATTTTACCACTTCTGTGATTCACACAAAATCATAACGTTTCGATTTGTGCCAGTGATAACCCTTGCCTCGTAAATGCATTCCGAATAATTTTTTCTATTTTACTCGTACATTTTGGTTTTCCTTCCAGAACTTTTCTGTTAGGTGTAATCACCAAATAAATCCAAAATTAAGTATTAAATAGATTAAAGAGGGGGGTTAGCTTGCTACAGAATCTCAATAAATGGGTAAGTTGGTTAAAGGAATCTGTTTTTCCTTAATTTCTTTAATCGTCTGCAAATTATCTTTCCGATTGGTTGGTATAATTAGTCCATAAAGTATAATTAATCTGGTGCATAGAAAAGCAAGATATTCCAAAAGATAAAATGAAATCGTCTAATTTATCGGTAGCGACTTTTTGTATATACTCAACTCCAACTTTAATCTTTATATAATCATAAACTGAAGGGTCTTTGGTGCCTTTTTAAAAGATTTAGTTCTACTTTCGATGGAGTCAAGAAGATTACTTGACTAGATTCAAATGGGTCATTTAGTTGGTCTCTATTTGCAAAGTAGATATAATGATTCTGAATTTCGTCCAGTGTATAATCGTTGTCCGGTCTATATCTAAAAGCATAAGGTATGTCAATGTGTTTTAGTTCGTCATTGATATTTCAATTATGTAATCCTAAGATAGGATAAATCACATATAATTTCTCAAGGAAAAGCCCAATCGGGGGTTTTGAACAATTGATGAATCAATATAATAATATTTATTTTAAATATTTACCACTTTTTTTATACTTGGAAAAGTTTTGATAATAGACCATTGCAATATTAGTTTTACAAAATTATTTTGCTATGCTAAATGGCCGGAAAAGAACAAAAAATCAAACAATTTATAAGTAATTTCAGTTCAAATTTTCTAAAGGAAATTCAACATGGTTGAAAACAAAAACTTTACAAAGGAATGGCTGGATTGTTTCCGTGCAAAAAAAGAACATTAGTCTATTAATGTAATCATTTTAGAAAAATGGTACACGCATTTTCACTGTTGGAACACTTGAAAATCACCAACCTTGATTTCGTGTTCAAAGGCGGAACACCTCTTGTACTCTTACTGGAGGAAGTTTATCGATTTTCAATCAATATCTATAATTATTTATTGACCTTATTATAACAGTTATTATGGACATGCTACAATTGTTGAAACTCTTATTGCAATGGTTATAAATTATTTGAATATGGGTTGCGCTTGTTGAACCAATCAACAATAGACTTATTCTTTATTTTCAATTTTAACATTACCATTAATAGGATTATTATTCACATCAACTCCACTAAATACTCCAAAAACTTCATTTTGAGGATTCATCAAATTATACATTTTTATATATATACTCACCTTCTGAATATAGGATACTCCTAAAACTTCAAAATCTAAATATATATTTTGCGCTCTATTTATTAATTTTACATTATCATTTGCAATGATTAAATTTGGATCATTACTCAAAATATTATAATTATGGGAATCAATGGAAAGCTGCAATGAATATAGCTCTTCTTTATCACTGTAAAAAGTAAATAAGTAATTTCCAGATAAGTTAGAAAACAAAGATGCATAAGGACTTTTATTCGAAATTTTGGAAGAAATACTCGGAACATTACTTTCAACGATAATTCGCTCCCTTCTTAATTCTTGTGTAAATAATGGATGGACGTATCGAGTGGAAAATTCACTTTCCATTGCTTTTTTATCTTCAAACTTTTTTAAAATCATTTTTCCGGCAATGGCACAATTGTACTTGTCAAACCCAGAATAAGTGCCAATCAAATAATTTCGTTCAGAAGGAGTTGACTTTCCTGTAAAAAAAATGAAACTAGCCCCTTCTCTTTTTGTGTTATTTACAATATATTTGGTATGAATAAACATAAAATCTTCACTCATTTTAATAACACCATAAAAAACGTGTTCAGATTTTAAATCTTTTTCATCAAAATAAACAAACCGAATTTCTATATTACTCCAATTATTGTATATAATTAGTTTTCCTTTAGTCATTTTTTGATCTTCACCATAGTAATAGGCACAATAGTAATATTCTTCATTAGAGTGTGCAGTTTGAATTAAAGATAATTGCTTTTCCAATTCCATCTCATCTAAAACCTCATTTTCTAGAAATGACTCAATGCTGTCATAACCTAAATAATTAAAAAAGGCATATTTATATTCTCTATTTAATTTAATTACGGGTCTGCCTTGTTTTAATTCTCTTATTTTGTTATATAAATACTTCCCATTAATATAACTTTTAGTAATTTTCTCAAATTCACTTTTTAAATTAGGTTTCGTTATCTCATAATTTCCAAATCCAAATAATTGAGAATCATTAATTATTTCTATTCCGTGTTTATTTTTAAATGTATTAATAATTGCCGCTATTAATTTATTAAAACAGTATTTTGTAAGAGTCAATTGTTCAGAAATCAAGACATTACTATTTTCCATTTTTTTCTTATTTTTATATTTGGAAATATAAATTTACAATAAAGTAATTGGAAATAAAAATATTAATTAGGCATCTCCCTATATTTCCAAAATATTATTAACTAATACTTACTCAAAATGATCAAAAAACTCACATTATTATTGGTATTTATTCCTGCAATTATGCTTGGACAGCGAATTATTAAAGGGAATGTTAAAACAATTGACGGTCCTTTACCAGGAGCAACTGTTAGTGTAAAAGAATCTAATCAGGGAACTAACACTGATTTTAATGGAAACTTTGAATTATCTGTATCCAAAGAAACAACTACTTTAGTTATATCTTTTTTAGGATATACTACCAAAGAAGTTCTTCTAACTCAAGAAAATAAGTATCAGATTATCCTTGAAGCAGATGCTCAACAACTTAAGGAAGTTATGGTGCAAGGCTTTACTGACGTAAAAGGTAGAGCACGAAGGAGAATTGAATCAATTCAAAGTGTGCCAGAAAGTGTTACAGCCGTAACTTCTGAACAAATTGATATTACTGGAATTGATGACATTGGAAGTTTTTTGACACAAATTCCAGGGATATCTTATAGCGAATCTCAAGACCCAGGTACTGTAATGATTAGTGTTAGGGGTATTCCTCAAATTAGATACGGCCCTTCTCCTATTGCTACTGTTGTAGATGGGGTGTATTTAGCTTCTGCTGATTTAAGTAATCAATCATTGTTTGATATTGAACAAATTGAGGTTATTAAAGGAGCTCAAGGCTTGTTTTATGGTAAAAATGCTATTGGTGGTGCTGTTATTATAACAACAAAACAACCCAAAAATGGTTTTGAGGGTAAAGTAAAGGCGGGTTACGGTAATGGAAATACAGTTAATTTAGAAACAAATTTATCAGGTTCTATTGTTGATAACAAATCATTTTACCGTATTGGTGTGAACTATTCAGATTCTGATGGTTTTATTGAAAACACAACGCTTAATAAGAATGTTGATTTCAGAAAAGATTTGGGTCTTAGAGGTTTATTAAAATTTAGACTAGGAAATTCTAGTACTTTATCTTTAACAGGTCAACATAATAATAGCCAAAGTGGTTCAATTACTTTCATTAATAGTAATGATAATCCAAATTTTGAAGATTTTAATCCGAATAGTTTTGAAGGGAATCCAACCGGTGATTTTTTAGGAGAAGGTACTTTAAAATCTACAACATTTGCAGCTTCATTTGAAACAGCCTTTAATGGATTTAAATTACAATCTCACACTTCCTACTCTGATGTTGATTTATTTTATGATGGTGATTATTTGTCATTTGCACCATTAGACAACTATGGTCCAATTCCAGCTGCAATTCAAACAATGAATAGAGCATCAAGAACACTTAATGAAGAATTACGTTTGCTATCATCAAATTTGGCATCAAAACTGCAATGGAATCTTGGCGTTTTCTATCAAAACATTGATTCTGATTGGGATACTAGTGCATTCTATAATCAGGATCCTACAGATCTCAATTATACAAATACTTTAGAAGATAGAATAACCGCTGACGATAATATTCTTAAATCAATAGGTTTGTTTGGGTTTATTGAATATGATTTAACAGAAAAGTTTAATATTTCCGCAGGTTTGAGAAATGAATGGGAAACATTGGAAAATATTGAGAATATAAGTGGTGCAAAAAGTAAAAGGTCTTATAATGCATTTCAGCCTAAGTTATCGGCATCGTATAAGTTTTTAAAAGACAAAATGCTTTATGCAACCTATAGTAGAGGGTTTAGAAGTGGTGGTTATAATCCATTAGAAGTTCCTGCTAGCGGTATTAAAAAGGAAATAGATCCAGAATTTACCAATAGTTTTGAAATAGGAGCAAAAACAAGTTTTTGGGAAAATAGATTCATTTTTAACCTAGCTTATTTCAATACTGTGTTTAAAAATCAACAAGTATATCGTTTTGGTTCCGATGGAGTAAGAAGCTTTTTAGGAACAGTAAACTTTGAAGAATCTAAATCATCAGGATTTGAAATTGATACAAAATTGAGAATCTCTAGGCATTTAGATTTACTAACTGGAGCTTCATTTATAGATACAGAAATCACAAAATCCTTTGAACAAAGTGCAATAGGTAATAAAATTCCATTTGCACCACAAAGTAGTTTTTATGTTGGGTTGTTTACCAATTTTAAAACTGGAGAAAACTCAAAAATTTCAGCAAATATTAATGTTGAAAACAAAGGTAAAAAGTATTGGTTTGCTGATGACTTATATGGTGTAGATCAAAAAGATATTTACCAAAACCCATTTACTTTAGTTAATACTAGGATAAAGTTAGATGTTAAAGATTTTTCTATTGGGTTATGGGGTAAAAATATATTTGACAAAAAATATAATCAAGAGTGGTGGCCTTTTGGAGTATTTGATGGTGATCCCCAAGGAGGACCTCTTGGAGATATTCGTACTCCAAGTCAACCAGCAACTTATGGATTAGACTTAAGCTATAAATTCTAAAGAATATTTAAGTTCGTGTTTTCATAATTAATTATTTGAATTCTTTTTTAAGTGAATTAATACTAACTATTAAGCCACTAATTAACCAATTAGTGGCTTCTAAACAAAAAAATATAAAAAAAATATGAGAGTCGCAACTGATATTGGTGGAACTTTTACAGACTTAGTCTGTCTTGAATTTGATAAAGAATCAGGAAAACCAATTGGTGTAAGAGTATCTAAAACGGATACTACGCCGTCTAATTTTGAAGAAGGTATATTAAATGCTATTGCCAAAAGTAATCTTAATTTGAGTGAAGTAGATTTTTTTGCTCACGGGACTACCGTGGTCATCAATGCGCTCACTGAGCGAAAAGGTGCAAAAACTGCACTAATAACTACAAAAGGATTTAGAGATGTTTTGGAAATTGCAAGATGTAATCGCCCCGATTTATTTAATTTCAACTTTGTTAAACAACCTCCTTTTGTTCCACGATTTCTTCGTTTTGAAATTGAAGAACGCATGGATTATAAAGGTGAAATTGTCACAGAATTAAATACAGACAATCTAGAGGCAATTGTTCAGATATGCAAAGAAGAAAAAGTGGAAGCTATAGCAATCTGTTTTTTGCACGCCTATAAAAATCCAGAACATGAATTAATGCTTCTTCAGAAAATAAAATTGTTACTTCCTGAAATTGAAGTTATAGCATCACATGAGGTAACAAGGGAATGGCGCGAGTATGAACGCACAAGTACCACAGTACTTTCAAGTTATGTGTTACCTATTGCTAAGAATTATCTAAATAAATTAGAAGAAAAATTAAGGCATAACAATCTAAAGAACACGCCCTATATAATGCAGTCTAATGGTGGAATAACGACCATAAATGACGTTAAAGCAAATCCCATTTCTATGGTAGAATCAGGACCAGCTAGTGGAGTTTTTGGTGCAATTGCTTTAGGGAAAGTAATTAATAAAAAAAACTTAATTGTTTTAGATATTGGCGGTACAACAGCAAAGTGTGCTTTGGTAGAAAACGGACAAGTTAAAATAACAACCAACTATAAAATAGACAATTCTAGAACCAAAGCTGGTTATCCTATCCAAACTCCTGTTATAGATATTGTTGAAATTGGTAATGGAGGTGGAAGTATTGCATGGATTGATGCTGGTGGAAAAATGCATGTTGGTCCTAAAAGTGCAGGAGCTATGCCTGGTCCAGCTGCTTATGGAAGAGGAGGGAAAAACCTAACCACTACAGATGCCAATATCATTCTGGGTCGCATCCATCCAAGTTATTTTTTAGGTGGAGAATTAAAACCAGATTATGATAGTATTGAAATAGCTTCGGAACAACTTTGCAAATCATTAAGAGCAACTAAAGAAGATATAGCTAAAGGTATAATTAGAATAGCAAATGCTAATATGACAAATGCCTTAAAACTTATCTCTGTTAACAAAGGATATGACCCTAGAGATTTTTCTATGGTTGTTATTGGAGGAGGAGGAGGATTGCATGGAGCAGATTTAGCGAGAGAACTTCAAGTTCCTGAACTAATAATTCCACCTCATGCAGGTGTGTTTTCAGCATTTGGGATGTTGATGTCCGATTTAAGAAGAGATCTCATAAGAACAAATGTAATTACTCTAATTGATGAAAGTAAATCTAGTATCCAAAATATCTTTGCAGATATGCAAAACGATGCTATTGACAAATATAAAACTGATGGATTCCAAGAAAATTTAATAAAATTCACATTCTATGCAGATTTACGATATGCTGGACAAGAACATTATGTAAAAGTTGAATTGCCTAATTTTTCTAAAAACACGTCATTAGATGAAATTATAAATAATTTTCATGATGCACACAAAAAGCAATATTCATTCAGCTTAGATACAAAAGTTGAGTTAGTTAACTTTCATTTAGTGGCTGAAATTGAAGTAGACAAACCTGACTTTCCAAAATTAAAAGTAAGTGGTAAATCCGTTGAAGAGGCAATTTTTTCACACCAGGATGTAGATTTTGATGATTTAGGAAAGCTCAACACTCCTTTTTACAATCGAGATTTATTAGAACCAGATATGCTAATCAAAGGACCTGCAGTTATTGCAGAAAATGCAACGACCACTTTGGTAACACCTATTCAACAATTAACTGTTGACATTTATGGAAATTTAATCATTACAATGCTATAAAAATGGAACAATTCACACTAGAAATTATACAAGATTCCTTAATTGCCGCAGGTGACGAAATGTTTAAAACATTAGAGCGTACTAGCATGAGTCCAATTATATACGAATCACTTGACTACGCAGTAGGAATAACAACCAATAAAGGAGAACTTTTAGCTCAAGGAAATGGAATAACAGCATTTTTGGCTGCATTAGATTCCGTAGTAAAAAGTACTTTAGAAAAATATAATGGGAAAAACGCACTACAAGAAGGTGATATTGTTATTGCAAATACTCCATATGCAGGAGGAGGAACACATCTTTCGGATGTATCTATAATATTCCCTGTATTTTATAAAGAGGAATTGATTGCATTTACTGTAAATAAAGCCCATTGGACTGAGTTGGGAGGTACTTTTCCAGGATCTGTTTCAACTGTAGCAACTGAAATTTATCAAGAAGGAATGCATTTTCCCTTTATAAAAATAAGAAGTAAAGGAGAACTCAACCAAGCTGTTATCGATATTATAAAAGTGAATGTTCGGTTACCTGACAGTACACTTGGAGATTTATACGCAGGAATTGCCGCAGCTGAAGTGGGTGCCAAAAGAGTTATAACTATTATTGAAAAATATGGTTTGGAAACTTATAAAAAATCAAGTGTTTCGTTTTTAGATTATGGGGAACGTATGAGTTTAGAAGCACTTAAAACTATTCCAAATGGAGTGTATGAAGGAGTGTCTGCTATAGAAGACAATGGTTTTGGAGAAGGTCCATTTCCTATTAAAGCAAAAATAACAATTTCAGATTTAAAATTCATAGTGGACTTTAATGGCTCTCATCCACAAGTTAAGGGTGCCGTAAATTTATCTTTTAATGGATTGGTTACAGGATGCAGGAGTATTTTTAAAGCAATTACGACACCACAATCGGATGCCAATGGAGGTGCTTTTAGACCTATAACGGTTCTTTGCAATCCAGGAACTATTGTAAGTGCAGAATCCCCAGCAGCAGTGTCTATTTATTATGAAACAATGATTTCAGCTATGGATTTAATCTGGAAAATATTGGCACCTTTAGTTCCAGATAAACTACCTGCTGGCCATTTTCGTTCCGTTTGTGCCACGTTTATTTCAGGAATTCACCCTGACACAAACCAATTTTATATTCAGGCAGAGCCTTTGGCGGGAGGTTGGGGCGCTTCCAACAGTCACGATGGAAACAGAGGGCAACTTTCTTGTGGAAGCGGAGAATCTTATAACATTCCTGTTGAAATCAGAGAAATGCGTTACGGCATTCAAGTAGAACAATATGCATTTCACAATGAAGGTGGTGGTTATGGAGAATATCAAGGAGGAAATGGGCAATATGTTGATTATAAGATTTTATCAGATGGAGCATATTTAACTGCTGCTTTTTTGGGAGCAGAAACTAAAACCTGGGGAATGAATGGCGGTAATGACGGGTCCTATAATTACTTTAAAATTATTCGTAAAAATGGCAAAGAAGAGCGTCATAGTTTAGGAACTAACATTTATTTAGAAAAAGGAGATATTGTTCGATGTACAACAGCAACAGGAGGAGGTTATGGAAATCCCAAAGACCGTTCAAAAGAACAAGTTTTATTAGATATAAAAAACGGATATATCACTAAAGAACAAGCAGATAAATTTTATCATTTAATTAATTAAA
>Ga0209231_1001112_pt1 | contig 11117 bp, 12 predicted proteins | sample Deesub45470m_DNA_FD_188086 | JGI IMG/M metagenome (GOLD analysis project Ga0209231, IMG submission 188086) | Deep subsurface microbial communities from North Pacific Ocean - 450_OLKR46/470m Metagenome (SPAdes) (version 2) | ecosystem: Environmental > Terrestrial > Deep subsurface > Unclassified ... | reverse complement strand
GGTGGGGCCGGGGCCAGAAACTGGCAGCCGCTGAGCAAAAGCAGCAGCGCCAGCGACACGAAACGAAAACGCATGAGGTTTGTTTTTTTCATGGCAAAAGAGTAGCGCAAAGCGGGGATGGCGGCAACTGTTTCGGCACTAAAGATTAAACAGGTGGAGATTCTCTGGTTCTGTTAAAAGAGCAACGGAGAAGACGCCGCTCACCTGCGATCAAGGCGGAACGATCAAGCGCGCCAGAATACAGGTTTCGGTGCATTGGCCAGATAAGCACCGCAGACCACCAGAACACCACCAGCGAGCAGGGAGATAGCGAGGGGCTCGCCGAGAAGCAACGTTGCCAGAAACACACCACTGACCGGGACAAAATTGATAAAGACTGCGGCGCGCGAGGGGCCGATTTTCTGAATCCCTTCGAAATACCAGAGAAAACCGATCACGGTGCCGAACAGGCCGAGATAAGCGATACTGAGCCAGACCGGCCAGGTGAAAGAGAGCGCTTCGGTCAGGCTGCCATAGGTCAGCGCCGGCAACAGTAGAAAGAGCGTCCCGGCGATGGACGACCAGCAGACCGCCGCCAACGGCGACAGGCCGCGCATCGCTGTTTTACCGATGATGGAGTAGAGGGTCCAGGAGAGCGTGCAGCCAAGGATCAGCAGTTCGCCGCGTCCGATACCGCCGCTGAGAAGAAGCCATGGATGCCCTTTGGTGATAACCACCACGGCCCCGACCACCGAAAGACCAATACCGATGATCCGGCTCAGCGGCAACGGTTCGCGGTAGACCAACGCTGAACAGAGGGCGATGGCAACCGGATTCAGGGCGATGATCAGTGCCGCGCGACTCGCTCCGATCAGAACCAGCCCATTGAAGAAAAACAGGTTATAAGCAAAAACACCGGTCAGGCCCAGAGCGGCAACCGTCAGGGCCTGACCGGCATTGAGGCGCGGCAGCCTCCCCTCAATCTTCCATACCACCAGCAGCAGACACACTGAAGCGATGGCAAAACGAAAAAATGCCGCCGATACCGGGTGAGCGTTGCCGGCCAGAAAACGTCCGGCGACAAAGGTTCCTCCCCAGAAAACGGCGACGGCAAAAAGTTTCAGGTAGGTTTTCACGCCGCTCCTTTGCACACCGGGGAGGCGAATGCCGGATGCTTGCGCAACTGGCGGATGAGCCAGTCAGCGGCAAAGCCGTTGCCGATACCGGTGATGACCGCCAGTAGCAGAAAGAAGGGGAGCAGGTGCCAGAGGCCGGCGTGCTGAATCAGCAACCAGCGGGCGATGACAAACTGGCCAAAAGTGTGCCCAGCGGCGGCGATGACCGAAACCCCGACCGGGCTCAGCCGGTCGCCAAGCAGACGCCGGCTGCCAACCATCAGGGCGGTGGCGGCAACCCCGCCGGCCAGCGACATGGCAAAGCGCGGTGATAAAAAGGTGCCAAGGAGCAGAGCGCCGACCAGGATGCGGGTGAGGTTGACACTCCAGGCGGCGCGACCGTCATAAAGAAACAGGGCGGTCAGGGCGAGGATGTTGGCGATGCCGAGGCGAAACCAGGGCGCCGGCGATGGCAGCAGAAATTCTGCCGCATGCAGGGCGACCGCCAGGGCTGCGAACAGGGCGAGAAAGTAACGGCGCCGCTCAGCCGCCAGTCGCAGTGGGTCAACGGCTGACGAGGTCATAATCCCTCCCGGTTTGCTGACCGCCATGCACCGAGATCAGCAGCTGATTGGGGAGACAGGCAATGATTTCACCGCTGCGCCGGATACCGCCCATGCCGATGCAAATCTTTTCCTGACAGGCAGCATCGACGACACAGGCGCTGCCGGCCTTGATGTCGATCACCGTCTCCCCCAGCGCCCCCGGCAGGACAATGCGGCGGTCTTCGGCCAACGGAGCGCGATAAATGATCTGGCCGCCCTGCTCAATCACCAGCCAGGTTCCGTCGGCCAGTGTGCACAGGCCGGCGATGGCGATCAGGGAACCGCCGAGCAGAATCAGCACCAGCAGGCGATCCAGGCGGGTTGTCCGCTGCCAGAACTGTTTCAGGGCCATTGCACACGCTCCGCCAGGCCACTGGTCAAAAGCGTTTTGCCGTCTGCGGCGACGATCAACCCTTCGACATCAGGCAGGCGTTCGAGCAGCGCCAGACCATCGACCGGGCCAAGGACAAAGGCGGCAGTGGCCAGGGCATCGGCCTGCATGGCGGTTTTCGCCACGACGGTCACCGCCTGGCAACGGCGGGCCGGCAGGCCGCTGCGAGGGTCGAGCAGATGATGGTAGCGGATGCCGTCGATGTCGAAGGCCCGCTCATAGTCGCCGGAGGTCACAACGGCGACATCGGAAAGCAGCAGGGTGGCCGACACTGCCTGCGGCTGGCGCGGGTGCTGGATGCCGATCCGCCACGGGCGGCCGTCGTGATCACCTAGCAGGCGGATATCTCCTCCGGCATTGACGGTTGCATGCCGGATACCGGCTTTTTGCAGCACATCGACCGCGCGGTCGACAGCGTACCCCTTTGCGATAGCACCGAGATCGAGTTGTAGATCGGGACGGCTCTTTTTGACCTGGCCGTTGCTGACCACGACATCGCCGGGGCCGACCCCGACCAGGGCGGCGGCAATATCGGCATCTGTCGGACGCTGTGGGGTTCCATCGACAAACCCCCAGAGCTGGATCAACCGTCCGAGACCGAGGTCAAAAGCACCGGCGCTCTGCCGGGCGATTTCGGCTCCGGCAGCGATGACAGTCTGGGTTTCCGGCGCCGGAGTGGTGAAGGGGGCGGAACTGGAGAGACGGGACACATCACTGTCGGGACGGTGCGGGGTCATCAGTGCTTCGATGCGTGCCATTTCGGCGAAGGCGGCGTCGATGGCGGAGCGGGTCTGCGCGGTCTCCGGATCGAGGACCTCGATCTCGACTACCGTCCCCATGAGAATCCGGCTGCGTTCTGCCGGCTGACGTGCCGGCCGCCACCACAGGGCAGACCCGAGCAGGAACAGAAGGACCAGGGGCAAAAACAGTTGACGGCGATGCAGGGTCATTCGGTCTCGGCGCCGACGATGGCGCCAATCAGGTCGTATTCGGACGAATCGGTGATGCGCAGCGGTACGATGTCACCGATCTCGGCCCGACCGGCGGTGATATAAACCTGCCCGTCAACATCCGGCGCCTGGCGCACACTGCGCCCGCGCAACAAAAGCTCGGTCTCTTCGCTCACCCCTTCGACAAGCACCGGCTCGATCTGGCCGACCAGGGCCCGGTTCTTGCGGAAAGCAACCCGGCTTTGTGCCTTCATCAGCTTATGATAACGGGCACGTTTGATCCGCGGTGGCACCTGCTCGTCGAGACGCGCCGCCGGGGTCCCCTCCTCGCGGGAGTAACGGAACACCCCGACCCGCTCGAAATGCCCTTCGTTGACAAAAGCGAGCAGATGATTGAACTGGTAATCGGTCTCGCCGGGGAAGCCGACGATAAACGAGGTGCGCAAGGTGACATCGGGAATGCGGCTGCGGATGCGTTGCAACAAGTTGCGGATCGCCGCCTCATCGACCCGGCGACTCATCTGGCTAAGGATGGTGTCGTCAATATGCTGAAGTGGCACATCAAGATAGTTGCAGATCTTCTCTTCGGCGGCGATCAGATCGAGCAGTTCGTCGCTGATGCCGTCCGGGTAGGCGTAGAGCAGGCGCAGCCAGTTCAAACCGTCGATCTGCACCAGCTCCTTGAGCAGATCGACCAGCTCGCTGCGATTTCCGCGATCAAGTCCGAAGGCGGTGACGTCCTGGGCGATGAGATTGATCTCTTTCACCCCTTCTGCCACCAGGCTGCGGACCTCCGCCGTCACCGAGGCGATACTGCGCGAACGCAGGGTGCCGCGCACCTCCGGGATGATGCAGTAAGAACAGCAGTTATTACACCCCTCGGCAATCTTGACGTAAGTCGAATAGAACGGCGAAGAACGCAGCCGCGGCGTGGTGTCGTCGTAGAGAAACTCCGGCAGGCCGATCTCGCGGCGCCCCACCGGCCCTTTGCCCTCGAGGAGCTCGACGATCCGCGGCGCTTCACCGGTGCCGATAAACAGGTCGACCTCCGGCAACTCCTTGGCCAGCTCGTCGCGATAACGTTGCGGCATGCAACCGGCGACCACCAGCAGCCGGCACTGGCCGGTCTGTTTGAATTCGGCGGCGTTGAGAATGGTCTCGACCGACTCCTCCTTGGCTTCGTCAATAAAGGTGCAGGTATTGATAACGATGATATCAGCCAGCGCTTCTTCGGTGACGATTTCGTAGCGGTCAGCTGGCAGGTGACCGAGCATCACCTCGGCATCGACCAGATTTTTGGCACAGCCGAGGCTGACCAGACAGATTTTTTGTTTGACCACAGAGTTTTCCCTTTGGTTCAGGTTGCACGAAGCGCCCCGAAGGCGAAACCGCCGGGGCGCTGGCACACATTTTTGTCCGAATAAAAATAGCTCGTGCCGACGGGAAAGCCGGCTAAAATCTAATGTCCCATCTGGCTGCCGGTCGGTCGCACGACCTCGACCCCGGCCGGCAATATATAGCGGAAGACCATCGGCGACATGCCGCGATTCAGTTTCAGCCGCTGGGCGTCAAACACGATTCGCGTCGTGTTGCCGTTGGGATCGGTGGCGGTCGTTTCGCGAATGGGAAAGGTCCGGCCGGTCACGCCACCCAGGTACTCCTTGACCGCTGAACGATCAACCACGATGGTCAGGTGGGTCAAGGTGGCGGTGGTGCGCTTCGGGGTCAACTCAACGATGTAGTTGTTATCAGCGTCGCGCTCCGGTGAACCCCACCGGGTGCTGAAGTCACGCGACAGATTGCCAAGGCCGGTAAGAAAAGTCAGGGGATCTTCCGGCCGCGCCTGCGACACCGCCGTGATATCCGATTCGATCACCTGATTGTTTTCCGGGATATAAACCCAGATGGTGCGACCGTCGGAGACGATCTCCTGCCGGGTCGGCAGATCATATTCCCAGCGAAAACTGACCAACGGAACTTTTTTTGGATCAACCCGATCAAAACGGAGCTTGACCCGTCCACTGCCGCTTTGCGTCTGCTCCAGCGAGGCGATGGTCGATTCCTGGCTGAAAACCGTGTCAACATCGTGAATGGCCATAGCCGCCGGAGTCGCCGTCTGAAACGGGACTTCGAGGGTGGCCATCACCTGTTGCAGACTCTCGGCCACAACCGGCGCTGCAAAACAGACCGTCAGAATCAGCAGAAAAAGAACGCGCAATATGATACCCATAGCAAAACCTCCCGTTAAAAGTGACGTTCCCGCTGCTCGTCGCGCACACAGCGAATCAGAACCCCGCCGTTGGCAACGTCAAACTCGACCGTGCGCCCGAAATTACCGCCGACATCTTCGGCAACCAGAGGGATAGCAAGCTCCGTAAGGGTCTCGCGCGCACTTCTGATGTTGCGCTGGCCGATCCCTTCGCGGTTTGGATTTTGCAGCCCTTCAAACATATTTGCACCGCCGAACATCTTGGCCACCAACCGTTCCTGACTGCAACCAAGCTGCAATAGATCGGTGAGCATCAACCGAATAGCGGCATCAACAAACTTGGCCGGCCGCGTCAGATCCATCCCCTCGCGCGGATACGGCAACAGTGTATGCGCCAGCCCGCCAATGGCAACCGACTCATCATACAACGTGATACCAAGACAGGAACCGAGGCCGTAGGTCACTAAATGGGCCGGCGCTGGAGCAACCCGGTATTCAGAGATGCCGACCCGCGTCCGTTCACTCATTGCACCGCCCCGATGGCACCGGTCAGAACCTCCAAAGACGCCGGGTCCGGCATCAGAAAAAAGTGCCCGGAGATAACTCTCTCCTGCGGACTCCGGCCATGAAATTCGGTTTCAATGACCAGTGCCTGATTGCCGGATTCACTCAGTTCAATGAGGAGGTAATCGATAACCGCACCAGCCATGTCATGGGCCAACAGCGGGATCGATGGCAACAGAGTCAAGTTCAGCAGACTCCCCATGGCGCCAAGGTACGACGAGGCGAGAATATTGCCGACCTCCTTCAGCGTCGATATTCCCATTTCATCCAGGGCCGGGGCGCTCTGCGGACGACCGAGCAGACGGCGGGCCAGACGCAGGGCGCTCTCTTCCGGGAAGACCAGCAACACGGTGCCGGTCGCATCACCACGAATCTGCAGAGTCACCCCAACCACGACCATGTCAGCCCCCCCCATCAGATCGGGGACATCGCTGATATCGGCCAGACTGACTTTTGGCACCCGAAGGTCGATGGTTTCGTCGACCATTTGCGACAGTGCCGTAGCGGCATTCCCCATGCCGACGTTGCTGATCTCGCGCAGGGCGTCCAGGTGCTCTTCAGTGAGTTGCCGGAATGTCATGCCTCGTCCTCCCCCGGTAAGCGCGGACCGTCATGGCCGAACAGGGCCTGCGGGTCGATAATAAACACAATGTGACCGTCCCCCATTACCGTCGCGCCACTGACGCCAGGGATTTGATTGAGGGGGACAGAGAGGGGCTTGATGAACGCCTCACGCTGTCCCGTCAAACGGTCGACAATCAGACCAACCCGGCGGCCATGGCTTTCACAGACAACCAGATGGACCGAGCCGACAACCGGGATATCCGGCAAACCGAGCAGGCTGTTGAGAGCATAAAGCGGCAGCGCTTCTCCTGCCAGCGGAATCATCGCCTGACCACCGGAGGATTGAATCGATTCCGGCTCAACATCGATGGTACGCAGGACACGGGTCACTGGAATGCCGAGCTGGTGACCACCGCAGTCGACCAGCAACACCTTGATGATGGCGACGGAAAGCGGCACCTTCAGCAGAAAACGGGTCCCCTGGCCCAGCTTTGAATCGATTTCCAGAAGTCCGCCAAGCCCCTCCAGTGCCGACTTGACCACGTCCATGCCGACCCCGCGACCGGAGGTTTCGGTGACGGTATCACGGGTAGAGAACCCTGGATGGCAGATCCACTGCAGCAGTTCGCGCTCGCTCAAGGCATCGATCTGCGCTGCCATAAGCAGGCCACGATCGAGAAGTTTGCGCCGGATCGCCTGCGGATCGATACCACGACCATCGTCGATAACCGAGATCAGGGCCAGATCCTTCTCCCGCCAGGCGCGAATGACGATACTCCCCTGACGATCGATGCCGTGATCGATGGCATTGCGGACCATATGCACCAGAGGGTCGGAAAGATCCTCAAGAATCGCGCGGTCGAGTTCCAGTTCGGTACCGCTGATCTGCATACTGATCTGCTTGCCGGTTTTTCGGCAGAGGTCACGGACGATACGCGGCAAGGTGGCGGTGATACTCTCCAAAGGCATCATCCGGACCTGCAGGACATGAAAGTGCAAATCGGTCACCAGACGTGTCAACTGGTCGAGCCCGTTGCGCACCTCGCGCCAATCCTCGGCACGAGCCGCACCCTGCAGTCCGTAGCGGGTCGAAATCAGCTCACCGGTCAGATTGATCAGGCGATCGAGCAACGTCGTCCGCACCCGTACCGTGCGCATATCTTCTTCAGCGCGCGGTTCCTGGCGACGATCCTCCTGAAAGGTTATGCGCGCAACATCAGGCATCCCCTTGAGCGCGGCCGTGATCTCGCCCCGCTCGGCAACGCCGCTGAGCCAGAAGCTGAACTGGTGCAGGGCCACCCCTTGTTTTAGCTCATCCACGGACGGTTTACAGGCTTCGATCTTGCCAAAACCGCGCAAAGTCTCCAGAATCAGCATGGCGCGGGCCGATGGAGCGACCGCATCCTCGGTCAGTTCGACATTGATCTGAAGCGTCGTCGCGGCAGATTCGCTGGCACCAACGGTCACCGATTCCTCCGTAGAGCCGGGGACTGCCGGAGATTTGGAAACGACGGGCGGGACCACAACGACCTTCGCTGCCAAAAAGTCAGAGGTTGCCCGCTCTGTGACCCCGGCATCGATATCAGCAATCAATCCCTCCAGCAGATCGATCCCCTCCAGCAAACGGTCGACAGCAACGCTCGGCACAGTTCCGGTCTTGCGAAAGCCGTCCATCAAATCTTCAAGATGGTGGGCAAGTTCAGCCGTCCGCTCGTACCCCATGGAAGCCGCCATCCCCTTAACCGAATGGGCTTCGCGGAACAGGGCATCGATGCCGTCACGATCAGACGGGTTCTGTTCCAGCTGAACTGCGAGCTTGCTCATCTTTCCGAGATGCTCACGACTTTCAGACAGGAACAGACCGCGATATTTGGACATGTCCATAACGGACCTCGTCTCTTTCGTCGCGTCGAAATCGGTTAGCCGCCAAGAACCCGGCGGACGACATCAAGGACCCGCTCTTCCTTGAACGGTTTGACGATGAAATCCTTGGCACCGGATTGTACCGCCTCAACAACCAGGGCGTCCTGGCCGAGGGCGCTGCACATGACAATGCGCGCATCAGCATCTTCGGCGCGAATCTGCTGCAACGCCTCGATGCCACTTTTCAAAGGCATGACGATATCCATGGTGACCAGATCCGGTTTCAACTCCCGGTAACGAACAATAGCTTCTTCGCCATTGGCCGCCTCACCGACCACCGTGTGTCCGGCGCGCACAAAAATTTCTTTGAGCATATTGCGCATGAACAAGGCGTCGTCAACAATCAGTACCCGTACTCCCATCAGTTCCTCCCGAAACGTTTCATATCGATTGCAGGCTTGCGCTGAGGCTTACCACATCGAGCATATTGATCACCAGCCCTTCATATTCATAGAGGGCGGCGATATGGTGTCTCCGATTATCTTCCTCGGCAGAGGGCAGAAAAGTCTCCGGAGCAAAACGGACAATACGGTAAACATCGCTGACGCCAATAGCGAGAATCGCCACCACCGGCGCCAGAACCACGACCCGCCCCGGAGGGGCCATCGTTGCGATTCCCAGATAAAGCGCAAGATCGAGCACCGGAATGATTGAACCATGCAGGTTCATCGCTCCGGTCAGCCAATCAGGGGAGCGGGGGACATAGTCGAGGCGCGGCTCCTCGACAATCTCCTGAATACGGGAGATTTCGAGGCCGAACCATTCGCCGCCGAGGCGAAAAATGAGCACCTGTTCCATGCCATCAATCCGCGGTTGTACTGTTCTCAAGCCGGAAGCGTTTGACCTGCTCCAGCAGATTTTCGGCATAGGTGGCCAGATCCTGAGCGGCATGCGCCATCTCTTCCATGGCCGCCGATTGCTGCTGTGTGGCAGCAGAGCCTTCCTGGGTTGCGGCGGCATTATCCGAGACCACCTGAGAAATCTCATCAACCGCCGCCACCATCTCGTTGGCCCCTTCAATCTGGCGCTGGGAGAGTTCGGCAATGCTGGTCGCCTTGACCTGGGTGTTGAGCGCCGTATCGATAATTTCGGCAAAAGCGGTGCTGGTTAAATCGATCGCCTTTTTGCCGGCCGCCATTTCATCGATGCTGCTGCGCAGGGAACGCTCGACCCCCTGCCCCTCTTCCTGAATCTGGGAAATCAGACTGCTGATCTCGCCCGCCGACTCGGTGGTTGAATCAGCCAGCTTGCGAATCTCCTCGGCGACAACAGCGAAGCCGCGACCGTATTCGCCGGCGCGAGCCGCTTCGATGGTTGCATTCAAGGCCAGAAGGTTGGTTTTCTGCGCCACGTTGTTGATCACTTCAACGATCTTGCCGATTTTCTGCACCCGGGCGCCGAAGGTCACCACCTGGGCGCCGCTCTTTTCAACATCGGAGAGAATCTGCATCATCCGCTCCATGGTCTGGCGGGCGGTCTCCCCTCCCTGCTGAGCGGTCTGCACCGACAGATCGACCGCCTCAGAGACTTTGTGCGCGGACGAAGCGACCAGTTCGGTGTTCATCGCCATTTCGCGAATCAACCGGGTGGTTTTCTCAATCGTATCGGCCTGATTTTCGGCACCGCGACTGATCTGTTCAACCGTGTTGGAGAGGTCATGACTGGAAGCGGTCATCTCCTCAGCGGTTGCCGACAGCCCCTTGGCTGAATCGGCCACCCGCCGCGACGACTCACGCACCGAACCGACCAGGCGGCGCAGGTTATCGTTGACCTTATTGAGCGACTGGCCGAGATCATAGGTTTCGTCCGGAAAGAGGGTCTCGCTCAGACGCACCGTCTGGGACAGATCACCACTGCTGATCCGCTCGGCCGCCTCGCGCAAAATGCGGATATTGTTGGTGAAAATTCGCGAGAACAGGGCCCCCATCACCAGCCCGACCAGCAGGGCTCCGGTGACGGAGAACAGTTGATGCCACCAGTACTGATCCAGTCCGAGCAGCGGCACGAGCAGGTTGAGGCCAACAATTGAGGCGACAACAATGATAAAGCCCATGGTGAATTTGTGCGAGATTCCTATGCGCATCGCTCGGCTCCTTGGTTTGATGCCATCAAAAATAGCGTTGTGTTCACTCGGCGTCCCGCCGGCTGTCTGTGGTTGTCAGACAGCGATAAATCCGCTCCACCGGGTAGTCAGACTGATACAGATGCCGCTCACTGCCAACCATGGTCTCCGCCCGGCCAAGAACCAGAAACCCGCCCGGCCCCAGACTATCAGCGAACCGGGTCATGATCTGGGCCTGCTCCTCGCGCGAAAAGTAGATCAGCACATTACGGCAGAGAATCAGATCGGCAGCCGGATAGGGCGTATCCGACAATAAATCCTGGCGCTTAAAATGGACCATGCTCCGGATCGATTTGTTAAGACGGAAACGGGTCTCTCCCAGCTTCTCAAAGTAAGCCGTGCGCACCTTCTCCGGTACCTCACTGAGCCGTTGCGCATCAAACTCTCCCTGCTCGGCAAGCGCCAGAATCCGCGGGCTGACATCAGAACCGAGTATGGTCAATTTCAACCCGGCGGTCGGCAGCTCGCGCAGCAAAAGGGCCAGAGAGTAAGCCTCCTCGCCGCTGGAACAGCCGGCGCTCCAGACCCGCAGCTGGCGTTCAGGCGCCTGCAGGCCCCGTTCGATCAGTGCCGGCAATACGGTCTCTTCCAGAACCCGAAAGGTCGAGGGGTTACGAAAGAAGTGTGACACGTGAATGGTCAAAACCGACAACAGGGCATCGAGTTCGTCTTCGTCAACCTGCAGCAGTTTGACA
>Ga0209231_1001111_pt1 | contig 11117 bp, 10 predicted proteins | sample Deesub45470m_DNA_FD_188086 | JGI IMG/M metagenome (GOLD analysis project Ga0209231, IMG submission 188086) | Deep subsurface microbial communities from North Pacific Ocean - 450_OLKR46/470m Metagenome (SPAdes) (version 2) | ecosystem: Environmental > Terrestrial > Deep subsurface > Unclassified ... | reverse complement strand
CCAGGTCTATGAGGCCTGGGGGCCCTGAGCCTGAGAATTCCCTTGCAGTTGCAGTGTCATTGCGAATGTTACTTCTCAGTTCTCGGACCCGTTCAATGCTGACTCTCTCGCCGTGCTGTTCATGGCAGTAAATCGCCAGGAGCAGATAGGTGATCAGCCCCGCAAGAATCTGCATCAACAAACCGTAGGGGCTGCGCGCGATCAGGTGATAGACCTTGAGATGGCGCTTCCACCAGCCGAAAAAGCTCTCGATGGTCCAGCGTAATTTGTAGACCAAGGCGATGTCCTCGGCCGAGAGATCAAATCGGTCCGTAGCGACCCAGTAAGGCTTGCCATCGGCCTTGTAGCCCACAACGCGCACTTGCCGCTGAATCAAGTTGATGTCTTTGGTGCCGAGCAGAACCACGGCATCATAGAAAACGTGACTGCCTGCGGCGATGGGATTTTCATTCAGGACGTTCTTGCGAGCACTGGGCTTGATGCGGCAGACAAAATGGCGCCCTTGCTCCTGCCATTCATCAAAGTTCTTGTAGCACTGGTAGTAGCGATCCAGCACTGCTGTTTGCCCAGGAGCGACAAGGTTTTCAACTTGAGGACGCTCATCGCCTTTACCGTCGGTCAGGATTACTTTCTGAGGTATGCCCCGACCAATATCGTATCCGAGATGCACTTTGGCCTTTTTGGCCCCGTGGCGGTAATCGGCCCAGGTCATGGAAAGCGTGGCATCGATCAGGGAGCCATCCACCGCCACCAAATCACCTAACCGTTCAAGGTCCTTGGCCATGGGCAAGGTTTCGGTGGCTTGTTTCTGCAGGTGCTCATAGACATGAACCATCTGCTCCAATCCGCGGGAATTGAGAGCCTCGAAGAAGGCGCTTTTTTTGATCCCATTGGGCGGAGCGATGTGGGTGGCCGCAAAGTCCTCTTGGGCCAAGACCTGCAGCAGATGGCGCCCTGAAGAATGCTCTTCCAGGTGATAATAGGTCAGAATCTTCAGCTGATCTTCAAAGGTCATCTGCAAGGGCCTGTCCCCCCGAGCCACAAGAACCGGGCAGCGGTCCAGGGCGGCTTTGAAGGGGAAATACAGTTGAGCGAGCGAATGGCGATCCAGTCGAGTACGGTGAGTTCGGCTCAGAAGCGACATTTTCGTAAATCCTTTTAAGTTCAGGTTTTTACGAAAAATCGCGGCGCGACCTCCTGCGATTTGTCAAGCAAAAATAGACACAACTTCTTGGAATTATGATGTTTTTTCTAAAACCTCCGGAATGCAAAAAACTAACCGGACACTACTGAGGATTTTTAAGGTTTAAATTTTTAGATAGAGAAAATCAGTAAATCAGTTTTGGATTATGTAGCGTGGCTCGTCCTGCCCGTCAATCCAGGCTGCCAACAGATAACATATGTCTTCCTCATCTACAAAATATCGAACATGAAGTCGCCTATAGGCAATATCTTTTACGGCAAGGTGAAACTCCTGCTCGACGCCCCCCAATATTTTTCGCTTAACGGGCCATGCGCGTGGATGTTCGGCCATCACGTCCAATATGGTCGTCATGGCCGTTGGTAAAGCGTGGTAGGCAGATGGACTTTTACTCCGCAAATATTCCCTGATATCCGAATAGGCAGCGAGAAAAGTTGGCGTATTGCGAATCCGGATATATTTTCCTGACATTATTGAGCCTTCTTGGCCGAACGTCGAGTGCCCCTAACCATTTCCTCCCCGCTCCTCCTGTCCTCATTAATCATCTGAAGAAGGTCATCAATTGGAGTGGCACGGCCGTCTTTGATTTCCTCAAACGATTGCAAGGTCATGAGATCTGCCTTCCGCTCCAAGAGGTCTTCATTTATCAGGTTTTGCCCACCTGCCTTAAAAAATCCTTGGGGCGTCATGTTGTGAACTCGGCAATATTCGCTAACATTGTGCATTTCTGTATCGTCAAGGGTGATATTGATCTGATTGCGTTTCGGCATGAGACGAACTCCTCCTGCTAGATTTTATAGTAATCCTAGCGGGCTAGGCGAGAAAACGCAAGGGAAATCGACTCTGGTAATTGTCGCGTTTTCAGTGGTCGCCTCAACATCTTGGACCTAATGGAGTTAAGACGAGGCGATTGCGACCCCTCAGGACCAATAGCTGTTTCGATCAGAATCTGGAAAGCACTTCTCGTGCTCGATTTTTTACGAAAAATGGGGTAAGGCAGTCAATAGGTGCCGAAGTGCCATATACAAGGTCCTACTCGACACGGCACACATTTGCCGCCTGGGCACTGGGGTGCGTCACGCCTGAACTCGTTGTTGCCTTGATGGGACATGGCTTAAAGGAGATGGTCTACGAGGTCTATGGGAAGTGGAAGAAGGACCTCCAGAAAGATGTCGATGCAATCCGACGGTTCACGGGTGATGATTTCGGCAACTGAGACAATCAAAACGGCCCCTCCGGAAGTGATCCGGAGGGGCCGTTTTGTGAGAAATTTTGGGAATTTTTAAAAATCACCGCTAACTAGATGTATTTACTGGTGCCCGGGACGGGGGTCGAACCCGTACAACCTTACGGTCGAGGGATTTTAAGTCCCTTGTGTCTGCCAATTCCACCACCCGGGCAAAGGGAGGGTATTATTAAACGATTTTTCGCCGGAGTGTCAACGGAAAAGGACCGAAGAAGCGGTGCCCCGGACCGTTCAACGCATCGTCACTCGAAGAAATGAATTTCGGGAGTCTCGGCGAGGAGGCCATGTTTGACCGCCAGGGCGAAGAAGAGACGCAGCCCCTCGATGTGGGGGGCGTCGAGATCGTAGGACATCGCCCGCCAGTAGTCGATGAGCTCACCCTCCCCCATCCACATTCTTTCGGGGGTGTTTGCAGCGAGCGCCCCGAGATCAGCGAGGGCCCTCTGCCGGGAGGCGGCGAGCTGTCCGAGAAGGCTGCGCACCCCCTGCGGGTCGCGGCAGGCGGCGTCACGGCGGAGAATCCACAGGGCGAAGACAAAGGGGAGGCCGGTATGGCGGTGCCAGAGGTCGGCAAGATCGTAGACCCGCTGCGTGCGGTCGACTTTGGTCGCGGCGCGCAGGGCGCGGTCGCCGATGAGGAGTGCGGCGCCGCCTTCGGCCATGACCTCTTCGACGGGAACGTCGGGGACGCGGCAGTTCACCTCTTTGTGGCCGTAAAACTCCCGGAGGAGGATCTGCAGGAGATTGACGGAGGTCGCCGATTCGCCCGTAAGAGCGATCGGTTCCCCTTCGAGGTCTTCGATGGGACGGGAACTGAAGAGGAGAACGCTCTTCACGGGACCGCTGGCGCTGATCGACTGTCCGGGGAGAAGGAGGTAATTTCGCCAGTTGTGGGCATATTCGAAGGAGGAGGAGGGACTCAGATCGAGATCGCCGCAGGCCAGGCGCCGGTTGAGCTCCGACGGGACGCCGCCGACGATGCGGCCGTCGAAGCCGCACTGCTGCAGATAATGGAAGAAGGGAGCGCAGTTGATATAGCTGATATGGCCGATGGTCAAGGTCATTCGCCGGCCATTTGCAGCAGGGACCCCTGGTCGTCCGATGCGCCGCCGTTTCTCAGGGATACCCCCTCATGTTCAAGGAGGAGACCGGTGACCCGCAGGTAGGCGGTGACGGCCCGGTTGTAATCGGCAAGAGAGGCGATCTGGTCGGTGCGGGCCAGGGCCAGGTCTTCTTCCCCTTCAAGGACCTGACGGGTGGTGGCCAGACCGACTTCGCGGCGTTTGAACAGGGTGCGCAATTTCTCCTCCGCGAGGGCATAACCGCGACCGGAGACTTCGATTTTCTTGCGGCTGACCTCCACGAGGCGGATGGCGGCGCGAATCTCATTGCGGATCTGGTCGAAAAGCCCCGCGAGCTGCGCCTGGCTCCCCTGGATGAGCTGCTGACTGCGCCGGTAGTCGTTGCGGGCGCTGCGGTTTCCCAGGGGATAGGAGAGAGTCAGGCCGAGTTGCCAGTTGCGCAGTTCATCCGTGCCGAGATCGCTGAGGTTGTCGTTATAGTTGCCGGCGAGTCCCTTGTGGGAATAGCTCGCGTCGAGATCGAGGGATGGCAGAAGGGCGTTGCGGTTGATGCGCGCCTCGAGATCGAGACGTTCGATCTCTTTGATGCGGCGCAGCAGATCGGGACGCAGGATCAGGGCGCTGGCCATCCCCTTCTCTTCGTCGGTCTGCAGAGGAGGCTGGTCGAGGGGGACGTCGGAGACTTCGATGGCCTCGTCGCTGTTAAGGAGCAGAGCCAGATTGTCGAGGGCATCCTCGTAGGCCCGCCGGGCGTCGAGAAGTTCGCGCTGCCGCTGACTGAGCCCGACTTCGGCCTCGAGAATTTCCACCGGCGCCATCACCCCGGCGTCGACCCGGGCGCGGTTTTCCGAATAAACCTTCTCGGCCAGATCCACGGACGTCTCGCGGTAGACGAGGTTGTCCCTCAGGCTCAACACCTCGTAATAGCCGTCACGTACCCGGGCCAGGAGGGCAAAGGCCTGCTCGCGCAGATCCTCGAGGGCGACATCGCGATCCTTGGCAGCAAAGAGGATCACCTGCTCGGTGACCGTCGACCCGAAGCCCCGAAGCAGCGGCTGGGTCAGAGAGAACTTGAGTTCGCCCTGATAGGCGGGATTGGTGGCCGTCGGCGGTGTGCTGTCCTGGCGACCGTTGGTCCAGGAGGCAACAAGGTCAGCGCCGCCGGGGAGCTTCTGCGACAGGGAGAGATCGAACTGCCGGTACCTTTCCTTCACGGTGGTTTGGTCGGCGAGGAAATAGAGGTTGCTCCGGTCCCGGGCTTCCCCTTCGGCAAAGCGCACCTCGGCGACGGGATCATAGAGGCCGTAACCGCCCCGCAGTCGCGATTCGGAGGCGCGCAGGGAATAACTCACGGCCCGCAGGTCGAGGTTGCGCTCCAGGGCGACGCGCTCGGCGTCGCGCAGATCATAGATCTGCGAGAATGCGGGATACGTCGGCGCCGCCGTCAGGGCGAAGGTCAGGGCGGCGGAGAGGATGAGAGGGCGGATTCGCTTCATAACACGGATGCTGCCTTGTCAGAGGAATTCAATGCGTTGCAGGTCGCGGGCGCTGATTTTAAAGGCTCCGTAGCCTGTATCACCGTAGAAGAGGGCGCGGCGAAGGATCATCAGATCGAGCTTTTCCCCATCCTTGAGCTCAAGGGTGACGGCGACCCGGTCTCCAGAGACCTGCCCGAAGTCGACGGCGGCAATCTTCTTGAAATCGACGGTGAGCTTGCCGCTTCCGCGATTCCCCTCGAGAAACAGGGTTCCGTCCATGGAAAAGTGACTCAGATCGGTGCGGATGCCGGAGCGGTCGATCACCACGGCGTTGAGGTTTTCCGCAGTCTGCGGCACACTCCCCGCCGGGGCGCCCCCCAGGTCACCCATTCCGAGGAGGAGAAGAGCGGCAGCAAGCAGAAAAAAGGTAGCCAGAATCCGTTTCATAAGGTCATCTCCTTCGAAGAGAAAAATCGCAGGTCAAGCATATCATGCCCTGTGTCGAGGTAAACCAGGACTCGGGGACAAACCCCGCAGTGTCCACTCTCTATTGCCGTACCTGAGGGCCTCGAGGGCTCGGGCCCTTTCCCATTCGCCGGGCGTCGGTGTGTCGGCCACGAATTCGAGTCCGAGGCGGCGGCCGAAGGTGAAAATCAGGGCGTCCTCGACGGCGGCGATGTCCAGGGGGTCATCGAGCCAGCGGTTGAGCCAGCCGACCTTGGTCGCCAGTTGTTTTCCCCCGGCGACGCCCGAGAGTTGGCCGACGGTATCGAGGGCGCAAAAAAGACGCTCGGGGTCGAGATCGACGGGAATGGAGCCGTGCTGGAGAAAGGCACCGCCCAGGCGTTTCTGTGCGCCGCCGCTGATCTTGCAGCCGTGGCAGAGAATTTCATAACTGGCCGGGGCGGTAAAACAGGCGCTGTGCTCGGCCCCCTCCCCTGCCGGTCCGTCGGGGCGCCCCGGGGCCAGTGTCGCCGGCAGGCCGAGTCCTTGCAGAGCCTGACAGAGGACGCCGGCAATGACCCGATAATTTTCCAGAATCGAGCCGGCAAAAGGGGGGCAGCGCTCGGGAGCGATCACGGCATAGGTCGCCTCGTGATCGTGGAGCACGGCCCGGCCGCCGGTCAGGCGGCGGACGACGTCGAGGCCGAGGCGCCGGCAGGCTTCAAGATTAACGACGCCCGCGCCCCGCTGGAAGTAGCCGAGAGTCACCGCCGCCGGATTCCAGCGGTACAGGCGCAGCACCGGAGCTGACCGGCCTGCGGCCACCTCCTCGAGGAGAACCTCGTCGAGAGCCATGTTGAAGCTTCCGGAGTGGGTTCCGCTACGAATCAGACGCCAGGGGGACCGGGTGGTCATGGGGAGTCCAGTCGAAAAAATCAGGGCCAGGCCTCGGGCCTGGCCCTGAGGGCGTTCTACAGAATGAGCTTTTCCATGAAGCTGGTATTGGCATTCCCTTCGCGGAAGTCCTTGTTGGCCATGATCCGCTGGTGCAGGGGGATGCTGGTCTTGATCCCCTCGATGATGTACTCGTCGAGGGCGCGGGCCATGCGGCTGATGGCCTCCTCGCGGGTATCGGCATGGACGATCAGCTTGGCGATCATCGAGTCGTAGTGGGGGAGAACGGTGTACTGGTCGTAGACGGCGCTGTCGACCCGGACGCCGAGTCCGCCAGGGGTATGGTACCCGTTGATCTTGCCGGGAGAGGGGGTGAATTTGACCGGATCCTCGGCATTGATCCGGCACTCGATGGCGTGGCCGCGGATCTTGATGTCCGACTGCTTGAAGCGCAGCGGCAGACCGGCGGCGCTGCGGATCTGCTCCTTGATGATGTCGACCCCGGTGATCATCTCGGTGACGGGGTGCTCCACCTGGACGCGGGTGTTCATCTCCATGAAGTAGAAGTTGTTGTTCTTGTCGAGAAGGAATTCGAAGGTGCCGACGCTCGTATACTTGACCGCCTTGGCGGCGGCGACGGCGCAATCCCCCATTTTTTTGCGCATCTCCGGCGACAGCACCGGGCAGGGAGCCTCCTCGAGGAGCTTCTGGTGGCGGCGCTGGATGGAACAGTCGCGCTCGCCGAGATGGATGACGTTGCCGTGCTTGTCGGCGAGGATCTGCACCTCGACGTGACGCGGCTCCTCGCAGTATTTTTCGATGTAGACTTCGGGATTGCCGAAACCGGCCTGGGCTTCGGTCCGGGCGGCGGCGAAGGCGTTGGGGAGCGAGGCGGGTGAGTGAACGACCTTCATCCCCCTCCCGCCGCCGCCGGCGGTGGCCTTGATGATCACAGGATAGCCGATCTCGGCGGCGACCTTCTTGGCCTCTTCGGCGCTGTGCACCCCCTCCTTGGTTCCGGGAAGGATGGGAACCCCGACGGCGATGACCGTCTGGCGGGCGCTGATCTTGTCCCCCATCAGGCGCATGTTCTCCGGCGTGGGACCGATAAAGGTCAGGCCGCAGTTGGCACAGATCTCGGCAAATTCGGCGTTTTCGGAAAGAAAACCGTAACCGGGATGGATAGCGTCGGCGTCCGTCACCTCGGCGGCGCTGATGATCGCCTTCATGTTCAGGTAACTCTTGACGCTCGGTGCCGGACCGATGCAGATACTCTGGTCGGCCAGCTTGACGTGCAGGGCCTCCTTGTCGACATCGGAGTGGACGGCAACGGTCTTGATACCGAGTTCCTTGCAGGCCCGGATGATGCGCAGGGCGATCTCGCCGCGGTTGGCGATCAGGATTTTATGGAACATGAATTGGTCTCCAAAAAAGGTTTCAGGCGTTAAGAGCAGAGGGTGATCAGGATCGACCCCCGATTTCCGGACCCTGAGACCTTTTAAAGACGCTCCACCACAAACAGCGGATCGCCGAATTCGACCGGCTGGGCATTCGCTTTGAGAATCTCGACAATCTTGCACTTGAACTCGGCCTCGATCTCGTTCATCAGCTTCATCGCCTCGACGATACAGAAGCTCTGGCCGACCTCGACCACGTCGCCCACCTTGACATAGGCGGGGGAGTCGGGAGAGGGAGAGGCGTAAAAGGTGCCGACGATGGGGGAGGTAATGGTCTCGTGTTTATCGTTAACCACGACGGCCGGTGCGACGGGGGAGGCGGGAGCGGCAGAGGCGACTGAGGCGGCCTGAGGAGCCATCATCGGGGTCGGAGGAGCATAGGTTTGGGGAGAGGTGACATGAATGACCTCCTGACCGCGCCCCCGCTTGATGACGATTTTCTCGTCGGCGTTTTCCATATCGAATTCGGTGATGTCGGTTTCTGTGACCATTTTGATCAGGGTCTTCAGGTCCTTGATATCCATTGAAGCGTTCTCCTTCCAGGAAAAGATCGTGCTTGTTAATCACGGGGACAGCCACGGGCCTCTGCCGGAGCCCTTTCGGGCCCCTCCCCCGCTACATTTCGTGTGTCGCACACCGCTCTCACACAGTGAGTGAGCGGAACTCTTTGGGTAGACAGGTAATGAGCCGACAGCCGTCGGCCGTAACTTCGATAGTATCCTCGATCCGCACTCCGCCAAGGTCGGGGACATAAATCCCCGGTTCGATGGTGAAAACCATCCCCTCGACGGCAATTGTCTCGGAGCGTGATGATACCGTGGGGGCTTCGTGGACCTCGAGGCCGACACCGTGGCCGAGACCATGACCGAAATAAGCGCCGTAGCCGCAGCCGGCGATGTAGTCCCGAGCGATGGCGTCGATCTCTTTCAGGGAGACGCCGGGGCGCACGGCCGCCAGGGCCCGGTCATGGGCGGCAAGGACGATATCGTAGATTTCCCGCAGCCGGGGGGCCACCTCGCCGACGGCCAGGGTCACCGTTTCGTCCGAGTGGTAGCCGGCGACGCGGGTGCCGAAGTCGATGGTGACCAGTTCGCCGACGGCGAGGATCTTCTCCGAAGCTACCCCGTGGGGCATGGCGCCGCGGACGCCGGAGGCGACGATGAAGTCAAATGCTTTGTCTTCGCCCCCCCGTCGTTTGAGAGCGAACTCGAGAGCCAGGGCGATCTCCCTCTCACTGACACCGGGGCAGATCAGGGGAAGGATCTCCTCGAAACCGGCGGCATTGAGCTGAGCGGCCCGGCGCAGTTCGGCGATTTCCCCGGGCGTTTTCAGGGTGCGCAGGTCGGCGAGCTCCCGGGTCAGGGGGATCCAGGTGGTTACCCCGGCCCCCTGCTCCCGGAGGCGCTCGACAGCGGCATAACAGAGGGTCTCGGCCTCGAAGCCGATCCGCTGCAGACCGTGCTCCTGCAGATAGGCGACAATTCCCTCCTCCTTGAGCCGGTACTCGCGGATCTCGCCGGCGGCCACCTGCTGTCGTGCCTGGGTGGTATAGCGCGAATCGGTGAGAAAGCATTCCCCCCCGGCATGAACCACCAGGGCCCCGTCGCTGCCGGTAAACCCGCACAGATATCGGATATTGGGGAGGCTGAAAAAAACCAGGGCGTCGAGACCCTTCTTCAGAAGGATCAGGCGCACCTGCGGGGACCTGTTATTTACCATAAGGGTGCTTCATACTCAATAATTATCATTTTAGTTTCAATAAAATTGCCCGCAGGGCCAGCAGATAGCTGTCGGCGCCGAAACCACAGATCTGGCCGAGGACGACCGGCGCAAGGTAGGAATGGTGACGGAATTCCTCGCGGGCGTAAATATTGGAGAGATGCACCTCGACGGCGGGGAGGCCGACGCCCGCCACGGCGTCACGGAGGGCGACGCTGGTATGAGTCAGGCCGCCGGGATTGATAAGAAGTCCCCGTACCCCCTCCTCCCGCGCCGCATGGATGCGATCGATCAGAGCCCCTTCGTGGTTGGACTGGAAATGCCTGATTTCCACCCCGAGTTCGGCACCGAGGGCGACCAGGCGACCATTGATGTCGTCGAGGGTCTCGCTCCCGTAGACGCCGGGTTCGCGAACGCCGAGGAGGTTGAGGTTGGGTCCGTGCAGAACCAGAATGTCCATGTTCATCTCCCTAGGAGCCTGTCGGACTATACGGGCCGAAGCGAAAAATTGGATATTTGAGGACAGATTCGAGCTCGTTTGAGAGCCAATAGTTGTCTCTATTGGTCGAAAAGGAGCTCGGATATGGCCCAAATAGACGATTTTGCAGCCGGCTCATGGATAGTCCGACAGGCTCCTAGCTCAGGGCCGCGATCAGGCGGGGTGCTTCCTTCATCATCAGATAGCGTCCCTTGCCGAAATTGCCCCCGCGGTCGAGGATCAGCGCGACGAAATAATCGTCCGTCAGCACCCGGATGACAACATAAAAGCGGTCGGTCTTGATGGAGACTTCCTCCATGTCGCCGTTGTCGAGGATTTCGGCGGTATTCTTGATTTCCTTGAGCACGTTGGCATATTCGACGGCGACCATGTGCAGGTCGATCCCTTCCGCCGGTTCGGAATACTCCTCGATGGCGATGCCGTCGTACCCCATGAGAACCGCGCCGATTCCGCCGCCGGACTGCTGGACAATTCCCTGCAGAATTTCGTTAAACATGTTCCCTCCTCCTGGCAATGGCATCGAGCCAGCGATTGAGAAGCCGCTGGTGGATCTCGCCCCTGGTTTCCTGCGGCGCGACTACTGTGACCGGCGCTGCCACGGCAGCGATTGTCGGCTTCGGAAAGACGGTCTCCGGTGCCGGGGAGGGCTCTGCTGCAGGTGATAATTGCGCCGCCGGAGAATCCCCTCCTTCAGACAATCCCTGAGCCTCCTGGGCTTCCACCCGGGCCTTGAGCTCAACCAGCTTGGCTCGCACCTCCTGGTTATGAGGGTCGATTTTGAGGAGGTCCCGATAGACCTTCATCGCCCTTTTCAAAAGTCCCTGACGGACATAGATTTCGGCGATAGTCGAGGTGGCGATCGGCTCCCCGGCAACTGGCTTTTCCATGGGGGCTTCATCGGGGAGGGACGCTTCGGGGACAACAGCCCCTCTGCTGTGTACCGGTCCGAGAGAAGCGAGCATCTTGCGCACCCCTTCATCCCCGGGATTGATGGTGGCGCCGCGCAGCAGAATCTGCAGCGCCTCCTCGGGTTGCCTGTTGAGGATCCGCACTTTGGCTAACCCCTTGAGCATGACAACCTGACCGCCATCAAGGGG
>Ga0209231_1001110_pt1 | contig 11118 bp, 8 predicted proteins | sample Deesub45470m_DNA_FD_188086 | JGI IMG/M metagenome (GOLD analysis project Ga0209231, IMG submission 188086) | Deep subsurface microbial communities from North Pacific Ocean - 450_OLKR46/470m Metagenome (SPAdes) (version 2) | ecosystem: Environmental > Terrestrial > Deep subsurface > Unclassified ... | reverse complement strand
AGCATTTGAACTATCTATGGAAATCTTTGAATTATCAAAGTGTTTCCCAAAAGAAGAAACTTATTCGCTAACAGATCAAATCAGGAGATCATCCAGATCTATTTGTACCAATATTGCTGAAGCTTATCGAAAAAGGGAATACCAAAAACATTTCATCAGTAAACTAACTGATGCTGACAGTGAAAATTCAGAAACTCAAGTTTGGATTGATTTCTCAAATTCTTGCGAATATATAAATCTAGAACTTCAACAAAATTTAACAAACAAAAGTATTGAAGTTGGAAAATTAATTAATTTTATGATTTCAAACCCTGAAAAGTATGGCGTTAAAAAGCTTTAATATTTAGTAAACAATTGGTAGAAGCAGTTGGCAGAAATAAGTTATTAAATAACAACTTTCTGCATAAAAATAAGAATAGAAATTAACAATAAAAAGTATTCATTTGATAAAGTTCAGATTAAAAGATACTGAAAACTGCAACCGAATACTGTAAACTTAAAAAAAAATGATTTTACTCGACGGAAAAAAAACATCGGATGACTTAAAAATTGAAATTGCCGAATCGGTAAAACAATTAAAAGCCCAAGGAAAAAAAACGCCGCATTTGGCTGCCATATTGGTGGGAACCGATGGCGCAAGCATGACCTATGTTTCCAACAAAGTAAAAGCCTGCCATTTGGTGGGATTTAATTCTACCTTAATTGAGCTTCCAAGTGAAACAACAGAAGCGACCTTATTGCACGAAATTGAAAAATTAAACAACGATAACGACATTGATGGATTTATTGTTCAGTTGCCGTTGCCAAAACATATCAACGAAGAAAAAGTACTCAATGCCGTAAATCCCGACAAAGATGTGGACGGATTTCACCCAACCAATGTGGGAAGAATGGCGTTGGATATGCCTTGCTTTTTGCCTGCGACGCCCTTCGGAATTTTAGAATTGTTGGAACGTTACCAAGTGGAAACTTCAGGGAAACACGTGGTGGTTATTGGAAGAAGCCATATTGTGGGCCGTCCGATGAGCATTTTAATGAGCCAAAAACGCAAAGCCGGTGATGCCACTGTCACCATCGCGCACAGCCGCACCAAAAATTTAAAAGATTTTACCTTACAGGCCGATATTATTGTTGCCGCGCTTGGCATTCCCGAGTTTTTAACCGGCGATATGGTAAAAGACGGTGTAACCATTATTGATGTGGGAATTACACGCGTTGAAGACGCCACCAAAAAAAGCGGCTACCGTTTGGCTGGCGATGTACATTTTGAAAGCGTGAGCAAAAAAGCGTCGTTTATTACACCGGTTCCTGGCGGCGTTGGACCAATGACCATTGCGATGCTGATGAAAAACACCTTGTTGGCCTGCGAGAGGAAGTAATATTTTAATTATTTCGTTTCGCTAAAACTAATGGAAATAAGTTGGTAAAAAGCAAAATTTTGAATAATTCTGCATTCTTTTATTTCTAAAACTTTCTTGATTTAAGGTAAGCGGAAGGTGACTGGCCCATAATTATTTTAAATTGCCTGTTAAAATTAGACATATTATTAAACCCGCTTAAAAAAGCCACATCCGTAATGTTTTTATTTTCTTCTTCAATTAAAATTTTACATGCATAACCAATTCTTATTTCATTTAAGAATTCAAAATATGTTTTATTGGTGATTTTTTTAAAATAACGACAAAAAGCAGCCTTGTTCATATTGACAGATTCCGCAATATTCTCGAGACAGATTGTAGAGTCATTAAAATTATTTATGGAATATTCATAAACTTTTTCCAATCGGCCTTTTGGGAGATTTACGGAATTAACAAAACCCGGATTGGCTATAAATTCGAAATCCTTATTGTTTTTCAAAAGATTTAACAACTCAAAGAAATGTGTCATCCTGCTAAAGTCATTTTCTTCAGCAATTTCTTTCATGATAGCCAATATCTCCTTATTTTTATTGACGTTTCTAAAAATCATTCCCCTTTTCCAATCATTGAATAATTGATTTAGTGGTTGAAATTCAGGGATATATCCAATAATTTTATTAATAACCTCTATTGAAAAATGAAGTACATAAGCATCTTCCACGCCATCATCAAAATCATTTTCCGAATTTAATTTTGGCACAAACATATGCGGTAAATTTGCGCAAAACAACATAAGGGTTCCGCTTTCATAAGGAAATATTTTATCCCCAACATAAACAGTTCCGGAGTGTTTTACAATATAAAGAATCTCATATTCTTTATGATGATGCCATAAACTGTAAGCTTGCGGATAAATTTTTGGGTGAATGATAAATGATTGTTGGTGAGAAGTGCTGGTTTTATTTAATAAAATAGATTTCATAATTTTCGTGACTTTTCATTAAAACAAACATAAGGCAATTCAATATTGCAATATGCAAAGAATCTTCTTTTCTACATCAATAATTACAAATAATTTTAAAAAATATTATTCGATTTCGTATTTTTATAATCTCAAGTTTGTATTTGCTATATTATAAATATAGCAAAAATATAATGATTTATGTAAAAATCAGTCTCAACCCCTGGTGATAATAATACAAAAATAAAATTTAAGAGTAATTCTAAGAATTAATAATTTGGGTGATTGTGAAAATACGTTTCTAGATAAATGTGACTTTTTAATAAAAAAATAAGGCAAATTTAATATCACAATTTGCAAATAATCTTCTTTTCCACAATTATAATTCCGAATACATTTACAATATCGATTACGAATACGATTTCGTAAATTAATATTCACATTTAAAAACTTATTATATTATAGATATAGTACAAAAAAACTTAATTGTTTAAAAATAATATAATTAAAAATATTAATAACACATTCGTAGAATTTAGCAAGTACATTTTAAAATTTTAACACCAAACCGTAGATTGTTAAACTTAAATAAGGTCGTTGCTTAAAATAATAACCAAATTAATATTAACCAATAAATACTTTATTATGAATTTATCAATCCAAGCCTTTTTGGCTTTCTTTCCAATCCTTTTGGCTGGTATATTGCTGGTAGGATTAAGGTGGCCTGCAAAAAGGGCAATGCCATTTGTATTATTAGTTGCGGTCATCATCGCGTATTTTGCCTGGGGAATGCCCGTAAACAGAATTATTGCTTCCACTTTAGAAGGTTTGGGAGTTACAGCCTCTATCTTATGGATTATTTTCGGAGCTATTTTATTATTAAACACCCTTAAACATTCAGGGACTTTAAAAGTTATTCGCGCTGGCTTTACCAATATAAGCACAGACAGACGTGTTCAGGTAATTATTATTGCCTGGTTATTTGGAAGTTTTATTGAAGGCGCTTCAGGTTTTGGAACGCCAGCAGCAATTGCCGCCCCATTATTACTAGGATTGGGTTTCCCTGCCTTAGGAGCTGTTGTTATTGGTATGATGATTCAATCAACACCAGTGTCATTTGGTGCCGTTGGGACCCCAATTGTAATTGGAGTGACCACAGGTTTAAAAACAAGTGCTTTAGATGCGCAATTGGTAGCCGCCGGAACCAATTGGGAACAATTTTTACAATTAATAACTTCTGAAGTTGCCATTATTCATGGTATTGTAGGAACATTCATTCCTTTATTTATGTGTATGGTATTAACACGATATTTTGGTAAAAATAAATCATGGTCGGAAGGTTTATCCATTGCTCCTTTCGCTATTTTTGCCGGATTGGCCTTTACAATTCCTTATGTATTGACGGGTGTATTTTTAGGTCCGGAGTTTCCTTCACTTATTGGAGCGCTTGTAGGATTGGTAATTGTGGTAACTGCCGCTAAAGCAAAATTTTTAATACCAAAAGATATCTGGGATTTCGAACCAGCAAAAAATTGGCCTTCAACTTGGATGGGTAACTTGGACTTGCACTTAAGTAGTTCATCAGATAAGCATACAAATATTTCCTTAGGAAGGGCTTGGTTGCCATACCTTTTGGTAGCATTTTTTTTAGTTATTAGTAGAATACCTTCACTAGGGATTGATAAAGCGCTGAAATTTGTAACCATATCATTTAAAGATATTTTGAGCGAAGCAGGAATAAACGCCTCTTTTTCTCCACTATACCTACCTGGTGGGATTATGATATTGGTTGTTTTAATTACTTATTTTTTGCACAATATGAAGGCGAAAGAATTGTCTACCGCAATAGGAGAATCCACGAAAACGCTCTTGGGTGCCGGATTTGTTTTGGTATTTACAATTCCTATGGTTAGAATCTTAATCAATTCAGGTGTAAATGTTAATGATTACGCAAGTATGCCAATAGCAATGGCACAATGGGTAGCAGATACTATGGGTAACATTTATCCTGCTTTTGCTGCTTCGGTAGGAGCATTAGGGGCATTTATCGCTGGATCTAACACCGTTTCCAATATGATGCTCGCGCAATTCCAGTTCTCAACTGCAGTAAATTTAGGATTGACAGGTTCTGTTTTTGTGGCTTTACAAGCCGTTGGCGCTGCAGCAGGTAATATGATTGCCATTCATAATGTTGTGGCTGCCGCAGCAACTGTTGGCATGCTTGGCATGGAAGGTGTTGTTTTGCGTAAAACTATTTTACCAACACTTTATTATGTGATTTTTGCCGGAATTATTGGTTTAATCATGTTATATGGGTTTGACATCACTGATAAATTAACAGTTTATCTAAGTTCATTATAAAAAATCATTTATGTTAGAAGGAAAATACATATTATTTTTTGAGCAGATCTCTAAAAAATTTAGTTCCGATAGAATATTTACCGATAAAGCCAGCACCTTGGCTTATGGGACGGATGCTAGTTTTTATAGATTGATTCCGAAAATTGTAATTCAATCTAAATCTATTGAAGAAATATCTTTTTTGCTGGAAGAAGCCAATAAGTTAAACTTACCTGTCACCTTTCGGGCGGCGGGTACCAGTTTATCAGGACAAGCTATTTCAGATTCTATCCTTATTTTAACGTCTAAATTTTGGACCAATCACGAAGTCATTGAAAACGGAAATCGCATAAGGTTACAACCCGGTGTTATTGGCGCAAGAGCAAATATGCTTTTAAAACCATACGGGCGAAAAATTGGACCAGATCCGGCTTCAATTAATTCGGCAATGATTGGCGGCATTGCGGCCAACAATGCCAGTGGAATGTGTTGTGGTACATCGGAAAACTCTTATAAAACAGTGGCAAGTTTAAAAATCATATTTTATGATGGATTTTTACTAGACACCAATGATCCAGAAAGTATTGAGAAATTTAAAATTCATCATGCAATTATTTTTAATGAAGTTGTCCAAATAATCAAAGAAACCCAAAATAACCAGGAACTGGTTGAACGTATTCATCATAAATTCAAAATGAAGAATACTACCGGCTATAGTTTAAATGCTTTGGTTGATTATACAGATCCAATTGAGGTTATTACACATTTAATGATTGGCTCGGAAGGAACTTTGGGAATGCTTGCCGAAATAACCTATAATACAGTAATCAATCATCCATTTAAGGCGAGCGCCTTAATGATTTTTGAAAATATTGAAATGGCTTGTAATGTGGTTTCCATATTAAAATCGGAACCGGTTGCAGCTGTTGAATTGATGGACCGAGCCAGCTTGCGCTCGATTGAAAAAATGGATGGCGTTCCCAATTATTTATCATCATTAAGTGAAGGCGCTTCGGCTGTTTTGGTTGAAACGGTTGCTCCCAATAAGGAACTATTATCAGCACAAATCGATGAAATTGAAAATGCCATCAATCACATAAAACCAGAATTACCGTTTAAATTTACTGATGATGCTTCTTTGTACAATCAATATTGGAAAATAAGAAAAGGTTTGTTTCCAACAATTGGTGCCATCAGAAAAATTGGAACTACAGTGATTATTGAAGATATTACATTTCCAGTGCCAAGATTGGCGGCAGGAACCTTAGATTTACAAGCTTTATTTAAAAAATACCATTACAATGAGGCCGTAATTTTTGGTCATGCATTGGATGGAAATCTGCATTTTGTTTTTACGCAGGATTTTGGAACGGCTTCAGAAATAAAACGTTACGAAGATTTTATGGATGAATTGGCCGTTTTGGTGGTTGATAAATATGATGGTGCCTTAAAATCAGAACATGGAACAGGCAGAAATATGGCACCTTTTGTAGAAAAGGAATGGGGTTCGGAAGCCTATCTTTTAATGAAAAAGATCAAACAAATTTTTGATCCTAAAGGAATTATCAATCCGGGTGTCATTATCAATGAAGATAAAAAAGTTCATTTAAAAAATCTAAAACCTTTGCCAAAAGCCGATGACCAGATTGATAAATGTATTGAATGCGGTTTTTGTGAATCCAGTTGCGTTTCTTACGATTTGGGTTTTTCGCCAAGACAGCGCATTGTTTTGCATCGGGAAATGAGTAGGTTAGATGCCGAAGGATTTTCAAAAGAAGCCAGAGAATTGGAAAAATCTTTTGAATATGGTTTCGACTCCATGTGCGCCACAGACGGTTTATGCATGTTGGCGTGCCCGGTAAGCATTGATACCGGAGATTATGTAAAACGTGTAAGGGCCAAAAAGCATTCGGGTAATAAAATTGCCAAAATGATTGTCAATAATTTTAGCTTAACCACCAAAGGCGTTCGTGTAGGCTTAAATGTAAGTCACACAATTGCAAACGTTATTGGCCATAATGCCTACAATAAAATGGTTGGCATGGCGACTTCTATGTTGGGGCAAAAAATGGAATGGACCAAATATACGCCCAAAGCTGCCCATGTTAAAATTGAAAAGCAAACCAGTTTAAAGCCAAATGCGCTAAAAGTGGTTTATTTTTCGAGCTGTATCAATAAAATGATGGGCGCTTCAAACAGTTATACTGATGAAGACACGGTTTACAACAAAACCGTTAAAATTTTAAACAAAGCCAATTGCGAGATTATTTATCCGGATGACAGCGAAAGCCAATGTTGCGGACTTGCTTTTAAATCTCAGGGATTTGCAGTATCTGCCCATATCGCTTCAGATAAATTATTCAAAAGTTTGCTCAAGGCAAGCAATAACGGGGAATATCCAATTTTGTGTGATATGAGCCCGTGTTCACTTCAAATGAGAGAATCTATGCAAGAATCTGCTTTAAAACTTTATGACATCACCAATTTTACCAACACTTTTTTATTGGACCGCCTTGAATTTAAGCCGGTTGATAAAGAAGTTGCAGTATTTTCTGTATGCAGTTTGAAGAAAATGGGCATTGATGAGGATTTATATGCCATCGCAAAATTGTGTTCCACAATAGTGTATACGCCAAAAACCAATTGTTGTGGTTTTGCAGGAAATAAAGGTTTTAATTTCCCGGAACTCAATGAACATGGCTTGAGAACCTTGGATGAACAAATTCCGGAAAGCGTAACCGATGGTTATGCAACCAGCAGAACATGCGAAATAGGACTGAGCAAAAACAGCAAAACGGACTTTAAATCAATTGTCAATCTTATTGATTTGGCAACAACACCAAAAATTAATTAATAAACTTTAAATGATGAAAAATTACTTTATTTTATTTTCTTTTTTAGCGCTTTTTGTAGTGCCAAACACTTCTAACGCACAAGAAGAAGAAAAATTATCTGTTAAAATTAGTGGCCATATTTGGGCTGAAAGCATTTTTGACACAAGGCAAACTGTAACAGCAAGAGAGGGCGATGTCCTATTATACCCGGCAAAAGAGAACTTGGATGCAAATGGTGAAGACATCAATGCGAAAGCCAATTTTAATATGTTAAACATTCACTCCAGGGCAAGACTTACTATTACCGCCCCGAGCTTTTTAAATGCAAAAGTTTCAGGGTTGTTGGAAGGAGATTTCGTAGGATCGGCAAATGATAAAATTGGTTTGTTTCGTTTGCGCCATGCGATGGTAAAATTAAATTGGGAAAAAAGTGAATTGTTGGCCGGACAATATTGGCACCCTATGTTTACGTTGGATGTTTTTCCACAAGTCGTTTCTTGGGGTGGCGCGCTTCCTTATTTTCCTTTAGAAAGAAGTGCTCAAATTAAATACAGCTATGCAGCTTCAGACAATTCTAAATTTTCCATCACGGCATCAACTGAATTGGATTTTAAATCAAATGGTCCAAATGGCCCGTCAACTGATTATTTAAGAAACTCTGCTGTTCCTGAGTTGAATGCAACCTATGTTTTAGGACTAAAATCCAATTTTTTAATCGGCGCCAATGTGGGTGTTAAAACCTTAAAACCGCAATTGTCTTATATGGTTGGTGGATTAAAATACAAGTCGGAAGAAAGTATTGGAAGTTACCAATTAAGTTTGTTCAGTAAAATTAAAATTGATAAGGCCGCTATCAGAATTGGCAGCATTTACGGACAAAACCTGTATAATTTTGTAATGTTGGGAGGTTATGGCGTTTCTGGCACTAACAGCAAAGGTGAAAATGAATATACTAATTTTACAGCGGGAAGCGTTTGGTTTGATGTTGATTCAGGTTATATAGGCGAAAAAACAACTTTGGGAATATTTGCAGGTTATACCAAAAATTTCGGTGCCGATAATCCAATTACTGGAGCTGTATATGCTAGAGGAACTGATATAGATTTCAGCTACCGAATTGCTCCAAGAATTATATATGGAAACGGTTTGGTTAGATTTAGAGGTGAAATAGCTTATGATACTGCCGCTTATGGCACTACAAACGCCGATTATACGAAAGTTCAAAACACAAATAGTGTTAGTAATGTGAGATTTGTTTTCGCCACAACTTTGCATTTTTAAACGTAAACTCAAACATTAATTTCAATTATTGCCCAATTGTAAAATTTAGATTATTAAATATAAAATTCAAATGAGAGTAGGTCTTTTTATACCTTGTTATATTAACCAACTATATCCAAAAGTAGGCATTGCAACGCTTGAGTTATTAGAGAAGTTGGGCTTAGATGTATTTTATCCGACAGGTCAAACTTGCTGTGGACAACCACTGGGAAATTCAGGATATGAAGAAGATGCCAAAGGAGCCTGCCAGGTATTTGTTGAAAATTTTAAGGAATATGATTATATAGTTGGGCCTTCTGGAAGTTGCATTCATCATATTAAAGAGCATTTTGATATTTTAGAGCAAACGGAGGCCGTTATAAATGTCAGAAAAAATTCTTATGAATTGTGCGAATTTATTGTCAAAATATTAGGCAAAACAAATATAGGAGCCTCATTTCCTTATAAAGTAGGACTGCATAAAAGTTGTCATGGTTTGAGAGGTCTAAAATTGGGGTCTTGCTCTGAAAGAATGGATGCTTATTATTCTACCGAAGAAGAATTATTGAAAGAAGTTAAAGGAATTGAATTGATGTCTTTAACAAGGAAAGACGAATGTTGTGGTTTTGGAGGAACATTTTCGGTATTCGAGGAAGCTATATCCGTGAAGATGGGCAAAGACCGTATTCAGGATCATTTAGACAATGGTGTTGAAGTAATCACTGGTGCCGATCATTCTTGTTTAATGCATCTTGATGGTTTATTAAATAGGAATAATCAACCTTTGAGAGTCATGCATATTGCCGAAATCCTAAACAGCTGTATATGATGAGTCACGCAAAACTAGCAGAGATATTCAATAAAGATGAGGCAAAAGTAAATTGGCATGATAAAGCTTTGTGGTATGTTCGAGAAAAAAGAGACACTGCCGCCCACAATGTTAAAGGTTGGGAATATTTGAGAGATCTTGCCTCCGGAATTAAAGCCAATGTTTTGTCTAATTTAGATAACTATTTAGTTGAATTTGAAAAGAACGCCCAAAGTAATGGAATTGAAGTACATTGGGCTTCAAATGCGGAAGAACATAACAAGATAGTTTATCAAATACTTACGCAAAACAATGCTACAAAAGTTGTTAAAAGTAAGTCGATGCTTACAGAAGAATGCCATTTAAACCCTTATTTAGAGTCTAAAGGAATTGAAGTGATTGACACGGATTTAGGTGAGCGCATTGTACAATTGGCAAAAGAACCGCCAAGTCACATTGTATTACCCGCAATTCATAAGACCAAAGAAGAAATAGATGTTTTGTTTCAAGAGCATTTGGGAACAAAACCCAGTAACGGAGATCCTCAATATTTAACAAATGAAGCCAGGAAACACTTAAGAGATAAATTTCTAAATGCTGATGTAGCCATTACCGGCGTTAATTTTGCTATTGCCGAAACTGGTGGTTTTGTAGTTTGCACAAATGAAGGCAATGCAGATATGGGCGTGCACTTGTCAAAGGTACACATTGCCTCTATGGGTATAGAAAAAATTATTCCTAAAGAAGTGCATTTGGGTGTGTTTTTACGTTTGTTGGCAAGAAGTGCAACAGGACAACCCATCACCACTTATTCTTCTCATTTTAACAAACCTGCATCAGGCAATGTAATTCATATTGTTATTGTTGATAATGGAAGAACCGAACAATTAAGCCGTGAGGATTTCAGGTCTTCTCTAAGTTGCATTCGTTGTGGTGCTTGCATGAATACCTGCCCTATTTACAGAAGAAGCGGTGGTTATAGCTATAACGCGACTATTCCTGGTCCTATCGGGTCTATCTTGTCTCCGGGAATGGATATGAAAAAGCACAGCTCCCTGCCCTTTGCCTCTACTTTATGCGGTTCCTGCTCCAATGTTTGTCCGGTTAAAATTAATATCCATGAACAATTGTACAAATGGCGGCAAATCATAACGAAAGAGCAAAAGCAACCTTTCGTAAAAAAATCAATACTTAAAATAGCGGCACTGGTTTTAGCAAAACCAAAATTATATGCAGTATTAGGAATATCTGTAAGATGGATGCTTAAATATGCACCCAGATTTATGGTTTATTCAAAATTAAATGCTTGGGGAAAATCGAGAGAGTTTCCAAAAGTTGAAAATGGCAACTTTGATCAATGGTATAAAAACAGAAAAAATAATGGGTAGATCATCAATTTTAAAGTCGATTAAAGAAAATAAACCAACATTGATATCATTACCAGAAATTGATGTAAATTCTTTTGAAGAAGAGATCAATTTAGTGGAAACCTTCAAAAAAAATGTGGAGTCAGTTGGTGGAAGCATCAAAGAATTAGGCCAAATACAAGATCTGGAT
>Ga0209231_1001109_pt1 | contig 11130 bp, 11 predicted proteins | sample Deesub45470m_DNA_FD_188086 | JGI IMG/M metagenome (GOLD analysis project Ga0209231, IMG submission 188086) | Deep subsurface microbial communities from North Pacific Ocean - 450_OLKR46/470m Metagenome (SPAdes) (version 2) | ecosystem: Environmental > Terrestrial > Deep subsurface > Unclassified ... | reverse complement strand
TTTCTGTGCTCCCTAGTTTTAATCATTCACATGCGGGGTCGCATGTTTAGGGAAAAGAAAATGAAAAAAACCATCATCGCTAGCCTTGTCGGGCTGGCTTTTACACCATCTGTTTATGCTGCCGAAAAGATTGAGTTGGATGACGTTGTTGTCACCGCTAGCCGTGTTAAACAAACACATGAAAGCGTTGTAGCAGACGTCACGGTGATTAATCGTGAAGAAATTGAACGTGCAGGCTCAGGTTCAATCACAGACTTACTTAAATCACAGCCAGGCGTGCAAGTATCTAATAGTGGTGGTGCAGGTCAAGCAAGTAGTGTGTATTTGCGTGGCACTAATTCAGAACACGTCGTCGTATTGGTTGATGGTCTGCGCGTGAACTCGGCCACCTCTGGCGCTACTTCCTTTCAAAGCATTCCACTTGCACAAATCGAAAAAATTGAGATTTTACGTGGCCCTGCTTCCAGCCTATATGGCGCAGATGCTATTGGTGGTGTCATTCAGATTTTCACTAAAAGAGGAAGTGCAGATAAACCTTTACTAAATGCCGCTGTGGGTTTTGGTAGCTTTGATACGAAAACGGCAGAAGCAAGCGTCAGCGGCGGCGTTGGTGACACGCGATATGGCCTTAACTTAAACAGTTTCGATACTGGTGGATTTTCTGCAAGACGCATACGTTCAAAGGCAACCAAAGACAGTGATGACGATAGTTATAACAACGTCAGTGTTTCAGCATATTTGGAGCACACCCTTATTCAAGGACACTCGCTAGGCATTCAGTTTTTTCAGAGTGAAAATCATAATAACTATGATGGCAACGTTAATTTTGATAATTACGGTGAACAAACATTGCAAAGCTACGCAATTACCAGTAAAAATCAGTTTACCGATTTCTGGCATAGCACGATAAGGCTTGGGCAAGGCTCAGACAGCTCTGATGATTACACAAAAGCATCAGTGTCCAACCCGTCTGGCAAAAGCCAGTTCGACACGCAACAAAATCAATACTTATGGCAAAACGACTTCTCTTTGCCGATAGGCATATTCACCTTATTGTATGAAAGGCTAGAGCAACGCGTGACTAGCTCAACCAACTACAATAAGAATCATCGTGATAATAATGCTTATGCAGCAAGCTACCTGCTAAATGATAAAAATCACAGCCTACAACTGTCTTTACGTCAAGACCATAATACTCAGTTTGGCAACTATATGACGGGAGGGGTTGGCTATGGATACTACATCACCCCTGAATGGAGAGTGTCAGCGAATTATGGCAAAGCTTTTAAAGCACCTTCTTTTAATCAATTGTACTTCCCAAATTTTGGTGACCCTACTCTTCTACCAGAAAAATCTGAGAATGTAGAAGCCAGCCTTAAATATGAAGCTTCACAATTGCGTGCAGGCATCACCATTTTTGAAAATAATATTAGCAATCTGATTGCCAACGCAGGACCAGCGACAGCTGGCTGCACTATTGGCGGCTTCTGTCCAATTAATGTTGGTAAAGTTAATATACAAGGGATAACGTTTGATGCGAGTTGGCAAGCAACCGATTACCTAACTCTCAATGGAAATTTCACTGTGCAATCACCGCGTGATGAAGGCACTGATGCATTGCTGATTCGCCGCAGTAACCGCTATGGGACGCTAGGTTTGTTACATACATGGCATGATTTGCAATGGGGTGCAGAACTAACAGGTGCATCTACACGATATAACAATGCTACGAATACAAAAAAAATGGAGGGCTACATGTTAGTTAACTTAACGGCGAACTACAAACTCAACCCAGAATGGAAGCTAGAGGCACGCGCAAATAATATTCTAGATAAAGAATATGTGCTTGCTTACACTGGTAACACAGATACATCTCCAGCTTACAACACCGCTGGAAGTAATTTGTTTGTTGGCCTTCGTTATGATATGAAACCGTAATTTAGGTTAAAATTCGTCAATTGAAACTGAATATTCACTAACTGGAGCATATAAAAATGTTAACCCTTTCTAAAACCAATCAAATTATTATTGGCGTTGTACTTGCAGCACTGATAACGATTACACGTGGCGATCACTTTGCATCGCTGAATAATTTACCTAGCGCATCACTGGCGGCATTTTTCTTAGCAGGCTTATATTTACGTCCAAAGTGGGTATTCCCTGCGTTACTCGCTTTATGCGTTGCCATTGATTTTTACGTCATCACATTTAACGGTGTTAGCAGCTTTTGCGTAACGCCATCATATGGATTTCTACTACCCGCTTATGGCGTGCTGTGGTTAGCTGGTCGTTGGTTTAACACGCAATATAGCTTTAGCGCAAAAGCATTATTACCATTAGTTGGTAGCGTGGCTGTTTCAGCTACGATTAGTCAATTATTCTCTAGCGGTGGCTTTTACTTCTTTGGTGGTCGGTATGCTGACCCAACTTTAGCTGTGTTTGGTGAGCGTTTAGTAAAGTATTTTCCACAGCAATTAGAAGGCATTGGCTTCTGGTTAGGTACTGCATTGATTGTACATGTTGTATTTGCGCTAGTAAGTGACAATAGCCGCGCAAAAGTATAATGACTGATAATGACAGAAATGCGCGCCATAAAGCGCGCATGGAACGCAAAAAGACCGTCATTGATGCATCTATCGAAAAAGCAGATCAAGAGAAAGGTCTGCTTTTAGTTTTAACTGGGAACGGTAAAGGTAAGAGCTCATCTGCATTTGGTATGGTTGCCCGTGCACTAGGTTATGGCATGAAGGTTGGTGTGGCGCAATTTATTAAAGGCCGTAGCGACACTGGCGAAGAAGCATTTTTTGCAAAACAAACCGATGTGGAGTGGCATGTTCTGGGGGAAGGTTTTACTTGGAACACTCAAGACCGCGAACGTGATACCAAAACAGCTTTGGCTGGCTGGGAAATGACAAAAACCATGCTGCAAAATCCAGCTATTGCATTAGTGATTTTAGATGAGCTGACCTACCCGATTAAATACGGTTATCTTGACGAAGCAGCCATCCTCGCTGATATTGCGGCAAGGCCTCCCAAACAGCATGTTGTTGTCACAGGTCGTGGCGCATCCCAAGCATTGATTGACCTCGCCGATACTGTCAGTGATCTTAAAGATGTCAAACACGCCTACCGTGCAGGCATTAAAGCACAAGCTGGCATCGACCTATAATGCAATGTCCTGCTGTATTAGTTTCCGCTCCTGCCTCAGGACAAGGTAAAACACTTGTTACCGCTGCCTTAGCACGAGCATGGCGCAATCAAGGTTTAAAAGTACAAGCCTTTAAATGTGGACCTGATTTTATTGACAGCATGATTTTGCAAGCTGCTACAGGTCGCCCTGTATATAATTTGGATTTAGGCATGTGTGGGCTGGAAGATGGTAAAGCACAATTACATCACGCTGCAGCAGATGCAGATGTATTAATCTTAGAGGGGGTCATGGGTTTATACGATGGCACACCTTCTTCAGCAGATATTGCAAAAGCTTTTAATATTCCAGTTGCTTTAGTAATTGACGCCAGCGGCATGGCCCAAACATTCGCCGCCATTGCGCATGGTTTGTATGATTTTGATGCGGCATTAATTAAAGCAGGCGTTGTAGCAAATAAAGTTGGCAGTGCTGGGCATGCAAAAATGCTAAAAGAGGCTTTACCTGAAGGTACACCATGGCTTGGTGCTCTGGTGAGAGATCATCAATTCAGCTTACCAGAAAGACATTTAGGCCTACATCTAGCGGATGAAATTACGGATCTAGATGCACGAATTACGGCTGCGGCTAGCGCATTAACACAAGATAATGAAATAGCATTACCGCCAAACGTCGTTTTTGAAGCATCTGCAAACGATACTGCGCAGAGACTACTTGATGGCAAAACCATTGCTATCGCTCGCGATGCTGCTTTTTGTTTTATTTATACCGCCAATATTGATTGCTTACAGAAATTAGGCGCAAATCTAATTTACTTTTCATTATTGAATGACAAAGCGCTGCCAGAAGCAGATGCTTATTGGATTCCAGGGGGTTATCCAGAGTTACACTTATCACGTATCAATCAAAACACTAGTATGAAAAATAGCTTAAAAAGCGCAGTTGAAAACAATAAACCAATATTGGCTGAATGTGGTGGCATGATGGTGTTAGGTGAAAGCTTAAATGGCATTTCTACTTTCGATTTATTGTCTGGTACCAGTGAAATTCAATCAAAGTTACAAGGCTTAGGAACGCAACATTTAGACATTGAGACCAATACCATCGGGGCGCATACGTTTCATTATGGAAAATTTGACACCTCTATGCAGCCAAGCTTTTCAGCTAGAGGCAAATATGGCAATGGAGAAGCGGTCTATCATCACAAAAGCATTACCGCTAGTTTCTTACACTTCTATTTTCCATCTAACCATCAACTAACAGCGCGATTTTTTAGTTATGAGCCATAGTTATTCTGATCGAGACAAAGAAGCTATTTACAAAGTCATCGCTGAGCGGCGTGACATGCGTCACTTTCTGCCTAATCCTATTCCACCTGAACTGCTGACAAAACTATTACATGCAGCGCATCACGCGCCTAGCGTTGGGCTAATGCAACCTTGGCGCTTTATTCGCATTACTGATATTGCGCTGCGTAAAAAGATTCATCATCAGGTGAATGATGAACGGATAAAAACAGCAGAAGCGATTGGTGAATATGAAACAACTGCGCGTATGGCTGAGTTTATGCGCTTAAAAGTAGAAGGTATTCTAGACTGTGGTGAATTACTGGTCGCTACTTTATGTGATGATAGAGAGAAACATGTTTTCGGTCGCCGCACTTTGCCAGAAATGGATTTAGCCTCCGTTAGCTGTGCGATTCAAAATATTTGGCTGGCGGCAAGAGCTGAAGGGATTGGCATGGGCTGGGTGAGCTTATTTGATCCAGAGAAACTCGCCACGCTATTAAAAATACCTAAAGGGGCAAAACCAATTGCTATTCTATGTTTAGGTTATGTGAATAGCTTTTATAAAGAGCCTATGTTAGTAGAAGAAGGCTGGGCAAAAGAAAAGCCATTGGCGGACATGTTAATGGAGAACCACTGGGGAAATGGAAGCGAAAGTGAACCGAACAACAAATGAATAGCCTACCGCAACGCATTATTTGCTTAACCACTGAAACGGTAGAAGTTCTGTACATGTTAGGTGAGCAAGACCGTATTGTCGGCATTTCTGGCTATACCACACGCCCTGCAATTGCACGCAAAGAGAAGCCAAAAGTCGCTGCGTTTACCACAGCAAAAATTGATAAAATTTTGGATTTAAAACCAGATTTAGTGTTAGGTTTTTCAAACTTACAGGCTGATATTGCGGCTGAACTCATTAAAGCAGGCATTGAAGTGCATGTATTCAATCAGCGTTCGATAGAAGGTATTTTACGCATGATTGTCACCACTGGCCGTTTGGTTGGTGCGACTGAACAAGCTGTAGATATCGTAAACGATATACAAAAACAGATTGCTACAGCGCGTAAAACTGCTTCTGCATTACCGCGAAAACCTAAGGTTTATTTTGAAGAATGGAATGACCCGATGATGTGTAGCATCCGTTGGGCGGCTGAACTCATTGACATTGCTGGCGGAGAAGATTGCTTTCCTGAATTAAGTCAATTTCACAGCGCTCGTGACCGCGTTGTCACGCCAGATCAAGTATTGGCAAGGATGCCAGATATTATTATTGGCTCTTGGTGTGGTAAAAAATTTCAACCAGATGAAGTGGTATCGCGCGAAGGCTGGACTGCTATGCCTGCGGTAAAAAATAAAATGATATTTGAGATAAAATCGGCTGATATTCTACAACCTGGCCCATCGGTATTTACCCATGGATTAAACCAATTAGAAGCCATTATGCAACAATGGGGAAAGGCACAATAATATGGCAGTGCATTTAGTATTAGGTGGCGCCCGTTCAGGTAAAAGTGCTTATACTGAGCAGCTTGCTTCGGCAAGTCAGTTAGCCGTAACCTACATTGCGACAGCACAAGTCTATGATGATGAATTTGCAAAGCGCATCGCACACCATAAAGCAAGACGGCCTCCGCACTGGCAAATCATCGAGGCACCCTTTGATTTAGCCAACACACTAGCCACACATGACAAGCCAGAAACTTACTTAATAGTAGATTGCTTAACGCTATGGTTGGCACAGTGTATATGTCCAGATTGCGATCGTCCGTTAGGACAAGAAAAAGGTGATGCACTTTGGCAACAAGAACGTGCTGCGCTAATTGAAGTGTTACCCACTTTAAAAGGAACCATCTTGTTGGTTAGCAATGAAGTTGGCATGGGAATTGTGCCATTGGGCGAAATCAACCGTCAATTTCAAGATGAGCAAGGCCGATTAAATCAAGCTATTGCTCGGCTAGCAAACGAAGTGACTTTTGTCACAGCTGGATTACCACTCAAGCTAAAAACTAACTAATAATGAATAAGACCATGAAAAAATACTATTGCATGGTGTGTGCGTTGGCCACACTGTTTATCGCGTTTGAAAGCAAGGCACATGTGCCCTTTTTGAAGCCTAATTTATTCAATGTGACGCATCATCGCTTACAAATTGAGTCTTCGTTTACTGAGTTTCCATTTCAACCAGATTTTGCAATGGACTCTCCGCACTTTTCCATGGTTTCGCCTAGCGGGACCGAAACACGCATTACGTCGCAGGCGAAAACCAAAGCTGCGGTCTATTTGGAACCGCAACTAACTGAAGATGGCACCTACCGCATTAGTACGGGAATTAAAACTGGGCCTAAATATAAAGCTACCGAAGTAAATTCTAAACTGTATTTTTCCGAAGATATGTTGCGTTTTCCGGGCAAGCCAACTGCCATGCAATACTATAGCCGTGCAGATACGTATATTTTTAAAGGTAACAACAAGTATGAGATAAGGCCGTCTAACAAAGGGTTAGAAATAATCCCTTTAGCTTCACCAAATGAGCTCAGATTGGGAGGTCAGCTATCATTTCGTGTACTGCAGGATGGTAAATCTGTACCCAATGCACGCATTATTTTGGTTGCTGAGAATGAGCATTTTGTCAGGCATAGGATAGGTGATTTGTACGATATCGATAACAATAGGGAATCTAATCTATTTGCGGATACAAAAGGTAAGTTTACGTTTCACCCCAAACAAGCAGGTTTACACTTCTTATTCGTCACGGTTCACCACAAGGTCGATGAAACATTATGGGAGAGCTATAATGCCTCTTTAACACTTGAGGTCAATTTGCCAATTGAACAAGGAAAATAGACAGGAGAGTTTATGGCAACTAACATCTTTGCATTAAAAGGCCCACACATTGCATTATGTGATTTATTGAAAGCTGAAGGCGTTGCTGAGAGCGGCGGCCAAGGAAAAATGTTTGTAGCCGATGGAATTGTCACTGTAGATGGCAAAGTTGAATTACGTAAAACGGCTAAAATTCGTGCAGGGCAAGTGGTGGAGTGCTTAGGTCAAACCATTAAAGTGCTGGCTGCGCAGTAACTTACTTAGGTAAATAATCAGCCAACTTATCCCAATCCAAATGGGTCTCCACACTATCTGCTAAACGATTAATTTCTTGCTCACGTATTTGCTCATAATCAAAATCTTCCACCTGCTCTAATCCCGCCCATTTAAGCCAAGCTTCGCATGCGGAGGAATGATCAAATAAACCATGGACATATGTTCCCGCTATTTGATTATCATCAGATATCGCACCTTCTGCTCGTAACATACCGCCATCATCAAGCATTATTGCAGGCCGTGATAAAGCAGGTCCAACACTGACACCCATATGAATTTCATAACCAGTCATTGCTGCATCAGCAAAGCTAAACTGTCCTATCACTTGTTTTAGTTGCTTCTTTTTTTCCAAGGTTGTTTCCATCATGAGCCAACCAAATCCATCATGAGCACCAGCTTCGCCTTCAATCCCATAAGGATCCTGAATGGCAACGCCTAACATTTGAAAGCCGCCGCAAACACCTAATACTTTTCCACCATATCTTACATGGTTAGTAAGTGCTCGCCCCCACCCATGTTCTTTTAAGTATTGCATATCACGGCAGACATTTTTACTACCAGGCAAAATAATCAAATCTGCTTTTGGGATATAGTCACCCATTTTAATATAGTGAAAATCAACATTAGGATGCAAACGCAACGCATCAAAGTCCGTATGGTTTGAGATATGTGGCAATACTGGCACAATGACTTTTAATTTGTTTTCACTTGCTTTGTCTTGTCCTCGTTGATTAGAGATAGCATCTTCAGCTTCAAGGTGAAAATTGTGAAGATACGGCAGCACACCCAACACAGGTTTACCAGTTTCTTCTTCTAGCCAATCTAGGCCAGATTGCAATAATGCAATGTCACCTCGGAAACGATTAATCACAAATCCAACGATACGATTTTGTTCACTTGCTGAAAGCAATGCAAGCGTGCCAATAATGTGTGCAAACACTCCACCACGGTCAATATCCGCAATCAATATCACAGGACAGTCTGCGGCCTCGGCAAAACCCATATTGGCAATATCGCCTTCACGTAGGTTAATTTCGGCAGGGCTGCCAGCCCCTTCTACAATTACCGCTTGATATTGCTGACTTAATCGTTGCCACGAAGACATCACTGCTTCCATCGCCGTTTTTTTATAATCATGGTAAGCAGCTGCTTCTTGGTTACCAATCACTTGCCCATGAATAATCACTTGGCAACCAGTATCTGAATTCGGTTTAAGTAGCACTGGATTCATATCCGTGTGCGGTGCAATACCGCAAGCTTGCGCTTGAACAGCTTGCGCACGACCAATTTCACCGCCATCCGTTGTCACCGCTGAATTGAGTGCCATATTTTGCGGCTTAAAAGGCGCAACCTTAACCCCTCTGCGGTACAATACTCGACATATTCCTGCAACGAGCGTACTCTTACCAGCATCCGAAGTGGTGCCCTGAACCATTAATGTTTTCATATCCAGATTATCTCACATTGCCCTTAGTCGCATGCCTTGCTGTCGTGTTAGATTTTATCTTAGGTGAACCAAAACGTTTCCATCCATTGGTCGGTTTTGGTTGGTTGGCCAATCGTATTGAAAGCAAACTTAATCCCAAAAATCGCCATGAATTTTCTTCTCAACGATTGTTGGGCTTAGTGGGGTTAATCTTAGTAATCTCACCGTTTATATTACTGGCATTTGAACTGAGAAAAATCCCAACGATAGGATTCATCATCGATACGCTTTTATTGTATTTTGCCATTGGTCACCAAAGTCTGCATGACCATGCTCGCGCAGTTAGCCGTGCACTATTCAATCAAGATATTGCTGCTGCGAAAGTGGCTGCTTCATATATGGTAAGTCGCGATTCGGCGGCGGTTGAGCCTATTCCTGCCACGATAGAGTCGGTATTAGAAAATGGGAATGATGGTGTTTTTGGCGCGCTCTTTTGGTTCTTTGTAGCGGGCGGCACTGGCGCATTAGCGTTTAGACTGATTAATACTATGGATGCCATGTGGGGCTATAAAATATCTCGCTATTACTATTTCGGCTGGGCTGCTGCACGGCTTGATGATCTAATCAGCTATATCCCAGCCAGGCTCACTGCACTCACTTATGCGCTGTTAGGTCACACACGTATTGCCTTACATTGCTGGAAACAACAAGCACCTTTATGGGATAGCCCCAACGCAGGTCCAGTCATGGCTAGTGGCGCAGGTGCAATGCACGTTAAACTAGGCGGTGCTGCTTGCTATCAAGGTGAATGGCATGAGCGCCCAACATTGGGCGCAGGCAAACCACCCGTCGCAAGCGATATTGAGCGCGCATTGAAATTCGTTCGCCATGGTGTTTATAGCTGGTTAATTATTGCTTTATTAATGTCAGCGGTTATTGGATGGTGCCATGCTTGAACACGGCGGCAATCTGAAGTTTGCTGTGAAAAAATATGGTATACCAGCTGAATTGTGGCTGGATTTATCTACTGGCATCAACCCAAATCACTACCCTATCCCTCATATCCCCGCCAATATTTGGCAACGCTTGCCTGAAGATCAAGATGGTTTAATTGAAGCGGCATGTACCTATTATGGTTGCCAATCTGTACTGCCTACTGCTGGCTCACAAGCTGCAATACAAATCTTGCCTAGGCTAAGAGCTTCTTGTCGTATTGCAATGCCTAATACAATGTATCAAGAACATGCTCACGCATGGCAAAATAATGGTCATACCGTCGTTTTCTTTGAGCACTCTCCTTCTGCTGAAATGCTAAATCAAGTCGATGTTGTACTTGTTTGCAATCCTAATAACCCAACAGGCAACCGTTTTAACAAAAGCCAACTACTACATTGGCACCAACAATTGTCATCACGCGGTGGCTGTCTCATTGTTGATGAAGCTTTTATGGACACTACACCAGAAGATAGTGTTGCCGCGGAGACATATTTAGAGAACTTATTTGTATTACGCTCTTTGGGTAAGTTCTTCGGTTTGGCTGGCGCTCGCGTAGGATTCTTACTAGCTCAAAAAAATGTGCTATCACAAGTACAAGAAATGCTAGGTCCTTGGTCATTGACCGGTCCAAGTCGTTTTATTGCCAGCCATGTTTTGCATGATCACAATTGGCAAACCAATATGCGCAAAGAGCTATCAACTAATAGTCAACAATTAAAACAACTACTAGTACAGTATGGGCTGACGCCTAGAGGAGAAACGGATTTATTTCAGTTTGTCGCAACAACAAAAGCAATTGCCATTCAAGAAAATCTAGCGAAACAAGGCGTATGGGTTCGTTTATTTAAAGAAGTTTCTGCATTACGTTTTGGATTACCAACCAATGACGATTGGGATAAATTAGAACAAGCGCTCAAAGCAATCAACTAGTTGTTAACAAAATTGATTCTCGGAATATCATTACTAAAGTCAAGTTGCGTCACACTGCCATAATCGATATTAATTCTAAATAATCCTTTGAGCTGCATATTCAATACATGCGCCACCATTGCACGAATCATCCCGCCATGCGTAACCACTAATACATGTTGATTACGATACTGTTGCAGCAGCTCATCAATAAATGCCACTCCCCGAGCTTGTAACTCGCCAAATGTTTCCCCGTTAGGTGGCGC